>Ga0214472_10004357_pt1 | contig 14939 bp, 12 predicted proteins | sample RVTome_6_FD_207662 | JGI IMG/M metagenome (GOLD analysis project Ga0214472, IMG submission 207662) | Soil microbial communities from uranium-contaminated site in the Upper Colorado River Basin, Wyoming, United States - RVT140D175 | ecosystem: Environmental > Terrestrial > Soil > Contaminated >...
CTCATCTCTCCTATTTTGTAGCCGCAAGCGTTGTTTGTTTGAAGGGGGCCGAGTCGATGAATCCCGTTGTTACGGTGACCGGGTTTTGGGATGCGTTTATAACCAGAATCGCGGTCTTTCTGCCGAACTTGTTTTTTGCCATCGCGATTATTTTGCTTGGTTGGGTGGTCTGTAACGTCATCAAGCGCGTGGTGACGCGGCTTTTAAAGCTTTGTCAGTTCGACCTCGTGGCTGAGCGCGCCGGCATCAAGCAGATCCTTGACCGGGGCGGCATCCGCCAGTCGGCTTCCGATATTCTGGGACTGCTGGTTTTTTGGTTTTTGTTTCTAATCGCCATCGTCACTACCCTCGAGACGCTCAATTTGAGCGGCGCCACCGATACCTTGCACACCATCTATTTATATATCCCGAAGATCGTCGCCGCGTTGGTGACGCTGATTCTCGGTCTTTACTTCGCCAATTTTCTCGAAACCGTGACACGCACTTCCTGCGCCAACGCGGGTCTTGAGCAATCCGTATCGATCGGCCGGGCCGCCTATATGGCCACCGCGATCTTCGTGGTTGCCGGTATCTTTGAAATCCTCGATATCGCCTCCGAGATCGTCATTTGGGCTTTCATTTTGGTCTTCGGCGCGGTCTGTTTGGCGCTCGCTTTGGCATTTGGCATGGGTGGGCGGGAGGTCGCCGGAAGGTTGTTAGAAAGATGGTTTGAGAAAAAGAAAAGCGATTAATTTGTTTTATGTTAACCCCGCCTCTTGCGGCGGACACAATATTATGGGGCTTCCAAACCGGGTTGAACATCCCCTTTGATCAAGACCGGGGTTGCTACCCCGATCGCGAAGTGGCTTCGTTGATATGGCAACTTGACTCGCTCTAGCTAATCAGTTAGTTTCAACCCGTTAAAAACTAAATTTCTAATAATAGCCTAAGGCGCCGTGCGAATCGGTAGACGTCTTTAGGCTATTTTTGCAGGTGAGGAGACTATGGCAGAATACAAAGTGGTAAAAGTCCCAAAGGACGGAGCGAAGATCACGATGGGGGCGAACAAAAAATTGAACGTCCCCGACAACCCGATCATTCCGTTCATTGAAGGCGACGGCACCGGGCGCGATATTTGGCGGGCTTCTGTGCGGGTCTTTGATGCCGCGGTCGAAAAAGCTTATGGCGGCAAGAAGAAAATTCATTGGATGGAAGTTTATGCCGGTGAAAAATCTTTTAAGCAGTACAAGAGCTGGCTGCATGAAGAGACCGTCCCGGCGTTTGTCGAATTTCTCGTTGGCATCAAAGGGCCGCTCACTACACCCATCGGCGGCGGCATGACATCGCTCAATGTTGGCTTGCGCAAGCTGCTCGACCTTTACGTCTGCCAAAGGCCGGTGCGTTATTTCAAGGGCGTGCCTTCGCCTGTCAAACATCCTGAATTTGTTGACATGGTGGTATTTCGCGAAAATACCGAAGATATTTATACCGGCATCGAGTTTCCCAACGGCACGGAAGCCAACGCCAAGTTTAAATCCCTGGTCAAAGAAGCTTTTCCCAAGGAATACGCCAAAATTCGCTTTCCGAACAGCGCCTCCATTGGTCTGAAACCGGTTTCTGTCGAAGGCACGGAGCGCTTAGTACGCGCGGCGATTCAGTGGTCGCTGGCCAATAAACGCAAGAACATCAATTTTGTCCACAAGGGCAATATCATGAAATACACCGAGGGCTCATTCATGGAATGGGGTTACGCCCTCGCCAAGCGCGAATTTCGCAGCGACGTGATAGCCGAGCGCGAATCGTGGATCTTGGGAAACAAAGAGGCCAACCCGCAAATCACTGTCGAAGAAAACGCCAAAGCGATCGATCCCGGTTTCGAAATGATGTCGCCGGATCAGCAGAACGACATCAAGAAAGAAGTCGAAGAAGCTCTCAAGCTTTGGCCCACCCATGGCGACGGCAAATGGAAGTCCAAGCTGATGCTCAAGGACTCCATTGCTGACGTCACCTTGCAGTTCGTGCTCATACGGCCGAAGGATTACGATGTCATTGCGACGATGAACCTCAATGGCGATTATCTCTCGGATGCCCTCGCGGCGCAGGTCGGCGGCATCGGTATCGCGCCAGGCGCCAATATTAATTATGAGAGCGGCCACGCGGTATTCGAAGCAACCCATGGTACGGCGCCGAAGTACGCCGATCTGGACAAGGTGAATCCCGGTTCGGTGATTCTCTCCGGCGAGATGATGCTCCGCTACATGGGTTGGGGCGAAGCGGCGGATCTGATCATCAAGGGCATCGAGGGCGCGGTCGACAACAAGACGGTGACCTATGACTTCGAGCGCTTAATGCCAGGCTCCAAGCTGGTGAGTTGCTCCGGATTTGGCGATGCGATTATTTCGAAGATGTAGCGGAGCGGTTTCGCGTTCCTAGTTTCGGGTTGCGAGTTGACCGATCCGAAAACACAATGATACGCGAGGAGAGTTATGGCTCGAAAAAAACTTGCCTTGATCGGCGCCGGTAACATTGGTGGGTCGATGGCCCACCTGGCTTTGTTGAAGGGGCTTGGCGATGTGGTGTTGTTCGATGTCGTCGAAGGTTTGCCGCAGGGTAAAGCACTCGATCTATCCCACGCCGGGCCGGTGGAAGGTTTTGACGGCGAAGTGATCGGCACTAACAAGTACGACGATATTGCTGGCGCGGATGTTTGTATCGTTACTGCCGGCATCGCCCGTAAGCCGGGCATGAGCCGCGATGATTTACTCGGCACCAACGCCAAGATTCTCACCTCGGTGGCCGACGGTATCAAAAAGCATGCGCCCCATTCGTTCGTCATTGTCATTACAAATCCGTTGGACGCGATGGTCACCTTGATGCAGCGCGCTCTTGGCTTTCCCAAGAATCGCGTGGTCGGCCAATCGGGAATTTTGGACTCGTCGCGCTACCGGTCCTTCATCGCCAAGGAGCTTAAAGTCTCGGTCAAAAGCGTCCATGCGATGGTGTTGGGGGGCCATGGCGATGACATGGTGCCGGTGCGCAGCACCTGTCTGGTCGGCGGCGTGCCGGTGGAAAAGCTGATCTCAGGTCAGCGGCTCGATGAAATTGAGGCGCGCGTGCGCAACGCCGGCGGTGAGGTTGTCGCTCTGCTCAAGACAGGTTCAGCTTATTTCTCGCCGGCTTCGGCTGCGATTCAGATGACCGAGGCATTTCTCTTTGACAAGAAGGAGATCCTGCCCTGCGCGGCGCTGCTTGAAGGCGAGTACGGTGTCAGTGGCTACTATTTTTGCGTTCCGGTACAGATCGGCGCCGGTGGTGTGGAAAAGGTCATCGATGTCAATTTGAGCGATGCGGACAAAAAAGCCTTCACCGGCTCCCTGGACCACGTCAAAGATATCGTTCAGGCGATGAATCGTGTGTTGGGCGTAGCTTAACCATCGGCAGAGATGGACTAGGCAAGAATTATTATTCGGTCTCTGCCGCTTTTGTTCTCTCCGGTTCATGAACATCCACGAGTTTCAGGCGAAAGAAATTCTCAAGCGTTTCGGCGTGCCGGTGCCGCGCGGCATCGTCGCCTCGACGCCGGCAGCTGCCAAGGCGGCAGCGCTGGAGCTTGGCGGCGGTGTTTGTGTGATCAAAGCGCAGATTCACGCGGGCGGGCGCGGCAAGGGCGGCGGAGTCAAAGTTGTCAAGAGCGCCGATGATGCCGCCGCGCGGGCGGGCGACATGATTGGCAATAATCTCGTCACCCATCAAACCGGCCCGGCGGGGCGCCAGGTGCGCCGCGTATTGGTCGAGCAGGGAGTCGATATCGCCCGCGAGATTTATCTCGCGATGGTGCTCGATCGCGCCCAGGCGCGCGTGACCGTGATTGGTTCCTCGCAAGGTGGGGTCGAGATCGAAGAAGTGGCGGAGCGGCATCCGGAAAAGCTTTTGAAAGAGGCGATCGATCCGGTGATTGGCTTGGCGCCGTTTCAATGCCGGCGGATTGCCGAAAAGCTCGCGATCCCCGCCGAGCTGAGGGGAAAATTCGCCGCAGTCATGCAAGGGCTCTACCGCGCCTTTATCGAATGCGATGCTTCGCTGGCCGAGATCAACCCCTTGATCATTACCAAAGATGGCCAGATTTTGGCGCTCGACGCCAAGATGAATTTCGACAGCAACGCGTTTTTTCGTCAAAAGGAAATTCTCGCGTTGCGTGATCTCGACGAAGAGGATGCACGCGAAATCGAGGCGAGCAGGTACGATCTTTCCTATATTTCTCTCGACGGCAATATCGCCTGCATGGTCAATGGCGCCGGCTTGGCGATGGCGACCATGGACATCATCAAAATCTACGGCGGCGAGCCGGCCAATTTTCTCGATGTCGGCGGCGGCGCCGATAAAGAGAAGGTTGCCGAGGCATTTAGAATCCTGCTCGCTGACCCGCGAGTGCGCGGTGTGCTGATTAATATTTTCGGCGGCATAATGCGCTGTGACGTGCTCGCCCAGGGCGTCGTTGATGCCGCGCGGGCACTTCACGTTGCCGTGCCGCTGGTCGTGCGCATGCAAGGCACCAATGTCGAGCAGGGAAGAAAGATTCTCGCCGATTCCGGTCTCGCGATCATTTCCGCGGAGACCATGGCCGATGCGGCGGAGAAGATCGTCAAGGCCATTAAATGATTTTGGATTTACGATTTTGGATTGCGGGAGAGGATAGCCGATTTTATGCTGTTTGGACCCGATAATCTAAAATCCGAAATCCAAAATCCAAAATAAACCTATGTCCATTCTCGTCAATAAAAATACCCGTGTCCTGACCCAGGGCATCACCGGCGCTACCGGCCAATTCCACACCCATGCGTGCAAGGAGTATGGCACGCAGATGGTCGGCGGGGTGACCCCCGGCAAAGGCGGCACCGCGTACGAGGGGATTCCGATTTTCGAGACGGTGGAACAAGCCGTTAATGAGACCGGCGCTAACGCCAGCGTGATTTATGTGCCGCCGCCCTATGCCGCAGATGCGATCTTGGAAGCGGCGGACGCCAATATCCCCTTGATCATTTGTATCACCGAAGGCGTGCCGGTGCGGGATATGGTCAAGGTGAAACGCTATCTAGCCGGACGCAGCTCGCAATTGCTCGGACCGAACTGCCCTGGCACCATTACTCCCGGCCAATGCAAGATCGGTATTATGCCCGGCCATATTCACAAGCCAGGAAACATTGGCGTGGTGTCGCGTAGCGGCACCTTGACCTACGAAGCGGTCGATCAATTGACCCGCCTGGGATTAGGGCAGTCGACCTGCGTCGGTATTGGCGGCGATCCGGTGCATGGGTTTGAGTTTGTCGACGTGCTTAAATTGTTCAATGACGATCCCCAGACTACCGCGGTCGTGATGATCGGTGAGATTGGCGGCAGCGCCGAGGAAGAAGCTGCCGCTTGGATCAAGGCTAACATGACAAAGCCGGTTGCCGGGTTCATCGCCGGGCAGACCGCGCCTGCGGGAAAAAGAATGGGCCACGCCGGAGCGATCATTTCCGGCGGTCACGGCACCGCGAAAGAAAAAATTGCCGCAATGAAAAAAGCCGGCATTCGCATGGCGTCGTCGCCGGCGACCATCGGCCAAACCATGCAGGAGGCGTTAGCAGGCTAATGGCTGTCGAAAGAACTCTGTCAATTGTCAAACCGGATGCCGTGGGGAGAAATCTTATCGGCGAGATACTTAGGAAGTTCGAAGCGGCGGGACTAAGAATCGCCGCTGGGAAGTTGATTTGCCTTACTCCCGAACGGGCCCAAGAATTTTATGCGGTCCATAAAGCGCGGCCGTTTTTTCAGGGCCTATGCGACTATATGTCCTCGGGGCCGATATTTGTTTCCGTGTTAGAAGGCGATGGTGCAATCGCGATTAATCGCGAAGTGATGGGCGCCACCGATCCCGCGAAAGCGGCACCCGGCACGATTCGTAAGGAGTTTGGCAAAGACATCGAACAAAACGCGGTGCACGGCTCGGATGCTCCCGAAACGGCGGCTATCGAGGTCGACTTCTTCTTTAAACCCGACGAGATTCATTAGCTGCCAGCCGGGTGCGCCATGTTACCGGTAATGCCAAGGTGAAGCCCAATATTAAAGATTTGAGCTTCAGCGATCTATCGGCATTTGTCGGCGAAAGAAAGCATCCGCCATATCGTGCCAAGCAGCTTTGGCAATGGCTGTTTCAAAAGCGTGCCCGGGATTTCGCCGAGATGACCAATCTATCGCGCAATCTGCGCGATGAGTTAGAGCAAAGTTTCTCGATCGGCGGACTTGGCGTTTTGCGCCGGGACGAATCACGCGATGGTACCGTGAAGTTTTTGTTCGGTCTTGCCGACGGGCAAAGTATCGAGAGCGTACTCATTCCGGAAATTAAGCGGCTGACGCTGTGCATCTCGACCCAAGTCGGTTGTGCTTACGGTTGCGTGTTTTGCGCGACCGCGCGGCTCGGTTTTAAGAGAAATTTGACGGTCAGCGAGATCGTCGATCAGATTCTTGAAGCGCAGCGCGCTGGGTCGGATGAGTCAAGGATCACCAACATCGTTCTGATGGGTATGGGCGAACCGCTGGCCAACTATGACAACACCTTACGCGCAATCGAGATCATGACCGACGGCAGTTGGGGTTTAAGAATCGCGCCGCGCCGGGTGACTCTGTCGAGCGTCGGGCTGATTCCGCAAATCGAGAAGCTTATGGCGGAAACCAAGGTCAGTTTGGCGATCTCGTTGCACGCCGCGACCGAAGAGTTGCGCGGCCGTTTGATGCCGGTGAATCGCAAGCATTCTCTGCAACAGCTGATGGACTGTTGTAGAAGCTTGCCGCTGCCGCGGCGCAAGCGAATTACTTTCGAATATGTTTTGCTGCGCGGCGTGAACGACTCGGTGGTGGATGCGACGGCGCTGTGTCGCGTGCTGCGCGGCGTGCCGAGTAAAGTCAACGTCATTCCATTCAATCCTCATCCTGAAAGCGAATTCGAGCGTCCCGCCGATGAGGACGTCAAACAGTTTCAACAGGTGCTCTTCGATCACAATATTCAGGTCAACGTGCGCCGTCCGCGCGGCGACGATATCGCCGCCGCCTGCGGACAGCTACAGGGGCAAGCAGAAAGGCGGCGACGGGAGGCGTCGATCCCGGGCGACGCCGGTTAGATCAACATGGGCAAGCAGATTATTGGAGTTATTGGCGGCAGCGGGCTCTATCAGATGGCCGGACTCGAAGGAGTGCGGCGAGTCGCGGTCAAGACGCCCTTTGGCAAGCCTTCCGACAAGCTGATCAGGGGAAAATTAGGCTCTGTGGAATTGGTTTTCCTGGCGCGCCATGGCATCGGCCACCGCTGGCTGCCCACAGAAGTTAATTTTCGCGCCAATATTTTTGCCCTGAAAAAGTTGGGCGTGGAGCGGATTATCTCGGTGAGCGCAGTGGGCAGTTTGCGCGCCGAAATCGCGCCGGGCCATTTAGTCGTGCCGGACCAGTTCATTGACCGCACTAGCCAGCGACCGAGCACTTTTTTTGGCAAAGGTTTAGTGGCCCACGTGAGCTTAGCCGATCCTTTCTGCCCGGACCTTTCGCGCTCGTTGACTGACGCAGCGCTGGCGGAGGGCTCTCAGGTGCACTGCGGCGGGACCTACCTGTGTATGGAGGGGCCGCAGTTCTCGACCCGCGCCGAATCTAACCTCTACAGGAGTTGGGGCGCCCATGTCATCGGCATGACTAATTTGCAAGAAGCCAAGTTGGCGCGCGAGGCGGAGATCTGTTTCGCTACTTTGGCGTTGGCCACGGACTACGATTGCTGGAACGAACCTGGCGGTGCCGTGGAAATCGAGCAGGTGTTGGCGGTGCTCAGAAAAAATGTCGCATTGGCGCAAAAAACCATTCGCCGGGCAGTGGCGACCCTGGGCGAACGCCGCAGTTGTCGCTGTGCCTCGGCGCTAAAGGGTGCTATTATTACGGAAAAATCGCGCATTCCGCGGAAAGTGCGGGCCGATTTGCGGCCCATCATCGGTAAATATTTATGAAAATTTTAGATTTTAGTCCGCGGGGCCGCTTTTGGATTTTGGCTTGGGGAATATGAGCGTACTGGTCGTAGGTACCGTTGCGTTCGATTCCATCGAGACCCCCTTCGGCTCGGCAGAAAGAGTCCTTGGCGGCTCGGCTTCTTACTTTGCGCTAGCGGCCAGTTGCTTTGCTCCCGTGCGCATCGTCGGCGTGATCGGCAAGGATTTCCCCCAGGACTATCTCGACCTGTTCACCGAACGCAAGATCGATATCGATGGGATCAAGCGCGAGCAGGGCGATACTTTTCATTGGCGCGGACGTTATCACGAAGACATCAACCAGCGCGATACCATTGAGCTGAATTTAAACGTTCTCGCGGGGTTTGTGCCGGAACTACCCGATCATTACCGCGACGCGGAATATGTTTTTCTCGGCAATATCGATCCGCTGATGCAGAGCGAAGTGCTTAATCAAATTCGCAGCTTAAAACTAGTGGTCTGCGACACCATGGACCACTGGATTCGCGAGAGCCAAGAAGAACTGAGGAAAGTGCTTAGGCGCATCGAAATCCTGGTGGTCAACGACTCGGAAGCGCGCCTGCTTAGCGGCTACGATAATATTGTCAGAGCGGCGCGCGCGATTCTCCGCATGGGACCGAAGATGGTGCTGATCAAACGGGGCGAATACGGTGTCTTGCAATTTTCCGATTCCTCGGTCTTTGCCACACCCGCCTATCCACTGGAAGAAGTCTTCGACCCAACCGGCGCGGGTGATTCGTTCGCCGGGGGGCTGATGGGCCATCTGGCCCGGAGCGGCGACGGTAGCGACGGCGGTTTGCGCCGCGCCATCGTTTACGGCTCGGTGGTCGCCTCCTTCACGGTCGAGGATTTTGGCGTCAAGCGGCTGACCGCGGTGTCACTGCCCGAGATCGAAGAGCGCTATCGTCGCTTCGTCCAGTTGACCGATTTTCATACCTGATCCGATGGAGTTGTCGATCGTCATTCCGGTCTTCAATGAGGCAGAAAACATTGGGCCGTTAGTCCTCGAGATCGATCGAGTGCTGGCGCCGTCTCAAGCGAGCTATGAGATCGTTGTCGTAGACGATGGCAGCAAGGATGGGACTTTTACCGAGTTGCAGCGTCTTATGCAGCATTCGGAACGGTTGAAGATCGTCCGGCTCAAGCGGAATTTTGGCCAGACCGCGGCGTTGGCAGCCGGGTTGGATAACGCCGACGGCGAGATCGTCGTGCTGATGGATGGCGACGCGCAAAACGATCCGGCGGACATACCCGTGCTCTTGAGAAAAATCGCCGAGGGCAACGATCTGGTGGCCGGCTGGCGTTATAACCGAAAGGACTCGTTCTTCAATCGCCGTTTGCCGTCGATGATCGCGAATCAGCTGATTTCATGGACCACTCAAGTAAAACTGCACGACTACGGCTGTACGCTTAAGGCGATGCGCAAAGATTTAGCTAAAAATTTGCGATTGTACGGCGAAATGCACCGCTTTATTCCGGCCATCGCCTACGAACGGGGCGCGCAAATTGCCGAGCTCAAGGTCAATCATCGGCCGCGCCTGCGGGGCACCTCGAAGTACGGCATTGCCCGAACCTTAAGAGTTGTGCTCGACTTGTTGACGGTTAAATTTTTGCTCAGCTATTCAACCCGGCCAGCCCATGTGTTCGGCCCCATAGGCGTACTCTGCGGATTGGCCGGATTTGCCATCGGCCTGTATCTGACCGTGCAAAAGTTTGTCTACGACTTGGACATCGGTGGCCGGCCGCTGTTGCTCTTATCGATCTTACTCTTTTTCACCGGCATTCAGTTCCTCAGCATGGGATTACTCGGCGAGATGCTCGCACGCACTTATCATGAGTCGCAGAACCGGCCGGTCTATGTGGTCGGGGAAATCTGGGAAGGCGGCAAGATTGTATGAAGCTCGCGGTGGTGGGTACGGGATATGTTGGGTTGGTGGCCGGGACCTGTTTTGCCGAAAGCGGCAACGATGTCGTCTGCGTCGATATCGACGCGGACAAGATCGACATGCTCAAGCAGGGCAAGGTGCCGATCTATGAACCGGGTTTGGAAGAGATGGTGCGGCGCAATGGCGCTGAGCAGCGTTTGACGTTCACCATGGATTTGCCGGCTGCCGTGCGCGCTTCGGAAATCATCTTTATCGCCGTGGGCACGCCACAAGGTCCGTCGGGAAATGCCAACTTGGAATTCGTTCAGGCCACCGCCCGGGGCATCGCCAAGGCGATGGATGGTTTTAAGATTATTGTTACTAAAAGCACCGTGCCGGTCGGCACCGCAGACCATCTCAAGGGATGGATGAGCGCGGCAACGTCTCACCCCTTCGCAGTCGTATCGAATCCTGAATTCATGAAGGAAGGGGCCGCGGTGGAGGATTTCATGAAACCAGACCGGGTGGTATTGGGCGGTGACAACCCCGATGCCATCGATCGGGTCAAGGAACTCTACGAGCCATTTCTACGCACCGGCAACCCGATCCTAACCATGGACAGCCGCAGCGCCGAGATGTGTAAGTATGCTGCCAACGCAATGTTGGCGACCAAAATTTCTTTTATCAATGAAACCGCCCGGCTCTGTGAACGCTTGGAAGCCGATATTGGCGCGGTGCGCCGGGCGATCAGTTTGGACCGGCGCATCGGACCGCACTTCATTTTTCCCGGCGTCGGTTACGGTGGTTCTTGTTTCCCCAAAGATGTGCGCGCGATGATCAGCATGGGCGACAACAAACCTGAGATGGTATTGCTCAAAGCGGTTGAAAAGGTGAATGAACGGCAGAAAGGCGTGTTGGCCGAAAGCGTGATCGAGCGCTTCGGCGCAAACTTGACCGGCCACGTTTTTGCCATTTGGGGGCTCGCCTTTAAGCCGCGTACTGACGATATGCGTGACGCTCCGGCGATCACGGTGATCGAAAAGCTACTCGCAGCCGGCGCCCAGGTGCAGGCTTTCGATCCCGAGGCAACCGCTGAGGCGCGCAAAGTATTCGGCGCGCGGATTCAATACGCGCAGCGAAATTACGACGCCCTCGAAGGCGCCTCGGCACTGCTGATTCTTACCGAGTGGAACGAGTTTCGCCGGCCCGATTTTCAGCGCGTAAAAGAATTGCTCAAAGAGCCGGTGATCTTCGATGGACGGAATATTTATGACCCGGCGGAATTACATAAATTGGGTTTCGAATATTTTTCGATAGGACGGAAGCATGGCTAGATATCTCATCACTGGCGGCGCGGGATTTATCGGCTCCCATTTGTGCGAGAGCTTTCTCAACCAGGGCCATGAAGTCCTGTGCATGGATAACTACTCCACCGGGGCGAAAAACAACATCGCACCGTTTCTGAAAAACCCGCGTTTTCGTTTCATCGACCACAATGTTAGCCGTTATATCGAAGTCCAGGAGCCGGTCGACTTTGTCCTCCATTTCGCATCGCCGGCGAGTCCGGTGGACTATTTGGAATTGCCGATTCCGACGCTTAAGGTGGGCGCTTTGGGAACCCACAATACTCTTGGCCTGGCTAAATCCAAAAACGCAATTTACTTGCTGGCGTCGACTTCCGAAGTCTACGGCGATCCGCTGGTGCGGCCGCAAAACGAGGAGTATTGGGGCAACGTTAACCCGATCGGCCCGCGCGGCGTTTACGACGAAGCAAAACGTTTCGCCGAGGCGATGACCATGGCGTACCATCGTTACCATGGCTTGAACTCCCGCATCGTCCGGGTTTTCAATACCTACGGCCCGCGCATGCGTCTGCGCGATGGCCGGGTGGTGCCCAATTTCATCATGCAAGCGCTCAAGAGTGAGCCGCTGACGGTTTATGGCGAAGGCCAACAGACCCGCAGTTTTCAATATGTCGATGATCTAATCGCCGGGCTCAATTTGTTGCTTGAGGCCGATCATCACCTGCCGGTGAATATCGGCAATCCCCATGAGATGACGGTCCTGGAGTTCGCCAAGAAAATTATCGAGCTCACCGAATCCAAGAGCACGATCGTTTATAAGCCGCTGCCGGAAGACGACCCGCAGGTGCGCCAGCCGGATATTAGCAAGGCAAAAAGGATTCTTGGCTGGGAGCCCAAGATTGTGCTTGAGGAAGGTTTACTCAAAACCATCGACTATTTTCGCACTAAAATGAAGGAGCGAGCAGGATGAAAATCGTCGTCACCGGCGGAGCGGGTTTTATCGCCTCCCATATCGTCGATGCCTATTTGGAACGCGGCCACGAGGTGCACATCCTCGACGATTTCTGCACTGGCCAAAAGGCCAATCTTAACGCTAAAGCGACGTTGCATACCATCGATATCGCCGACCCCCTAGCCGCCCGACTGATCGAACAGATCAAACCCGACGCGCTGAGCCATCACGCCGCGCAAATGGATGTGCGTCATTCGGTGGCGGACCCAACATTCGATGCCCGCGTTAACATTATCGGCTTCATCAATTTGCTCGAAGGCTGTAAAAACGCCGGCGTGAAAAAGGTCATCTTCGCTTCCTCCGGCGGCGCCGTCTATGGCGAACAGGATGTCTTTCCCGCGCCCGAGAGTCATGCCACTCAACCGGCGAGCCCCTACGGGGTCAGCAAGCGGACCGGTGAGCTCTATCTTGCCTACTATCGCCAGGCTTATGGTATGCCTTATATCGCGCTTCGTTACGCCAATGTCTATGGGCCGCGCCAGTCGGCCCACGGTGAGGCCGGTGTGGTGGCGATTTTTCTTTCGTTACTTTGCTCCGACAAGACACCGCTGATCAATGGCGACGGCAAGCAAACTCGCGACTACGTGTTTGTCGGCGACGTGGTGGCGGCCAACGTCGCGGCCCTGGAATCGGATTACATCGGCCCGGTCAATATCGGAACCGGTGTGGAAACCGACGTGGTGGCGATTTTCCAACATCTCTGCCAAGCTCTGGGCCGCCAAGTGATAGCAAGCCATGGACCCGCGAAAGCGGGCGAACAGCGTCGCAGTTGCTTGGACAACCGGCAGGCCGGCAAAGTTTTGGGTTGGCGGCCGCAAGTCGCCCTGGCCGACGGACTGCGGCGTACGGCGGAGTATTTTACTTCTAAGTAAACCCCGCCTCTTGAGGCGGGCACAATTAACTGGGGTTTCCAAAGGGGGCGAGCATCCCCTTTGGTCGCGAGTGGGGTTCAAACCCCGCTTGCGAATTCAAAAGACTGGCAGCCGATGAGCTTGGATCACATCAGAAATTTCTCGATTATCGCCCACATCGATCATGGTAAGTCCACCCTGGCGGACCGCTTGCTCGAGTTCACTGGCGCGGTGAGCGCGCGGGAAAAGACCGATCAAATTCTCGACAGCATGGAACTGGAACGGGAGCGCGGCATCACCATCAAGGCGAGCCCGGTCTGTTTGCGCTACAAGGCCAAGAACGGTAGAGAGTACAAACTCAATCTGATCGACACCCCCGGCCATGTCGATTTCACCTATGAAGTTTCGCGCAGTTTGGCCGCCTGCGAAGGCGCTTTGTTGGTCGTCGACGCCGCCCAGGGTGTCGAAGCGCAGACCGTCGCCAACGTGCATATGGCGCTCGATCACAATTTAGAAGTATTGCCGGTGATCAATAAGATCGATCTGCCGAGCGCGGAACCCGAACGGGTCAGAGCCGAGATCGAAGAGGTCATCGGTATCGATGCATCGTATGCGATTCCCGCCAGCGCTAAAGAAGGAATCGGCACTGAAGCGATTCTCGAAGGGATCATCCAACATTTTCCACCGCCCAAGGGCGATCCCGCTGGGCCGCTTCGTGCCCTGATTATCGACAGCTGGTTCGATCCTTATCACGGCGCCGTGGTGATGATGCGTCTATTCGACGGCACGATGCAAAAGGGCACCCAGATTCGCATGATGTCGAGCGGCCTGGTGTTCGAAGTGCTACGTCTCGGAGTCAACTCACCGGTGCCGACGGAGGTTTCGGAACTACGTGCCGGCGAAGTCGGCTTCATGATGGCGGGCATCAAGGAAGTCGCCGAGACCCGCATCGGCGATACGATTACGACCGACGAGCGGCCGGCGAGCGAGCCACTACCCGGTTTTAAACCGATGAAGCCGATGGTGTTTAGCGGGCTTTATCCCACCGATTCGGGCCAATATCAGACGCTCCGCGAAGCGCTGGAAAAACTCCGGCTCAACGATTCATCGTTTACTTTCGAGCCGGAGACTTCCCAGGCGTTGGGCTTCGGATTTCGCTGCGGCTTTTTGGGCTTGCTACACTTGGATATCATCCGCGAGCGGCTTGAGCGGGAGTTTTCGCTGAGTTTGATCACTACGGCGGCGACGGTCATTTACCGGATCATCAGCGTTACCGGAGAGACCCTGGTGATCGATAATCCCGCGAAGCTTCCCAACGAAGGCGAGATCGAACGCATCGAAGAACCGGTGATTCAAGCGACCTTGCACCTGCCGCAAGAATATCTTGGTGCAGTTTTAACGCTCTGCCAGGAAAAGCGCGGCACGCAGAAGGAAATCAAATATCTCGGGCCCAAGCGCGCCCAGTTGATCTATGAATTGCCGCTCAACGAGATCGTCGCTGATTTTTATGATAAGCTTAAATCCGTCAGCCGCGGCTACGCGTCGATGGACTACGAAGCGGTGGGCTACCGGGAAGCGGATCTGGTTAAGCTCGACGTGCGCATCAACGGCGATATCGTCGATGCCATGTCGATGATCGTGCACCGGGACAACTCCTATTACCGTGGCCGCGACCTGGTGCATACGATGCGCGGCCTGATCCCGCGCCAGATGTTCGAAGTGGTCATCCAGGCGGCGATCGGTAGCCGGATCATTGCGCGCGAGTCGGTGAAGGCCCTGCGCAAAGATGTGACCGCCAAGTGTTACGGCGGTGACATTACGCGCAAGCGCAAGTTGTTGGAGCGGCAAAAAGAAGGTAAGAAGCGGATGAAGCAGGTGGGTAAAGT
>Ga0214472_10004358_pt1 | contig 14937 bp, 14 predicted proteins | sample RVTome_6_FD_207662 | JGI IMG/M metagenome (GOLD analysis project Ga0214472, IMG submission 207662) | Soil microbial communities from uranium-contaminated site in the Upper Colorado River Basin, Wyoming, United States - RVT140D175 | ecosystem: Environmental > Terrestrial > Soil > Contaminated >...
CAAGGCGGACGAAGATCGGCGAGACCCCCATGGCCACCGCACCGGCGACCACGGCGAGGACGGGGAGGAGGACCTGATCGGCCGCGGGCGGGGACAGCGACTGTGCCTGTAGGCGGTCGAAGGACATTTTTCCACGTCAAATTGGAGCAGCCGGGCAAGCGACCTGTGGCACCGCGGGCGCGAGGTCTCTATATTGCGCGTCATGCTTCACCAGGCAACAACCGAAACGGCGGCAGCCGGCCGGACCGCCGCGGAAATTCCGGCGTCGGAGACCGTCGCCGGGACGGCGGATGCGGGCATCGTCATCCTGTGCGACCACGCCAGCAATGCGATTCCCGCCGAATACGGACAGCTCGGAATGGCTCCGTCCCAGCTCGGGCGCCATATCGCCTACGACATCGGTGCCGCGGCGGTAACGCGTGGCCTGGCGGCGGCGCTGGGCGTACCGGCCGTGCTGTCGACCTTTTCCCGGCTGCTGATCGATCCGAACCGCGGCAGCGACGATCCGACCATGGTGATGCGGCTGTCGGACCGGGCGATCGTACCGGGAAATGCGCTGATCGGCGAGGACGAGATCGCGCGCCGCGTGGACCGGTACTACGATCCCTATCATGCCGCGATCACGGCGCAAATCGATGCCTGCATCGCTGCGGGCAAGGCGCCCGTGCTGTTCTCCATCCACAGCTTCACGCCGGTCTGGCACGATGTTCCGAGGCGCTGGCAGGTGGGCGTGCTGTGGGATCGCGACCCGCGATTCGCCGTGCCCCTGATCGAGGCGCTCGAGACCGAAGGCGACCTGGAGGTGGGCGACAACGAGCCCTACAGGGGCAGTCTCAAGGGCGACTGCCTGCACCGGCATGGAACCGGTCGGGGGCTCGCCCATGCCCTGATCGAAATCCGCCAGGACCTGATCGCCGACGATGACGGGGTCGCATCCTGGGTGAAGCGGCTGGCACGGCTGGTGCCGCCGCTGATGGCGCGGCACGGGCTTCACGACATCGTGCACTACGGCTCACATTCGGATTAGATTTGGCGCCTGAGCACGGTAGCCTCATGGAGGACACTATGGACGACAAGACCAGGATCGAACTCGAAGCGGCGGCCTTCCGCCGCCTGCTCGCGCATCTGCGCAACCGGACCGATGTCCAGAATATCGACCTGATGACCTTGGCCGGCTTCTGCCGCAACTGTCTGTCGAACTGGTATCTGGAAGAAGCCGAGGAGCGCGGCATCGCCTTGAGCCGCGACGAATCGCGGGAGATGGTCTACGGCATGCCCTACGAGGACTGGAAGCAGAAGCACCAGACCGAGGCCGCGCCGGAGAAGATCGCCAGGATGGCGAGCGTCCACGGCGACGGTCACTGAAATCCGGCCCGACGGGCCCGGCATCCAAATAGACGAGGAAGGGAGCGGCATGAGCGGAGCGACGGGAATCGCGCAGGGACAATTGCGTTCGATCGTGGAGCGGATCGAACGGCTCGAGGAGGAGAAGGCAGCTCTGGCGGCCGATATCAAGGAGGTCTACGCCGAGGCCAAGGGCAACGGCTTCGACATCAAGATCCTGCGCAAGGTGATCCGGCTCAGAAAGGTCGACCGGGTGGAGCGCGAGGAGGAAGAGGCGTTGCTCGACGTCTATATGGCGGCGCTCGGGATGCTGCCTACTGAAACAGCTGCCGAATAGAGCTGATCGACGTCCAGCCCCCGTCCGGCTTGTGCGACACGGTCTGTGCCGTGTAGGCGGGCCTGGTCCTCGGCTGCGGGACCGCGGTGCGGGTGTCCGCGGGCGCACCCGCCAACGTCTCGGCCACGGTCGGGGCCTGCTCGCGGGGCTCGGGCGTGTCGAAAATTGCCGCCGCCATGCGCGGCGCCGTGGCGGCAATGGCGGCCCGGCGGTTGCCGAGGAAGTCGCCCTTGTTGGTCCGGTTGACGATCATGTGGCGATTGCCCGACAGCTCGATCACGGCGAACTTGACCGCCGGCGCGGTACCCAGGAGATCACCCTTGCCGGACCGGTCGACTGCCAGCGGGCCGTTTGGGGTCGCCGACTTGCCGATGCTCGCCGTCAGCTCGGAACTGTCGCCGGCCATCATGTCGGGCGACAGACTGGCCAGCTTCGGCTCGTTGCTGCGGCGCAGCAGACGTAAGGGAAACATCGACCGCTGCTGATCGGCCTTGGCCGCCTGGCCCTGGGGCTTGCGCTGGGCCAGGGCCTCGGGGGACGGCGCTACCGACGCCGTCACGATCGCCGCCGGCTTCCTGAGGGAAACCGTGGGCCGCTCCGGCTCGTCGAGCGTCGACACCAGCGTCGGCAAGACCGCCGGGGTGTCGAGCGGTGGCTCGGTCGTCGCGGGCCGTCCGGCCACCGGGCCCCTTGTTGTCGTCGGGTCGAACGTCTCCGAGACGGGTGGCGGTGGCGGCAGCACCAGCGAGTCGATCCGCGCCAGCGCCATGCCCGAAGATTCCTTCGGCTCGATCAGGTCCAAATCGTCGGCGCGCCGGCTCGGGGCGGACACCGGGATCGCCACCACGTTCTGCGCCAAATAGAGCGGCTTGGCCCGAGGCAGGGGAATGTCGGCGCGGGCGACCGTGACGGGGCCCGCGGTCGCTGTCGCCGGTGCATCGCGAGCCGGGTTGTGTCGCGGCACCGGCACTTCGGAGCGTTCGGCCCGGGCAACCAGCAGCGGGCTCTCGCGGCGTGGCGCGGTGTGATTCTTCTTGTTGCGGAACAGTGCGGCCAGCTGCTGCTCGCTCATGCGCGGCCAGTGGCGGACACGGCCGGTGTCCACATGGACGAAGCCGTACTGACCCGATCGAGGGTAGTAGCCGACGCCGCCGCTTTCGCGCAGAAGCGCGCTCTCGCGCAAGCGCTTCAGCGGCACGTCGGGGAAAAAGACATCTGCGGCCTTGCCCTGGATGTGCATGCTGCGCTTCGCTACGCCGCGCCCGATGCGCTTGAGCTTCGCGTTGGTGTCGGCCGACCGGAAACCGGAAATGATATGGATCGGCTTCTTCGAGCCAAGCTCTTCGTGCAATTCCCAGAGGAGATCGACCAGTTGCGGATCCATACGGGTGACCGCGTCGGCGCGCCAGTCGCGCAAGAACCGATTGACCTGGTCGAGACCCGAGGAAATGAATTTGCCGTCACGCTTGTAGGTGACGGTGAGCGATTCCTTGGTGTGGGCGAAATACATCGAGATGGTGCGGGTTTCCCCGGCGGCGACCGCAGCCTGATCGATGCCCGGCAGGGAAGAGAGTCCGGTCAGGGATATCGAGAGTCCTATCGCGGTCAGCTGGCGACACCACCGCCACCGCCGTCGACTGGACGTCAATCCTGCTATCCCCACGGAAAGTCCCCTCAAAAGACGGCCGCACCGTTCATTTTGGCCGTCAATGGCCGGTAGCGCAAGCTCGATGGCGGGCAACACCACGTCGCCCGACGCCTCCGTCGAATGCCCAACCGCCCCCGGCACCATGCCCCAGGGCGATTTCTTGCCCAATCATCACATACGACTATGCTTAACAGCCTGTTAAAGCCGGCAATTTCATGGCAACGCGGTACTCGTTGAACGCACGCACCACCGTTTGGTCATCGTCCCGGACATCATCGGCAAAAGGCAGCCTCGCCGTCATCGTCCACCCGGACAGCAAGGTCGGCACGGCAGATCGGAATCGCATTGTCCAGAAGATCGCCCGATTCCCTAGAATCGATCATAGCGCCGACCTGGCGCGCGTTCCAGCCTCTGTCTCCATTCGGGTAGGTCGATAACAAAGGGCCCGATACGATTGCCTATTGCGACTTTTCACCATCGAGCCCCATGTCGCGAATCTTGCGGTACAGGGTCGATCGGCCGATTCCGAGCTTGCGGGCGACTTCGGACATGTGACCGCGATAGCGCTCCAGGGCGAGGCGAATCATGTCCGACTCGACGTCCTCGAGCTTCCTGATCTGTCCGCTCTCGGTCAGGGCGGCAATGCCGAGTGAAGTACCGCCGACAGCGCTGCCCTGAAGGACGGTGGTTTGCGGCAGGTTGCCGCCGATGATGGCGGGGCCGGTGTGCAGGGCAGGCTCCGGCCGTGGCGGGGGCGCGGGCGGCACTTCGGCGGAATAGCCGTCGACGAGGGTTGCGATCTGCGGGAAGTCGCTGACCGTCAGCTCGGGGCCGTCGCACAGGACCACGGCGCGGAAGACGGCATTCTCGAGCTGGCGGACGTTGCCCGGCCACTGGTATCCCTGAAGCATCCGGATGGCGTCGGTGCGGACGCCGCTGATCTTCTTGCCCTCTTCGGCTGCGAAGCGGGCGACGAAATGGTGAACCAGGGTCGGGATGTCCTCCAGACGCCCGCGCAACGCGGGCACCATGACCGGGAAGACGTTGAGCCGGTAGTAGAGATCCTCGCGGAACCGGCCTTCCTTGACCATGTCGATCATGTTTCGGTTGGTGGCCGAGATCAACCGGATATCCACCCTCACCGGGCGCTTGGCGCCCACCGGGTCGACCTCGCCCTCCTGGAGGGCGCGCAGGAGCTTGACCTGGATGTCGAGGGGCAGCTCGCCGACCTCGTCGAGGAAGAGCGTGCCGCCGCTGGCTTCCACGAACTTGCCGGGATGCTTTCCGGCAGCGCCGGTGAACGAGCCCTTCTCGTGGCCGAACAGGATGCTCTCGACGAGGTTCTCGGGCAGGGCGCCGCAATTGACGGTGATGAATGGCTTGCCGCGACGGTCGGACGCCCCCTGGATGGCGCGGGCGATCATTTCCTTGCCGACACCGCTTTCGCCTTCGATGAGGATCGGGATGTTGGACTGGGCGGCACGCAGGCCGAGCTTGACTACCTGCGTCATCCCGGGGCTAACCGCAACGAGGTCGTCGAAGGACAGGATGCCTTCGTTCTTGTGGGCGAGACGGGTGATCTCGCCGGCCAGCGCGTTGACCATGAGCACGTTCTTGATCGACACCTGCAGCCGCTCGGGACTCACCGGCTTGACCACGAAATCGTCGGCGCCGGCGCGCATGGCCGCGACCACGGTGTCGATGCCGCCATGGGCGGTCTGAACGATCACCGGAAGCCTGGCGTGGGCGGGGCGCATGCGCTCGAGCACGGTCATTCCGTCGACGTCGGGCATGACGAGGTCGAGGATCATGGCGGCGACGTCCCCGCCATTGGGACCGTCGAGAACCTGCAGGGCGGCCTCGCCGCCGTCGGCGGTTGCCACTCGGTAGCCAAATCGCTGGATCGAATGTTCGAGGATTCGACGCTGGGCGGGGTCGTCGTCGACGACCAGGATCAGTTGGGCCATTCCGGAGTACTCGACTTTCTGGTTATGTGCCGTCCCGCAGCAACGGACGGTCGTCACCCAATGCGGCCCACAGACGGGCCGTTGTCGCCCCCCAGTGGCCTATTCTGGGACGCAAGCGTAAAAGGGGCCTTAATGCGGGATGCCGGAAACGCAAGCCCGCGGTCCGGTTGAAAGCCAAGGATGCCCGGGCGATATAGACCTGTGACCTGATCACCGTGGCGTGCCTGACGTCGAATCAAGAGGATCATATGAAGTCGAAAACCGCCGTCTGCCTTCACCCAGCCACTCCTGCACCGGCGGCGGATACCGCCAGCGACCTGGGCGACCTGCCCGAGTGGGAACTCGACGATCTCTATCCGGGCATGGACTCCCAAGCGGTACGCGATGCGTTCGCCGAGGCCGCGAAGCGCGCCCAGGCATTCAGGCAGGCGTGTCAGGGCCGGCTTGCGGAGATGGCAGCCGGCGGCGGCGCGGCACTGGGCCGGGCGGTGGCCGACTACGAGGCCATGCAGGAGCTGATCGGCCGAATCATGTCCTACGCCGGCCTGCTCTATGCCGGCGACACCAGCGACCCCATCCGGGCCAAGTTCTATGGCGATGCCCAGGACAAGATCACGACGATCTCCACCGACCTCCTGTTCTTCGAGCTGGAGTTGAACCGCATCGAGGACGCGGTCATGGAGGAGGCGCTGGGCGATCCCGATCTGGGCCGCTACCGGCCGTGGATCGAGGACCTGCGCAAGGAAAAGCCCCACCAGCTCGACGATCGCTCGGAACAGCTGTTCCACGAAAAGTCCGTAACCGGGCGCTCGGCCTGGAACCGGCTGTTCGACGACACCATGAGCGCATTGCGCTTCACCGTCGACGGCAGGGAGCTCGGCATCGAGGCGACGCTCAACCTGCTGGTCAATCCCGACGAGGCCCGGCGGCGGCAGGGACACGAGGCCTTGGCGAAGACGCTGGGCGACAACATCCGACTGTTCACGCTGATCACCAATACGCTGGTCAAGGACAAGGAGATCTCCGACCGGTGGCGCGGCTTTGCCGACATCGCCGATTCACGCCATCTGGCCAATCGGGTCGAGCGCGAAGTGGTCGATGCGCTCGAGAGCGCGGTGGCGGACGCTTTTCCGCGACTGTCGCACCGCTACTACGCGCTCAAGGCCAGGTGGTTCGGCAAGGAACGGCTCGATTCCTGGGACCGCAACGCGCCTCTTCCTCACGCCGATACCCGCATCGTCGCCTGGGCCGATGCCCGCGATACGGTGCTCAAGGCCTATGGCGGCTTCGACGGCCGGATGGCCGAGATCGCCGGGCGGTTCTTCGACAAAGGTTGGATCGACGCGCCCGTCCGCCCCGGCAAGTCGCCCGGGGCCTTCGCTCATCCGACGGTGCCGAGCGCGCACCCCTACGTGCTGGTCAACTACCAGGGCAAGACCCGGGACGTGATGACGCTCGCCCATGAACTGGGCCACGGGGTGCACCAGGTGCTGGCCGCCAGGCAGGGGGCGCTGATGGCGAACACGCCGCTGACGCTCGCCGAGACGGCCAGCGTGTTCGGCGAAATGCTGACCTTCCGTTCGCTGCTGGCGGCCACCGAGGACGCCAAGACCCGCAAGGCGCTGCTGGCGTCCAAGGTCGAGGACATGATCAACACGGTGGTCCGGCAGATCGCGTTCTACCGTTTCGAGCGCAGGCTCCACACCGAACGGCGCGAAGGCGAGCTCACGTCGGAGCGTATCGGCGAGCTGTGGATGTCGGTCCAGGGCGAGAGCCTCGGACCGGCGATCGCGCTCGGCGAGGGTTACGAGACCTTCTGGAGCTACATCCCCCATTTCATCCATTCGCCGTTCTACGTCTATGCCTATGCCTTCGGCGACTGCCTGGTGAACTCGCTCTACGGGGTCTACGAGAAATCGCGCGAGGGCTTCGCCGAGCGCTATTTCGACATGCTGCGCGCCGGCGGGAGCAAGCATCATTCCGAGCTGCTGGCGCCCTTCGGCCTCGATGCCTCCGATCCGAAATTCTGGTCGATCGGCCTCGACCTGATCTCCCGCATGATCGACGAGCTGGAGGCGCTGGAGGCGTAGAGCGGTCCCGGAATCCACGAGCATCCGCCCGCCGCCTACTCCGGTGGGGCAAACACCTCGTCCGGGTAGGGATACCACCAGTCGGCGATGACCGGGTCGTGGTCGATGATGACCATCTTCGACCGGCGGAAGGCGTCGAGGCCCTGGCGGCCGAGCTCGCGGCCGAGGCCTGAGCTCTTCCAGCCGCCGAAGGGCAGGGCGTCGTTGTCGATCAGCGGGTTGTTGACCCAGACCATGCCGGCTTCGAGGGTTTCCGCGGCCAGCATCGCCTCCTTGAGATCGGCGGTGAAGATGGAGGCGCCCAGGCCGAAGTCGGAGTCGTTGGCAAGGCGGATGGCTTCGGTGATGTCCGCGACCTTGCAGACCGATGCGACAGGGCCGAAGACCTCGCCGCGCATGATCTCCATGGCAGGCGTGACGCCGGTGAGGATCGTCGGCTCGTAGAACCAGCCGGTATTGTGCTGCGCCGGCACCCGCCCGCCGCAGGCGATGCGCGCGCCCTGGGCGATGGCCGCTTCGACCAGACGGACGACCCTGGCGCGGGCGGCTTCGGAGACCAGCGGGCCGATCTCGGATTTCTCCATGCCGTTGCCGATCCGCAGCTTCGTCGTCCCGTCGACGAACCGCTCGACGAAGTCGTCGTGGATCGCCTCGTGGACGAAGAAGCGCTCGGCGGAAGTGCAGATCTGGCCGGACAGGTGAAAGGCCGCGGTGATCGATCCGGCGACAGCGACATCGAGGGGCGCACTCGACGAGATGATCATCGGATCGTTGCCGCCGGCCTCGATGATGCAGGGCTTGAGCCGCTCGGCACAGGCGACGGCGACCGCGCGAGCGGCCGCGGTGCCGCCGGTGAAGGCGACCGCATGGGTGTCGGGGCTGGCGATGAGTGCCTGGGCCGTGGCGGCGTCGCCGGTCAGGCAACTGACCAGTCCGGACGGGAGGACGGACGCGAAGTGCTCCATGAACTTGAGCGTGCACAGGCTCGTGGCCTCCGCCGGCTTGACGATGCAGGCGTTGCCGGCGGCGAGCGAGGCCGCGACCGTCCAGGCCATCAGCAGGATCGGAAAGTTGAACGGCAGGATGTGGACCGACACGCCATAAGGCTCGTAGCGGGCGTACTGGAACGAGCCGGTCTGGGTGGTGCCGGCGACCTTGCCGGCCTCGTCGCGGGCCATTTCGGCGAAATAGCGGATGACCGGCGCCACGTTGTGCAGCTCGCCCACAGCTTCCGGATAGGGCTTACCCATTTCCAGGGTCATCAGCCGGGCCACGTCGTGGAAGCTCGTCTGCTCGATCATGCTGGCGAGCCGGTGGAGGAGGGTTGCGCGGGTCTTGGCGTCCGTGCGCTGCCATTGGCGCTGGGCGGCGAGGGCCTCGGACGCCACGGCCGCGACGGTGTCGGCTCCTGCCCGTGCGATGCGGCCCTCCACGGCGAGGGTCGCCGGATTGACGACCTCGCGGGTCGGCCCGGACCCGGTGATGAAATCGTTGCCGCGGAAGATCTGCGCCGCGTGCGGATCGAAGGGGGTCATCGGCTCGGTCCCGTCAGCGGATCATGTAGACCTTGCGCACGGTCTCGTGGACCCGGCAGGTGCCCTTCCAGTCCTTGGGGAAGAACGCCGCCGTGTCGGGGCCGATCTCGATCACCTCGCCCGATTCGTGGGTATAGGTGCAGCGGCCGGCGAGGAAATGGCACAGCTCGTCGGAGGTGACGTGGCAGGTCCAGTAGCCGGGGGTGCAGATCCATACGCCCGATTCCGGGCTGCCGCCGGGGCCCTTGTAGAGCACCTTGCCGGACGTGCGGCTCTCGCCCTCGATCATGGTCGGGATGACGCCCCAGTCGACGACGTCCGATAGTGTTGCCGGGTCCCGCATGACCGGGGTGCCGGACGGTACGGCTTTCTCGATTGCAACGCTCATGGACTATCCCTTCAGCGCAGCATGTAGACGCTGCGGACGGTTTCGTGGACGGTTACCCGGCCGGTCCAGCCTTCGCGGAAATGGGCGACGGTTCCCGGGGTGACCTCGATCACCTCGCCGTCGTCGGCTTCATAGGTGGCCCGGCCGAAGACGAAGTGGCACAGCTCGTCACGCGGCAGCTCCAGGCGCCAGCTTCCGGGGGTGCATTCCCAGATGCCGGCCTCGGGGAGTCCGTCTTCCGCGCCTTTCCACAACAGGCGCCCCACGTTCATGGATCGGCCGTCGATGGGCTCCAGGTGGCCGCCCCAGTCGACCAGGTCGTCGCGCCAGACCGAGGCGTCGGCGATATGAGGGGCGGACGAGTCGAGATTGGTCGGCACGATCAGGCCTCCATGAGGCCATCGAGGATGCCTGCTGCCTTGGTTGGCCCGTGCTGCGCCTGCATGTGCCTCGAGGTCGCCGCCAGCTTCGCCTTCATCGCCGGATCGGTCAGCATCGCATTGATCTTCCCGGCGAGCTCCGCGTCGGTCCAGTCGTAGCGGTGCAGCTTGAAGCCGTGACCGGTCTCCTGCACCCGGGTGGCATTGTCGTGGCCGTCCCACACATAAGGCATGATGATCGCCGGCTTGCCGAAATAGAGGCACTCCGTGAACGAGTTGTTGCCGCCGTGATGGATGACCGCATCGACCTGCGGGATGACCGACGGCTGCGGATACCAGCTGGCGATTTGAACGTTGTCCGGCACGGCGTCATAGGCGTCCATGTAGTCGCCGACATTGACCAGGGCACGCAGCTCGAGCGTGCCGATCGCGGCGATGACCCGCTTGAGCAACTCGGTATCGCCGGCGCCCAGCGAGCCGTAGCTGACATAGAGCAGGGGCTTGTCGTCGTGGGCCTTGAACCGCGGCACCAGGTAGGGCTCGTCCTCGCGCACGCAGCCTTCGAGATACTGGAAGCGCTTCGGGTCGAGAGGCTCGCCGCGGGTGAATTTCACCGGCTCGGGATAGAGCAGGAAGTTCATGTGGGGCGAAGCCTCGAAGAACTGGCCGAGCGGGTAGGCGGCCTCGCCGCAGGTGGCGAGGAAGCCGTTGAAATCGTCGTGGATCGGCTTGATGACCTCATTGAAGCGGGCGCGGTAGCGGGCGTGGCAGGCGGTGTCGTTCTCGCCGCAGCCCGACAGGTGCGGCGGGATCGCCGGATCCTCGATCTCGTTCTCGGAGCAGGAAATGACGCGCACCCAGGGCCTGCCGTTTTCCTTGGCATAGCGCTTGATCGCCGGGAACAGGATGACGTTGTCGACGCAGACCATGTCCGGCTTCACCCTGGCGAGGACGCCGGGCAGATCCTTCTCGGCCCATTTGGCGCTGTCGACGATCGCCTCCCAGCATCCCTTCACGTAGTTGTCGATCTGGTCGTAGGGGCTCTTGGCGAAGTTGGGGATGTGGCCGTTGATGAAATCCGCCCAGAATTTCGCCATCTCCTCGGGCGGCATGGGCTCGGACAGGTTGACCGGGTGGCACTCGAAGCCGCGCGCCTGGTAGACCTCGACGAAGCCCGGGTCGGACAGGAACACCGCCTTGTGGCCGAGCTTCTCGACCGCCTGGGCTATGCCGACGGAGTTGAGCGCCGGTCCGAACGCGGCCTCGGGAAAGAATGCGATGGTTTTCTGGGTCATTGGTTGCTCCGTTGCCGTCTCAGTCTTTCAGAAGACGCCCATGCTCGGGACGCCAGTTGCACCATATGGTCTCGCCCGTGGCGATCCCCGCCGCGCCGTCTTCGGAGGCGGGAATGCGCACGAGCACCCGGCGCTCCATGCCGGGGACCGCGACATGAAGGCCGATGTCCTGGCCATGGTAGGCCATGGCGGTGACCGTTCCCTCGACCGCGTTGCAGTCGTCGAGCCTTGCGCCCTTCGACAGGCGGATGCGCTCGGGCCGCACGGAAAGCGCGCATCGGGTCCCGACCGGGAGCGGGCTCTCCACCGCCAGCGTCCCGAGTCCGGTGATCGCCATTCCGCCCTCGGAGGCCTCGCCTTCGAAGAAATTGGTCATTCCGATGAAGCCGGCGGCGAAGCGGGATGCGGGGCTTTCGTAGATCGTCCGGGGCGTGTCGACCTGGACGATCCGGCCATCCTTCATGAGGGCGATGCGGTCGGCCATGACCAGGGCTTCCTCCTGGTCGTGGGTGACGATGACAAAGGTGATGCCGAGCTCCTCCTGCAGGCGCTTGAGCTCGAGCTGCATCTGCTCGCGCAGCGTCTTGTCGAGGGCGCCGAGGGGCTCGTCGAGGAGAAGGACCCGCGGACGCTTTACGACCGCGCGGGCGAGCGCCACGCGCTGCTGCTGGCCGCCGGAAAGCTGGGCGGGCCTGCGATCGGCGAGAGCGGTGAGCTCCGTCATGGCGAGGATCGCGTCCACCCGGCGGACGATCTCGCGCCTCGCAAGGCGCTCCATCTCCAGCCCGTAGGCGATGTTGGCGCGCACGCTCATGTGCGGGAACAGGGCGTAGGACTGGAACATCAGGTTGATCGGCCGCCGGTTGGCCCGCAGTGCGGTGATGTCCCGGCCATCGAGCAGCACCGCGCCCTCGTCGGGGCGCTCGAAGCCGGCGACGATGCGCAACAGCGTGGTCTTGCCGCAGCCGGACGGCCCGAGCAGAGCGAAGAACTCGCCCTCGAGCAGGTCGAGCGTGACGGCATCGACGGCGGCGATCCCGCCGAAACGCCTGGTCACGTCCTCGAGGCCTATGACGGCATTTCCGGTCATCCGCCCGCGATTGTCCCCCGATTGATGCGCTGGGACAGGAACACGAGCGTGAAGCTCACCAGCATGATGATGGTGGCCATGGCGTTGATCTCCGGCGTGACGCCGAAGCGGATCATGGAATAGATGCGCATCGGCAGGGTGGTCGAGCTGGATCCGGCGCCGGCGGTGAAGAAGGCGATGATGAACTCGTCGAAGGACAGGGTGAAGGCGAGCAGGGCACCGGCAAGCACGCCGGGGAAGATCACCGGCAGGGTGATGCGCCGGAAGGTCGTGAACAGGCCCGCGCCGAGGTCGATCGAGGCTTCGACGATGGAGTGGTCGAAATGCTTGAGGCGGGTGCGCACCACCGCGCAAACGAAGGCGATGTTGAAGACCACGTGGGAGAGGATGATGGAGTGCAGGCCGAGGGTGAGGTCGAGCAGGGTGTAGAAGGACAGGAGCGCGATGGCCAGCACGATGTCCGGAATGATCATGGGCGCGAACAGCAGGGCGTCGAGCAGGCCCGAGCTCCGGCCCCGTTCCACGCCGAGCGCCAGCAGGGTCCCGAGCACCGTGGCGATGATGGTCGAGGCGACCGCGACGATGAGGGTGTTGACCGCGGCGGACAGGATGTCCGGGCTGCGGGCCAGCACCGCGTACCACTCGAGCGAAAACCCCGTCCAGGTCGTGGGCATGCCCGCCCTGTTGAAGCTCAGGACCATCAGGACCACGATCGGACCGTAGAGGAAGACGTAGGTGAGCCGCAGGTGGGCGGCGAGCAAGACGTTGGCGGTCCGACGGTCAGGCATGGGTGCTGCCCTTCGCCTGCTGCGCCCGGTTTACGGCGACGGCCTGGAGGAACAGCAGCACCATCATGATGAAGATCAGGGCCAGCGACAGGGCGGCGCCGAACGGCCAGTCGCGCGCCGACAGGAACTGGTCGTAGACCAGGTTGCCCACCATGACGATCCGGCCGCCGCCGAGGAGGTCCGGCGTGACGAAATTGCCGATCGAGAGCACGAACACGAACACCGCGCCGGCGGCGACGCCGGGCAGGGTGAGCGGCAGGGTGACGCGCAGGAAGGTCATCCAGGCCGGGGCGCCCAGATCCTCGGAGGCTTCGCGGATCTCCGGATTGAGCCGCTGCAGCGAGGCGTAGATGGCGAGGATCACGAAGGGCAGGTAGTTGTAGACCAGGCCGGTCACCACCGCGAACTCGTTGTAGAGGATGTGCAGCGGTTCGCCGATCAGCCCGGAGCCCATCAGCGCCTTGTTGATCAGGCCCTCGCGGTTGAGCAGCACGATCCAGGCATAGGTGCGGATCAGGTAGTTGCTCCAGAACGGCAGCATGACCAGGAGCAGATAGCGGGTCTGGCGGTGCCTCGGGGCCAGGGAAATGGCGTAGGCGGCCGGATAGGCGACGACGACCGCGATGACGGTGGCCATGGCGGCGATGCGCGCCGAGCCCAGGAAGATCGACCGGTAGACCGGCTCGCCCGCCCGGGCGAAGTTGTCGAGGGTGAAGGTGTAGTCGATACCCCCATAGGTGCCGCGCTCGAAGAAGCTGAAGAAGAAGACGATCAGGCACGGCACGATCATGAACACGGTGAGCCAGCCCGCCGCGGGCAGGATGAGCAGGATCTGGCCGAGCCTCTTGGTCATGTCCGGGACGCCGAAAAAAGGCGGCGCGGGCCGGGCGGCCCGCGCCGGAAGTACGGGAGGTTCAGTTGGACGCCGTGATCTCCGTCACCGCCTTGGTGTAGGCCTTCTGCGCGTCGCCCAGGTCGCGCAGCTGCTCCTGCTTCATCATGTCGGCAGGCGCCATGGCGAGGTTCGGGTAGGTCTCGAACAGGGTCTTGTCGAGGGCGTCCATGGCGGCCTTGTTGGGCACCTTGTAGAGGATGTTCTCGGCGACCCACTTGCCGGTCTCGGCGCTGAGCACGTAGTCGATGAACTTCAGGGCGGCGTCCTTGTTCTCCGAGGCCGTGGTGACCACCATTGTGTCGACCCAAAGGTCGGTGCCCTCCTTGGGGATCACGTATTTGATCTTGTCGTTCTCGCCGATGCCGTAGTTGCACCAGCCGTCCCAGGCGTGGACCAGGCTCGCCTCGCCGGACACCAGCTTGGAATAGAAGGTGGTGTCGTCGTAGGCGAGCAGGCTCTTCTTGGTGTCGATCAGCAGGGCCTTGACCTCGTCGATCCTGCCCTGGTCGGTCTCGTTCACCGAATAGCCCCTGGCCAGCATGCCCGCGGCCATCAGCCAGCGGTCGGTGGCCAGCATGGTGATCTTGCCTTTCAGGCTGTCGGCGGGTTCCAGGAGGTCATTCCAGCTGGACGGCGTGCCCTCGACCAGGTCGGAGCGGTAGCACAGGCCGGTGGTGCCCCAGGCATAGGGCACGGAGAACGTGTTGCCCGGGTCGTAGGCGAGGGTATTCGCCTCGGAGTAGAGGTTGGCGAGGTTCGGTACCTTGGCGTGATCGATGGTCGCCGACAGGCCGAGCTTGTGCAGCACCTCGGCGAAGGGCGAGGAGACGAACAGCACGTCATAGCCCCTACCCTTGCCGGCGACGACCTTGCCCATGATCTCCTCGTTGGTCGCATGGAGGGCGACCTCGACCTCGATGCCGGTCGCCTGCTTGAACTTCTCCGGCAGGTCCTTGGGCATGTAGCCGTCCCAGTTGGAAATGACGATCTTGCCTTCTGCCATCGCGGCGCCCAGGCCGAGGCCGGCGGCCAATGCGACGACGGCTGCGTAAATCCCGATGCGCTTCATTGCGGACTGTCCTCCGTGTGGTTTCGGCTCCGATTATCGGATCCCCAAGAGGTCAGTTTGTATTTTTTCGGAAAAATATACAATCGCTGACATGACGGCGCCGTCGGCCGG
>Ga0214472_10004359_pt1 | contig 14937 bp, 13 predicted proteins | sample RVTome_6_FD_207662 | JGI IMG/M metagenome (GOLD analysis project Ga0214472, IMG submission 207662) | Soil microbial communities from uranium-contaminated site in the Upper Colorado River Basin, Wyoming, United States - RVT140D175 | ecosystem: Environmental > Terrestrial > Soil > Contaminated >...
CGTTCACAAGCTAGATGAGTGTTGGGCTCTTCGTGAGGAATTGCTTGGTCAAGCTCGTATCGCCGGTCTTCTAGACCCAGAGCCTCCACCCTTGGTCGAGGTGCATCGAACCGAGAGTTGGTTGTTCGGCCGAGACGCCGATGACGTTGTCGCGATGTGTCTGGCGGGGGAACTCCTATCCGCGGACGATGAGATGTTCGATCTTCGCAAACTGGAAAGTTGTAGGGCTTTCCTGGACGAGCACGGGGACACGGTCCAGTTCGGAATAGAGGATCGCCCCATCCCCCAAAGGGGCTGGCACAGAGCCGCACAGCCCCAAATCGTGACCGTGATTCGCCGAGGAGCCTAGGACAAGGTTGCGTGGGCCCCTGGCTTGAGATCGACCCCTATTTCCCAAGGCGAGCCAGGCCTGCCTTCGCGCATTCAGCGGCAACAGTCAAGAACCTTTGCACACTTTCAGTGCCGATGACATAGGGATGGGACTCATCCGACCTTCGCTCTGACATGGCCGGTAGCTTCGTAACGGATCCATCGTATTGTGGGTGATTGGACAGGAGCACGTCAGCACCTGCCGCGGCGGCAATGTCACGAAAACGCTCGGCGGAGCTAATGTACGATCGAAACCAGAAGCTTGGCGGTGTCTCCGGAGTGATATATGCGACACTTCGAAGCCAGTTGAACGCGGTCCCACCCCACAGTGCGGCAACATGGGAGCTCTCTCCATCTCTCACCGGAAGGACGGTACAGATCGTCCCGAGCGTGTGGCCGGGTGTCACGTACAAGGTCAAAGCTGTGTCGCCTAAGACCAGCTTTTGCCCGTCGGTCGCCACCAGGTCGCGTCTTGGCTTCGGAAACAGCTGCGTATTACGGTCGAGCAAATCCCAGTCCGCTGCTCCCATGATCACGCGTGCCCCGAAACGATCCTGAAGATACCGGGCACCGCCGACATGGTCCCGGTGACCATGACTGACAATGACGTACTTGATCGTTGCCGGATCGAACCCCAGAGTCGTGAGACCGTCCACGATTTCGTTTTCGACCGAATACTCGAAGATCGGGTCAATGATGATGATCCCTTCGGAAGTGGTAACCGCCCAGGCAGAGTATTCCGTTTGACCGACGTAATAGAGGTTGTCGAAGACCTTTACCGGATCGGCGTGCCACTGCGCCCGGTCGGGAGGATCCTGTGGCTGGGCCGCTGGTGACGCCGGTTGAGCCGGTTGAGCCGGTTGAGAAGGTTGAGAAGGTTGAGCGAGTGGCGCCGGCGGCGGAGTCGCGCACAACGCCTCGAAGAGCACGGTGTGTTCCTGTCCCGCTGCCGTCCTTGCGGCCGCAATGTGCTCCTCGACGGTCTCCTGCCCAAGAACGCTCAGACTACTCCCGGCTAAAACCAAAACGAGTGCCGCCAGAAAAGAGATCGTGCGCAACTTCATCGTAACCCGTGTCGATTCAACCCTCGAACAGCCGTTTCATCTCCTTGCGAATGTGGCGGCGCGCCTCGTCTCGGCTCGAGAGGTTGAGTTGATCCAGCGAGAATCGGAAGGTCTCCATCACCGCGGTGACGTGTCTGCAGTAAGCGGCAAGCTCCTCGCGCCGTCTCTTTTCGTCGTCAAATCGGGCGATTTTCGTCATGAGTCTTTTCTTCGTGTGACGGACATCGTATGGTATGAGGAACCTTAGGACAAGCGCGCCGTCAGAGACATGGCGTGGCTCCGGAGTCGGAACCGCAAAGGATTGTGAGCCGCGCGGTGCACCCTCGATCAAACGGACCACGCTTGGGAGGACGCCGGGGCGGAGGGTCTAGCCCTCCGCCCCAACGGGTGAAACGAACAGCCTACGAACGCCTACCGCGAGCTGGCGCCCGAGTATCGCAATTCTTGGCCGACCATCTTGGCAGGGTCCGCGCCCGGCCGGGGCACGAACTTCTGGATCCGGCCGTTGAAGACCTCTGCGACGAAGAGGTTGCCGTCCTGATCCACCGACATCTGGTGCGGACCCTCGAGCTGACCCCATCCGGTTCCAGGCGCCCCCCAGCCGTACTGGTAGTACCCGTTCAGGTCATACTTCAGTATCCGATCGGTTCCGCCGTCGGAAACCCACAGCGCCTGGTCTTCGGTGATCATGTGGTAGTACGGCGACGACCGCATGCCGAGGACGAACATGTCGAGGAACTCGCCCTCCTCGTCGAAGACCTGCATCCGGTGATGACCGCGATCGGCGACGAACACGCGGCGATCCGCACTGATGGCGATGCTGTGAACCGTATCGAACTCGTTCGGACCCGGGTTCTCCGGATCGACGGGGGCCTGCCCCCAGTCCTTAATAAAGTTCCCCTCGGGGTCGAACTTGGCCACGCGTACGCCGTCGTATCCGTCGCTGATAAAGAAAGTCCCGTCGGGCAACCAGGCGATGTCCGTCGGCCGCGCGAAGAGCTTCCCCCCGTCCCGACCGCTTTGGAGCCTCGTGCCGAGGGACATGACGAGCTCGCCGTCGTACGTGAACTTGAAGATCATGTGGAGCTCATCGTCGACTACCCAGACGTGCTTGTCAGGATCGTACGGGCTCATCTTGATCTTGTGGGGTCCGCGCGAGCACTTGTCATCGAAGAGCGCGTCCTGCTGCGCCCAATCCTGAACGAAATTGCCGTCGCCATCCAACACGAAGATGACGTGATGCATGCGCCGCTCCCAGCCGCGCGTAGGCGGCTCCCCTTCACAAGCCCCATCCGTGCCACCGGTGGTACGTATAGGGGGATCGAGCAACGAGTAAGGCGTCCAATCCGCGGCGCCCTCGGGCAACGGCAGCTCGCCGCGCTGGGCGTACCAAATACGATCCGGGCTCTCGGTGTAGACCGCCCCCTGCGATCCCCAGGTCCATCCGGCGTGGGTCACGCCGTCGTCCCTGTCCGGCAACCCTTTGGCCCAATTTTCCACAACATCATAGGGCCCAAACTCCTCCTGAAAGCCCCTTTCCTCGGATGACATGGCAGCTCCCGAGCCCACTTCCCCGCCTTCTTCGGGAGGGGTGCAGGCCGGTGCCACCAGCACTACTGCCAACATAATGGCAACAAACAAGTTTGGTGCGCGCATCATTTAGTCTCCTTTGCCCTGACTAGTCGCCTGACCGCGACCGGCTGACCGGGGGGGCCAACCGCACACAGGATACCTAGGCGAGGCGCACTCTATCAGCACTCCCGAGTCGGTGCAAGCCCTGACAATCGCCGGGTTGAAAAGGAATGTAAGAGATTGTCGCCCATCCGCCCACGCCGACTTGCCGGCGGCGAGGGTCTCCGGGGACCGCTCCGAGCCACCACCCGAAACCTATAGGAGCCCGTCGGTCGATGCCCGGTGCGTCGTTTTTTCTATTTGATATCCTACAAATCTTCAATTATCTTGAGCCCCCCAACCGTGGTGCTTCGATAACCGAAACCGAAAGGAGTCATCATGCGCTATGCGAATGCGGTGGTCGCTGGTGTCGTGGGCGGGGCTATTGGTGCCGCTGTTTGGGCGGCGGTGGGCTATTACACGGGCTACGAAGTGGGGTGGATCGCCTGGGGCATCGGCGGTCTCGTCGGAGTCGCGGTGCGCCTGGTGTCCAATCCCGGTACCGATCCCATGACCGGGCAAACGCTTCCCGAGAACCCAAGGGTTCCCGGTGTCATCGCGGCGGTGATCGCCATCGCTGCGGTCGTCGCAGGAAAGTACGCCGTGATTCACGTGACGCTCCCCGAAGCGATGAACGAGGAGCTGAACGACGAAGTCCTCATCTCGTATCTGGCCGACGACGTGGCGTACGAGCGCTCCGAGGCGGGCGAACCGGTGGACTGGCCAGAAGGCGTGGATCCAGACTACGCCTATCAGGAATCGGATTACCCGACGGAAGTCTGGCGGGAGGCCACCGAACGTTGGAACGGGATGAGCCAGAGCGAACGGGAGTCGATGAGGGGCCTCATTCTCGCTTCGTATGACGAGAACTTGTCGGGCATGGGCACGCAGGCCCAGCTATCCAGCTTCAATCTGTTCGACCTTCTCTGGTTCGCGCTCGCCGGTTGGACCGCCTTCAAGATCGGCTCGTCTGGAGCCGAGGCCTAGCGGGAAGTCGAAGCCGACCGGAAGCTCGTTTCGATCTGCTCGGAAGGCCGTCCCGTTTGCTGGGCCGGCCTGCCCGAGATGCATCGCCATGCTAGAATCCGGCCATGAAACGAGCACTTCTTGTTACGTTCACACTCGCCGTCGCTTCCCTGGCGCTTGCCAAGGAGGGAATGTGGCGGCTCGAGCAGCTATCCACCGATCGGCTCGACCGTGGGTCCGGTGTTAGGGGCGTTAGCATCAGGGAGTCCGATATCCCGCGCCTTCGACAGGCGCCGGTTAGGATCCTGGCGGGCGGTAGCGGGGGCACCGGAAGCTTCGCCTCGCCGAACGGCCTCATCCTCACCAACCATCACGTCGCGCTCGACTGCATTCGCACGTCCACGCTGGCGGAACACTCGGACAACTACGTCCAAAACGGATTCACCGCGCCATCGATGACGGAGGAGCTCCCCTGCCGCCGCTTCATCGTTCAAATCGAGCGGGAGAGCTCGGACGTCACCGTCGACATGGACGCGGCCGTCACTCCGGGGATGGACGCGGTCGAGATCCAGCAGGCAAGAGAGAGAAAACGTTCCGAAATCGAGCGGAACTGCCAACAGCAAAGAGGCGACAACTATTCTTGTGATGTCGTCGACTTCAATAGCGGCGAGCGAAGCTTGCTCATTGTTTACGAAGAGCTGAAAGACATCCGCCTCGTTTACGCGCCGGAGGTGCAGCTCGGCTATTTCGGCGGCGACGAGATGAATTTCCGCTTTCCACGCTACGTCTCCGACATCTCGATCCTGAGGGCATATGTCGCCCCGGGCGGCGCGCACACCGAGTACGACGCGGCCAACGTCCCGTATCGGCCCGAGCACTATTTTCGCGTGAGCTTCGACGGCATCGAAGAGGAGGACGTCACTCTGGTGATGGGTTTTCCCGGCAACACGAACCGCTATCGCATGAGCTACTCGGCCGACTATAACCTCCGGCGGGGCATCCCCAAGCGTATCGAAGACATCGAGACCGAGCTCGAGCTGCTCCGCGGCTACGCGTCACAATCCGACGAGTACGACGTGCTGCTCAAGAACCAGATCTTCGGCCTGGCGAATACTCTCAAATACCAGCGCGACGTGCTCGAGGCGCTCAAGACGAACGACGTCGTCTCCCGCTTCCGGGAGCGAGAGCGCGAATTCATGCAATTTCTCGATGGGAGGCCCGAGCTCCGGGCGAGCTTCGGATCGATTCTCGACGATCAAGCGCGTGTCTACGCGGAAGACGTGGAAGCGAACGACGCCCTCGACAGCGCGATCTCGTGGCTCTCGCGATCTTCCGTTCTCGGCTACGCGTCTGGTCTCTATCAGTTCGCTCTGGCTCGCGCCGAGTCCTCCGACGCGGAGCGCGAGCCCCAATTCCAAGAGCGCAACTGGCCGCGCGTGCGACAGGGCCTCTCGAACGAAGACCCCATCATCCTGAAGCTCGATGAGGACTATCTCACGCGCGGTTTCGAGCTCGCGCTCGCACTCGCGCCGGAACAGCGCATTGCCGCCGTCGAAGAGCTGCGACAGCGCGTCGGCGACGACCCGCGCCGGCTCGCCGCGGCGGTTCTCGAAGGAACCGAGATCCGCGCGGTCGCAACCCGCGAGCGTCTCCTGGCGGCGAGCGTCGACGAGATCGCCGCATCCGAAGACCCCGCGATCGCCTTCGCCAGAGCGTTGGAGCCGACCCTCAAAGCCCGGAGGCAGCGCGTGCGGGTCTTGAACGAGAAGCTCTTCATGAACCGCGCTCGCTTCTCGCGCGGCATGGTGGCGTGGAAGGGCGATGATCTGTACTACGATGCCAACTTCACGCTACGAGCGACCTTCGGACAGGCGAAGTCCTACTTCAATCGAGCCGGAGAGAAAGTTTCGCTCGCGACTCGCTTCGAGGGCTTGTTCCGCCTGGCCGAAGAGCGAGGTAACACGGGAGAGTTCGCGTTGCCGAAGGCACTCTCCGATTGGAAGCAATCGATCGGTGACCCGGCGTTTCGGGAACGCTACGCGGATATGCCGGTGAACTTCGTCACCACCAACGACACCACCGGAGGCAACTCCGGAAGTGCAATCCTCGACGCGCAACTTCGCGTGGTGGGGCTTCTCTTCGACGGGAACGAGGACTCGATGGCGAGCGACTGGATCTACAGCGAGACGACGGGGCGCGCCATCGCAACCGACATCCGCTTCGCCCTTACCGTCGCGAGAGACGTTCACCGCGCCGGTTGGATCGTCGACGAGCTGAGGAAATAGGCCGATGAGCGAATGGGACGAGGTCGAGATCGAAAAACCGCCGGATCGCTTCGGCTCCGGAGGCCCCGGGCTCTTGCCGATCGGGATCCTGGTGGTGTTGCTATTGCTGATCGGTGCCGGCTTCTACTTCTTCTATTGGCAGCGCGGGGAGCCCGAACCCGAGCCCGCGCCCGTGGTCGAAGTCCCCGAGCCGACGGAAACCGAAATCGAAGAGACGGCGCCTCCCGTCGAGCTTCCCCCGCTCGGGGAAAGCGACGCGTTTTTGCGGGAGCTCGTCGCGAAGCTTTCTTCCAATCCACGCCTCACCGCGTGGCTCGTCAACGACAACTTGATCCGCCGATTCACGATGATCGTCGACAACATCGCCGACGGAGTCAGCCCTCGCGCGCACCTCCTTTTCCTGGAGCCCGAGGAGGAGTTTCGGGTGATCGAGCGGGCCGAGAGCCTGTACATCGATCCGGCGAGCTACAGTCGCTATGACGCGGTCGGCGAGGTGTTCGCTTCACTCGACGCCGAAGGCTCTGCCGAGCTCTACCGCATGGTCAAGCCACTCATCGACGAAGCCTACGCCGAGGTGGGCCGGCCCGACCGGAGCTTCGATCAAACCTTGGCGCTTGCCATGCGTGACCTACTAGAAACGCCCGTGCCGGAGGACTCCGTCGAGGTCGTGCCGCGCATCAAGACCTATGCCTTAGCGAACCCGCGCCTGGAGTCGCTCACCGACGCTCAGAAACACTTCTTCCGCATGGGTCCCGACAATGTTCTCAGGATTCAGGTGAAGCTACGGGAGTTGGCGCCGAAGCTGGGTGTGCGTTAAACCCCGATCCGACATTCTCGATTGCGACTCCAGTCGTGAAACCGAGAGAACGCACGGGGTTAGGGCCGAAGTCCACGTGTTGGCCAACCACACGTTCCGTAGGTCTGCGAATACAGCGTCGAACTCGGATGCGATGCTCCCGGCCGGTGGTTTCGGCGACCCGTCCCGGACCGGACCGGGTCGGGATTCCCGACGAGTTTTTTGTCGGATCGGGGTTAATCCCTAGGACGCCCGGACGGTGCGACCGGACGTCCACCGAGAAAATAAGAGCGCGGCGGGGGCTCGGGGAGTCCCAACCCGTAGAGCTTCCCAAAGAAACCCCACCTCCCATGGTTCCCCGCCATGGGTCCCTTAGGCAAGACTCGGGCCAGTCTGGCCTTGGGCTAATCACATTGGGACAGAACAACTTGCGGATGTTGGTCTCGCGAAGCAATGTAGGGAAACTTCTACATGAAGGTCGAAATCCCCTCGGTTCGATTCCCACGCATCCGCCAGACTGTTCGATGTGGGGCGTCAATTAGCGTGGTTGCCAAACTCGACCCAGTCAGACGCCGGTTCGATTTCGAGCTTTGATCTGGAGGGCCTTTCTTCTACTATGGGTTTGGGCGGGTTCCAGCCCCAACCCTGGAGTGGGGACCGCGGTAGTGCGTTAGGATGGGACCCGGTCCCCACCGCCTTCATTTCTGTGCGCTACTTCCTACTCAACCGTTCCCTTAGCTCCGCATTGCTCGGATCGAGCTCCAACGCCTGCGCAAACAGCGTACCGGCTCGCGTCATCATGCCCGCCGCGTCGTAGAGCTCTCCGAGACCCACCAAGCAGTCGAAATCGAAAGGACTCAGCTCGAGTGCCGCTTCAAAATGCTCCTCCGCCCTTTTCCCCCAGAAGGGGTTCTTCGCTAGGGCGCGGGCGAGTAGCTTGTGATACTTGGCCTTGTTGGGGTCGAACCGCACCGCCTCTTCCATGAGCTCGACAGTCTCGTGAAAGTGATTCTGCGAGAAGTGCCTCTTCGCCTCGCGGTAGTAGCGCGCGGCAATGTTCTCGACAGATGTCGCGGCGGGCTCCGGCGTTTTCGGCGAGGAGCTGCGCGGGCTCAGGTCTTCTCCCCGGGGAGCCTCGGTCCGCAGAGAATTGTCGAGACGGCGCCTCGCTACCGGACTGCATAGCGTCTGGTACGCCTCGGTCATCTTCGATAACAAATCCTCGAGATCGCCTCGTAAATGGGCGAGCCGTTGAGAGCGTAGTCGATCGGGATGGTATCGTTTGATCATGGTCAGGTAGGCTTTCTTGATCTCCTCGCTGCTCGCACCGCGCCGCAATTCCAGCCAGTCGTAGTACGTTCCGGCCGCGACGGCGGCACGCTTCGCCACGACGTCGTCCCGGATCCACTGCTCCTCCGGCGACAACGCTCGAGTCCGAGGCTCTTTGCTTTTCTCGGTCTCTTTTTCGGAGGGCTCCAAAGGATGACTCCCTTCTCGGAACGGATCGATGCTCCTTGGCGAAGGCGTCAGGTGGCGGCTCTTGCCCCCCAGCTCCAAGAACCCACCGGAGAGCAGAGCGTAGAGGCAGCGAAGCGTCTGTTCTTCGGGTAACGGTGACAACGCGATGATGTCGGCGACAGAAGACTGTCCGTCGACACGGGAGAGCACGAAGCTCTCTTCGGGAGTCAGCGTGCAATCCGTCGGAACCACCGAGAAATCTCTTGCGTAGCTCACGATGCTCGACGGGCCTCCCAAGGCGCGCCGAACCGCTTCGAAATCTTGAATGTGGCGGACGCCTTCCAGGATCACCGGAATCGTCGGAAGGTTCAACACCAAATCGTCGGCGATGGGGTTGGCGTGCGCTTGAAAACGATACTCCCCGCTATCCCAGGGAAAGACCGAGTAGATGATGGAGAGCACTTGCTCGGCAACCCCCACCTCCATCTCCGTCTCCGTCAGGAGGCCCATGGAAACGAAGGTCTCGCCCAACCGCCGTCCCGTGCTGGCGACCTTCTGCGATGCCAGCGCCAGGTGAGACTGCGTCATCTTCCCGCTGCGTACCAGAAACTCCCCCAGCCGGTCTCCCAGGAAGTTGGAATTGGCGAACGTCATCGTTCCCCCGCCGAAGTAGATTCTCTTGCTGATTTTGTCTCGGGTAAGGCTGAGTATGCCTGTTTCGCGAGAATCATGAAGCGAGTGGATGATCTCTGGAAGGTAGCTTTGACCTAGGTTTCCCTGCACGAAACACCTCCTGAACGGGAACTGGCTAGCTGCTCGCGGGCGCCAGCCGTCACGGCTGGCTCGATACGTGGGACGAGTTGAAGGGGCCGCTTTTTCATCGTTTGGGGTACGACGTCAACGAGTTGTCGATGCTTTCAAAGACATCGTAGACGACGGGGGACGGGACGGACATGACTCAGAACACGGGGATTCTCCGACAGAGAAATGGGGGAGAAATCCCACGGGCTCGACTCCGTGGAAGAGCGGGTATGGCTTACCGGTTAAACGGACGGGGAGAGAGCATGGCGGGGCATGACCTCGCGCTTGCGCCGAGCCGCGATTTGCCGGAGCGGCGTCTCGAAGAAGAACTCCTCGTCGCCGAAGGCCGGCTCGAGTTGATCCAGCCAGGTCGCGTCGGGGTCGAATCGGGCAAAGAAGGGGCGGCCTACCCAACGAGGGTCACGCGCCTGAATGAACTTCAGAACGAAGACCTCCTCGCCTCCTATTCGCGCCACGCCGTCCACCAACACTTTGCCCGGCGTCGTCGACATGGAAGGCCCGCGTACGGTGCGGCCCAGCCCCGACACCTGCCGATAGGCGTCGTTGAAGATCTCGAGGGCCCGAGCTAGCGGAATCTCGAAGTAATCCTTGGCGCCGGTGTCCCGCTCCACGAACATATAGTATGGAATCGCGCCTAGGCGAACCTGACGTCGCCACATCCTCGCCCACGCGTCGGCGCTGTCGTTTACGCGCCGGATCACGGGTGCCTGACATCGCAGGATGGCGCCCGCGTCCCGGATGCGGCGCACCGCCTTCCGAGAGACGGGGGTATCGAGCTCGCGCGGATGGCTGTAGTGAGCCATCACCGCGGCATCCCGCCCACTTTCTCTGATCTCCTCGAAGAGCTTCAGCAGATCGTCGGCATCCGAGTCGGTGACGAATCGATATGGCCAATAGGCGGGCGCCTTGGTGCCGAAACGGATGGCGACGATGTGATCGAGCGAGGGATCGAGAAGAGGCTCCACGTACCTGCGGAGGACCTGGGTCTTCATGATCATCGGATCACCGCCGGTGAACAGAACGTTGGTAACTTCCCGATGGTTGCGGAGGTAAGACACGAGAGCGTCGGCCTCGCGTGCGGCGAACTTGAGCTCCTCGATGCCGACGAACTGCGCCCATCGGAAGCAGTAGGTACAGTAGGCGTGGCACGTTTGGCCTGCCGCCGGAAAGAAGAGCACGGTCTCGGCGTACTTGTGCTGCAGTCCCCGGATCGGTTGGTCACCCACCCGTGGGACGTTGAGCTCCATCTGGAGTGCGGGGTGTGGGTTGAGGGTTTGTTGTATCTCGCGCGCCGCCGCTTGAATCTCCGGCTCGGAGGCGCCGCCCCGCACCAGCGCGAACATCTCCGCGAAATCCTCGCGTCTCAACATGTCCGGCTGAGGAAACGTGAGCTGGTAGATGGGATCCGCGGGGATATTGGACCAATCGATGAGCTCTTCGACGACGTAGTTGTTCACGCGGAACGGAAGGACGGCGGAGACCGCCTTCATTCCAATGAGCTCGCTGGGTGATAAGTTTGCGAGCTGCGGTATCTGATCGATATGCCGGCGCGTAAGAATCCGAAGATGACGGGTGTCGGGGGACGGAGCGTGGTTGTCGCTAGTAGACTGCTTTTCATACATGGTGGCGTCCTAAGATAAGCGCTAGAGAGGACACGATTCCCCTCGCGCAGTTTGTGTTATTCTCGGCGACCCGGTGTGTCTCTCCGGCTAGGAGAGAACCTGTGAAGGCAACCAACGTGCACCCTATCATATCTCGCGGACCGGCAAGCCAAATTTATTGCTCGGATGCGACCCACTCATCGAGGCCGGCGTGGAGAGTCTGAAGAACCTGTTTCTGACGTGGGGCGTGCCGGGGCTTTTCTTCATCTGCCTTCTCGACTCAGCAGGCGTGCCGCTGCCCGGCGGACCGGACGCCGTCGTCATGTTGCTCTCGTGGCAACGCCCGAGCTTTTTGATCTGGATCGCTCTCGCCGCGGCGGCGGGCTCCACGGCTGGCAACTGGATTCTTTACCAGGTGGGAAAACGCGGTGGCGAGCTGGCCCTCGCGCGTTTCAACGAGAAAAGGCGCGGCTGGGTGACGGACAAGCTCCGTCGCAACGACATTCTCGCCATCGTCGTCGCCATGTTGGGACCACCTCCCTTCCCCACCAAGCTCTTCGTCCTCGTCGCGGGCGTCTTCGGGATGCGTCCAATACGGTTTCTGTTGGCAGTCTTCGCGGCGCGTTGCGCCCGCTACCTGGGAGCGGGCTATTTGGGGGCCCGCTTTGGAGACCACGCCGCGGAGGTGCTCCAGCGACATTACGGAACGATCGCGGTCGTCCTGCTCGCCACCGTCGTCGGAGCCGTGCTCGCCAAATACTTCTGGCACAGAAAAATTGGAAGCGCGGCGGCAGACTGACTATGATGACGTCATGATGCCGGTCGCGCTTCCTATCGCCAATCGGCCCACCTTCGAAGCTCGCCTCCCCGAGGCTTTGCGACGTCTCTCGCTGAGCACGCTGCAGATCAACATCGGGCGTGTCTGCAACCTGGCTTGCCAGCACTGTCATGTGGAATCCTCGCCGGCTCGGACTGCCCCCCACGAGAACATGTCCGAGGCAACGGCGCGGAGGACCGTCGATTGGGCCCTCGCCCAGAAGGAGATTCGCACCATCGATTTCACCGGCGGCTCACCGGAGATGAACCCCAACTATCGCTGGATGGTCGAGGCCTTTGTCGCATCCGGCCGCCGCGTCATGACCCGCTGCAATCCGACCCTTATCGAGTACCGCGGCTGGAAGACGCCGGAGGACTACTCCTGGATTCCCTCCTTTTATGCCGCCCATCGGCTCGAAGTCGTCGCCTCGATGCCGTGCTATCTCGAGCAGAACGTGGACGAGCAGCGTGGACGGGGTGCGTACCAGGCGTCGGTCCGCGGGTTGCTCGCCCTCAACGAGGTCGGGTACGGCCGCGATCCCGAGCTCTTGCTCAACCTCGTCTACAACCCGGTGGGACCGAGCCTGCCACCGGAGCAAAAAGCGCTGGAGGCCGATTACAAGCGCGAGCTCGCGGCGCGGTTCGGCATCGTCTTCAATGACCTCTGGACCCTCACCAACATGCCCATCCAGCGGTGGCGTCGCGATCTGGAGCGGAGCGGCGCGCTCGAAGGCTACATGAGCAAGCTCATCGACGCCTTCAACGCCGAGACGTTGGCCGGTCTCATGTGCCGCCATCTCATCAGCATCGGACCGGATGGCCGTGTCTACGACTGCGATTTCAACCAAGCCCTGGACCTTCCGGTACCACGATTGAGAGACCGGTTCCTTTGGGAGCTCGGCGTGAAGGATCTGGCCAATCGGGAGATCGCTACCGCCGACCACTGTTACGGCTGCACCGCGGGTGCCGGCTCGAGCTGCGGCGGTGCTCTCGTCTAGTCGTCCCGATCTGGACTCACCCAACAGAAGGCGCTCTTCACGCGATCACGACCTTCCCGGTCAACGTGCGATGAACAGGGCATTTGCTCGCGATGTCGAGGAGCCGCTCCCTCTGAGTGTCGTCGAGGGGCCCCTCTAAAATGACCTCTTTCTCGATTCGATCCAACATGGTGCCCGCCTCGCCATCGGTCTCGTCACACTCGGCGCAGTCCTTCCAGTAGACCTTGCTGTGGCTTAGTCGAACCTCCACACCTTCCAGCGGCCATTTCTTGCGATCCGCGTAGAGGGTGAGGGTCATCGAAATGCAGCTACCCAAAGCGGCGAGAAGAAAGCCGTAAGGATCCGGTCCTCGATCCTCTCCGCCGGCGGCACGCGGCTCGTCGCCAACGAGCCGATGCCTGCCGATCTGGATCTCGTTCTCGAACTTTCCAACACGTCTGACGACTGCTTCGCTCGCCATCGCACCTCCTTCACCCGTCGCGTTGCATTGCGCATCCACCGGGCGCGGCCTATAATGCCGCTCCCCCAAGACCAGCAGGCTGGTGAAAACCGAGTCAGCCTGCGCGAGGAGCCCTCAGCTGTCGAGCAGTGCGAAGCACGGAGCGACCGAGCCGCGGGCGTGGGGCCCCGTGGCCATGATAAAGCACCGAGCATTGATTAACGATCCGACGAAAGCGCAGTCACAATGTTGGCCGTCAAAATAGGTAGTCGCTTTGAGAGGAACTCGCCAGACGGCGGTGGGGCCCCGCGGCACTGATACAATAGATGACCGTTGCCCTCCTGACCCTCAATGCGATGTCGCTCGTGGCCATCGCCGTCACTGTGTTCTACGGGATCATGATTCCCGAGGGCGGAGGCGCACTGGGGCGTCACCTGACTCTCGGCCTCCTCGCCATCTTACTTGCGGTGTTCGCGCACACCATGACTTTTTTCTATTTCATCGGCATCGCGAGCTCCATCCGTCGGGCGGTCGAGGAGACCGGGATTGGCGCGGGACACTTGAAACAAGTCCGGCGTCTTCGCAGCCAGGTCTTCCCGTGGGCTGGAGGCGCGATGTTGATTCTGATGACCACGTTCGTCATGGGCGGAGCCGCCCACACGCGGGCTCTGCCGAGCTGGGTGCACGGCTCGCTGGGGTACCTGGCGCTCGGCACGAGCTTCATCGCCTTGTTGGTCGAGGCGTCGTACCTCATGCAACAAAACCGCGTCGTCAACGAAGTGGATCAGGAGCTCCGCGCCCGACCACCCGCGCATATGTGAGAAGGAGTCAACGATGACCAGGAAGGTCCTCGTGCTCGGCGCCACGGGAGGAACCGGCCGGGAGGTTGTCTCACAGGCATTGCAGCAGGGCCATGACGTCGTCGCCTTCGTCCGCAATCCCCAGCGACTGGCCGTTACGCACGATCGCCTGCGGGTGCTCACGGGGAGCGTCACGGACGACGGCCAGGCGCTCGCCGCGGCCGTTCTCGGTCAGGACGTTGTGATCAGCACGCTGGGCGTCGGCAACTCCCTGAAGTCCTCCGGCTTGATCGCCCGCAGCGTACCCGCGGTCGTGCGCGCGATGGAAAGCCAAGGGGTTCGCCGTCTGATCTTCACTTCGGCATATGGCGTGGGAGCCACACGAGGAGACGTGCCCCTCCTGCCGCGGATCCTAATGAGCCTCCTATTCCGCGACCTCTATGCCGACAAAGAGGCTGGCGAGGGCGATCTCCGGCGCAGTAACCTGGACTGGACTTTGGTCTACCCCGTAACCCTCACCAACGGGCCCAAGACCGGCCGCTATCGGGTCGGAGAACACCTTGCGCTTCATGGTGTTCCGAGAGTTTCTCGCGCTGACGTGGCAGACTTCCTTCTCACGCGGGTCGAGGATCGCGCCTATCTTAGGAAGGGAGTCCTCATCAGCTCGTGACGACTCTCGAGCGGACTCTCGCACCTTGACTAGCGACGGTTAGGGATCGAGGATGGTCATGGGGCGCTGAGCACTATGAGCAGCAAACGAATGCCGGTCCTTTATATCCCGCACGGTGGGGGTCCCTGGCCGTTCGTCGATCTCCCGATCTTCGAGCGTAGCGAGGTTACGGCCCTCGCGGA
>Ga0214472_10004360_pt1 | contig 14932 bp, 9 predicted proteins | sample RVTome_6_FD_207662 | JGI IMG/M metagenome (GOLD analysis project Ga0214472, IMG submission 207662) | Soil microbial communities from uranium-contaminated site in the Upper Colorado River Basin, Wyoming, United States - RVT140D175 | ecosystem: Environmental > Terrestrial > Soil > Contaminated >...
AAGCCGCTGGCACGGGTGCAGTGACACTCAGGCTCGTCGACTCGAAACCCGCGTTCAAAGAAGGCCTGCGTACGCTTGGCCTCCACGTACCCGCGGCCATCCCGGGAGCCGCCGCACCTGTGGAGGTGAGCGCTACGGGAGAGCCGGCGGCAGTGTTCTCCGCCACAGGCACCTGGCGCGGATTCCTGCGTGAGGCCGGCCGGTCGCGTCCGGTTAACGTGGTCTTCGAAGGGACGACCGGCTCGTTGACATATGAGGGCACGGTCAGCTTCAGCGCACCGCTGCAATCTGTGAAGCAGAAGGACAACGAGGTTCAGTTCAGCGCCGCCCAGGGGGGAGGCGTGCGGTACTTCACGGGGCACTGGGACGGCACGAGCCTGTCCGGCACGATTTCCTCGAAGTCGGGTGGTCCCGGAGATATCGGCTCGTTCGAACTCAAACCACCCCGCCACTGAGCGGGAAGCCGCAAGATCGTGATAGAAAACCACTTGGAGGCGTGTCACTGGTGTCTGGTCCGCATATCCGATACGCGCCGAGAATGTCGTGGCGGCCGGCGGCCGGCGGCCGGCGGCCGAGAAGGTCGAAGAGCGAGGATACCGGAGTACTTGACCGATGAGCGACGACGCCGGCAGGGATTCATCGGCGTTCGAAGGCGGCCGCTTCACAGAGCTAAGTGCCCGGTGCGGCTGATGCATGCAGTGTCTGATCTGAGGTGCCCGTGAGCTCGAGGTGCTCAGCAATCATCGCATTCTCGGTCGCGTGCGCGTCGATCGCGGGCGCCCAGGAGCGGATCGCAGATCAGGAACTCTCCGCCACGGGCTTCTCACAGGACTTCGCTGATCTCGATCTCGGCGCCTTGATCGAGGGAGGTGTGACTTCCCGTCTCGCAAGCGGTCGCCAGGAGCGCATAGACGAAGCTCCCGGAATCGTCACCGTGCTGACGCGGGAAGAGATTCGAAACCTCGGACTCCGCACGCTCGAGGAGGTCCTGCAGACGCTACCGGGGGTCTTCATACAACACGACCCGCTGGGTCGTGTCCGTATCACGATCCGCGCGGCGCCAACGAGTGAAACGGGCACCAGCTCGGAGAATGTCCTACTCTTGTTCAATGGGCACCCACTGAACGAACCGCTGGGATCGGGAGCGACATCCGTCAATCTGGACATTCCCGCTGATGACATCGAGCAACTCGAGCTACTCAGAGGCCCCGGATCGGTACTGTTCGGGGATGGCGCGCTCGGCGGCGTCATCTCCGTGACGACGCGGCTGGGAGATCTCGACGGAATCGAAGCATCGGTTGGCTTAGGTTCCTTTGGCACCCAGCGACACTACGTGCGGGTCGGCAGCGTCATCGGTGATTTTGCGATCTCGGGTTTCGTCTACTTCTACGACACTGATGGGGCGCGGCTCGAGATTCCGCGTGACCGTCAATCCAGTATCGACGATCTTCTGGGACCGGCGGGGGTGCCGCCGGTATCTCTCGCGCCCGGGCTGGCTCCAACAGACAGGCGTGAGGTCGAAACGAGCTATCGGGTGGCGTTTCGTGAGTACGCCCTGAACTTTCGCTTCCGCCGAGAGGTGGGTGGCAACTACGTCGGCTTCAATCAGACCTTGGGCGAACGGGGCACGCTCGACAATAAGCAGTGGTTCGTCGACCTCTCCTGGAAGAGAAAGACGGGGCAAGGGGACCTCGCGTTTCGTCTCGCGTACGAGCAAGACGAGCGTTTCGAAGTCCACACGGCGACGCCGCCGAAGTTCACCTTGCCTGGCGAAACCGCGATCGTCTTCCCGGATGGCATCGTGTATCAATCCGACCAGGGGGTTCGCCGCTTCGGGGGGCAGGCTGTACTCGATACGACATTTGGACTCGAGCACGCGTTCCTCGCGGGGGCCAGCCTGCAGCGTGAGCAGACGTTCGCCCTCGACGCGCAGGCGAACTTCGACTTCGTGAAGCTCGAGCCCCTGGCTGAGTTCCGTCCGCTCGACAACGTCTTCACGGAGTCCGGTCGCAGTATTCTCGGCGCCTGGGCGCAGGATACGTGGACACGCAACAGCGTCTCCGTGACGGGCGGCGCCCGCCTGAGCCACTACGGCCAGGGCGGCACGCTGTTGAGCCCGCGCCTGGCGGTTGTCTGGCAACCCGCGGAAGTGACGCTGAAGTTTCTCTATGGACGTTCCTTTCGTGCGCCCACGCTCTCCGAACTGAATTTTAACGTGCCGGGTTTCTTGGGTAACACCGCGCTCGAGCCCGTGCGTATGGACACGATCGAAGCGTTCGCTGTTTATCAACTCGGGGACCTGAGGTTGAATGGCGGGCTCTTCTTGGGCTTCGTTCGCGACTCCATTCGGCCTGCCTCGCCCCTCGCATCTCCGTTTGCCCCCGCGACGCTCGTGAATGGTCCAGGCTACGACACCCGTGGGCTCGAGATCGAGGGTTTGTACCCCTTTGGGGTGGAGAACTCGATCTTCGGGAACTACACGTTCCAAAGAGCCGACGATGTGGAAAGCGGAGGGCCCGCGGCGGGAATCCCAGCGCACCTGCTGAACCTCGGGGCTACCGTGAGCGCTGGTTCTCATTTTCTCATCACACCGACACTCGTCGTCCGCGGTACGACGCCGCGGCTCGAGGCGGATCCTCGCCGTGAGGTTCCGGCGTACGCGCTCTTCAATGTCAGCTTCCGGTTGCAGAAGCTTCATCAGAATCTGGAGTTCGTCGCGACCCTTCAAAACCTGTTCGACAAGGCTTACTTCGACCCGTCCCCAGTAAGCGGCGTGCCGGGCGATTATCCCAGGCCCGGTCGCAGCATCCTCATTCATGCGACCTACACGTTCTAAGCGCGAGCGCGCGAAGCCACTGACGCGATTTTGGGGAGTGGTCGGGATCTGCGCAGGGACGCTTCTCGGTGTGGCACATCCGGCCGCTGCGCAGAAGATGGCGCACCCGTTGGACGTTCAGGTTCCCATCATCCTGAAGATCCTGACCTACGATCGTCAGTTCGAGCGGAACTCTCCGGACATGCTGACGATCGGCATCGTCCACGACCCGACGGACCCCGTCTCGGCGCAGGCCATGACGGGTCTTTCGGACATCCTGTATGCGGCGCGGGAGAAGACGATCAAGCAGATACCGGTCCGATACTTTCAGATCGAGTACACGGGCGAAGCAGACCTGCGCCGGTTCTCGGGTGAGAAGAGGATCGGGGTCTACTACATCACCCCAGGACTCTCGGCGCAGGTTCTGGCCAAGGTCCTGCTCGTGAGCCAGGAGCTGGCGATCACGACGATTACCGGCGTACCCGACTACGTGCGACAGGGCGTTGCGGTCGGTATTGGAGAGAGAAGAAACCGGCCACAGATCCTCATCAACCTGCCGGCATCACGGGCGGAGGGGAGCGAGTTTGATGCGAGCTTGCTGCGAATCGCGACAGTACTCAAGTGACCACTCGAGTGGGTGGCGCTCAGATGAACCGGGCTCCTCCGCGCGGGGAGCCGAACTGGGATTCGAACGGGTGATCGTGTGATCGGCGTACTCGTGCGAACGTTTCGCGACCTTTCGATCCGGCGGAAGCTGACCGTTCTCGTGCTCGTCACGAACAGCGTCGCCCTGCTTCTCGCGTGTGCGCTCTTCGTCGGCTACGATGTCATCGACGCGAGGCGGAGCATGCAGGAGGACCTGTCCGTTGCCGCCGAGGGTGTCATCATCACCGTCGGTCCCGCTGTCGACTTCGGCGATTCCACGGGAGCCGAAGAGATTCTCTCCGCGTTGCGGGCACGCCCGAACGTGACCGTGGGTCGCATCTACGATGCAGAGGGGGCGCTATTTGCACAATACGTGCGCGCTGACCTCAACGAGGTGGCACCGGCTCCGGAGCTTCGCTCCAATGCGCGCTACTTCGAAGGCGAGCGGCTCATCCTTTTTCGCGAGTTTCAGCGAGACGGTGAGAAACTCGGAACCGTCTACCTCGAGTCCGACCTGGAACAACTCTGGGACCGCCTCTTCAGTTTCTTCCAAATCGTCGTTCTCGTCGTGCTCGTCTCGATGCTCGCAGCGCTCGTGCTCTCGTCTCGTTTGCAGGTCCTGATCTCGCGACCCATCCTGCACCTTCTGGAGATCGAGACGCGCGTGTCGAAGGAGGAGGACTATTCGTTGCGCGCCGTCAAGGAAGCGAACGACGAACTGGGACTCGCGATAGACGGTTTCAACGAGATGCTCGTCCAGATCCAGAGTCGGGACGGTGAGCTCCGTATCGCCAAGGACGCGGCCGAACAGGCGAATCGTACGAAGAGCGCGTTTCTGGCGAACATGAGCCACGAGCTGCGCACTCCGCTCAACGCGATCATCGGCTACAGCGAGATGCTCGAGGAGGAGGCGGAGGACGTCGGCCAAGACGAGTTTATTCCTGACCTGAAGAAGATCCACTCTGCGGGCAAACATCTGCTCGCGCTGATCAACGACATCCTCGATCTGTCCAAGATCGAGTCAGGCAAGATGGAACTCTACCTGGAGACGTTCGATATTAGAGCGCTTGTGACCGAGGTCGAAAGCACGATCATGCCGCTCGTGGAGCGCAACAAGAATACGCTGGATGTCCGACTGCCGGACGATCTCGTCACGATGCACGCCGACATGACGCGCGTGAGGCAAGTGTTGTTCAATCTGCTGAGCAACGCTACGAAATTTACAGAGAACGGACAGGTGCAGCTCGAGGTCGAAGTGGAGGATCGGGCAGGAGAATCGACCGTCTTCTTTCACGTTCGGGACAGCGGTATCGGCCTGACCGAGGAGCAGCTCGGTCGGCTGTTCCAAGCGTTCACGCAAGCAGATGCCTCGACTTCACGGAAATACGGCGGAACTGGGCTCGGACTCGTCATCAGCCGTCGCTTCTGTCAGATCATGGGCGGCGATATCGTCGTCGAAAGCGAGTACGGGAAGGGGTCATTGTTCACCGTGTGGCTCCCGCGCGAAGTGAAGGAGCGCGAGCCCGTCACGCTGGCTCCGACGGATGTCGCATCGTTGGTGTCTGCGCCGCCGAGCGTGACGCCGATCCAGTCGTCATCCCACGTTCCGACCGTACTCGTGATCGATGACGATCAGAACACGCTCGACTTGCTCAGTCGGGGTCTGAGCAAGGAAGGCTTCGACGTACGCGCGGTATCGAGTGGCTTGGAAGGTCTGCGTGTCGCCCGCGAGCTGAAGCCCGATGCCATCACGTTGGACGTTCTGATGCCGGAGATGGATGGATGGACGGTACTCAAAGAGCTCAAGGCAGATGCGTCCACGAGCGGCATCCCGGTGATCATGGTCTCGATGTCCGACGACAGTGAGATCGGTCGGACCTTGGGGGCCTCGGACTTCTTGTCCAAGCCGATCGACCGTGAGCAGCTCGTGAGTGTCATCCAGAAGTACAGCCGAGCAGCCGGAGATGCAGCGGCCAACCGCACCTGACGAAGAGCGGTGACCGGGACTCCCACCGATGCGCAGTGAGAGCCCCGTGCGGCCCTAATCGTTACGCGATCGTGACCTCGTCGCACAGGTAGACATCCTGGATCGCATGCAGGAGTTGGACCCCCTCCTGCATGGGACGTTGGAATGCCTTGCGGCCCGAGATCAAGCCCATGCCACCAGCGCGCTTGTTGACGACCGCAGTGCGTACGGCTTCTGCAAAGTCGTTCGCGCCAGAGGCGCCACCGGAGTTGATCAGTCCGGCCCGGCCCATGTAGCAGTTCGCGAGCTGATAGCGCGTGAGATCGATCGGGTTGTCTGTCGTCAGCTCGTCGTACACTTTGTCGTGGGTCTTGCTGAACTTGACGGCGCGGAAGCCGCCGTTGCAGTCAGCCATCTTCTGCTTGATGATGTCCGCCTCGATCGTCACTCCCAGGTGATTCGCTTGTCCGGTGAGGTCGGCCGACGTGTGATAGTCGGTGCCGCCGGTCTTGAATGCTGGGTTGCGCACGTAGCACCACAGGACCGTCGCCATTCCCAGTTCGTGGGCCTGCTGGAACGCTTCACCGATCTCCTGCAACTGGCGTCGGGATTCCTCCGAGCCCCAGTAGATCGTCGCGCCGACGGCGGTGGCGCCCAGATCCCACGCTTGCTCGACCCGCGCAAACATCACTTGGTCGAACGTGTTCGGGTAGCTGAGCAGTTCGTTGTGGTTCAACTTGACCATGAAAGGTATCTTGTGGGCGTACTTGCGGGAGACGGAGCCGAGTACCCCGAGTGTCGAGGCGACGGCGTTGCACCCTCCCTCGATCGCGAGCTTGACGATATTCTCCGGGTCGAAGTACAGCGGGTTCGGCGCGAACGAGGCTCCAGCAGAGTGCTCGATGCCCTGGTCGACGGGCAGAATCGACACGTAGCCAGTGCCGCGCAGGCGGCCGTTGTCGAGCAATTGCTGCAGGCTGCGCAACACGCCGACCGGCCGGTCCGACCCCGCCCAGGAGCGATCGACCCAGTCCGGCCCAGGGAGCATCAGGGTCTCGCGCGGAATACCCGTGCTCTTGTAGTCGAGCATCGCTCGCGCGTCGGCGCCCAGATGATCTTCGATGGCCGCGATGCCACCCTTGGTTTTCAGGTTGCTCATTGGTCGACTCCTCGTTCTTGGGGGGGCGGGCGAGTGCGCCGCAGCCTTGAATTATAGCACCGTGACCTCGGTGCTGGCCGGCACGGTGGCGTCTCGGCTTGGGAAGCGGAAGCTCTCGCTCGTCGTTCCCTCCAGAGCGTTTCGAACGAGGTCTTCGACGTCTAGGAGCTCCTCGGCCCGCTCCGCCTGATGGAGTTTCGCGGCTGTCGCCGGACTGCGAGGCATGAACAGCTGGCAGCAGTCCTGGTCGGGGAGTGTGCTCACCTCGAAAGTTCCGATGCGGCGCGCCTGATCGATGATTTCGTCTTTGTCCATACCCACGAGCGGACGCAGTATCGGTCCTTTCGCAACCTGATCGATGACGGCGATGTTGTCCAGCGTCTGAGAGGCTACCTGGCCGACGCTCTCGCCCGTAACGAGCGCCTTCGCGCGCGCCCGTACGGCGATCCGCTCGGCGATTCGCACCATGAAACGTCGGTACAGAACCACCCGCAGGGGTGCGGGCGCCGACGCGACGATCGTCTGTTGTACTCTCCCGAAGGGCACGAGCAGGAGTTGACTCGCATACTGAAAACGCGTGAGTTGTCGGGAGAGTTCGCGCGTCTTGTCGATGGTCGTCCTATCCAGGATGGGGAAGGCATGGAAGTGAATGAAGAGCACGCGGCAGCCGCGCTGCATCATGCGGTAAGCCGCCACTGGTGAGTCGATGCCCCCGGAAAGCAGCATCGCCACGCGTCCGGATCCGCCCACCGGAACCCCGCCGGGCCCCGGGAGCTTCTCGAAGAAGTAGTAGATCCGATCCTTCATGATCTCGAGGTGCACAGTGAGGTCTGGTTGTTCGAGATTGACGCCCAATCCTGTTACGGCTTGAATGGCTGCGCCCAGCTCACGCTCGACCGCGCCCGAAGTGAGCGGGAACTGCTTGTTCGCACGCCGAACCCGCACGCAGAACGTGCGGACCTCTGCCTTCTGGACCGCCTCGATCGCGAGCGGTGTCAGTGCCGCCAGATCCAGAGGGGCGCGATGCCCCAGGGAGAAATTAGCCACTCCAAACACTCGGGCGAAACGTTCGCGCACGGTTTCCCAGGAAGCACCGTCGGGGAGTGTGACGCTGATGCGCCCGGCCAGAGAGACGGTCTTGACTTCCCCCAGATCACACGTGGCCCGACGCAGATTCTGAGCCAGGCGACCGACGAAGCTGGCGCGATTGCGCTTCTTGAGCGCGATCTCGTGGTATCGGACGAGGACTTCCATCCAGACAGGATACAACGGCTCATCGTGTCAGCGTGGCCTCCGGCCGACGGCGGTGGGGTCGCTGCGACGTATAATCCCACTCCCGTGTCCAATCCAGACCCAACTCTGGGCCTCGCGCCTCGCGAGGAGCCATACCGCTATTGCCCGCGCTGCGGGAACGAGCTCGGTCGCCGTGTTCTGAAGGCGGGAGAGCCCGCACGCCTCGTGTGCCCGGAGTGTGAGTTCGTCTTCTATCTCGATCCGAAGGTCGCGGCCTGTACCATCAGCATGCTCGACGGAGGGATCGTTCTGTTGCGGCGAGCCATCGAACCGGGCAAGGGAAAGTGGGTGTTCCCGGGCGGCTTCGTCGACCGCGGAGAGCCGGTCCCCGACGCTGCCATTCGGGAAACCCGGGAAGAGGTGAACCTCGAGGTCAGCCTGGTCGGAACTCTCGACGTGTACTCGATGCCGCGCTACGAGGTCGTGGTCGTCGTCTATGCTGCCGAGGTACGGGGCGGGAAGCTCACTGCCGCAGACGAAGCGCTGGAGGTGAGGACGTTTCCCCCGGAGGATCTCCCCTGGGATGAGCTCGCGTTCGAGAGCACACGCGCGGCGCTCAAGGACTACGTGCGGCGTTTCTACCCGCGCGCCAGGCCGACCACCCGTTGACGGCCCCCGACGAATGGACACAGTAGATCGCGCACGCCTCCTGATCGGCCGCGGCGAGACCGATCGCGCTGCCCGAGAGCTCGAGCTCGTCCTCGAAGAGGACCCCACTCACCTCGGCGCACTCCTTGTGCTTGCGACACTGTGGCTCGAAATGCGTGAGGATGAGCGCGCGCTCGCACTGTTCGCGAGGGCGACAGAGGTGGCGCCGCGCTCTGCCGAAGCGCTCAACGGCCAGGCGCGCTGCTGTCATGCCCTCGGACGTGACGCGGAGGCCCTCTCGCTCGCTCAGGCGGCTCGATCCGCCCTGGACCATGAGGAGAACTACGCTCAAGTCGGGCCGGTCTACCTCACTCTCGTCTGGTGTCTGCGCGAGCTGGGGCTTCCTCGCGAGGCGTTCGCGCTCGCGGAGGAAGGCTTGAACCGGTGTAGTGACTCCGTGCTCGCCGGTTGGGCCGACACGCTCCAAGAAGAGCTTGCCGCTGCCGAGCGCACGCGCTGCTGAACTACTCTTCGGGCGCCAGGTACGTGTACGAGGTCAAGGCCTCCTCGTAGCGCCGCATCAACAGGCCGGATTCGGCCATCGTGAGCCGTTTCTCCCGGAGCGCCACCTCGACGGCGTGCCGCACCCGCGACATCAGATCGCGTTTGGAGTACTGCACGTATGACAGGACCTCGCTCACGGAATCTCCCTCGACGACGTGATCGACCGTGTAGGAGTCGCCATCCAGTCGGACGTGAACCGCGTGCGTATCGCCGAATAGGTTGTGCAGATCACCGAGAATCTCCTGGTACGCGCCGACGAGAAACGCGGCAATGTAGTACGGCTTTCCGTTCAAGGCGTGCAGATCCAGGTAGTCGCTCACATCACGAAGGTCGATGAAGCTCGCGACCTTTCCGTCGCTGTCACAGGTCAAGTCAGCGAGCACCGCGCGTCGCGACGGACGCTCGTCGAGGCGGCTAATCGGAAGCATCGGGAAGAGCTGCTGGACGGCCCAGTGATCCGGCAACGACTGAAACAGTGAGAAGTTGCAGTAGTACGTGTCAGTGAGCTGGCGCGCGAGCCCTTCGAGATCATCGGGAACGTACGCGACATCGCGGATGATCTTCAAGATCTTCTCGCAGATGGACCAGAACAATCTCTCGACATGAGCGCGGTCCTGCAGGTCCAGGTATCCGTGGTTGAACGCCGTGACAGCTTCTTCCTTCAGTTGCAGCGCGTCGTGGTAGGTCTCCTGGAAATTCTTGCGGGTAGCTGCCTCGTAGGTTTCGTAGAGGGACTGAATGACCCGTGGATCATCCTCGCTGACGGATTCGGGTATCTCCCCGGCGAGCATCGCGTTCGTCCCGAGCACGTCGAACACGAGTACAGCATGGTGCGCCACGAGTGCTCGACCCGATTCCGTGATGATGTGTGGGTGCGGCAGATCGCGGCTGTCGCACGCTTCGGCGATCTGACTCACGACGTCGGATGCGTACTCCTGAAGCGTGTAGTTCACGGAGGAATGAAAATTCGTCTGGGAGCCGTCGTAGTCCACGCCGAGGCCACCACCGCAGTCGATGTACTGCATGTTCGCGCCGAGCAGTTTCAATTCCACGTAGATACGGCTCGCCTCACGCAGGGCGTCCTTGATGGCGCGGATTGCAGTGATCTGAGATCCGATGTGGAAGTGCAGCAGCTCGAGGCACTCGAGCATCCCCGCCTCCTTGAGGCGCTCCACGCAGCGCACGATCTCGGCGCTCGTCAATCCGAACTTCGACCGGTCGCCTGTAGACTCCACCCACTTGCCGGCGCCCTTCGTCGCGAGTCGCGCACGGACACCGATGCGTGGCTGAATGCCGAGCTCATGGGCGCCGCGCATCAGCGTGTCCAACTCTCCGGCCTGATCGATCACGATGATCACCTGCCGGCCGAGCTTCTGGGCGAGGAGGGCGGTTTCGATGTACCCGCGATCCTTGTAGCCGTTGCACAGAATCAACGCTTGCGGGTTCTCTTGGAGAGCGAGAGCCACGAGTAGCTCAGGCTTCGAGCCCGCCTCGATGCCCAGGTCGTAGGGCCGCCCGAACTCCATCAGCTCCTTGACGACGTGGGCCTGCTGATTGACCTTGATCGGGTAGACGCCGCGATATTTCCCACCGTACTCGTTTTCCGCGATGGCTTTTTCGAAGGCACCGTAGAGGCTCTCGATCCGTGTTCTGAGAATGTCGGAGAATCGGATCAGGACCGGAAGATTCAAGCCCCGTCCCCGGAGATCATCGACGAGGTCTCGCAGGTCGATACCCCGGGATTCCTCGCCGCTGGGTGTGACCTCGACGTTACCCTTCTTGTTGATGCGGAAGAAACCGCGCCCCCAGCCCTGGACGTTGTAGAGCTCGTTCGAGTCTTTGGTCGTCCAAGCGCGCATTTCGTTCTTCGTTGGTATGGCACACCTCCCGCAAAGTCTGGCTGGGGATTGTACCAGCGGACGCCGGCCTGTTGTGCCTGCAAAGTGGGGCACGGCAACGATTCCTAAGGCGCCGTCATCGGAGAGAACTCTGGTTCGCGACTATCGATTCGCTGCGCTCGCAGTGTGTGACCGCGGGCGAGTAGCGGCTGCCCCCGGGTATCGAGAACGCGCGCCAACGCACGGTGGTACGCTGCCGAGCCAGGTGTGAGTCCGGGCCCCAAGCGTGAAGCCGCGTCCCGTTCCAGAGCGTCGGCACGCTCTACTTCTGCCTTCAGCTCCGCGACTCGATCCGCGGCCCTCACGTCATTCTTGCTCGCGATCCTCCTGGGATTCGCTGCGTGGGATCGCTCAAATGCCTCGAGGGCTTCGGGCAACAAACCGTTGCGTTCGTGGATGAGCCCAAGGTTGTAGAAGAGCACGTCGTTGTGCGGCGCGGCCCGCCCGGCGGCGTCGAACTCCCTCGCAGCGCGCGCCCAGGCACGAGTTTCGAAAGTGATGCCGAGCATGTAGTGGAAGTGCCCAATCAGGTTCTGGGTCAGATAGTCCTTGGGTACCCGAGGATCGTGTTCTCCCTCGAGCTCGGTCTTGGGAATGATCGGCTCGGGGAGTGGCGCACCTGCTCGGATGGTGCGGAAGGCGAGCCCCGTGGGAAGAATCTCGAGGCCCCGGATGCTCCAGTTCGGATGGTGGGTCATGAACAGCGGATCGGTGTCCGGGTCGAAGCGGAGCGCCGGCAAGTCCGCCCCGCCCACGCCCTGGAGGATGAGATCGAGGTCGGGACGCAATCCCTCCACGAGGTGCAAGTAGATGAGCACGAAGAGAATGTTGTCGTCGCTCGCGGAGAGATGGGCTCCGGGCGGCAGTGTGCCGAGCAGCGTACGGCTGAAGTCTTCCGCGATGTGGTAGCGAGAGCGGTCGTGTGCCGCGAAGCCGGAGAGTAACGCGACGAGCGGTAGCACGAGAAGCACCCTGCGAGCGCGCCACCGGCGTTCTGCGAGAACCTGGCAGCCCATCGCTACGAGCAAACCGGCCATCAAGTACGAGGGAATGTAATAGCGGTGCCACGTGAAAATGTCGGTTCGTGAACCGTGCAACGCCATGGCGGCGACGTTTCCAGCCATGATGATCAGCGGAAGCAGAACGGGCCAACGCCTTCGCCAGCCGATCGCGAAACCGACACCCGCGAGGAGAGATCCCAGCCAGAGCAACTCGCTGCCCAGACTCGCCGCGTAGTCGATTCCGATAGGCCAGAAGTCGGCGGGACCCTCGAGCCACTTGCGTCCCCAGAAATCACGCCGGAACACGACGTCCATGAAGCCGGAGACGGTCTCGGGGTTTCCCCAATCGAGCCGTGGGTCGAAGCGCGAGCGCAGCGGAAGATAGAGATAGGGAAGAAGGCCTGCCGCGAACGCCAGTGCCGATTCGACCATCCAGCGAGGCTGCCGAAACAGGGCTGGCCTGTGAATCAGAGCAAACAAGACGATCGCCACGGCACACACCGCCATGAACGTGTGGTTGCTGGCGCCCAGTCCACACAAGAAGAACGCCAGCACGAGGTGCGACCGTCTTTCGCTGCGGTGCCACGAGAGCGCGGCGGTCGAGGCGAGAGCCACGAAGAGTGCATTGAGCGCGTAGACGCGCTGAATGTTCGCCTGGCTCCACCAACTCGGTGAAAACGCGAAGAGTAGTGTCCCAACACTCGCCGCAAGCGGACCGAGACCCAGTCTGCGAGCGAGGAAGTACAGCACACCACACGTGAGTGCCGCACACGCAGCGCTGAACAGACTCATTCGATACGCGATCGTGCCGATCGGCACGATCAAGGTCCACAGCTTGCCGACGAGTACATACAGCGGATAGCCGGAGGGGTGGGGGATTCCGAGCACGTGAACAGCGGCGACGAGTTCGCCGCTGTCCCCCACGTAGATGGTGGGGCACGCGCCCAGCGCGTACACGACGAACACCGCGGCGGACAGCGCGAGAGCCTGCCTCGACTCGTGCCTTGCCCAACGGGGGACCTTCAAAGGCGCGACTGACGAATTGGGGAGGGCAGTGTCCCCGTCGAACTCAAGAACGCTCTTTCTCGGCCAGGCGACGCAGGCTTTCGAGGTTGTGCTTGAACAGCGCGTTGTCTGGCTCGAGTTCGAGTGCCGTCTCGAGTGCGTCGATGGCCATCGGAATATCACCCATCAGGTAGGCGATATTGGACCGGTGCTGATGAACCATGACGTAGTCGGGGGCGAGGCTTTCTGCCTTGGCGAGCTGACGCATCGCTTCGGGATAGGCCCCACGCCGGGCGGCTTCGCTCGCCGCCTGAGCGAGAGCGAAGGCCTGGCGTTCGGCGTCGGTGCGGGGCACGCTGGCATCTCCGGAGCCCGTCAGGCGAGCCAGCGCGTTTCGGGAGGGCTCGTACTGCGGGTTGTAGCGCACCGCCTTGCGGTACTCGTCCAACGCACCCTTCACATCGCCCTGTCGCTCCAGGATGACCGATCGGTTGTGGTATGCCTCGACGTTGAGAGGTTCGATACTGACCGCCCGCGCGAGATGCGCGAGTGCATCGTCATAGCGGCCGAGGGCGCCCAGGGCACCGGCGAGGCTCGTGCGCAGAGAAGCATCCTCGGGTGACTCTTCGACCAGGCGAGTGTAGATCACTGCCGCCTGTTCGTAGCGCTTCTGCTCGAACAACACGGCGGCGATATTTCGCTCTCCCGTGGGCGAGCGCGCGACGTTCGTGGGAGTATCGCCGCCGGCTTCGCCGAGATAGCCGAGGGAACGCAGGCGTTCGAGAATCTGGGGGTCGACCGCTGCCCCACCCGCGGCCCGTGTCTTTGCGGCGTCGTCCTCGTACGTGGCGATTCGCGCCTTGGGCACCGAGAAGTCGAACGCTTCCGTGAGTGCTCGACCCGGCATGTCCAGGGCCGGAGCCAAGCCGGCGAGCGCAAGGAGCGTCGGCGCTACATCCACCAGCGTCGCTCCGTGCAGTCGGGCGTGGGCGCGCACGCCCCGGCCATACAGGTAGAGGATTCCCTCTTCCCGGTGGAAGCGTTCACTGACGCGTCGCATGTCGCGGGTCTTGCTCGGATCGTCCTGCAACGCCCCGAGTTCGAAGCCGTGATCTGACATCACGGCGAGTGTCGTGCGATCGTCCATGACTTCGAGAAACTGACCGATGAGTTCGTCGGCGTAGAGATACATCTGCTCTACGGCATCGCCGTATTTTTCTTGTTGAACCGCCAACTCCCCCGAAAGACCCGCGGCGCGGAACAGATGCCCGAACAAGTGTGCGGTCGAGTCGGTGGCTTCCGTGTAGACCATCAAGATGTCGGGGTGCTCTGTTTTCCACAGCTCGAGCCCGATCCTGCGATAGCTGTCTGCCGTGGCGACGGCCCAACGGAAGTGACTCACGTCGTTCTCGAACGCGAATGGCTGAGCGTATTCCTCCGGGCTCACATGGATGTAGCGCGTGGCCTCGTCGAGACTGATGTCGTGCGGGCGACGGATGAGAGGAGCGAGTCGCGCGGCCAACTCCGGTGGATGAGTCAGGTGCTGGGTTTCCTGTGCACCGCCCTCGCCCTCTGGAAAGAGGAAGTGGTAGCAGGTGTGGTCGCTCACGATGGCCCCGTTGACATTCTCGGCGGGCCAGGTAGCCCACCAGCCGACGACGGCGACCTCCTTGCCCTGATCGGAGAGGATGTTCCACAGCGCCTTCACGCCGCGCATTTCGCTCGTCACGGGAATCTTCTCCCCGGTCTGCTGGTCGATAGCCGTGAAGTGACCGATCCCGTGCTGATCAGGTGTCTTGCCCGTGGCGATCGTCGTCCAGATTACGGGGCTGAGCAGCGGCTTGCTGCTGCGCAGCCGTCCGTAAGCTCCCTCCTGGCGCAGCTTCGCGAAGTTCGGAAGTTTGCCTTCGGACATCAGTAGATCCACGACTTGGGGATCCATGCCGTCGAGACCGAGGACGATCAGCCGGCCGCCTTCGTCGCTATCTCCGCAGCCAC
>Ga0214472_10004361_pt1 | contig 14931 bp, 14 predicted proteins | sample RVTome_6_FD_207662 | JGI IMG/M metagenome (GOLD analysis project Ga0214472, IMG submission 207662) | Soil microbial communities from uranium-contaminated site in the Upper Colorado River Basin, Wyoming, United States - RVT140D175 | ecosystem: Environmental > Terrestrial > Soil > Contaminated >...
GGGTACATCGAGCGGTAGACCGAGAAGACGCTGCCCGGCGCGACTCCGTCCTCCGTGCCGGCGTCGTTCGTCACGAACAGGCCGGTGCCGGCGATCGAGACGTCGTCCTGCAGGTCGACGACGTGGCGCATGGTCTTGCCGTTCTCGGTCGAGCAGCACTCCTCGGGCCCGCGCCGCACGACCATCGGCACGTTGACCTTCTCGAAGGGTTTCAGGTAGTCGCCCGCGTGCACGTCGACGCAGGCCTGCTCGACGACGGCGCAGGCCGTGTTCTCCTGCACCAGGATCACCTTGACCCAGCCCGTGGTCTCGATCTTGGTGCCGAGCTTCTTGCCGCTCGCGGGGTGCTTCACGGCGTAGGCGACGTGGTGCAGCGTGTAGAGATCGCCGGCCTTCACGCCCGCGTTGCTGCCCTTGTTGAGGTAGACGAGGTCGCGGTCGCCGAAGGCCATCTTGTCGGAGCCCTCTTCCGAGCCGACGACGAACAGGCTCTCGTCCTCGCGGTCGTTGACCAGGTACTGCGCGCACTGCAGCGACAGCTCCTCGGTCACGGGACCGAGCGACGCGGCGGCTCCGGCCTCGCCCTCGCCGGGCTCGACCATGCCGGGTATCCCGGGCCCGCCCTCCGGGCCGAGGCCCTCCGGCTCACCGGCTGCCGGCGGCTGCCCGGCTCCCGCGGCCACGAGCGCCACATTCGGCAGTACGATCGGGTCGCCCGGGTAGATCCAGTGAGCGTCCTTGATGTACTTGTTCTCGTTCCAGACCTGGGGCCACAGGTAGGGGTTCTTCAGGAAGCGAGCGGAGATGTCCCAAAGGGTGTCGCCGCGCACGACGATGTAATAGGCCGCGCCCTCGGGAATCGCGGTGGGGAAGGATGTGTTCTTCGTCCAGTGGGGGGCGATCGTGGCCGGGCCGGTCTGAAGCCCCGCCGCCTGGGGTGGCTCCTGCGCGAGTGCCGCGCCAACCACCATCGCGCCCGCCACGAGACCACCCAGGATCAGCTTCGGTCTCACTGCCTTCCTCCCGGACGGAACGAGCGCCGTCCTTTACGAGCCCCGGCCTCCGCCGCGGCGACCCGAGCTCCAGCGGACGGTATCAGGAAAAAAGGCTATTCGTCAAGGGGTGTTTGCTCGAATCCTCAAAGTTACACTTGAGGTTGGACGGCCGGAGGGCCCGTCGGAGGGGCCGTGGGAGCAGTCGTCGGAGCCGCCGGCACGGAGGGCGGAAAGGTCGCTTCGAGCTTGTCGGCTTCCGGCACGTAGGGGCTTTGCGGGAACTCGCTCCGCAGCCGCGCGAGATGCGGCCGCGCCTCCGCGTAGCGGCCCGAGAAGGAGAGGACCTGGCCCAGCCGGAAGAGAACCTCGTCGACCCGCTCGTAGTCCGGGTACTGCGACAGGATCGTCTCGTAGCGGCCGATGGCCGAGCGCCAGGAGCGCCGGGTCTTCTGGTAGAAGTAGCCGACCTGGTAGTGCGAGCGCGCGAGCGTCTGGCGGCACTCGCGGATCCTCGCGCGCGTCTCTTCGACGAGCGGCGACTGGGGATAGACGTCGAGGAGCCGCTCGTACTCCTCGAGCGCCTGTCCCGTCGAGGTCTGGTCCCGGTCGGGGCTGTTCTTCTGCTTGAAGTAGGACTCCGCCGCCCGGAACTGGGCGTAGTCCGAGCGTGGATGCTGCGGATAGAGCGTGAGGAACTCGCGGTAGGACGAGACGGCCAGCACGTAGTTGCCGGTGCCGCCTTCGTCGAAGTAGCTGTCGGCGAGGCCGATGCGGGCACCCGGCTGGTGCGGGCTCTGCGGGAACGCGTCGATCAGGCGGCGGTAGTACTGCCGCGCCGACTCCCAGTCCTTCTTGGCGCTCGCCTTCTGTCCGGCCTCCCAGACGATGTCGTCCGAGGCGCTCGCGAGCGTCTCGAGATCCAGCTGGTGGCTCGAACACGCGGGCAGCGCCAGAAGTGCCACCGCCAGCAGCCGCGGGCACCTCACGCGAGCCCCCGGATCCACTGCCACTCCCGCGCGAGACCCTCGGCGAGGCCGACCGTCGAGCGGAAGCCCAGGTCCCGGCTGGCGGCAGAGGTGTCGGCGAAGGTGTCTTTCATGTCGCCCATCTGGGGTTCCTGGCGCTGGACCTGGAGGCGCCGATCGGTCACGCTCTCGATGAGGCGCAGCACCTCGTTGAGGGCGACTCGCTCGCCTCCTCCCACGTTATACACGCAGCCGGGGCGGCCGGAAAGCGCGGCGGTGCTTACCGCGTTCACGATGTCGTCGACGTAGGTGAAGTCGCGGGTCTGGGTGCCGTCGCCGTAGACCGTGATCGGCTGGTCGTCGCGCGCCGCCTTCAGGAAGCGGTGGAAGGCCATGTCCGGGCGCTGGCGCGGGCCGTAGACCGTGAAGAAGCGCAAGCTCACCGTGGGCAGGCCGTGGTTGCGGTGGTAGAGCCGCGCGAGGTGCTCGGCCGCGAGCTTGGTCACCCCGTAAGGCGAGACCGGCCGGCAGGGGCCGTCCTCGCGCAGCGGCAGCACCGGGGCGTCGCCGTAGACCGAGGAGGACGACGCGTAGACGATGCGCGGGCGCCCGGCCTCGAGCGCCGCCTCGAGCAGGCGCTGGGTGGCGAGCACGTTGTGCTCGGTGTAATGGGCGAACTCGCGGCCCCAGGAAGCCCGCACGCCCGCCTGGGCCGCGAGATGGAATACGGCAGAGGCGCCCTCGAGGTGGCGGACGAGTGCCGTGTCCTGCAGCCGCTCCTCGACCAGGCGGAAACCGCCATGGTCGCGCAGCGGCGCCAGGTTCGCCTCCTTCACCGCTCGCGGGTAGTAGTCGGTAAAACAGTCGATGCCTATGACCTCGTGCCCGGCTTCGAGCAGGCTCGCCGCGAGGTGCGATCCGATGAAGCCGGCGGCTCCCGTGACGACCGACTTCACTGCAGCAGCCTGCGCAGCTGGGGCGGCAGCCGCCGCGGCTTGCCGCGCCGGTCGACCGCGGCGTGGGCCGTGAACCCCGTCGCGAGCGGCGCCGCGTCCGCGTCGCGGCGCACCTCGTACTCGAACGCCACGCGCGCTCCCGAGTGCGAGGCGACCCGGGTGTGCACGACGAGCGCGTCGTCGTAGCGGGCGGGCCGGCTGTAGGCGGCGCGCGCCTCGATCACCGGCAGGTACAGGTCCTGCTCCTCGAGCTCGCGGTAGGTCATGCCGCGCTCGCGCAGGAGGTCGGTGCGGCCCACCTCGAACCATGCGAAGTAGCTGCCGTGCCAGGCAACGCCCATCTGGTCGGTCTCGGCGTAGCGCACGCGCAGGCGGGAGGCGCAGCTCGAGCTCACGAGGCGGCCTCCAGCAGGCTGCGGACCGCCCGCTCCGGGTCGCCGGCGGCGAATGCCGCAGCGCCCACCACCACGATGTCGGCGCCGGCGCTCCCGACCTCGCGGATGTTCCCGGGATCGATGCCGCCGTCCACCTGCAGCTTCACGGACAAGCCGAGGCCGCGGATCTTCTCGCGGAGCCGCCTCAGCTTGTCGAGAGTGGCGGGCAGCAGCTTCTGGTAGGAAAAGCCGGGGTTCACGGACATGACGAGGACGTAGTCGAGCTCGGGCAGGATCTCGTCGAGCGTCGCGATCGGCGTCGAGGGGTTGAGCGCCACGCCGGGCGAGACCCCGCGCTCGCGCAGGTGGGCGATCGCGCGCTGCAGGTGAGGCACCGCTTCGACGTGCACGCTGATCGAGGTGGCGCCGGCGTCCGCGAAGGCGCCTATATACGGCTCGGCGTCCGCGATCATCAGGTGCGCGTCGAGCGGCAGCGCGGTCGCCCGCCGGCAGGCCTTGACCACCACCGGGCCGAACGTGATGTTGGGCACGAAGCGGCCGTCCATCACGTCGACGTGGATCATGCCGGCGCCGCCACGCTCGACCGCGCGGATCTCCTCGGCCAGGCGCGTGAGGTCGCAGGCGAGGATCGAGGGGGCGACGATCACGAGACGGGCCTGCTGACGTCGAGGCTGAGCGCCGCGCGCGAGCTGACGCGCTGGCCGGCCGGGGGGCTCTGCCGCAGCACGATGCCCGGAGCGACGCCGGGGTAGCTGCGGTAGCGCACGTCGGTCACCTTGAGCCCGGCCCGCTCGAGCGTGTCGAGCACCGCGCGGGCGTCGCGCCCGATCAGGTCGGGCATCACGTAGCTCACGTCGCGCGGCCCGCGGCTCACCAGCAGCGACGCGCCCTCGCTCTGGAGATCGACCTCTCCCGCGGGCGGACGCTGGACCAGCACGGTGCCCTCGGGTGCGCGGTCGCGCACCTCGATCGCGCGCGCGAGCGGCACGCCGGCCTGCTCGAGGGCGGCGCGGGCCGTCCTGACGGACTCGCCCTCCACCCGCGGCACCGACACGCGCTTGGGGCCCAGGCTCAGCCAGAGACGCACCGCGCGGTGGGTCTTGAGCGTGGCTCCCGGGGGCGGCTCCTGGGCCACCACGCGGTCGGCCGGGACGCCCGCGTCGTGGCGACGGCCCTCGATTCTGAGCGCGAGGCCGCGCGGGGCGACGAGCGCCTCGGCCTCGCGCAGCGTTCGGCCCGTGAGCGCCGGCACCGCGACGTCGCGCGAGTCGAGCACCACCCGCATCGTGAACAGCGCGCTCGTCGCGAGCGTCGCGACCAGGGCGATGGCGAGGAGCGCGTTCTGGGCGAGAAGGCGGAGTACGCGGCTTAGCTTCAAGGCGTGGGCTGCCGCATCACGTGCGGCCCATGGAGCCTAGCATACCCCGCCGGAGCCGGACGGCGAAGAAGCCGTCGCCTGCGTGCAACGCGGGGTCGAGCTCCACGCGACCGTCCCGGGCGAAGGCTTGCGCCCACTCGGGCAACGGATCCTGCGCGAAAGCCGCATGCCCGGCCAGGAACGCGTCCACGACCTCGTGTGTCTCCTCGGGCTCGAGCGAGCAGGTCGCGTACACGAGCGCCCCTCCGGGCCGCACGACGCGGGCGAGGCTCTCGAGCAGCGCGCGCTGGCGGGTCGCGTGCCGCTCCAGGTCCTGCGGCGCGACCCGCCATCGAATGTCGGGGTTGCGGGCGAGCGTGCCGAGGCCGCTGCACGGGGCGTCGAGCAGAACACAGTCGAACTCGCGGCGGAACGGCGGTCGAAGCGCGTCGGCTCCCAGCAGATGGAGGCGGGTCGCCCCCCAGCGACGCGCGAGCTTCGTCATCAGCGCGAGCCGCTTGCGGGAGGCTTCGGCCGCGATCACGCGCGCCCTATCGCCCGCGAGGTCCGCCAGCAGCATCGCCTTGCCGCCGGGTGCCGCGCAGGCGTCGAGCAGCAGGCCCTCGGCCGCGGCCAGCTGCGCCACGAGCTGCGATCCGGCGTCCTGCACGTACACCAGGCCGCTCTCGGCGAACCGGCCGAGGCCTCCTTCGCTCGCGCGGAAGGCGCCGGGCACCGCGGCGGCCTCGAGCTCGATTCCGGCGGCCGCGAGCCGCTCGCGGACGTCCGGTACGCGGGGGTTGAGCCGGACGAAGCAGGGCGGCGCTTCGAGAGCCGCGCGGGCGCGGGCGAGCGCACCGGCCGGGCCGAGCCGGGCGTGCCAACGCTCGGCGAGCCAGCGCGGCAACGAGCCGGCCGTGCTCATCCAACCCACGGGGTCGGCGGCCGGATCGAGCTCGGGGGGCGGACCCTCGCGCTGGAGCCGGCGCAGGATCGCGTTGGCGAACCCCGCCGCGTGCGGCTCGACCTCCCGCGCGAGGTCCACGGTCTCCGAGACGGCCGCATGGGCGGGTGTGCGCAGGAAGAGCAGCTGGTAGGCGCCCAGGCGCAGGGCGTCGCGCACAGCGGGCGCGAGTGTCTCGAGCGGACGGCTGCTGAGCCGCCCGAGGACGTGGTCCAGGAAGCCCCGCCGCCGCAGCGTGCCGAGCACCAGCTCGTGGACGAGCGCGCGGTCGCGTGCGTCGGCGAGACCGGCCGCGGTCTCGTCGAGCAGCGACGCGAGCGGACGCCCGCGTGCGACGCGCCCCAGCACGAGAAGCGCGCCCCGGCGCGCCGCTGTGGCCACGCTCAGCCGAGCCGTGCGCCGGGGCCGAGGCGCGCGCCCTGCGCCCACGCCCCGGCGCGCATCGCGCGCCGGCTCTCGGGTTGGACCTCCTCGAGCAGCAGCGTGGTGCCCGCGCCGCACGCGACGGCCACACCCGCGGCGTCGACGTGCAACACCTGGCCCGCCACGACGGGAGCCGGTCCGAGTATCACTTCGTGGACGCGCAGCAGCTTGAGCAGGCGCCCCGCGTGCCCGGTGAAGGCCCCGGGCCAGGGATGGAAGCCGCGTGCGCGACAGGCGATGGCGTGCGCGGGCATCGACCAGTCGACTCGGCCATCCTCTTTCTTGAGCAGCGGGGCGTGGCTGGCGCGACTCGCGTCCTGCGGGACGGGCTTCACGGCGCCCGACTCGAGCCCCGCGAGCGTCTCGACCAGCAGCTCGCCGCCGAGACGGGCGAGGCGCTCTTCGAGCTCGGCGGCGGTCTCGTCGGGTCCGATCGGGAGCGCGCGCGCGAGCAGCAGCGGCCCGGTGTCGAGGCCCTCGTCGATCTGCATCGTGGTGACGCCGGTCTCGCTGTCGCCGTTCGCGATCGCCCACTGGATCGGGGCGGCCCCGCGCAGCCGGGGCAGGAGCGAGGCGTGGACGTTGACGGTGCCGCGCGGGGCGATCTCGATCACCGCGCGGGGCAGGATCTGGCCGAAAGCCACCACGACCTGGAGCTCCGGGCGGAGCCGGCGCAGAGCGGCCTGGGCCTCGGGTGCGCGCACGCGCTCGACCTGCAGCACCTCGATGCCGTGGCGCTCCGCCACCGGCTTGACCTTCGGCGGCCGAAGCGCCTTTCCGCGGCCGCTTTCGCGGTCGGGCTGGGTGACGAGGGCCACGACCTCGTGCCCGGCGCCGAGGAGCGCCTCGAGGCTCGGGATCGCGAAGGCGCCGCTCGCCAGGTAGACGACGCGCACCAGGGCTACTCCTCCCACCCCTCCCGCACGCGCTTGCGCAGCTTGCGCTTCATCAGGTCCCGCTTGAGCGGGGACAGCCGGTCCACGAACAACAGGCCGTCGATGTGGTCGATCTCGTGGCAGAAGGCGCGCGCGAGGAGCTCGGTCGCCTCGAACGCGCGCTCGTTCCCGTCGGGGTCGAGGCCCCGCGCGACGACGCGGGCGGGGCGCACCGGCGAGCCCGCGTAGCCGGGGACCGACAAGCAGCCCTCCTCGTGCTTCTGCTCGCCCTCGCGCTCCACGATCTCGGGGTTGACGAGGCGGATGAGCTGCTTCGGGTCCTCGCCGACCGACAGGTCGATCACGATCACGCGCAGCCCCACGCCGATCTGCGGCGCCGCGAGCCCGATGCCGGGCGCGGCGTACATCGTCCGAACCATGTCCTCGAAGAGGGCGTGGATCGCCTCGTCGATCCGGTCCACCGGCCGGGACGGCGCGTGCAGCGCCTCGTGTCCGTACTTCACGATCGGTCGAATCGGCATTGAACGCGTGATTATCGCGGATTCAGTAGCCGGGGGGAGTATCCACAACCCGGAGCCGCGGGTAGCGGCGGATCCCGAGGTCTCCCGGGACGGGTCGCCTAGCTCTCACCGAAGACCCGTCACGGGAAGCGGGACCGCCGCGGAAGACGATGGCCCACGGCTATGGCTCGCCCGGTCCTGCGAGCGGCCGCTGGCCCTCCCGGGTGGCTTTGAGGTGGGCGAGCAGCTCCTCGAGCGAGTCGCCCCCGGTCTTCTCGAGCAGGGCGTCGGCCAGCACCAGCGCCAGCATCGCCTCCGCCACGACGCCCGCGGCCGGCACGACACAGGTGTCGCTGCGCTCGACCGAGGCCTTCTGCAGCTCCTTCGTGCGCAGGTCCACCGAGCGGAGCGGCAAGAGCAGCGTCGGGATCGGCTTCACCACGGCGCAGGCGCGGATCTCCTCGCCGTTCGTGATGCCCCCCTCGAGCCCGCCCGCGCGGTTCGTGGGCCGGGCGAGCCCGCGCGCGGCGTCCCACACGATCTCGTCGTGAAACGCGGCGCCCCGCGTCTCGGCGCCGGCGAAGCCCGCACCGATCGCCACCGCCTTCACCGCGGGGATCGACATGAGCGCCTGCGCGATGCGGCCGTCGAGCCTGCGGTCCCACTGCGCGAAGGCGCCGAGCCCCGCCACGACGCCGCGTGCTATGACTTCGACGACGCCGCCGAGCGTGTCGCCGTCTTTCTTGGCGCGGTCGATCTCCGCGACCATCGCGGCCGCGGCGGTCGCGTCGGCGCAGCGAACCGGGCTCGCCTCGACGCCCGCGAGCGCCTCCCAGGGCAGGCTGGTAGCACCGGTGGCCGCGGTTCCGATGCGGATCACGTGGCTGCGGATCTCGGCGCCCGTTTCGAGCAGGAGCGCCTTCGCGAGCGCCCCGGCGGCGACGCGCGCCGCTGTCTCGCGGGCGCTCGCGCGCTCGAGCACGTTGCGCAGGTCGGAGGTTCCGTACTTGAGGGCGCCGGCGAGGTCGGCGTGCCCGGGCCTCGGGTAGCGCAGCCGGCGCCGCTCGCGGGCGGAGTCGGGCTGCGGCTCCGGCGACATCACGTCCTTCCAGTTCTCGTGGTCGCGGTTGCGGATCAGCAGGGCGACGGGGCTGCCCAGGGTGCGGCCGTGGCGCACGCCCGACAGGACCTCGGCCGAGTCCTGCTCGATCTGCATGCGGCCGCCGCGACCGTAGCCGCCCTGGCGGCGCCGCAGGTCGGCGTCGATCCGCTCGCGCTCGACGGGAACTCCCGCCGGCAGTCCCTCGACCACGACGGTGAGCGCGGGCCCGTGCGATTCGCCCGCGGTGAGAAAGCGCAGCACGTGCGCCATCGTGGAGTACGCATTGCGTGCTGTCAAGGAACAGGCGCTTGTGACGCTTGCGGATGTGTGACACGCCGCGATCGCGAGGGCGCCCGCAGCCTGTAGTCTCACGCCGCTTTCCGACAAGAGACCAAGAAGGAGGACGGATGCGCAGCGGGAGAGGAGCGCTCGCCGGTCTGGTGGGCCGTTGCCCGGCGATCGAGTCCATGCGACGGGACGTGAGGCAGTTCGGAGCGAGCGACGTGCGGGTGCACGTCTTCGGCGAGACGGGGACCGGCAAGGAGCGCGTGGCCCGGGCGCTGCACGAGGAGTCGCCCCGCGCGAGCCGCGCCTTCGTGCCCGTGAACGCGGCGGGCATCGGCGACGACCTGCTGATCGCGGAGCTGTTCGGCCACGCGCGCGGGGCCTTCACCGGGGCCGTCGCCGCGCGCGAGGGCTACGTGGCCGAGGCCGAAGGCGGCACGCTCTTCCTCGACGAGGTGGCCGAGCTCTCGCCGCTCGCGCAAGCGCGCCTGCTGCGCTTCCTGCAGGAGGGCGAGTACCGCAGGCTCGGCGAAACGCTGCTGCGCAAGGCCGACGTGCGGCTGCTGAGCGCCACCAACGTGGACCTCGCCGAGCGCGTCCGCGTGGGGCGCTTCCGCCAGGACCTCTGGTTCCGCCTCAAGACCGAGCGCCTGGTGGTGCCGCCGCTGCGCGAGCGGGGAGACGACGTGCTGCTGCTGGCCCGCCACTTCCTCGAGCTGCTGGCGAGCGCGCGCGGTGTCGTTCCGCCGCGCCTCACCGCCGCGGCCGAGGACGCGCTCGTCGCGCACCCGTGGCCCGGAAACGTGCGCGAGCTCGAGAGCGAGATGCTGCGGCTCGTCGTGCGTCATCCCGGGGGCAGCGTCGGCCCCGACGAGCTTCCGGCGGAGCTCGCCGAAGCGCCCCGTCCCTGCGGCACGCTGCGGCTCGCGCTGCAGCGGGTCGAGTCGGAGATGGTGCGCGAGGCGCTCGCGCGACACCCGGGGCGAAGCGCGCGCGCGGCGGCCGAGCTCGGGATCACGCGGCAGGCGCTGTGGGCGAAGCGCCGGCGTCTCGAGGCCGGGGCGGTGCTATCCTCGGCGCCCATCGCGGCGCGGGAGGACGGGTGACGCAAGCGGAGGAAGAAGGCCAGGGCGTCGGCACGGGCCTGCGCTCGGTCGTGGGCAGCTGGCGCCTCCTCTCCGTCGTGCTGATGTCCTTCGCGTCGGGTCTTCCGCTGGGCCTCGTGTGGCTCGCGATCCCGGCCTGGATGGCCCGCGAGGGCGTCGACATCAAGCTGATCGGCCTCTTCACCCTCGCCCAGGCGCCCTGGTCCTTCAAGCTCGTCTGGTCGCCGTGGTTGGACCGCTACACGCCAAAGCACTTCGGCCGCAAGCGCGGCTGGATCCTGATCGGGCAGGTGGCGCTCTTCGGCCTCACGCTGTGGCTCGCGGGCGTCTCGGACCGGCCCGACGCGGTGTGGGTGATCGGCGCGCTCACGCTCGCGATCGCGTTCGCGTCGGCGACGCAGGACATCGCGATCGACGCCTACGCGGTCGAGGTGCTGCGGCGCGACGAGCAGGGAATCGCGACCGGGAGCCGCACCGCGTTCTACCGCGCCGCCATGCTGGTGGCCGGCGGGGCGTCGATCACGCTCGCGGCTTCGACTTCCTGGGCCTTCGTCAACCTGCTGCTGGCGCTCGTCTATCTCCCGTTCATGATCGTGACCGCGCTCGCGCCCGAGCCGGACGTGCTGCCGCCGCCTCCGCGCAGCATGCGCGAAGCGGTGTGGGGCCCGTTCGTGGGTTTCCTGGGCCAGCACCGCTCGCTCGAGATCCTCGGCTTCGTGGTGCTCTACAAGCTCAGCGACAACCTGACCCAGTCGCTCACGGGGCCGTTCCTGGTGCAGACCGGCTTCGGCGACGTCGACGTCGGCCTGGCGCGGACGACGATCGGCCAGGCGGCGGCCATTTTCGGCGTGTTCCTCGGAGGTGTCCTCACCGACCGCATCGGACTCGGCCGGTCGCTGTGGATCTTCGGATTCCTGCAGCTCGTGTCGAACCTCGGCTACGCCGTGGTGGCCCAGGTGGGCGTGAACCGCCCCGTGATGTACGCGGCGCAGGCCTTCGAGCATGTCTCGAGCGGGCTCGGCTCGGGGGCTTTCGGCGTGCTGCTGCTGCGTCTCACGCAGAAGCGCTTCTCGGCCACTCAGTACGCGCTGCTGTCGAGCCTCTTCACGCTGCCGCGCGTGCTGGCCGGGCCGGTCACGGGCGTCCTCGCCGACGCGATGGGCTGGCGCGACTTCTTCGTCCTGACGGTGGTCTTCGGTGTCCCGGGCCTGCTGATGCTCGCCCGCTTCGTCCCGTGGAACGCGCGCGACGTCGCGTTCGAGGTGCGGACCCCGGCTCGGGGGCGGCCGCTGTCGCGCGCCGGCCTTGCTTGGCGCATCGCACTCGGCGCCACCTCGACCCTGCTCGTGGGGCTCTCGGGCCTCGCGCTCGCGGCGGGGCTTTCGGGGATGCGCGCCGGCCGGGGCTTCACGGCCCGGCCGGCTATCGCGAACGCCCTTCTCCCCTCGACGGTGGGCGAGTGGACGACGACGGCCGGCCTGCTGGTCCTGGCCGTCCTCGGCGGGCTGGCGACGGCGGCGACACTCGTCGCGCGGCGGGGCCTGGCCTCCAGGGAGTACCATTAAAGAGGGGAACGGGGCGGAGCGCTTCGGTGTCCAAGTTTTTCGAGCGCGACAGGGGGGTCACCGTGGGCACGGGTGAGATGTCGCTCGGAGCGAGGTCGATCCCGGGGGTCGTGCCCGAGGGCGAGCTCGTCGCTTCCTGTCGCACCGGGGACCCCGAGGCCTTCGCGCGGCTCGTGCGCCTGCACGAGGGCATGGTGGTGAGTCTCGCGGCCCGGCTGCTCGGCGAGGTCGAGGAGGCCCGCGACGTGGCACAGGAGGTATTCCTGCAGGTCTACAAGAGGCTCTCTGCCTTCGAGGGCCGCAGCAGCCTCAAGACCTGGATCTACAGGATCGCGATCAACCAGTGCCACAACCGCCGGCGCTTCTGGCACAGGCGTCGCCGCGACCGGGAACAGCCGCTCGACGAGGCCGTCCTCGCGCCCGTCCTGCCAGGCGGGAGAGCCGGAGCTGCCAACCCCTACGAAGAGACGTTGCGCCGCGAGCGGGCGCGGCAGGTCCAGGCGGCGCTCCTGGAGCTGCGCTTCGAGCACCGCTCGGTGCTGGTGCTGCGCGAGGTGGAGGGGCTCACCTGCGAGGAGGTGGCGGCGGCGCTCGGCGTGCCCGAGGGCACGGTCAAGAGCCGGCTGTCGCGGGCCCGCGAGGCCATGCGCCGAAAGCTCGCGGGGCTGATAGAGGGCGAGGTGCGGTCATGACGTGCGCGGGCGTTCGCAGGCGTCTCTCCGAGTGGCTCGACGGAGATCTCGAGGCCTCTCGGTCGCGGATCGTGTCGGCGCACCTCGAGTCCTGCGGCGCTTGCTCGCGCCGCGCCGACGAGCTCCGCGCCGTGTCGGGGCTGCTCGCCGAGCTGCCGCGGCTCGAGGCGGAGCCGGTCGAGGCGCCGGTCGCGCTACGGCTCGAGCTCGCCGCCGGCTCGCGGCGTCCGGCGCTCGCATTCCTGTTCCGCGGCGTGGCCGCGGCACGGCCGTTCATCTTCCCGAGCCTGGTCCCGGCAGGGTGCCTGCTGCTGCTGGTGTTCGGCGCGCTCCTGGCAGTCGATCCCGGCCCGCTGCCGGAGGTGCGTCTCGCTCCCGGCGCATGGACGAGCGTGCCGGCCTCGGGTACGGAGGCGAACCCGCTCTTCCCGTCGGCCGAAGTGCTGCTGCCGCAGCAGCTCGCGTCGCTCTCGCTCTCGCCTGAGCTCCTCGCGGGTCACGGGGAGGGTTCGCTCTTCCTCGAGACCGTGGTCGCCCGCGACGGCTCGGTGGCGGGCGTGACCCTGCTCGAGGGCGACGCCGGACTCGAGCAGCCCTTGATCGAGGCGTTGCGCCAGCAGCGCTTCGAGCCGGTGCGCTTCCGCGGCCGCCGCGTGGCCGTGAGCGTCTACCGGCTGATCAGCCGGACCGAAGTCCGCTCGCCGCGGACCTGAGCCGGAGGCCGGCGCCGACCACCTCGTCGGGATCGAGGTCCGAGAGGGACGCGCTCGGCGCGCGCAACGTCATCACCCTCGGTCCCACGGGCGCCCAGAGCGCGGGATCGGTCGGGCCGAAGAGCGCGAGCGTCGGGGCGCCCGCGGCCGCGGCGAGGTGCGAGACGCCGGCATCGTTGCCGAGGAAGAGGCCGGCGCGGGCGAGCGCGGGGCCGAGCACTCGCAGCGGCCACTCGCGCGCCAGGATCGAGCCGCGCGGGGCCACGAGCGTTTCTTCCGCGGGCCCGGCGACCATGAGCCAGGGCGACGCACCCGACAACCTTCGGGCGGCTTCGAGAAAGCGCTCCATCGGCCAGTTCTTCGATGGCGATCCGCTGCCCGGGTGGACCGCCAGGAACCCTCGGGGCAGCCCGCCGGTTCGAACGTCGGCGTCGCGGCCCTCCTGTTCGGTGAAGGCGAGGACAGGCGTGACGAAGCGAAGAGTCGCGGGCGCCGTGGCCCGGCCCAGCAGAGGAGCGACGGCCTGCCGCAGCCAGTCGGCAGCGTGAGGCCCCTGCGCGGGCGGAGTCGGGTCGTGGACGATCAAGCGTCGGGCGCGCTCGCCCAGCCGCTCGACGAGAGGCGCGCTGCGCGTGTAGGCCACGACCAGCTCGGACGCGGTGAGCGCGCGCGCGACCGGGCCGTCGCCAAATCCCTCGGCCAGGGCTGCCGCGACTTCGGGGCGGTCCAGGGCCAGCACGCTGTCCACCGCGCCCGGTCCCGAAAGCACGCTTCCGGGCTGCTCGGGTGCGAGCAGCAGGACCCGGTGGCCGGCCCCGCGCAGCGCCGCGATCGTCGGGCGCAGCAGCAGCAGGTCGCCGAGGGCGCCGGCGCGGACCAGCAGAACGTCCAGGGCGTCCTCTAGCCCGGACCATTCATGAGGTCCGACTGACCTTCCTCATGAATGGTCCGATTTCGTTGCGTCTCAACGCCATGCGCACAGCGCGCCAGAGCTCGTGCGCCGCCTTCACTCTGTCGCTGCGGCACTACTCCTCCCGGAACGTCTCGAAGGACCTTCGACGGCTCCAGAACGGATCATTCGCTCGGTCGATCACGCGGCCTCGCGAATGATCCGGACTAAGGCAGGTCGACGCGCGCCGTCGCCACGTTGCCCAGGAGGTCGCTCGCGCGCAGCACGACGAGACGCCGCCCGCGCTCCGCCGCCGCCGTCGGAATCTCGACCCTGTAGCTCTCGCTCGTGGCGTCCGCGATGCCGTCCTCTGGGTGAACGTCCTCCCACGGACCGGCGTCGACCGAGAGCTCCAGGCGCCGCACCGGGCTCGCGTCGTCCTGCACGGTCACGCGGATCAGGCCGCGGACGGCCGGGTCGGGCACGACCTTGATGCGCGGCGGCGTGTTGTCGACCTCGAACGAGCCCGTCTCCTTCGAGCCGGTGAGCGCGAGCGCCCGCGGATTGGCGGCCGCGTCGGACGCGACCACGCGCAGCAGGTAGCGCCCGCTCGGCACGGTCGCGGTGTCCCAGGCGAACACGGGCTCGGAAAGCCCGAGGCGCAGCGGCCGCCATGCGTCCTCGCCGAGCGAGCGGTAGTGGACGTCGAACAGCAGCGGGTCGCCGTTCGGGTCGTCGGCCTGCCACGAGAACGTGCGCAGGCCCCGTTGGCTGAGCTTGCGGCTGAAGCTGATGGCGGGCGGCGTGCCGGCCGGCGGACGCGCCGCGGCGGCGCGCTCGCTGAGCGGGTCGACGTCGAGCCCGAGGATCTCCGGCTCGCCGCTCGCGCTGATCGGCTTCTGGAAGGCCTCGCCCGGTGGATGCACGGTGAGCGAGCGGATCGTCGGTGGCAGGTTCCGTTGCAGGTAGGCCGCGTTCACCGCCTCGAGCGTCGGCGTCGCGCCCGAAGTGCCGCTCAGCACCAGCCGCACCTGGAGGAAGCGGGCCTTCTCGCCGGTCGCGGGGCCGCCCGCCGCCGGTGCCGTCCACTCCGTCCAGGTGGTGTCGGGGGTGGCCGTGTTGCCGGCC
>Ga0214472_10004362_pt1 | contig 14930 bp, 9 predicted proteins | sample RVTome_6_FD_207662 | JGI IMG/M metagenome (GOLD analysis project Ga0214472, IMG submission 207662) | Soil microbial communities from uranium-contaminated site in the Upper Colorado River Basin, Wyoming, United States - RVT140D175 | ecosystem: Environmental > Terrestrial > Soil > Contaminated >...
AAGCCCTGAACTCCAATCCCGGCAACGGTCGTGATGATCCTCGTCGCAAGGTTGACCTTCCGGACCCGGTTGTTGTTGTTGTCGCCGATGTAGAGGTTCCCCGATGCGTCAAAAGCGAGGCCAGAAGGAAGGTTGAGCTGCGCCGCCGTCGCCAGGCCGCCATCGCCACTGGAGCCCGCGACCCCGGTCCCGGCAAAGGTGGTGATGAGCCCCGTCACCAGGTCGACCTTCCGGACGCGGTTGCCGCCGAACTCGGCGATGTAGAGGTTCCCCGAGGAGTCAGCGGCGAGGTCCCAAGGAGTGTTGACCTGCGCCGCCGTCGCCGGGCCGCCATCGCCTGTGTCTGAGACACTACCTGCTACGGTTACGATGTTGTGTGTCTCTGGCGGCAGCACAACATTGCCTGAGATGCCGTCAGAACTGAAAAGACCGTAGAGCACCAGGGAAAATAATGCGATAAATGATACGTACCAGCCGGGATTCCCCATATGACGTACCTCAAAGCCTTCAGCGGGTCCCCAACGCGACGGAGCAAGTATGTGACATCCTTGGATGCCTGTCAACCCTGAGCCTCGCCCATCGCCCATTCCTCCAATTCAACAACGCCGTCTTATCTCAGCCTGGCGCCGGGCATAGCCTGCCAATGCGTTCCAGCACCCCTTGGAACAGCGCTCGCGGCACGGCCACCTCGGCCAACTGGAACACCAGCCGCCGGGCATGGCGCGCCAGAGGCGGGGATCGACCCGAATCACAAGCCGAGTCCATGGGTTTTGGTCGTGAAACAGTTTCCTCTGCGCTTTCAGGACGTGGTGACGGGTAGGCTGATAGACGCACATGGTAACCTAAACTAATACCACAGTGAAACCCGCAGAGGCTGCATAGCGGGCAATATAGATTCCACCTTAGCTGGACTTTGTACAGTCTGACGGCATGGTGCGACATTCAAACGTATGCAGTCAGTGGACTTTTTGACTATCGCTTCCAACATACGACATCCTAAAATGATTTGAGCACGGTAAAATAGGTGACTTCGCCTATCTGGCACTTACCTGCTAACTTTGTACAAAGTCCAGATAAGTAAATGATATTATGGGGCGTCCGTCCCAGGGGAAGCAGGGTTATAGCTGTACCATTGACCCGGCATTGACTCTGCTGACCATTGAGAAGGAAATACGGGAAGAGAGGTTTGTGATGACAAAAAGCTGCTACTCTTGGTATTCATAATTGTCCGGTTTCTGAAAGCAGTGTTCAGGGTCTTTTAACCCTGCCAGTCTTTAGCCAATGGCGGGATCAGAGTCCGTCCTCAGATTCAATCTTACCCCAGCGGGCGCATATATGACTAACCACCGAACCGTGCTGCTGGCAGTGCTGGCCACGGTAATAGCTGCCTTCATAGTGCTGTACCTGCTAGGTAGCCTTTTACTGGCCTTTGGAGTCAGCGGCTTGACAGCCTATACATTGATGCCGGTGGTGAAGCTAATCGAGCGGGTTATTCCATGGAGGAAGAGGCGTCCCGGCCTGGCCCGCACCACGGCCGTGGTACTGGTATCTCTGACGATATTGGTGGCCATATCCGGGGCGTTATTCCTGATAGTACCTCCCATCGTGGGTGAGACCTCCCAGTTCATTCAGCGGGCTCCCGAAGTCTTCCAGAACGCCCGCATGACATTAACGGAATGGAATGCCGTCTACATCGATCGGATTCCGGAGGAGGTAAGGGGCCATGTGGCGGAGGTCGCATCTAACGCCTGGGCCGTTGTGCTGGGGTCGGTGCAGAATTCGCTGGCCCAGACGGTGGGAATAATTTTCACAACCTTCAGCGTCATCCTGGGGTTCGCCATTGCCCCCCTCTTGATTTACTACCTGGTTAAAGATTCCGAGACCGTTCAATCGGGACTGCTTTGGCCTTTTCCGCCCGCCATGAAACCCCATATCAGCAGTATCCTGGACATCGCCAACCGGACGGCGGGAGCATACATTCGGGGACAGCTGATCCTGGGTCTGATAGTAGGTACCCTGGTGACGGTAGGGCTGCTCCTCCTTGGGGTCCCCTTCGCGTTCTTGCTGGGTGCTGTAGCTGGCATCACCGAGCTGATCCCCTTTATTGGCCCGTGGATTGGCGGAACCGTCGGGGTGCTGGTAACCCTGGCGACGGCGCCCCACCTGGTGTTATGGGTAATACTTCTCTACTTGAGCGTCCAGTTACTGGAAAACATGTTGCTGGTGCCCCGTATTCAGGGGCAAAGCCTCAATCTGCACCCGGTCGTAGTGTTGTTGATTATCACCGTGGGAAGTCAGATATGGGGCCTCTGGGGGGTCATCTTGGGACCACCAGTGGTGGCGTTGATCAAGGACCTGATCGTTTACTTCTCTGAGCAATGGAACCTGGACCGCCGCACCCTGGTCAGCGGAAGGGGGTGCGGTGCGGGTGAAAAATCTTCACCAGCGGAGGAGAAACAGCCATCCGAAGACGCCGCACCAGAACCGGGACAAAGGAAGCCCTGATTTCGTTGAGGTAAATCAGGGCTTCGGATTCTCTTGGCTACCGCCGTGCCGGCTATGGCAACGATGCAGTCATCGTGGGCTAGGTCTCCTGGTATATTCGACCACCAGCGTCTCGAAACTCTCGGGATTTTTCTTCCATCCCAACCGCGATGGCCTTCCCTGGCTCCAGGCCCTGGGCCCTGGCGTACTCCCGCACGTCCTGGGTAATTTTCATGGCGCAGAATTTGGGGCCGCACATGGAGCAGAAGTGGGCCACCTTGGCCCCCTGGGCGGGCAGGGTCTCGTCGTGGAAGTCCCGAGCGGTGTCTGGGTCCAGCGCCAGGTTGAACTGGTCCTCCCACCGGAACTCGAAGCGGGCCTTGGACAGGGCGTTGTCCCAGTCAATGGCCCGGGGGTGTCCCTTGGCCACGTCGGCGGCGTGGGCGGCAATCTTGTAGGCGATGACTCCGGTTCTTACGTCGTCTCGATTGGGCAACCCCAGGTGCTCCTTGGGTGTCACGTAGCACAGCATGGCCGTTCCGTGCATCCCGATGGTGGCCGCGCCGATGGCGGAGGTAATGTGGTCGTACCCGGGGGCGATGTCGATGGCCAGGGGGCCCAGGGTATAGAAGGGTGCTTCGTGGCACACTTCAATCTGCCGGTCCACGTTTTCCTTGATCTTATGCATCGGCACGTGGCCCGGCCCTTCGATCATTACCTGAACGTCATGTTCCCAGGCGAATTTGGTAAGCTCACCCAGGGTTTCCAGTTCGCTGAATTGGGCAGCGTCGTTGGCATCGGCGATGCACCCGGGCCGCAGCCCGTCGCCCAGGGAGAAGGCAACGTCGTAGGACCGCATGATTTCGCACAGTTCTTCAAAGTGGGTGTACAGGAAGTTTTCCTGATGGTGGGCCAGGCACCAGCCAGCCATAATGGAACCGCCCCGGGACACGATTCCGGTAATGCGATTGGCGGTGAGGGGCACGTAACGCAACAGTACGCCAGCGTGGATGGTGAAGTAGTCTACGCCTTGTTCCGCCTGTTCGATAATGGTGTCCCGGTAAATCTCCCAGGTCAGCTCCGCCGCCTCGCCATCCACCTTTTCCAAGGCCTGATAGATGGGTACCGTGCCGATGGGCACCGGCGAGTTACGCAAAATCCACTCTCGCGTCGTGTGTATATCCCGACCAGTGGAAAGGTCCATGACCGTGTCGGCGCCCCAGCGGGTGGCCCACAGCATCTTTTCCACCTCTTCTTGAATCGAGGATACAACCGCCGAGTTGCCGATGTTGGCGTTGATCTTGACCAGGAAATTGCGGCCAATGATCATCGGTTCCGACTCGGGGTGGTTGATGTTGGCGGGGATGATGGCCCGGCCCCGGGCCACTTCGTCACGAACCGTCTTCGGGTCGATTCCTTCCCGGATGCCGATGAACTCCATCTCGGGGGTGATTATACCCCGACGGGCGTAGTGCATCTGGGTAACCGCCCGGCCAGCTCTGGCCTTCAGGGGCTTTCGCTGCAAACCCGGAAAAGCTGCCCCGCCATTATGACCGGCCGAAGCCCCTGGAGAACCAGCATACTCCTCCACATCCCCCCGACCCTTGATCCAACTCTGCCGGAGGGGCGGGAGCCCCTGGCCCAGGTTCATTTCCAGGGACCCGTCGGTATAGGGACCGCTGGTGTCGTAGAGTCGCAGGGGCGGATTAGGTTCCTGGCCGTATCGGCCAGCGGTGGGAGTTAGCGTGACCTCCCGGAAAGGAACCCGGACATCGGGTTGAGAACCCACCACGTAGACCTTGCTGCTGGCTGGAAAGATCGCCTTGCCTTGAATGTTGAGGATTTCCCTGGACACCTGGACCATAGCACACCTCCTGCATCTTTGGGACTGCATCTTTGGGACTGCCCGCATTTCTGGGACTGCCGGAAACAATGAGGCCGCCAACGTTAAGAAACATTGGCGGCCTAAATTAATGGCTAAACGCACAAGTACCTGTTCCCTACGCTGGAATTACCCAGATCAGGTTCGCAAGGGTCGGCGGCAATTTCGGCCACCCTCTCAGCCCGGCTTAACCGAGCTCCCCTACGTGCCTTGTCTTCTTCAATTGTTAATTGTAGCCTATTCTAGGCGACGAGATACCCCGATGTCAATTTGTGCATGAACTTGAACTTGAATGAACTTGAACTACTGAACTACGGCCAAACACATCGGGTTGGGGTTCAAGAAGCTACTGAGATGAAGTTACTGAGATGAATATCTTGACGGCGCGGCGGCGCGCCTAGGCCCGGCTGAGTTGGCTTCAACCGCCGCCCTGATTATCTTCGTTCTTACCTTCGCGGGTGTGGCCCTGACCCGCCTGCCGTGGGTCAGGCTGGACCGGCCGGCAGCGGCCTTCCTGGGAGCGGTGGCCATGGTGCTGTTTGGAGTCATGACCCCGTTCCAGGCGGTCGGGACCATCAACTGGGACACCATCAGCCTGCTCCTGGGCATGATGGTCATCCAAGGACCCCGGGTAGCCGCCCGCGGTCAGCCGCGACAGGATGAAACCACCCGATGGACGCCTTTTCCGTCTCGAGGACACTCGCCAATGGCCTATAGTCAGACAAGCTCCTGGCTCTCCCAATGGTGCTGACGATTTACACCAGCAACATCTGGTCGCCCACTTTCTACCGAAAACTGAAGTTTGGGCATTCCTCTTCGATGGCTTTAGATTCGATGGCTTCAGAGGCCCCGCTTGGGCGAGGGTAGCGAAATCCGGTCAACTACCTGAAACGCAGATTGTCGCGGGAGAGCTGGCCGATGGAAGTGCAGCCCATCAGCTTCATTCCCCGCTCGATTTCCGCTCGCATGAGGCCGATCGCCAGTTCGACGCCAGCCTGACCAGCCGCCGCCAGCGGGAAAAGATAGAAGCGCCCGATGCCCACGGCCTTGGCCCCGAGGGATAGGGCCTTCAGGACATGGGTTCCGCGCTGTATTCCACCGTCCATCATCACATCCAGTCGGTCGCCCACCGCATCCACGATCTCTTCCAGCTGATCGAAGGGCGCCCGCGAGCCGTCAAGCTGTCGACCGCCGTGATTGGATACCACGACGCCCGTGCAACCGATCTGGGCCGCGCGCTCCGCGTCGGCCACCGACATGATGCCCTTCAGGCAGAACTGCCCGTCCCAGAAGCGGAGCATCTCCTCCACGTCGTCCCAGTTCATTGATGGATCTAGCATCTCGTTCAAGTAACGTCCGATCGACATGGCCCCTTTGCTCATGTCGATGTGCTCGTCCAGCTGGGGCAGATTGAAGCCTTCGTGGACCAGGTAGTTCCACCCCCACATGGGCTTGAGCGCGAACTGAAGCATCCCTCCCAGCGTGAGCTTGAACGGGATGGTGAACCCGGTGCGCAAGTCCCGCTCGCGATTACCCCCGGTGATGCTGTCTACGGTCAGCATCATTACATCGACTCCGGCGTCTTTGGCCCGCTGAAGCATGGCCCGGTTTAGGCCCCGGTCCCGGTGGAAGTAGAACTGGTACGCTTGCGGCGTCGAGTGCGCTATCCTCAACTCCTCCAGGCTGACCGTGCCGAGGGAGGAGACGCCAAACATCGTGCCGTACTTCGCCGCGGCGGCCGCGACCGCCCGTTCACCTTGATGATGGAACAAACGTTGGAGTGCGGTCGGAGAGCAGTAGAAGGGCATCGCGAGCTTTTGTCCCAGCACGGTCACGGAAAGGTCGACGGTTTCCACGCCGCGCAGGACATTGGGCACCAGGTCGCAGCGCTCGAAGCTCGCCGAGTTCCGGCGGTGGGTCATCTCATCGTCGGCAGCTCCATCGATGTAGTTGAAAATTGGACTCGGCAGCCGCCGCATGGCCAGTTGGCGGAAGTCATGGAAGTTATGGCAATTGGTAAGGCGCATGTCGGCATATCCGTCCCTTTAGCCTGGGAATTTATACAGAGTGGTCGCGGTCTTGCCGAAAATCCACTCCCGGTCTCCTTCGCTCTTGAAAGTAACGTGCTCCATGGGCCAGCGGAGGGCATTGCGATACCCCTCGCCCCGCCCTGCCACCGGTGGGAAGTTGCTCCCCCACATCAGCCGTTGCGGCCCGAAGGCTTCAATCGCCATCTCGATCAGGGGTGGTACGTTCTCGAAAGGGAAAGGCTGGCGGAAGGGCATGGGGCGCGGGCATAGCTCGCCCAGGCCCACCACCTTCATAAAGGTATTGGGATATTGGGCTAGCGCCAGAACCTTTCTATACCGATTGTGGGGTGGCGTAGTATCCTGTCCGCCCCCTCCCAGGTGTTCAATGACGATTTTCAGACTGGGCAATTCTTTGATAACGTTCTCGAAATCCTGGGACCCGAACAGGTCTACCGCAGAACCCTGGCAGCTTACGATCATGCCCAACTCGGCAGCTTTACGCCAGATGGCTAGAGGGTCGCTACCCGGAGAGCGCTCCGTTGGACCCAACCGGATGCCCTCAACTCCCTGCTTCGACCATTCCTCCAGCCGCTCTGGCGCATCGGACAGTTGAGTATCGACCATCCCCACTACCGAAAACCGTCCGGGAAATCGGCGCATGCATTCGACCAGGTAGGAGTTGTCGTAAATCCCGCCGATCTGGACCAGGGTTGCCTGATCAACCCCGGCCCGGTTCATCTCGTCCAAAAGGGATTCAACTGGCGCGTACCAGTAGGGTGAGGCGTGGCAATGGGTGTCAACGACTACCATCCTGATCCTCCTTTCATATTCTAAAGCTTTTGCAAGCTCCGTCTGGCCTGAAGACCCGCGTTGTTGGTTCCCAGATACAGGGTTCCCAGATACATCGGAACGCAACCAGGCGGATACCTGGGCGGCGTGGTTCGCCGCCGACCCGGGATTGCCTACCCCTCGAGCCCCAGGAGTTGCGCCGCTGTCCCACCGAGGATCTTGATCCGTTCCTCATCGCTCAGCCCGGGGATCGACATAATGTGGTCGACCGGGGCGGTATTCCATGGGAACGGATAATCGGTGCCGAGGACCACGTGATCAATCCCCGCCTCGGCGATCAGGTGCCGCATGCCTTCGCCAGTGAACATGATCGAATCGAAATACAATTGTCCGCCTCGAATATATTCGGTCGGCTTCTTCTTGGGCAAGGGCCCGACCTCGTCCGGGAAGGTCGTAATCACCGCGTCCGAGCGATTGGCATAGGACGGCAGGAAACCACCGCCATGCGCGGCGCAGATCTTGAGGCCTGGAAAACGGTCAAGGGTTCCTTCGAAGATCAGATGCGACAGGGCTATAGTGGTTTCGAGCGGGTAGCCGATCGTGTTAGTCAGAAGACCATTGCCGGCCAACCGGCCACTCGGTTGCAATTCGCGGGTGCCTAGTGGATGCATGAAGATGAGCACGCCCAACTCTTCACATTTGGCCCAGAACGGGTGGAATTTCGGGTTGGCGAGATCCTCGCCGGCGACGCTGCCGGCAACGCCTATGCCGCGGAAGCCGAGGGTCTTGACCGCTCGCTCGACCTGTTCCGCGGCGAGGTCGGGATATTGCAGTGCCGCGGTCGCGAAGGCGATGAACCGGCCCTGCTGCGAGGCGCAGAATTCGACCAGGGCCTCGTTCTGCACCCGGATCAATTCGGTGACGGCGTCGCGGTCAGCCCGGTACCAGTAGGGATTGATGCTGAGCGCCTGGACATCGACACCCGTTTGATCCATCTGCGCCAGACGGTCGCCGACATTGGACCACAGCAGACCCGGCTCTTCCAGTGGGTGATTGATCAGCCGCGCCGCCTCCGGGACGATGCAATGCGCATGCACGTCAACGGTTTTCACTTGCTTGCCACTAATTACGACCTCGCGGCGGGATCGGGCCTGCACCTGCCCCGATCCGCCGCTGGCACCCCCGATCTCACAGTTGACAAAGGCTAAACTCGGGCCTGTAATCATGTTTCCGCTTATGGTCATTTCCGTTCCTCGCGTTCTTATGATCGTTTTCACTTGATAGTCTTCACTGCTTGCCAGAGTCGTCAAACATCCCCACCCATTGTAATCGCTGAAGCTATCAAGTAGCTCTCTCCCGCGTCGATAATCCTTGCATGAGGCACTTACTGGAGGTGGGGCATTTTCCGGCCATGCTCCCATGAGGTAACAGTTGAAGTAACAGTTGAAGTAACAGTTCTGGCCTTGCCCCCTGAAACAAATCTACCGGAAATGAAGGTTGTCCGATACAATTATTACTTGCTACCGCTGGAAGTCCAGGTACGGGGATAGGGAGTTTTCGGAATTTGTGATTTACCAACTGTACCACCGGGTGGAAGTTTCTGTCCTGGATAGATTGACCCCACGGCGGCGCGCCTAGGCCCGGCTGAGTTGGCTTCAACCGCCGCCCTGATTATCTTTGTTCTTACCTTCGCGGGTGTGGCCCTGACCCGCCTACCGTGGGTCAGGCTGGACCGGCCGGCAGCGGCCTTCCTGGGAGCGGTGGCCATGGTGCTGTTTGGCGTCATGACTCCGTTCCAGGCGGTCGGGGCCATCAACTGGGACACCATCAGCCTGCTGCTGGGCATGATGGTCATCATCGCGGGACTGCAGCACGACGGGTATGTCCAGACCCTGGCGATGGCGGTCCTGGGAAAAGCCCGATCTGCGCCCCAATTGCTGGTGGCGGTAATCGGGTTTACCGGACTGGCCAGTGCCTTCCTGGTAAACGACGCCGTGGTGCTGGTGCTGACCCCGATTCTGGTTACCTGCTGTCGCGCCAGGGGCGTCAATCCCGTCCCGTTTCTGCTGGCCGAAGCAATGGCGTCCAACATCGGCGGGGCCGCTACCATCACCGGCAATCCCCAGAACATGCTGATTGGACTCCAGACGGGCATATCCTACGGAGGCTTCCTGCTGCGGTTGCTGCCGGTGGCGGTGGCGGGATCCCTGGTCCTGGGGGGCTGCACGTGGTGGGTTTACCGGCGGGAGCTCAGGCAACGATTCGCCCCGGTTATTGACGGCCCAGACCGGACCCAACCCTGGCTGCGGTTCCGGCCATCGGGCGTGATTCTGGTCCTGGTAGTCCTGGGTTTCATGGCCAGCCGCTGGACCGGAGTTGAGGTGCCGTTGGTGGCGCTGGCCGGGGCCGCCCTGGTGCTGGCTTTGAGCGGGCGATCGCCCGGGGAACTGTTCATCCGGGTCGACTGGGTCCTGCTCCTGTTCTTTGCCGGCCTGTTCGTAGTTATCGGGGGCGCGGTGGGAACTGGGCTGCTGGACCAGGTGATCGACGCCGCGCCGGTAACCGGAGATTTCCTCGGCGTCGTGATGTTGCACGGACTGAGCCTGGGACTCTCCCAGCTAATCAGCAACGTGCCCTACACCGTTTTGATCACGCCGGTGTTGCAGGCCCAGCACAGCGATCTGTTGTGGCTCAGCCTGGCATCGGCGGCTACCCTGGCGGGAAATCTGACGTTAATTGGGGCGGTTTCCAATCTCATCGTGGCGGAAGGTGCAGCCCAGGAGGGTGTCCGGATTACCTTCGGAGAGTTCTTCAATCTGGGCCTGCCGGTGACGGCGCTGTCAATGGGGGTATCTCTATTGGTGCTTTGGGTTGAAAGCGCCCTGGGATTGCTGGTATAAGGTGTAAAAGACTTGATAGGTAATAATTGAGGCCTCATCTGATAGTTATGTATTGCATATCAAAATCGAGATTCGCTTTCGCCCTGGCATCGGTGTTACTCCCGGCAATGGGCATTGCGTCCCTTGCCCTTGGGAGCAACCACAATTTGACATTCGCGCATTTCCCTTCAAAAAACTCGGCAATCACGCTCCCGCCTGGTTTTGAAGAGTCACTGAGCGCGCCCCTGGGTTTCAGCCCGACCAGTATGGCCTTTGCCCCCGACGGGCGCCTGTTCGTAACCGACCAGGCCGGGGACCTGAGGGTCGTTGACCCTGGGGGCACCGTCCTGCCGACGCCTTTTTTGTCAGTGCCGGTTATTTCCTCTGACGAACGGGGGCTGCTAGGCGTAGCGGTTGACCCGAGCTTCGAGACCAATGGCTATGTTTACATATACTATACCTCTTCTTCCACCGCACGAAATCAACTCAGCCGGTTTCAGGAGGACCAGGCAAACCCGGGGCTGGCGGTGCCAGGCAGTGAATTGGTGCTCCTCGATCTGGGATTTTCCGCCTCCGGATATCACAACGGCGGTGCCCTCCACTTTGGAAATGACGGTTACCTGTACCTGGGAATCGGGGATGCCCATTCGGGAAATAATGCCAACGACTTGACGAATCTGGCCGGGAAGTTGCTCAGAATTGCCCGGGACGGGTCTATTCCCATTACCAATCCCCTGGTAGGTCAGCCCAATTCACGCCAGGAGATTTTCGCCTACGGCTTTCGTAATCCATTTACCTTCGCGGTGAATCCATCCAATGGGACCATATATGTAAACGATGTAGGACAGAGTACCTGGGAGGAGATTGATCTGGTCGTTTCCGGAGGTTATTACGGCTGGGACGACTGTGAAGGTGATTTCGTCCGGGGTAGTACGTCTGCGCCATGTGACGATCCGGCGGCCAGAGGGCCAATATATGCCTACCCGAGAAATGGGCCCTGTGCCATAACCGGCGGTGTATTCGGTCAGGGGTCAGCATTCCCGTCGGGATTCACCAATGGAGATTACTATTTCGCTGACTTCTGCGGGGGATGGATCATGAGGCTGCAAGAGGATGGGACCGTGGTGGACTTCGCTACAGTTACCGCTGGATTCGTGGTGGACCTGGATTTTGGACCCGATGGTGCGCTTTACTATCTTTCTCGTGAGACTCAGGCAGTTCACCGTATTGCCCATGGGGCCCATGCGGCGCATGCGGAACCTTCTTTAGAACTGCACCGGGATTTGGCTGACGGCGCCACCGGTGTGAAGGTGGGCATCACCAGGGTATTTGACCCGCCAGGGGGAGATGATGCGGCAGCGCGGCTCAGCGGATACCTGGCCCAGGTGACCTATGAAGGTACCTGCCTCCACGTGCTGGAGGTTCGGGACCTGGACTTCATTACCCAAATCAACATCAACGATGCCGACGGTATTGCCATGATCCGGGGAGACTCGCCGGGACGGGTAGCTGCCCCGGCCCGCCTGGCCCACGTCGTAACCCGGCTGCAAGGCAGCAATCAGGTCGGCTGCGCGATGTACCTGGAGATCACTGGCCTGACCGGCGGAGACGGGGAATCAATTGAAGTGGTCCCGTCGAGCCTGACGCAGACCTTGCTGCGGGGTGACGCCCGGGCCGATGGCAATATCGACATTGCCGATGCCACGCTCATCGCCCAGTATCTTGCGGTTCTGCGAAAAGATTGTACTGCGGTGATCGATACCAACTGCCTGCATGTGGTGAATTCGGCCAGCGTCCGCCACGACGGAGGGTTTGATACGACCACGGCAGCTGACGCGCTGTACATTGCCCAGTATCTTGCCGGCCTCAGGGATGTGCACTACAACCCGGTCCAGTAAGCGGTTATATTGGAATTATCTGCTGCTTCCAATAACCTGAATCCCGTATTCCAATCGGTAGCCAATCATCGTTATAACACTCTCGATTACTTCCAGGTTGATCCTCGTTGATCCTCTGCTGGGAGGCAATGAAGCACTGCGCCATTTACTGGATGCAGCCCACCGAAAAGGGATAAGGGTCATTCTGGATGGAGTATTCAACCACTCCGGGCGGGGTCTCTTCCAGTCCCAGCACATAGTTGAGAACGGTTCTGCCTCCCCATACCTGGACCATGCGAAATCGGATGATTGGGATGGGTTATGCCGACGAAAGTGACTCTCTTGAACTGGTTGAGGAGCCGCTCTGGCTGCAAGCCCTCAACCGGTTCACAGGGATTATCCCTTTGCTAAGATGGACGGCGGCGACTATTTGTTCGAATAGCTGTCCCTGGTCTTGCTCTCTGCCCAGGCGACAATCTTGGGCAACGCCGCATCTATGTCGCGCTGGTCCAGTTTGCGCGCCACACCCTCGGCCCCGCACCTGATCAACATTACCGGCAAGCGATTCTTGATTTTTTCCAACGCCCACTCTACCGGACTGCCCTCCGCGGTATAGTCCAACATGAGGCGTTCGTTCTTCTTGATGGTGGCGTTGCGGTAATGGTAGTGGGGGTCATACTTGAAGCAGTCCAGCCGGAGTAGCTCCTTATCCTGGCCTGGTATGTCATTGCCATATACGTGAATGCAAATCCCCTCGTCGCTCTTCGCCCCTACGTTGTTGCGGTACATCAGGCCGAAAGTCACCGCTCCAGCCGAAATCAGTTCCTCGGTGCCGGCGACTGCCCCGCCCATCTGGGCATGCATTTGTTGCGTTGCCATTGTTCGGTACCTCCTCTTCGAGTTTGATATATTGATATATTTTGATATATTGATATATAACGAAGCGACCCCTTGCTCGCTCCGCCAGCTTCCAGGATGTAGATTTGGTATTGGTTTCATATGGATTAGGATAGTCTTCCTGTGAAAAAATCGTGAAGGATTTTCGATAGTGAGATAAATAATGTAGCGTCCAATCTTCCCCACAGATGCTGGCCGGACCTATCTGACAAAATAAGTCAGACTGGAACCACTTTACTTGCTCCAACGGAGGCATCTTCTGCCTCCAAGTCGCCGAAGTGAACCTCGGCCGGCGTCTGGTATCCCAGCGGAGCAACCGGCTGCCTTCCAGGTCCACGAAGGTCAGGTAGCCTTCAGGGTGCCAGACCGGGCCTTCGGTGCGACCCCATCCGGTGGTCAGGATCGTCGGCTCGGTGGATACCATAATCGGTGGATACCATAATGTTGGAAAGGTCTCCAGCCATAATCGTCTCCTTCTATCAATGACCTGTACATGAAAGCAAGGCTCGCCTCGCTGGCGATCAAGCACGAGGGCCATCAGGTATGGGCCTGGCCTCGTCGGAGCGCCCGCCCGGGCAGGGCGCCCGTGTTCTTTCCGTTTTCAATTACCACCTGTCCGTTGACGATCACGTAGTCTATTCCCACCGGGTAATGCTTCGGGTCTTCTCTGGTGGCGTGGGTCTTTACCGTGGCTGGATCGAAGACAACGATGTCAGGACGAAAGCCATCCCTCAAGACCCCCCGGTCGGGTAGGCCCAGACGCTGGGCCGGGAAGGAAGTCATCTTGCGGATCGCCTCAGAGAGTCTCAGATGCTTTTCGGCCCGCACAAACTCGGCCAGAACAATCGGAAAGCAGCCGTAGGTCCGGGGATTGGGATATTCGCCCAAGAGGATGGCGTCGCTGGCGATCATGCCGTAAGGATGGGATACGAAGGCGGGTAGGGTTTGAGGATTGGTGCCCAACCCCACGGTGGATATCCCCAGATTTTCTTCCAACAATAAATCGAAGAGGGCATCCGCCGGGTCTTGCCCCCGCATTTCAGCAATTTCAGTAACCAGATGGCCGTCATATTTCTCGTTGTGGGGCTGGGTGAAATTGGTTAGCCAATTGTTGGCCAGGCGATCCCGGGACAACTCTCGCTTCATTCTGGCGCGGTCGTCCGGGTCTTTCAGGGCCGCGATTAGCCGCTCCGGCCCTCCGTCTTTAGCCCAATGAGGCAGGCCTATGGTGATGGTCGTACCGGAATAGGGGTAGGTATAGCAGTCGAAGGTAACGTCCAATCCTTCGTCTCGAGCGTCTTCGACCAGGCCCAGATAGTCCAGATGGCTGCCCAGGCCCTGGGCTCCTTGCCGGTAGTGGGTCAGGTGGACCGGTATCCCGCTGCGCCGGCCTATTTCCACCGCTTCCTCCCAGGGGGCCAGATGTCCCCGGGAGAGCAGGCTGGCCCGGGTGTGGGTGTGGTAAATACCGCCCAACCGATTGGCGGTTTCCGACAGGCCCACCAGTTCGCTGGTGCTGGCGTAGGCGCCGGGGGGGTAATCCAGTCCGGTGGACAGTCCCCAGGCCCCCTCCTCCATGGCCTCCCGAACCACCGCCTTCATGTCCTCCAACTCGGCGGAGGTGGCTGGTCGGTCGTTCCAGCCAACTCCCCAGATGCGAACGGGGGAGTTGCCCAGAATGTAAGCCATGTTGATGGCCACCCGATTATCGTATTTGGCCAACAATTCGGCGACAGTTAGCCAGTCGGCCGGCATCGGGGGATAGCCGTTCAACCCGGAATCCAGCCAGATATAACGGTGCAGTTCCTGCTGGGTCTTGAAAGGGGCATGGGAGATGCCGTCGATTCCAACCAGCTCGGTGGTCACGCCCTGCCGGACTTTGGGATCGTGGTGAGGTTCTCCCAGGATGGTCAGTCCGGCATGGGAATGGAGGTCGATAAATCCGGGGCAGACCACCTTACTCCTGGCGTCGATGACCCGCCCCGCCTCCAGATGGCTGACGTCTCCCCGCTGGATGGTGATCCGCTCATTTTCGACCAGCACCGTTCCGCTGAACCCCGGACTACCGGTCCCGTCGATAATCTGACCGTTT
>Ga0214472_10004363_pt1 | contig 14927 bp, 13 predicted proteins | sample RVTome_6_FD_207662 | JGI IMG/M metagenome (GOLD analysis project Ga0214472, IMG submission 207662) | Soil microbial communities from uranium-contaminated site in the Upper Colorado River Basin, Wyoming, United States - RVT140D175 | ecosystem: Environmental > Terrestrial > Soil > Contaminated >...
TTTTTGGCCGGGGGGGCGGGGGGGGGCGCGGCCGGCCCCGCCACGTTCCGGCATGCCGGGCGTGACCGGCCGGCAAACTCTGCAGCTCGCGCGCGCCGTGCGGCTGCGATCCACCGCCCTGCGACGCCACTGGAGGGATCCGCCTTGTCCGACAGCCAGCCCGCGCGCATGAGCGAGCGCATGCGCCGCAGCCTCGACACGCTCTTCCTGCTGTTCGGCCTCGCATTCACGATCTACCTGATCCGCTATTACGTCACCGGTGCCGGCGGCGCCACCACGCTGGCGGTGCTGCTGGTGCCGGTGGCCTACGTGCTGTTCGTCCTCGATGCGCTGCGCAAGGATGCGCTCTATCCAAAGCTGCCGCTCGCGGCGAATTACGTACTGGCGAGCGCGATGAGCGTGGAGATCACGACTGGCGTGTTCTCGCAGCTGCCGCAGATCGCGCTGACCCTGATCGGTTCGTTCATCCTGGTGCTCAGCGTGCACGTCACGGTGCGCCTGCAGGATGCGCAGGGCTGGAGCTGGCGCCCGCTGTTGGAGCCGTCGCGACGCTTCGTCAGCACCTTTTCATCGATGGTGTCGGATCTCACACTGCTGCTGGCCACGCTGTCGATCATGACCGGCGCGCTCGTCATCACCGGCGTGCCGACCAAGCTCGGCGCGCTACTGATGGACGCCGCAGGCGTGAACCTGGCAGTCATGGCACTCGTCGCCTTCCTGTTCTCGGCACTGCTCGGCACCGGCTTGCCGCCGGCGCCGACCTACATCATCACCGCGCTGGTCATCGTGCCGCCGATGATCCGCGCCGGGATCGACCCCTGGGTCGTGCACTTCTTCGCGTTCTTCTGCGCGGTGTGGGGCGAACTCACACCGCCCACGTCGGTGGTGGCGGCGGTCACGGCGCGCATCGCAGAGACCTCCTTCGTGCACACGCTGGGACACGCGCTGGTGATGTGCGTATCGCTGTTCACGCTGATGATCGGCGTGTTCACGCACCCGCAGCTCGTGCTCGAGCCCGGTCTGGCACAGCTCGCGGCGTTCGGCATGATCCTGACGGCAACGATCGGCGTGTGCTTCTCGATTCACGCACGCTTCTTCGACACCCGCTTCGCCGACATGTCGATGCGCCTCGCGCTGGTCGGCACCTCGCTCGCGGTGCTGCTGATCCCGGACCCGGAGCTGTCCGCGACACTGTGCGTGCCGGTGCTGCTGGTCGTGGCCTACTGGGTGCTGATGCGCCGCTCGCACTGGGTCAAGCCGTACCAGCGTGCGAGCGCATAGCGCGGCGACTCAGCGCAGGAACATCCGGTACGCCGGGTTCGCGCTCTCGTCCTCGTACTCGTAGCCGATCGCATCGAGGAAGGACGGCAACCCGGCGCTCTCCTGCGGCGGCACCTGCAAGCCCATCAGCACGCGCCCGTAGTCCGCGCCGTGGTTGCGGTAGTGGAACAGGCTGATGTTCCAGTGCTCGCCCATGTGGGTGAGGAAGCGCAGCAGCGCGCCCGGACGTTCGGGAAAATCGAAACGGTACAGCACCTCGTTGGCGGCGTCGCGGGCACGCCCGCCCACCATGTAGCGCACATGGATCTTCGCCATTTCGTTGTCGCTCAGATCCAGCACCGGGTAGCCGTGCCCGGTGAGCGCGTCGATCAGCGCGGTCTTGTCGCGGGCGCCGTCGCGCAGTTCCACGCCGACGAAGATGTGCGCCTCGCCCGGATCGGCGAAGCGGTAGTTGAACTCGGTGATCGCGCGCTGGCCGATGATGTCGCAAAAGCTGCGCAGCGATCCGGGGCGCTCGGGAATGGTCACCGCCAGCAGCGCCTCGCGCTGCTCGCCGATCTCGGCGCGCTCGGCGATGTGACGCAGGCGGTCGAAGTTGACATTGGCGCCGCAGTCCACCGCCACCAGCGTCTGGCCGCAGATCCGCTCGCGCGCCACGTAGCGCTTGAGCCCGGCGATGCCCAGCGCGCCGGCCGGTTCGGCGATGGAACGGGTGTCCTCGTAGATGTCCTTGATGGCGGCGCAGATCTCGTCGGTGCTGACCAGGATCACCTCGTCCACGCATTCGCGTGCGATGCGAAACGGTTCCTCGCCCACCTGCTTGACCGCGACCCCGTCGGCAAACAGCCCCACGTGCTCGAGCACCACGCGTTCGCCGGCGGCCAGCGCCGCGTGCATGCTCGCGGACTCCTCGGGCTCCACGCCGATGATGCGGATCTGCGGCCACAAGGACTTCACGAAGGCACCGATTCCGGCGATCAGTCCGCCGCCGCCCACTGCCACGAAGATCGCGTGGATATCCGGGCCGTGCTGGCGCAGGATCTCGTGCGCGATCGTGCCCTGGCCCGCGATCACCAGCGGGTCATCGAAGGGGTGCACGAACACCAGCCCGCGCTCGGCGGCGAGCGCGTCGGCGCGCCGCTTCGCGTCATCGTAGGAACTGCCCTCCAGCACCACCTCGGCGCCCAGCTCGCGAACTGCGTCCACCTTGATGGCGGGCGTGGTCTGCGGCATCACGATCAGCGCCTTCACACCGAGTTTGCGCGCCGCCAGCGCGACGCCCTGGGCGTGGTTGCCGGCCGAGGAGGCGATCACGCCGCGGCTGCGTTCGGCCGCGTCCAGGCTCGCGATCTTGTTGTACGCGCCGCGCAGCTTGAACGAGAACACCGGCTGCAGGTCCTCGCGCTTGAGCAGGACCCGGTTGCCGAGCCGGCGCGACAGCCGCGCGGCATCCTCCAGCGGTGTCTCGCGCGCCACGTCGTAGACCTGCGCGCGCAGGATGCGCTCCACGTATTCTCTGGGCATGATGCCGCTCCAGCGCGCCGCGGCGCGAGAATGAAGGACGCTCTGCTCGTGCAGGCTTCCTGAACCGGCAATCATAGCGAAACCGCAGCGGAGACCCACGCGTGGACCAGGACAGCAAGAAACAGGCCGTGGCCCGCGCCGCGCTGGCGTACGTCGGTGACGGTGACGTGGTCGGGGTCGGCACCGGCAGCACCGCCGAGCGCTTCATCGACGCGCTGGCCGAGCAGCGCAGGCGCATCGCCGGCACGGTCGCGAGTTCCGAGCGCAGCGCCGCGCGCCTGCGCGCGCACGGCATCGCGGTGCTGGAACTCAACGAGGTCGCGGTGCTGCCGGTGTACGTGGACGGCGCCGACGAGGCCACCCGCGCCGGCCACCTGATCAAGGGCGGTGGCGGCGCGCTGACACGCGAGAAGATCGTCGCCGACGCCGCGCGCCGCTTCGTGTGCGTGGTGGACGACACCAAGATCGTGACGCGCCTGGGCGCGTTCCCGTTGCCGGTGGAGGTGATCCCGATGGCGCGGGCGCAGGTCGCGCGCAAGCTCGCCGCGCTGGGTGGGCGCGCGGTGCTGCGCGAGGGCTTCGTGACCGACAACGGCAACCAGATCCTGGACGTGCACGGCCTGGCGATCGCCGACCCTGCGGCCCTCGAGTCCGAGCTCGACCACCTGGTGGGGGTGGTGTGCAACGGGCTGTTTGCCCGCCGCGGTGCCGACGTGCTGCTGGTCGGCGGCGACAGCGGCGTGACGAAGCTGTAAACTCGCACAGTCTTCGCCGCGAGGGTCGACCGCCATGACCATGCATCGCCCGCTGCCAGCCGCGCGGCCAGCGTCCGCGCACCGCCCGCGATGAGCGCGCCGGCCGGCCCGCGCAAGGGCCGCGGCGCGGCCAGCAACGCGAGCGGGCGCTTCGAAGCGCAGCACCGCGAGGCGGTCGACGACGGCTGGGGCACGCAGGACGAGCCGCCGATGCCGCTGCGCACGCGCATGGAGGTGGACCACGCCCGCAGCGTGATCAGCTACAACGCCTCCCCGGACGTGCCCTTCGACCGCTCCATCAACCCGTACCGCGGCTGCGAGCACGGCTGCGTGTACTGCTACGCGCGCCCCACCCACGCCTACCTGGGCCTGTCGCCGGGGCTGGATTTCGAGTCGCGGCTGTTCCACAAACCAGATGCGCCCGAGCAGCTCGCGCGCGAGCTGGCCGCGCCGCGCTACCGCCCGCAGCCGGTCTGCCTGGGCGCCAACACCGACCCCTACCAGCCGGTCGAGCGCGGGCTGCGCCTGACGCGGCGTATCGTCGAGGTGCTGCACGGCTGCGATCACCCGCTGCGCATCGTCACCAAGGGTGCGCTCGTCGAGCGCGACCTGGAGCTGCTCGCGGACATGGCCACGCGCAATCTGGTGTCGGTCTCGGTGTCGGTCACCAGCCTCGACCGGCAGCTCTCGCGGCGCCTGGAACCGCGCGCCGCCGCGCCCGAGCGCCGCCTCGAGAGCATTGCCCGGCTGGCGCAGGCCGGCATACCGGTGCGGGTGCTGATCGCGCCGGTCATCCCGGCGCTCAACGACGAACACCTGGAGAGCATCATGCAACGCGCCCGCGAAGCCGGTGCCGGCGGCGCCGGCTACGTGCTGCTGCGCCTGCCGCTGGAGATCCGCGATCTGTTCGTCGAGTGGCTGGACACCCACTACCCGCTGCGCAAGGAGCACGTGATGGCGCGGGTGCGCGACAGCCGCGGCGGCAAGGACTACGACGCCGCGTTCGGCACGCGCATGAAGGGCACGGGGCTGTTCGCCGAGCTGCTCGCGAAGCGCTTCCGGCTGGCCGCGAAGCGCCTGGGCTTCGGACCCGAGCCGGAGCTGGACTGCAGCCGCTTTCGCGCGCCCGTGCGCCCCCGCGGTCCGTCGGATCGCCAGCTCAGCCTGCTCTGAGACCGCGCCCACCCGCCCCGCGGCCCCCGCCCGCGGGGCTTCGGAGCGTCATACCGGCTCGACCGCGCCCGCGGCCGCCAGGCGGTCGAGCAGCGCAGCGGCCGCGGACTCTTCGAGTCCCAACTCGCTCACCAGATCCGAGGCCAGGAACACCTCGCGGGCGAGCATCCACGACACGGCGTCGCGCGCGGCCGGATCCACGTCCAGGGTTGCGCCGCGCACGCATATCGCCGTGCCGTTCCACCGCATGCCCGCGCCGCGGCGCACGCGCACGCGCACGCGCGGCGCTCGCTCGGGCAGGCTCATCGTGGGCGGCAGATCGCGAAACACCCGTGCCCGCTGCCAGTTCGCCACCTGCCCGGCCAGGTCCGGGGCCTCGAGCAGTTGTGCGAGGTGCGCGCCGAGCCGCTGCAGGTGACGCGCGGTGGCCGTCGCATCATCGAAGTGAGGCAACTCCTCGCGCAGCAGCGCCTCGTCGACCAACGCCTCGCCCAGCAGGCTCATGAAGTCCAGCCCCGTGGCGCGTGTGATGCCGAAGCTCAGGTGCAGGCTGGCGCCGTCGACCGCGAGCGCATCGTGGTACTGACCGCGCGGCAGGTACAGCACGTCGCCCGGCGTCATCTCCACCTCGGCGAGCACGCGGCCGCGCGCGCGCTCGTGATGCGCCGCGCTGTGGTAGGAATAGCTGTGCCCGGGCCGATCCACCGGCTGCACCGCACGGCCCTCGTACACGCGCCAGCGCTTCACCCCGGCGATGTGCAGTGCGAACACGTCGGTGGTGTCGTAGTGGCTGGGAAAGCCGGCGTGGGCCTCGAACGAGCAGTACACGTTGCACAGCGCGGCACCTCCCAATGCGGACTGCAGCGCATGGGCGATCGCGCGCACACCGGGCGACAGGCTCTCCATCACGTCCAGCACCACGGTGGCGCCGCGCGCCATCAGCGCGTCGACGCGGCGTGCATCCACCAGCATCACCGGGTGCCCCTGGCGGCTGTGGCCCGACACGCAGAACTCTTCGGCCGCCAGGTCGCGCCCGTCCAGCACGACCTTGAAGGTGCGCTCGGACCACAATCGCCACATGCCCAGCAGCCGGTTCATCTCGGCGAACGAGAACAACGACGCGAAGCGATCGGAAGCACCGGGGAAATGACGCTGCTCGCGCCCGAGCAGCGTGCTCAGAAAGTCGTGCGGGTCGAGCGGTCTGATCAGCTCCGCGAAGCCGAGGCGAGGCGAGGCTTGCACGCCGTCCGCGCGTCGGCCCGCCGCCAGGGGTAAACCGGGCACCGGCGCGTCACGCCTTCAGAAGGTCACCACGCTGCGGATCGACTTGCCCACATGCATGAGGTCGAAGGCATCGTTGATCTTCTCCAGCGCCATGGTGTGCGTGATCATGGGGTCGATCTCGATCTTGCCGTCCATGTACCAGTCCACGATGCGCGGCACCTCAGTGCGCCCGCGCACGCCGCCGAACGCGCTGCCGCGCCACACCCGGCCCGTGACCAGCTGGAACGGGCGCGTCGCGATCTCCTGCCCGGCGCCGGCCACACCGATGATCACGCTCTCGCCCCAGCCCTTGTGGCAGCACTCCAGCGCCTGGCGCATCGTCGTGACGTTGCCGATGCACTCGAAGGAGTAGTCGGCGCCGCCGCGGGTCAGGTTCACCAGGTAGGGCACCAGATCGCCGTCGATCTCCCCGGGATTCACGAAATGGGTCATACCAAAGCGCTCGGCGGTGGCCTTGCGCTCCGCATTCAGGTCGACACCGACGATCATGTCCGCGCCGACCAGGCGCAGGCCCTGGATCACGTTCAAGCCGATGCCGCCGAGGCCGAACACGACGCAGTTCGCGCCCGGCTCCACCTTGGCAGTGTTGATCACGGCGCCGATGCCGGTGGACACGCCGCAGCCGATGTAGCACACCTTGTCGAACGGCGCGTCGCTGCGGATCTTCGCAACCGCGATCTCGGGCAGCACGGTGTGGTTGGCGAAGGTGGAGGTGCCCATGTAGTGGAACACGCTGTCCTTGCCGATGCGAAAGCGGCTGCTGCCGTCGGGCATCACGCCGCGGCCCTGGGTCTCGCGGATGGCCTGGCACAGATTGGTCTTGCCGCTGGTGCAATACTCGCACTGGCGGCACTCGGGCGTGTACAGCGGGATCACGTGATCGCCGGGCCGCACGCTGGTCACGCCGGGGCCCACGTCGACCACCACGCCCGCGCCCTCATGGCCCAGGATCGCCGGAAACAGCCCTTCGGGATCCTCGCCCGACAGCGTGAACGCGTCGGTGTGGCACACGCCCGTGGCCCGGATCTCGACCAGCACCTCGCCGGCCTGCGGGCCGTCCAGCGAGACGGTCTCGATACTCAGCGGGGCCCCGGCCTTGTGGGCGACTGCGGCACGCGTTTCCATCTGGCGGTCCTCTGGCTATGCTTGCGGCGATGATTTCCAGGAAAGCGCGCCGGACGTTAGCATGAACGGGCAAGCACGATCATCCGAGGCCGGCGGCGTGACGGATCGCCCCGTGGTGCGCGCGGCGCGCCGCGACGACGCGGCGCTGATCGCCGGCTTCAACCTCGCCATGGCGCGCGAGACCGAGCGCCGGGAGCTGGATCCGCAGCTCGTGGCGCAAGGCGTGGCGGCGGTGCTGGCCGACGACCGCCACGGCTTCTACGTGCTCGCCGACGTGGGCGCTTGCGCGGCAGGCGCACTGCTGGTCACCTACGAGTGGAGCGACTGGCGCAACGCGCACATGTGGTGGATCCAGAGCGTGTACGTGGTGCCCGCGGCGCGCCGGATGGGCGTGTACCGGGCCTTGTACGGCCACGTGCTCGCGCAGGCCAGGGCCCACGGCGCGTGCGGGCTGCGCCTGTACGTCGAGCAGCACAACCGGGCCGCGCGGCGGGTCTACCGATCGATGGGCATGCGCGACAGCGGCTACCGCATCTACGAACAGGAGTTTGCCGCACCGTGAACGCGCCGCGCGCATTGGCCAGGGACAGCGCACCCGATTTTGCCCAGCTGCGCGCCGCCGCCGCGCGCATCGCCGCGCACGCGCACCGCACGCCCGTATTCTCGGGGCGCAGCCTGGATGCCATCGTCGGCGCGCAACTGCTGCTCAAATGCGAGAACCTGCAGCGCGCCGGGGCATTCAAGTTCCGCGGCGCATGCAACGCAGTGATGCTGCTGGAGGATTCGCAACTGGCGGCCGGCGTGGCGACCCACTCCTCGGGCAACCATGCCGCGGCGCTGAGCCTGGCGGCCAGCCTGCGCGGCGCACCGGCCCACGTCGTGATGCCTGAAAATGCCAGCCACGCAAAGATGGCCGCGGTGCGCGCCTACGGCGGCCGCATCATCACCTGCGAAGCGACCCAGGCCGCGCGCGAGGCGGCGATGGCGCAGGTGGTGGCGCGCACCGGTGCCGAGGCGGTACCGCCCTTCGACGATGCCCGGGTGATCGCCGGCCAGGGCACGGCGGCGATGGAGCTGATCGAGGATCACCGCGAGCTGGATGCGCTGATCGCGCCGGTCGGGGGCGGCGGCCTGCTTGCCGGCACCGTCATCGCGGCCGCGGCGATGGCGCCCGGCATCGCGGTCTACGGCGCCGAGCCGGCCGCCGCGTGCGACACCTTCGACTCGGTGCGCGCCGGCACGCGGCAACCGCTGCGCACGACGCCGGACACCATCGCCGACGGCCTGCGCACCAGCGTGGGCGAGATCACCTTTCCGGTGATCCGCGACGGCGTGAGCGCCATCCTCACCGCGCGCGAGGACAGTATCGTGCGCGCGATGCGCCTGATCTGGGAGCGCCTGAAGCTGGTGGTGGAGCCGTCCGGCGCCGTGCCCATCGCGGCGCTGCTGGACAATCCGCAGGCACTGGCCGGCAAGCGCGTGGGCGTGATCGTGTCCGGCGGCAATCTCGACCTGGACCGCCTGCCCTGGTACCGCACGCGCGGCGACGGCGATGGCGGGGGCGGCGCGTGAGACGCGCCGCGCTCGCGCTGCTCGCGGCCGCGCTCGCGACAACGCCGGCGCGGGCGCAGTGGATCGCCGGCCACACGGGCGCAGACAACGCTCGCGCGGATGCCATCGCACGCGCCGAGGACGGCGCCGAGATCCGGTTGTGGATGGACGAGGAGCGCCGCCTGCAAGCCGCGATCACGCTCGCGCCGGGCTTGGTACGCCTGGATCCCGCGGGCTGTCCGACGCTGCAGATCGACGAGCGCATCGCCGAGGACCTGTCACGCGAACGCCATCGCTGTGCCATCGAGGGTGCCCGCGCCAGCGTCGTGCTCGGCCAGGTCAGCGCGGGCCAGCTCGATTCGCCCACCTTGCTGGGGCTGATGAATGGCAGCAGCCTGACCGTACGCTACCGCCTCGCGCACGCCGGCTACGCGGCCAGCCGCTTCTCGCTCAAGGGGTCCAAGCAGGCTCTGGGCAGCGTGCTCGAAGGCGTCACCGTCACCGGCGAGTGAGGCCGCGCTGCGGCGTCATTCGGCCACCTCGCTTGCCGTCTTCGCGCGGGCGCGTTCGCTGCCCGCCCGGGGCACCGTCTTGCACTCGTTGAAGATGCGCTTGGTGCAGCGCGCGCAGATGTTCTTGTCCAGGCGCTCGAACACGCCGGCGATGGCCTCGCCCTTGTGGTCGTAGAAGTGGTCCTCGCCGATCTCGTCGAAGTAGCCGCCGCGCTTGAGGATGTCCTTGGCGTCTTCCTTGAGCTGGTGGAAGTACAGGCCGCCGCCGATGCCCTTGCGCTGGCGGTTCTCGCGCGCCAGCATCTCGGCGCCCGCCACGTCGATGAAGTTGATGGGGCGGGCAAGCACCAGCAGATGCTTTTGTTCCGGGTTGCGCTTGAAAATCACGCGCAGCCGCTCCGCGACGTAGTTCACCGCACCGAAGAACAGCGCCCCGTCGATGCGGATGAGCTTCATCTGCGGGCACTCGGGCAGCGAAGCGTCCGTATTGAAGCGCCGCTTGGGCTGGCGCGGGTCCGGCACGCGCACCAGCACGCGCGGGCGCGAGGCCCGGTGCAGGTAGATCACCAGCGAGAACATCACTCCGAGCATGATCGCGAAGTCGAGTTCGAGCAGCAGCGTGGCCAGGAAGGTGGCACCGAGCACCGCCGCGTCGGAACGGCTGGCGCGCACGATCACCTTGATGTGATGCATGTCGATGAGGCCGATGGCCACCAGGTAGAGCACTCCCGCCATGGCCGCGTTGGGCATGTACGCGAGCAGCGGCGCCACCACCAGCAGCACGGCCATCAGCATGATCGAGGACAGGATCGAGGCCATCGGGGTGCGCGCGCCGGCTTCGTAGTTGACCGCGCTGCGATTGAACGAGCCGGTCGCCACGTAGCCCGAGAAGAACGCGCCGCACAGGTTCGACAGCCCCTGACCGATGAACTCCTGGTTGCCGTCGATGAGATCCCCGGTACGGGCCGCCAGCACACGCGCGATCGACACCGCCTCGGTCAGCGCGAACAGCGTCACCGCGAGCGCCGCGGGCGCGAGTTGCTGCCAGGTGGTGAAGCTGAACGAGGGCATGGACAGCGGCGGCAGCGCCGCCGGGGAGACGCCGACCAGCGCGATTTCCGCGTGCAGGTAGGTATTGGCGACCAGCGCGGTGAGCGTGCCCACGACGATGGCCACCAGCATGTAGGGCACTTGTTTGAGGTAGCGCCGCGCCAGCAGCCCCGAGGCGACCGTCACCGCGCCGACCATCGCGGTCAGCCAGTCGATGTTCCCGATCTGCCGGTACACCGCCAGCAGCACCTCGTACACGTGCAGGCCCGCGGGCAGGTCCAGCCCGAGGAAGTGCTTGGTCTGGCTCGCCGCGATCAGCAACGCGGCACCGGCGGTGAAGCCCACGATCACCGAGTGCGAGATGAAATTCACCAGGTGGCCCAGACGTGCGAGCCCCATGAACAACTGGATCAGGCCGACCATGAAGGTCAGCGTGAGCGCGTAGTAGACGTAGGTCGCGCTGCCGGGCGCGGCCATTGTGCTCAAGGTCGAGAACAGCACGATGGAGGCCGCGGTGGTGGGCCCGGAGACCAGCAGCCGCGAGGATCCGAACAGCGCCGCGACCACGGCCGGCAGCATCGCGGCGTACAGACCGTATTCGGGCGGCATGCCGGCGATGGTGGCGAAGGCCACACCTTGCGGCAGCACCACGATGGCGCCGGTCAGCCCGGCCACCGCGTCCGCGCGCACGGTCTCGCGGTTGACCTCGGGCCACCACAGCAAGAACGGGAAGAAGCGCTGCCACATGGCTCAACGTGTTCCGGGAGCGCGGGACGGGGCCATGCCCGCCGTCATCGACAAGCGTAGCGGCAATCGCCGCGGATTGCGCGTGATCAGCGTCCCATTCTCCCCGCGCGAGCGTGCGCCGGTGCGCGCCGGACGCTCGCATCCGCACCCGCGTCCCGCGATGGCCGCGGCAGCGTCTTGCATTCGTTGAAGATCCGCCGCGTGCACGCGGCGCACACGTTGCGGTCGAGACGATCGAAGATCGCGGCGATGGCCTCGCCCTTGTGATCGAAGAAGTGATCGGCGCCGATCTCGGCCTCGTAGCCGCCTCGGCGCAGGATGCCACGGGCCTCGTCGGTGACCTGGTGCAGGTAGACGCCGCCGCCCAGGCCCCGCCGCTGGCGGCTTTCGCGTGCCAGCATCTCGGCACCGACGGCATCGATGAAGTTCATGGTACGCGCCAGGATCAACAGGTGGCGCTGTGCAGGATAACGCGCCAGCAGCACGCGCAGGCGCTCGGCCACGTAGTTCGCGGCGCCGAAGAACAGCGGACCGTCGATGCGGATGATCTTGAGCTGCGGGCACTCTGGCAACGCCGGGTCGGTGTTGAAACGCCGCTTGGGGCTGCGCGGATCGGGCACCCGCACGAGTATCCGCGGCCGCGATGACTGGTTGAGGAAGATCACCAGCGAGACCAGCACGCCGAGCAGAATGGCAAAATCCAGGCTCAGCAGCACCGTGGCCAGGAAGGTGGTGACCAGAACCGCGGCGTCGGGGCGGCTGGCGCGCAGGATCTTGCGAATGGCCGCCACATCGATGATGCCCGCCGCGACCAGAAACAGCACCGCGGCCGTGGCCGCGCGCGGCATGTAGGACAGCAGCGGCGCCACCACCAGCAGCAGCAGCACCAGCAAGGCGGCGGCGAACAGCGACGACAGCGGGGTGCGTGCGCCGGCCTCGTAGTTCACGGCGCTGCGATTGAACGACCCGGTGGAGACGTAGCCCGAGAAGAACGCGCCGCCGAGGTTCGACAGACCCTGGCCGATGAACTCCTGGTTGGCGTCCACGCGGTCGCCGGTGCGTGCCGCGAGCGCGCGCGAAATGGACACGGTCTGGGTGAGGGCGAAGAAGGTCACGGCCAGCGCCGCGGGCGCGAGTTGCTGCCACAGCAGGAAACTGAACCCGGGCGACGAGGCCGGCGGCAACGCAGCGGCGGAAACCGAGACCAGCGCGATACCGCCGTGCAGGTACGCGTTGAACACGAAGGCCAGCACGCCGCCCGCGACCATCGCGACCAGCATGTACGGGACTGCGGGCAGCCGCCGCCGGGCGAGCAGCCCGGCGGCGAGGCTCACGACCCCCACCTCCACGGTCATCCAGTCGATCTGCGCCGTGCGCTGCCACAGGCCGGTGACCACCTCGTACAGATTCAGACCGCGCGGCAGGTCCACGCCGAGGAAGTCCTTGGCCTGGCTCACCGCGATGAGCACGCCGGCACCGGCGCTGAATCCGACGATCACCGAATCCGAGATGAAGTCCACCAGATGCCCCAGCCGGGCCACGCCCATCGCGAGCTGGACCAGCCCCACCATGAAGGTCAGGGTCAACGCGTAGTAGACGTAGGTGGCGCTGCCGGGCACCGCGAGCGCGGCGAGCGTGGAGAACAGCACGATCGACGCCGGGGTCGACGGCCCGGACATCATCAGCCTGGAGGAGCCGAACAGCGCCGCGATGACCGCCGGCACCATCGCCGCGTAGAGGCCGTATTCGGGCGGCAGACCGGCGATGGCAGCGAACGCGACGCCCTGCGGCAGCACCACGATGGCGCCGGTCAAGCCTGCCAGCGCATCGGCGCGCAAGCTCGCGCGGGTGACGTCGGGCCACCAGATCAGGAACGGCAGCAAGCGGCTCCACACTGCTCAGGCCGTCCGTGCCGCTGCCAGACCTGAGCGGTGCCCGATCCGATGCAGCTTGGGCGGTGAGTCCATCGCCCCGATTCGCTGACACCCTCGAGTACGCATCCTCGCCTGTTCCGACACCTCGCTCATCAAACTTACTCCATCCTAAGCGGACTTTCCGTGAACGCACCCCCCCCCCACTGCGCCATGCGCAAACGACGCACGCTGACACGGCGCAGCGACCCGGGTGCAGCCGGAGCCAGAGTCGATTCGCGGGTAGCTCTAGACCCGCTTCGCCCCCGCCACTGACACGACACTGATCGCAGTCGCTGTCCGCGCAAATGCGCCGTACGCCGTACCGGCACCATCGGCACCATCGGCACCGATGAGGCACGGGACGCGAACATCGATCCGCCAGCCACCGAACGGGCAGCACAGGCTCGCGCGCGGCACGCATCAGGATGACCTCCCCTGGGCGACTGACGCGGCGGAATGACATCCGCCGAAGCCGTGCAAGTGACCGCACCAGCGCGTTCCCCACCATCCCTATGTCATCGATGGCCACCACCCCTCCAGACACGCGAGCGGTGCAAGACGCTACGCACAAGGGACCGAGGATCGACTCGATACGCACGCGCACGCTTCATGGCACAGTTGACATGTCACAGTCGTTACATTTATCGTGTTTCCATGTCGGATGTCGCCTGGCTGCTGATGACGTACAAGGTGCCGCCCGAACCGGCGGCGAAGCGCATGGCGATCTGGCGGCGCCTCAAGAGCCTGGGCGCCGTCTACCTGCAGAACGGTGTCTGCCTTCTGCCGAAGACCGATGACCACGTCCGCAGGTTGAAGATGCTCGAGAACGATATCGGCGAGGCGAATGGAGAGTGCGTGATCTTCGAAACCGTCGCCCTCGACCGGGCGCAGGAGGAGAAGGTCATCTCCCGTTTCAAGGCCGATCGGGACGATGCCTACGAGGAGTTCATCGACAAGTGCGACGACTTCGAGCGCGAGGTTGCGAAGGAGATCGAATCCAGGCACTTCACCTACGCGGAGCTGGAAGAGAACGACGTCGATTTGAAGAAGCTACAGGGCTGGCTCACCAAGATTCGCAAACTCGATTTCTATGGCGCGGCACGAGCGATGGAGGCCGATGAGAGGCTGAAGGGCTGCGAGGTCGTTCTCGACGACTATGCAAAGCGCGTGTTCGACGCCCATGACGAAAACGGTTGAAGCACCCTGGTCACGCTGAAGCCGCCTCGAAGAAGGAGTATGCAATGTTCAACTGGATCACGTCCGCGCCCGCGATAAGCTCGGCATTCTTCGCCTCCCTGGTCGAGGTCGTCGAGGCGTTCACCATCATCCTCGCCGTTGCGACGCTGCGCGGCTGGCGTCCCGCAGTGCTGGGGACGGTGAGCGCACTTGCCCTGCTCGGCGCGATCGTGTTCGCACTCGGGCCGCTGCTCGACCACGTCCCACTGCACATGTTGCAGTTCGTGGTTGGTGTCCTGCTACTTCTGTTCGGCATCGGCTGGCTTCGCAAGGCCGCACTGAGATCGGCAGGCGTCATCGCGCTGCATGACGAGGACGCTATTTTCGTGCGCGAGGTTGCCCAATTGAGCAACGTGTCGATGCGCAAGCAGGTCTCGCTCGACTGGATGGCCGGAATCACGGCATTCAAAGCAGTGCTGCTCGAAGGGTTGGAGGTCGTCTTCATCGTGATCGCGGTCGGTGCGGGGCGCGGCCTGTTGTGGGCTGCGAGCGTTGGCGCACTCGTCGCTTGCGGCCTCGTATTCATCATCGGCGCTTTCGTCCACAAGCCGCTGTCACGGATTCCCGAGAACACACTGAAGTTTGGCATCAGCGTGATGCTGTCGGCCTTCGGGGTGTTCTGGACAGGGGAGGGGCTGGGCGTGGAATGGCCAGGGCACGATCTGGCGCTGATCGTCTTCGCGGCGCTGTTTCTCGCCACGGGAATACTCGCGGCACGGATCGCCCACGCATCTGTCACGGAGGTGGTGAAATGACACTGCTGAAGGATGTACTCG
>Ga0214472_10004365_pt1 | contig 14923 bp, 10 predicted proteins | sample RVTome_6_FD_207662 | JGI IMG/M metagenome (GOLD analysis project Ga0214472, IMG submission 207662) | Soil microbial communities from uranium-contaminated site in the Upper Colorado River Basin, Wyoming, United States - RVT140D175 | ecosystem: Environmental > Terrestrial > Soil > Contaminated >...
TTCCACCACATCAAAGCCATATGACTGATAACGCAACTTTGTATCTTCAGACATGCTTTCTTGTAAGGGACCATCTAATGATACTTTATTTGCATCATAGATGATAATTAGGTTATCTAATCCGAGATGTCCTGCCAAACTTGAAGCTTCAGATGCCACTCCTTCCATCATACAGCCGTCACCGGCTAAACAATATATCTTGTTTGAAAAAATATGAAAATCTTCTCGATTAAACTTAGTTTGTAAAATCTTATAAGCTAAAGCTTGTCCTACCGCATTGGCAACACCTTGTCCTAAAGGTCCCGTGGTTGCTTCAATCCCTGGAGCTAAGTTATATTCAGGATGTCCTGCGGTTGCTGAGTGAAGCTGACGGAAATTTTTAATCTCATCCAAAGAAAGCTCAAACCCGCTAAGATGTAAACAAGAATATAATAACATGGAACCATGACCAGCTGATAAAATGAATCGGTCTCGATTCTCCCATCTTGGATTTTTAGGATTATGCCTTAAAGCGACTCCATAAAGGTATGCACCAATCTCAGCACATCCCATAGGGAGGCCTGGATGACCTGAATTAGCTTTTTGCACCGCTTCCATTGAAAGCTGACGGATTGTGTTAGCAATGGTTGCTAATTGATGCTGTAGTTTGTCATCCATTTTACGTGTCCTTTATTGTTTCCGTTCCAACTGATAAAAGTTTCCTTTAGAAACGATACTAAAATTATTTTCTTCAGCAAATTGATTTACCGCTTTTTGCACAGCAGGCCAAGACCAGTCATCCCCACAAATAATGCCGTTTGCATTTAATAGTGGCTGCCAAGCATTCAGATCTCTATAAACCGCTTCATAGGTATGATCTCCATCAATATACACTAAATCCGGCTTAACATTAATAGATGAAGAAGCCTCCTGCGAGCTCATTCTTAAAGGAATAATTTTATGGGCCAGTCCTTTATGAATCACATTTGATAAAAATAATTGATAAATCTTCGGCTGCAAGTTAGCTCCGGATAATTTTAGTTGAGAGCGATATTTCTTGCGCACCCAGGGCAAAAATCGAAACCATGGCTTTTTAATTTGATGTTCTTCAGATCCAAGCCAATGATCCACAGCATATAATTTCCCATTTTCGGCTAAGAGCGAAGCAATATGCACAGTAGATTGCCCTGCCCAACTCCCTACTTCTACAACGGTATGAATATCATATTTTTTCATAATCTCTTCGATATACTCGCCATTGCCATACCATCCATGTAAGTTATATGGAAGGAGTTTGATGGATTTATAAGGTTCTGGCAAATCGTCTGCAAAAACCAAAGAAAATAGCCAAGCAGAAAAAAGAAATAATTTTTTCATAACGTCTCGATTTAAAATTTTTGTAAAAACAGCATCAAAAATCATCTATATTATCACGATTTAAAGCAATACTAACCTATAAAACTAAACATTCATCTCCTACTTCAAACAACTTTACAAAAAAAATTTTTAATTCTACATTTACGCCATTTTTTATTGCATACATCAAATAACCTTAAGGAGGAAAAATGAAATACTTTCGTTTATATTTGTTACCTTTATTTTTTGTTACCACAGGAATACTCACAAATCTTTTTGGTAACTGTAATTTACATTCTCAGAAACAAGCTGAAAAAAGGATATATTGTTATCCAGAACATATTTCACTTGGTCCAGATGGAATGTTAGTTTATATAAAAGGAGTATCCAAACCTATTCCAGTAGATACAATTTCATTCGATATAAATGGTTTATATGTTAAACCAATAGATCAAGCTTACTGCCCCTTTGATAGTCATGGAGGTAAGTGTTCGTTATGTGGAGGTTGTTTTTGGGCTTGGTGTCCAATGTGTTGCAATTGTCTCGGATAAGACAAAAAGTAATCCTTCTTTTTGGTTTTATTCTTTTAGGGACTATTATCCTCTTTCTGAAAAAAAATATAGTTAACGACAATAGTCCCTTACAATCTACAAAAGAAAACACATGTTTATACCAATATTTTTCGAGTCTTTTTAATTCTTCATCTGCTGGATACACGTTTTTTGGTAATAAACCAGTATATTTGGGAGCCCTTCCTAGTCCTTTTCAAGAAATTCCTGGAACACTTGCTCATTGTCAGTCAATCAAGAATCTCATAGCGCTAAACAACCTTAATCAACTCTTGTTAAATAAGATACACAGTAATTATCATTTGATAATTCCCGATATAATCCCCTATGCAAATGAAGAATTATTAATTATTAATGAAAAAGCTTTAGAAAGTACCGTTAATGATCAGCTTGCCCTCTTTCAACAAGAATTTGGGGTTAATGTCAATGCAAAGAAAATAGTAACTAACCTTAAACAATTTCAACATGGTTTTGAACGTCTCTTTAAAAATAATAAAACCTTACAAGGGATAGTTCTAGGATATGGCTTAGAAAATTCTATTACCTATGACCACAAATGTTCATTATTGAATCAAGCAAAAAACGTTTCTAATTTAGCTCCGTTAGAAAGTTTATTTTTACCTAAAACTCCGGAAGAAGCCTTTAATAAATTAAAAGCCTGGCATCATAAAAATTATTCAAATGATGACTACGATAAAGTTTTTCATTTAGTTAATTACTTCAACTCAAGTACCCAAAACAAGTTAAATATCCCCTTTTGCTATTTACAAGATATTGCAACTACAAAAAAACTGTTTCAGGAATACTCTGCTTCTCAAAAAAAAATCACTGCCTTATTAGAAAGAAAAAAAATAGTCGAGAATGTTTTATTAAAATTAGGAATCAAATATTCCGATATTTCTCAAAATTTTTCTCCCTTTAACATTAGTTTGAAAGATTCTGAAAAACAACTTGTCCCAATCGTAATAGCAAAATCTTTAAAACTATGTTTTTCAGACTATATTTTACCTTCATTTTTAGATGGAATGTACATGGCGGAGAAAGATAGTCTTAATGTTAAGTTAGAATTGAAAAAATATCTCTTTTTGGAAGGTTTGAGAAAACAAAAATTTATGTCCCAAGAAAAATTCGATAAATTGAGTAAAGCATCACAATTTTTTAATGAAATCGCAACAGAAAAAAACTCCTTTTGTTTGATCCCTTATCAGCTGTATTATAAAATTATAAAAAAAGGAACTCTAAAAAAAGTGTTTCAAAATAACTATCTTAAATTGTGCTGTCATTATTTAACCCAAGATTATCACGGCAACATTATAAATGGTTCTTTTAAGTTAGACTCTCCTCAACAAAAGGATGTTTCTTTACTTATCCCAGCGATAGCCCATGCTATACAAGGAATGTCTATTGGAGAAATTCGAAAAATATACCTACACTCAAATTTGGCATATGGAATTAATTCTAATATTGGTAATGGAATGCCTTTAATTATTACTTTAGAGTTATTGGATTGTGAATCCCCAATTGAAGAAACCCATCCATCTTTATTACAAGCGTCTGATGTAGCGGCTTATGCCCCTGATATTCATTCAATAGAAGAGTTTAATACTCTACAAAATCAATATGCCTTTATATGTGGTTATAAATCTTGGCAGCATTATAAAAAACTAAGTCAATTAACTCCCATAAATACAGTTATTTCATTATTATTATCCAATCACCCCCCTACTTTCAATAGAGAGGAATTTAATCTATTCTTGAAACTTCAAATAAAATTATATGATATCTATTAGCCGTTCCTAGATAGCTTTTGACATTTCTTAGCAAATAACATAAATTAATAGCCTAAAATCAACCGGTTTACAGTTATGTTATCGCAAAAATTACGCAGAAGTTTTTTAAAATATTTTGAGACTCAATCCCATCTTTTGATCCCCTCTTCGCCTGTTCTTCCTAAAGATGATCCCACATTGCTTTTTGTAAACGCGGGCATGAATCAATTTAAAGATATTTTTTTAGGAAAACAAAAACGAAAAGCTCCAAGAGCGACTACTTGCCAAAAATGTATCCGCGCCGGTGGAAAACATAATGATTTAGAAAATGTCGGCCATACCTCTCGTCACTTAACTTTTTTTGAAATGTTAGGTAATTTTTCATTTGGAGATTATTTTAAAAAAGAAGCTATAGGTTTTGCTTGGGATGTATCTACCCATATATTTGGGTTTGAGCCAGAAAAAATTTGGGTTTCTGTTTATAAAGAGGATGATGAAGCTTTTGCTTTTTGGGAAAAACATCTGCCAGCGAATCGTATTGTTAAATTTGGTGAAGAAGAAAATTTTTGGGCTATGGGTGAAGTAGGGCCTTGCGGGCCTTGCTCTGAGCTACTTTATGATCGAGGGGAAAAGTATGGCGAAGCTAAAACACCCTATGAAGATACTTCAGGTGAAAGATTTTTAGAGTTTTGGAACTTGGTATTTATGCAATTTTCTAGAGATGAAAGCGGAACAAGGTCCCCCCTACCTAAAAAATCAATCGATACCGGTGCAGGTCTTGAACGGATCGTAGCCTTGAAAATGGATGTGGATAGTGCTTTTCTAACAGATATTTTACGAAGTATCATTGCAAAAACAGAAAATCTCTGTAATAAGAAATATGTGCATGACAATAGTGTAACAGCCCCTGCATTTCATGTAATAGCAGATCATATTCGTTCGCTTTCTTTCGCTATTGCTGATGGTGTTGTTCCTAGCAATATTGATAGAGGATATGTATTGAGAAAAATTTTGCGCCGGGCTGTGCGTTATGGAAAAATCTTAGGATTTGAGGAACCATTCTTAGCGGATGTCCTACCTGCTCTTGTCAATGCTATGGGAGAAGATTATCCGGAGCTTAGAACTTATCAGCATCGTATTAGTGAAATACTCACCTTGGAAGAAGAAGCTTTTTTCCGCACATTACACCGTGGCGGGAATTTGTTAAATCAAGTGATTGCAGAATCTAAAGGAAAAATTTTAGGAGATGATGCTTTTAAGTTAAAAGATACTTACGGTCTTCCTATCGAAGAGATCTTACTGATTGCTAAAGATGAGAAATTAACAGTTGATCTCAAGCGCTTTCACGAATTAGAGGAAGATGCAAAAGAAAAATCCCGTCATGCAATGAAAACAGAAAAACAACAGTTTGAGAAAAATTTCTTTGAAGATTTTTCTAAAACACATGAGGGTACGAAATTCACTGGATATGACCTGGAAGAGAATGATGGCCGCATCATTGCAATGATTCATAATGGACAGTTTGTCGATGAATTGCAAGAAGGACAAGATGGGATTATTATCTTAGACAAAACACCTTTCTACGCTGAGAAAGGAGGACAGGTTGCTGATACGGGAACCATTTCTCATAAAGCTGCTGAATTTGAAGTCTATGACTGTCAAAATCCTTATGGAGACATTGTTTTACACATTGGAAAAGTGACTAAGGGAGCTTTTCAAAAACAGCAGACCGCTCAAGCTAAAATTGCTTCTTTTAGACGACAAAAAATTAAAAATAACCATAGCGCTACTCACCTGCTGCATTATGCCTTATGTAAAGTGCTGGGTGATCATATCCGCCAGGCCGGATCTGTTGTCGATGAAAAACGCTTGCGATTTGATTTTAATCATCATAAGCCTGTAACCAAAGAAGAACTCAGAGAAATTGAACACTTAGTCAACAAAAAGATCCGAGATAATGTGGATGTCAAAGCATATGAGCTTAGTTATGATGAAGCACAAAAAGATCCTATTATCAAACAATTTTTTGGCGATAAATATGGCGATGTTGTTCGGGTCATCGATATGGGCTTTTCTAAAGAACTTTGCGGAGGAACTCATACAGACACAACAGGAAAAATTGGTTATTTCAAGATTGCAAAAGAAAGTTCTATTGCAGCTGGTGTGCGAAGAATTGAAGCGATGACCGGAGAAGAAGCTGAAAATCTTGTAGATGATAAACAAGATCTTATCGATGAAGTCGCTAACCAAATGAAAACCACTGGAGCTAAACTCCTTGTTAGCACAACTAGCTTAGTGCAAGACTATAAAAACATGCAAAAACAGCTTAAGGAATTCAAATCTGCTCAAATAGATATTTTAGCTAAACAATTGCAAGCAAAAGCAAAAACAATAAAAAATATAAAACTGATTGCTCAAAAAGTATCTATTGATCCTAAAGATTTAGCTCTACTAGCTGATAAATTATTAGCTCAATCTCCTTCATTGATCGTAGCTCTAGCAGCTACCCAAAATGGAAGATGCCAAGTAATCATTAAAGTATCTGATGATTTATTGGAGAAAAAAATCTATGCCAATGAGCTTATAAAACTAATTTCTTCTGTAATTGAAGGCGGGGGTGGCGGAAAAAAAGATGCCGCTACTGCCGGAGGAAAAAATATTACAAAGTTAGATGAAGCTTTAACCGTGATAGAAAAAGCAGTTGAACAAAAGTGTTAAAAGATTCTGACAGTCCTTTTATACAAGCATTCACTGAAGTATTTCAAAACAAGAAAAATCTTGTTATTGATCATATGTGGGATGTTGCTAAAGCTTATCTGACAGCTACCCTCTCTTCTGAAAGCTCCAAAAATATCCTACTGATCACCGATGGTATGGAAGAAATGAAAATGAAGGAAAATCTCACTTGTTTTTCTGATCGAGATATTTTTGAGTTTCCCTCTTGGGAAACGTTACCAGGAGAACTGCTTGCTCCCAGTCCAGATATCATTGGCCGAAGAATGCAAATTCTACATGCACTAGCTCATAGCAACAAACCCTTTATCTTAATGAGCTCATTACAATCGGTATTGCAAAAAACCATTGATAAAAACCTGATTAAATCCCTAATCGTAACTTGGCATAAAGGAACAAAAATTAACTTCAGTGATATCGATAAGTTTTTCTTATCTTTGGGCTATGAAAAAGTAGCCATAGTTAGTGATAAGGGACAATTTGCTAAACGGGGAGGCATTGTCGACGTTTTTGTTACTGACGCAGCTAATCCTTACCGCATTGAATTTTTTGGCAACGAAATAGATAACCTACGCACTTTTGATGCTGTCGGACAAAAATCTATAGAAAAAATAGACAGAATTTTCATTTGCCCAGCCAAAGAAATCTTTATCATGGATAAAGAGAAAAACAGCTCTTTGCTTATCGATTATCTCAACTCTAATTTCATCGTAATCTATGACGATCTGCTCTCCATTGAAAACCTCTATGCTTCTTTAAAAAATATGAATGCGCAAAAAAATCCCTATTTCATCTCTTTTGAAGATTTCTGGGGGGAAACTCAAAACGAACAAAAGATTTTCTTCTCCAAGCAAGCTATTGAAGAGCTATCTGAAATTAAAAAAGGTGAAAAACCTTCAAAGTATTTTGAAGAAATGACTTTTGAAATTTTTCATAAGAAAATCGACGCAACGCATCTCTTTTCTTCGTTAATGAATATAGAAACTTTTCTCGCTATGCACACTTCTGAAAAAACCGAGTGGGGTATAAAAGATTATCTTCCCCTCCTTTTAGAAAATCGTTTTGATCTTACTTTTTTCTATGACCATGATAAGGATAAATCTTTAATAGATCATACGTTGCAATCCATAGATATTAATCCAACAGAATATGAATTTATTAAAGACTATATCTCCTCAAGTTTACTTTTTACAGATAGTAAAATAGCCTATATTGCTTCTTCTGCATTCACTAAAAGACAAAAAATTGACAGGCCTAAATATCGAGGGACATACCACACTCCTGCCGCCGAATTTTTTCATCTAGAACCAGGTGACATGGTTGTACACTACCATAGTGGAATAGGTAAATATTTAGGTATTGAAACCCAGCAGGATATCAATGGCAATGAAAACGAGTTTTTGGTTGTTGAATATGCAGAAAAATCAAAACTTTTTGTTCCTTTATCCCAAGCGCATTTAGTTAGTAAATATATTGGATCACAAGAATCTCTACCAAAACTCAATGCACTTGGCTCTAATAAATGGCAGCGCACAAAAAGCTTAGCTCAAAAGCAGATCATCGGCTACGCATCAGAACTATTAGAACTCTATGCTTCAAGAAATATGCAGACAGGGTTTGCCTATCCTCAAGATTCTGAAGAGATGCATCTGTTTGAACTAGATTTTCCTTATGTGGCCACTAAAGATCAAGCAGAGGCCATATTGTCTATAAAACAAGATCTCTTATCTAAAAAACCCATGGATAGATTAGTCTGTGGTGATGTAGGTTATGGCAAAACCGAAGTGGCCATGCGAGCTGCTTTTAAAGCTGCCTTCGACGGTAGAAAACAAGTCGCTGTTTTAGTACCAACAACAGTACTCGCATTGCAACACTATGACACCTTCTGCCAGCGCATGGCGGGATATCCAATTAGAATAGCTGCCGTTTCAAGATTTAATACCACCAAAGAAAATAAACAAATTTTAGCTGAAGTTGCTCAAGGAAAAGTGGATATCCTAATCGGCACTCATCGCTTATTATCCAAAGATGTTCATTTCAATGACCTCGGCCTGATTATTATCGATGAAGAACAACGCTTTGGTGTTAGAGCCAAAGAATATTTGAAAAAAATGAAAAAAGAAGTGGATTGTTTAACCTTATCAGCTACACCTATTCCCCGTACTTTATATTTTTCATTAATCCAAGCAAGAGATTTATCTACAATCAACTCTCCTCCTCAAGATCGTTTGCCTATAAAAACAACTATTGCGGAAGAAGATGATGAGCTTATTAAAAATGCCCTATTACGAGAACTGCTACGCCAAGGGCAATCTTTTATTGTTCACAACCGCATTGAAACCATTTATAAAAGAAAAGAACAGATCCAAAAACTACTTCCCCATGCAAAAATACTAATTGTTCATGGGCAAATGCATCCCGATGACATCGATAAAATTTTCCATGAGTTCAAACAAGGCCAAGCAGATATCCTTATCACCACTACCATTATTGAAAATGGTGTAGACATTCCCAATGCTAACACCATCATTATTTATAGAGCGGATACTTTTGGTCTGGCAGACCTCTATCAATTAAGAGGACGCGTCGGTAGGTGGAATAAAACAGCCTATGCTTATCTTATCACTCCACCCAAACGAGAATTACAGGAAATATCACGAAAAAGACTCAATGTCTTGCTAGAAGCTGGCGGGTATGGCGGTGGTATGAAAATTGCAATGCGTGATCTTGAAATCCGTGGTGCAGGAGATATATTAGGCGTTAAACAATCCGGACAAGTGAGCGCTATCGGTTTTCATCTATATTGTAAACTGCTCAAAAAAACCATGAGCAGTTTGAAAAATAAAACGCCCACATCCTTTATAGAGACAAAAATCGAAATCCCCGTTCAAGCCTATATTCCTAATGACTATATCAATGAAACCAACCTGCGTATGGAAATCTATTACCGCCTTGGTGAAGCGTCTTCTATAAAAGATTTGCAAGATCTTTTATCAGAAGTAGAAGATCGATACGGTAAAGCTCCCGAACCGTTTTTATGGCTCTACCATATAGCAAGACTCAGACTCTTTGCCAGCCAGCATCAGTTCCTCTTATTAAAAATGCACAGACATACCTTATATATTGAAAGACAAGAGAAAAACAATATCTTGAAAAAGACACTGCTTTTACCACATCTTCCTCATACACCAGAAGATTTTGCAAACTATATGATTGAAAAAATTAAACAGGTTCTTGACTAACTTCACCCGTCTCGTCAAGATTGCGATGATAAGAACCTTTGATCCTTTTAGACTGCATATGCCTTGCATGCTGCAGAATTTTCACCCCTTTTTCAACATGATCCGCGGTATATTTTTCAAAGACAAATTCAGAATGATTTTTTGTCTTTACCCCATTCTCATTTAAGGGAAGATCTGAAATCAACAATAGCGCCCCCAACGTAAATTTTCTTTTGTAACTCGCGGTAAAAATGGTAGCGCATTCCATTTCTATGCCTTGAGCTTTTGAAGCTTTCAAACTTTCTTTAAATTGTTCATTAAATTCCCAAAATCGCATGTTGGTAGTATAAGTGATGCCAATGTGATAAGTGCTACGTTCTTTTTCTAAAACATCTGTTACTGCTTTTTGCATCAAGAAATTAGCCAAAGCAGGCACCTCAGGAGGAAAATAATAATCTGAAGTTCCCTCACCCCGTATAGAAGCCACAGGAACTAAATACTCTCCCACTTGATATCTTCTGCGGAGCCCGCCACACATACCCAGTAAAATCCCCGCACGTACGGGCAAGAAAGAACAAATGTCCACCACTAATGCCGCTGCAGGAGACCCTATTTTAAAATCTAATATACTCACCCCTTCATCAGGAGAATGTGCCACTTTAAACATGGAACCCTCATGTATGGGTACATTTCTTGTCTTGGAAAAATATTCCACATACTTGGGGAAATTTGTGATAATTAGATTAGTTTGGAATTTTTCTGCCGCAGAACCGGAATATCTTTCCAGAGTATCGATCGCTACTTTAGATTCCATGGAATTATGCTGCATAGGGTTGTCCTCCTATTTTGCTATTTAACGCATTTGGGCTTTTTTCTCTATAGCTGAAAATCATGCCAGATTCGAATAGGACTAAAATAAGCTATATTGTATCCTAGCAGCCCATTAAATGAAATGTGAGTTATTATGAGAAATTATAAGATCAAACTTCTATTGTTCTGCGTAACAATCTTGGGATGTTATGATCCTAGACTTTATTCATATAATTTTCTTTTTGAAGCCAATGAGACCATCCATCAAAGAGCTCAGCTCTCCCAAGCTATCTTTAAAAATGATCCCTTAGAAGTAAAAAAACTTCTTCAAAATAATCCTCGATTACTCGATCTGGCATATAAAAAATGGGACAAAACCTATACTCCTCTTTTCGAAGCGATAAAATTTAAAAACTTAGAAATCGTTAAACTACTCATTGAAAATGGTGCCAATCCCAATATAGTAAATGATCAAAATCAATCTGCCCTTATGTTTGCCTTAAAAGAAAAGCAAGTAGAAATAGCCAAGCTACTTATTGCCAATAAGGCTAGCTGCTCATTTGTTAATGTAAAGAAAGATCTGTTTAGCTCATCTAAAACATCTTTATTAGAAATAGCACTAAATAATGACTGCGAGTCGCTAGTTCCTTTACTTATTGAAAACGGGGCTAATCCTTGCGATGATAAAGCTCTTGAAGCCGCCTATCGCTTAGGTAATTTTGAGCTCATTCAGTTTTTTACTGAAAATGGAGCTAGAGTAGATGCTGAACAGGTCATTGAGAATCTGACAAAAAGTTATATTATTCAACTAGCCATTGCTTATAACGACAAGCAAATAGACGAAAAAAAAGTTACGCGGATCAATCAAAATACCCTGATGTATCTTGCTCATCTATTAAAGTTTGTAGAACAATCAACTAAAAATAGATTGTTAGTAAATAGTCTAATCGAATTACGACTACATCCAATTAATGATCCAGAAAACGATAAATTAGTTCAAAAACATATTATTTCGTTTTTAGAAGTTCTCCTGGACAATGGAGCCTATATAAACGCCAGTAAAAGACGATCTTCAGGAGAATCTTGGGATCCTATTACTCAAGATTCAGAAGCCACACCTTTAATCCTAGCAGTGGTAGCAAAAAAATATGATATCGTTGGCTTTCTAATCGGAAAAAAAGCTGATGTGAACAAAACAAATTCTTGGGGCTTTTCCCCGATCATGGTAGCGGTATTTTATAAAACTCCAGAGCTGGTAAAGCTCATATTAGAACAAAAACCCAATCTTTACCTTCGGTCTTCTTTATCAATTAGAGTCAACAATGGTGATGGGACCTCTTACATGATTCCATCCGGATCTACAGCATTAAAGATTGCTATTCAACATGAATATTTTGAAATTTGCACGCTTTTAGAACTTGCGGGAGCAACTATTTAATTAGGAGTCTTTTCATGATTTATAAATTATTTTATTTTTCCATATTTTTTGTGGGATTAACGCCGCTGGTCTGCAAAGCCGATACAACTGTAGCCCCATCTTCTATTGAGTAACAACGAACCGATCTGTCCAAAGCCATTGAAAATAATAATATTGTCCTTGTTAAACAGTTGATCGTGATTATAAATCTCCGATAGTAGCAACCATTACAGCTTTTATCGTATGTAGTCTATTTTCTGCTTCATCGAATACTACGCTATGTTTACTACGGAAGACCTCATCGGTTACTTCCATTTCTTTTAGACCATATTTATCAAAGATCTCTTTACCAACTATTGTATTGGTATCATGAAAAGAGGGAAGACAGTGCATAAAAATGACTCGTGGATTATTGGTTTTTTTCAGCATGTCCATATTCACTTGATACGGTTTTAATAATTTAATACGTTCTGGGTATTTGTCTTCTTCACCCATAGATACCCAAACGTCTGTATAGATGGCATCGGCATCGACGACGGCTTTAGCGATATCTTCATAAAACTCAATTTGTGCTCCTGTTTCTTGGGCTACTTTGTTCATTTTATTGACCAAAGACTCATCCGGGAATAAGGATTTAGGAGCTAGCCCGACAAAATGCATACCTAATTTTGCGGCTCCGATCATTAAAGAATTGCCCATATTATTTCTTGCATCTCCAACAAACACAAATTTTATTTTATGTAGTGGCTTATCGATATGCTCTTGCATGGTTAAAAAATCTGCCAAGATCTGTGTTGGATGAAATTCATCCGATAAGCCATTCCACACAGGAACCCCGGAATGATTTCTTAAATTATCAAGCGTTTCTTGCTGATAGCCTCTAAATTCTATCCCATCAAAAAAGCGGCCCAATACCTTTGCTGAGTCTTCAATGGATTCTTTTTTGCCTAATTGGCTATTAGAAAGAAAAGTTACTCTCGCGCCCTCATCATATGCGGCTACTTCAAAAGAACAGCGAGTTCTAGTCGATGATTTCTCAAAAATTAGAACAATATTTTTGCCTTCCATAGTTGTTCCACGGATGCCAGCTCTTTTTTTTGCTTTTAAATCTTTTGATAGTTGCAGTAAATATTCTATTTGTTGTGTAGATAGATCCATTAAAGTTAAAAATGATTGACCACGTAAATTAATGGGCATAATAAATCCTTTTCTTAGTTTTTTCTCACTGTATAAAAAGAATTTTATTTTGGCAATATTGTTAAGAATTTGCCCAAGAATAGGGCAGGATTGTTGCCATAGTGGATAGGTTATGCCTTAGCATCATTAATCGATCAAAACCAAGCGATACACCATAACAATCTCCAATATGATCTAAAGCAGCTACAAACTTTTCATCGACAGGGAGCTTTTCAAGCCCCATTTTTTGTCTGGCGTGATTGCTAATTTCAAAACGTTTGGCTTGCTCTTTAGAATCTGCTAGTTCATGATATCCATTAGCAATTTCTATTCCTTGATAATAGATTTCAAAACGTTTGGCAACGCTATCTCCATCTGCATCCGTAGTAATCTGGGCAAGAGCAGCTTGGGTGTGAGGGAATTGATCGATGATGATTAGTGCATCTTTTTCCATTTTAGATTCTATATATGAAGATAAGATAAGTTGTAAGATCGTATCTTTATCTTCGATGTCGGTTTCAAGATCAATATGATTATCTAACCATTGTTTGAGTTGTTCAGTGCTCATAGTAGTAATATTTATTTCGCAGTAATATTGGAATAGTTGTTTATAGCTGAAATGTTTTGTGGATTTTTCTCCCAGAAATAGGTCGATGACTTCAAGCGTGTTTTTGATAAAAGACAGATAGTCTATGCCATGCATATACCATTCTAGCATGGTGAACTCAGGATTGTGAATTGAACCTTCTTCAGCTTTTCTAAAAACATGGCCCAAATAAAAGATATTATGAAATCCTTCAGCTAACAAACGTTTCATTGCATACTCAGGAGAGGTGTGCAAATAGCCTGTCTCACTGTTAGACACGGTAGCTTTCATTACTTCTATATGTTGATCAATAGAAGGTCTTTTGGTGATCATAGGGGTATCGACTTCAGTAAGACCAAGATTGGTCAAAAAGGCTCGACAGGCGCCGAGCATATGCGCTCGATCTTTTAATAAAAAAATTCTATTGGACTCTAGAGACGTACTCATTTGTACGGGTATCCACTTTTATCTTTTCGCCTTCATTAACAAAAATAGGCACCTGAATGGCAGCACCCGTTTCTAAGGTAGCAGGCTTCATAACCTTGCCTGATGTATCACCTCTAAGGCCAGGGTCAGTCTGTATGATTTTCAATTCCATAAAGGTAGGTGGAATGATTTCAATAATGTTACCCTTATAGATAATCACACTATAGAGCACTTCTTCTTTCAACCATTTTCTATTGTCTTTGATAACATCATAGCTTACATGATATTGTTCAAAGGTATCATCACACATGAATACTGCACTATCTTGTTCTGTATAGAGCAGTCTCATGTTGGACTCTACCACATCTGCTAATGCAAGTTTCTCACCAGATTTAAATGTTTTTTCTACTACCCTTCCTGTTAAGAAATTTTTAACTCGGATACGATTAAAAGCTTGTCCTTTACCTGGTTTTACGAATTCATTGTTGACGACCAAGTAGGGCTCATTGTCGATTTCGACTTTCATTCCTGGTTTGATTTCATTTGTTGATGCTTGAGACATAGTAGCAATCTCTTTAAAAATTTTTTATTAACTATACAGTATAACATTACTGTAAATTTTTTTCATCTTTAATTAGTTGCGCCAGCAGCTTGCAATAACTCAACAATCGTTTGTTGCTTAAATTTTTTAGCTAAGCTAAGCGCAGTAGATCCACTAGGAATGGTATCTACAGTTTTTCCACCGTATCTTAAACCAAAATAGGATTCGACAATATCAATCTTTAATTTGGATCTTATGTTTAAATTTGGATGAAAAGTTAACAGCTGTTTCACCATATCAACATCTTTTTCATAGACTGCAACCATTAAGGGAGAAAAAC
>Ga0214472_10004366_pt1 | contig 14920 bp, 3 predicted proteins | sample RVTome_6_FD_207662 | JGI IMG/M metagenome (GOLD analysis project Ga0214472, IMG submission 207662) | Soil microbial communities from uranium-contaminated site in the Upper Colorado River Basin, Wyoming, United States - RVT140D175 | ecosystem: Environmental > Terrestrial > Soil > Contaminated >...
GAATCCTGAAATGGGACGGCGACCCCAACCAGATCCCGACCAAGGACAAGCGTTACATCTTCCTCGACACCACCGCCCGCTGGCGCATCGCCGACCCGCTGTTGTTTTACAAGACCGTCGCCACCCAGGTCGGCGCCCAGAGCCGCCTCGACGACATCATCGATTCGGTGGTGCGCGATGCCGTTTCCGGCCACCTGCTGGTGGAACTGGTGCGGGGCAGCGATTACCAGCCACCCGGCGGCGCAGTCGAGGAAATCGAGATTGAAGGGGTTCCGGTGGCCGCCGATCAGTTGGTCGGTCGCGAGGAAATCCTGACCAATCTCCTCGAAAAAGCCCGGGCCAGCACCCCGGAATACGGCATCGAACTGATCGACGTGCAGATCAAGCGCATCAATTACGTCGAACAGGTCCGGCAGCGCGTCTACGAAAGGATGATTTCCGAACGCAAGAAGGTAGCCGCCCAATACCGCTCGGAAGGCGAAGGAGACAAGGCCGACATCCTGGGCCAGATGGACAAGGAACTGAAAACCATCACCTCCCAGGCCTTTCGCAAGGCCGAGGAGATCCGCGGCCTGGCCGATGCCGAGGCTGCCGGCATCTATGCCGCCGCCTACGGCAAGGACCGGGAATTCTACGCCTTTGTGCGCACCCTCGAATCCTACCACAAGTCGGTCGGCAACAACGCCAAGCTGGTAATCTCCACCGACAGCGACTTTTACAAGTACCTGCAGAAAAGCCGGTAATCCGAACGGAATAATCAACGGGACAAACGAAAGCGGGGCAGTGATTTCACTGCCCCGCTTTTCCGACCCTCTTACCTGACGCTGACGCCCTCGTCCAAATACTTGATCAGGGGATAGATAAAAAACTCGATAATTCGGCGTTTCCCCACCTTGATTTCCGCCGTTACGCTAATGCCCGTAGAAATTTTTCCTTCCACCAGCAATGTTTTCTGCTGCGGATGGACGTAAACCTTGTACACCAGGCCCAGGTTTTTATCCAAGGCCTTAGGCCGGGATTTCCTTACAGCCGACCGGGAAGAGGTATTGGTTTGGTATCCTCTTGGTGCACGGTGTCACCAACAGTCAACCAGGCATTTAAAAATACTTATTCGATAGTTCCCCCGTGGGCTTTTGTTAAAAACCTGCCAGGCGTGTTCCCTGTTGCCATCTCCTTAAGCGATTTAGTTTGCCCGATAGGCGCCACTTTTTTAGAACATTAGAAGAAGAATAGTTATCTTCTGGAAAAGCGGGCATTTATGGTCTAAGATGGCCACCGTTGTTCCTGACCAATGGCGTAAAGAGAAGCGGGACTTCTCCTTGACTCACGCCCCTTGCGGCACATGCCGCCTGAGGCTAAAAATATTTCGTCGAGACCGGCACGCTACACAATGCCAGAGAATGGGGCTTATCGGTGAATAATATCTTTACGTTCCGTAATCAGCTTGTAGAGGAATATAACTTATTTTCTCGTAGCTTTACACGAATCGAAGCAGATGATATTCGACAGGAAGTAGACCGTCAGTATGACGCCGGACGCTACTGGCCGGAGCCACTCATTCAGATCAATCCCAACTATCAGCGCAAAGGAACCGTCCAACAGTTGGCCAAAGAGGGGGTCCTTCATTGGTCATGTGCGAATATCTTCCAGGTTGGAAAAACCGAGAGCAATCCTCAACCACTCCATTTATATGCCCACCAGCTAGAAGCCCTTGCCAAGGGACAAAGCCAAAAAAGTTACATTGTAACTACAGGCACTGGCTCGGGCAAGTCGTTAGCGTTCTTCCTTCCGGTAATAGACCGGATACTCAAAGCGAAGGAAGCAGATAGGAAGCCGCGTACCCGCGCTATTGTCATCTACCCAATGAATGCGCTGGCAAATAGCCAGCTCGAGGAGCTTGACAAATTTCTCCATGGCTACCCGGAGGGCGAGAAGCCGTTTACAGTGGCGCGCTACACCGGCCAAGAAAGCAGTGCAGAACGCGAGGCTATTGCCAACAATCCCCCTGACATCCTGTTGACCAACTTCATGATGCTGGAATTGATCCTCACCCGTTATGAAGATACTGATAGGCGTGTGGTGGAGCATTGCAAAGGTCTGGATTTCCTTATTCTTGATGAACTGCATACTTACCGAGGTCGTCAGGGTGCAGACGTTGCGCTTCTGGTTCGGCGATTGCGTGAGAGATTGAAGGCCTCAGAGTTGGTGTGCATTGGCACTTCGGCCACAATGTCCAGTGCCGATAATCTTGCAGATAGGAACAAAACAGTCGCCGCGGTGGCCAGCAAGTTGTTTGGCACCAAAATCTCGGAACATGAGGTTATCGGCGAAACACTGGAGCGAGTCACAGATCCATCAAAGGATGTGGCAGCGATCCGACCTCAGCTTGCAGCCGCCTTGATGAAAAAATCTTTCGCGTGGCCGGACTTCGAGGCATTCCGAGTAGATCCGCTCGCCATCTGGGTTGAACTGCGCCTAGGTATCGAACTGCCGGACCAAGAGGCACCCCGGCGGGCTAAGCCCATGACGCTCAAAGAGGCCAGCCTACAACTGATGCAAGAGGCTGGATGCACCGAGGAGTTGGCGCGCGAGGGCCTGCAAAAATTCCTGGTGGCTGCCCATGAGGTCAGAACGCCTCAAGGGTGCACACCCTTTGCTTTCAAGCTGCACCAGTTCATCAGTGGTCCCGGCAAAGTACATACAACTCTGGAAGCCCAAAAAGCTCGGCATATCACCCTCGACGCACAGCGTTTTGCACCTGGACGTCAATCGGAGGCGGTACTGCTCTATCCGGCGCATTTTTGCCGTGACTGTGGTCAGGAATATCATCCGGTTTGGCGATCAGAACAAGGGCGCGTCCAGTACAGCCCACGTGAAATCGACGATATCACCTCCGACGACAACGAAGACGTAGGGTTCGGCTTCCTTTGCCCTCGGTACGAAGCGCAGTCATACCAGGGAAATTTGGAGGATTTACCGGAATCTTGGCTCGATCTGACAAAAGCCGAACCCAAAGTCAAAAGCACCTACAAAAAGGCGGTGCCGCATGAGTGCCAGGTTGACCCGCAAGGCATGGTGGGCCGTGGTGAGCCCTACTGGTATATCCCCGGGAAATTCCGTTTCTGCCTAAGTTGTAGCCAACTTCATGAAGCTCACGGTAAAGACATCAATCGCCTCGCCAGCTTGTCTGGCGAAGGGCGTTCATCCGCTACAACAATCCTTACCTTAAGTGCCCTCAGGCAGTTGTTCACGCAAGCCGAGCTGCCACCGGGAATGCCCGACCCGCGCAAACTGTTGGGTTTTTCGGACAATAGGCAAGATGCCGCCCTTCAGGCCGGCCATTTCAACGACTTCGTCTTTTTGCTCACTCTGCGATCCGGTCTGATCGGGGCTCTGCAGAATCATCAAGGCCTGCTGACTGAAGAGCATCTTGCCGACGCCGTTTTCAAGGCTCTAGGATTTGACCGAGTCGATGAAGCGACCCTGACCGAGTACCTGCGCACGCCGAAGCTCATGGGCTTGGCCAGACAGGAAGCCCAGCGGACGCTGCGCTTCATCATCGGCTATCGCCTGTTGCGGGATTTGCGTCGGGGTTGGCGCTTCAACAACCCCAATCTCGATCAGCTCAATCTGCTGTCCATCCGCTATCGCGGGCTGGAAGAGTTCTGCTCCGAAGAGTCCATGTTCAACAACGCCGGATCGGTGCTCGGCAAGCTTGAGCCATACAGTCGCGCCGCCCTTTATCAATTAATATTCGATGAAATGCGCCGTGGCCTGTGCCTTGAGAGCCGTTATTTAGACGCTGTCGAGCAGGATAAAGCGCGCAACAATGCCTTTGCCTACCTCAATGAGCGTTGGGCGTTTGCCCCGGATGAGATGCTGGAAACTGCCAAATACCTGATTCTGGGAAAACGCCCAGAGTATAAAGGTAAGCCGCGGACCGATATGATGAGCGGCGGCCCACGCTCCCGGCTACTCAAGCAGTTGAGGCTGGCACCATGCTGGCAACAGACGGCTTTTGTCAGGCAGATACATGCCTGGAAGGATCGTGAGTGGTTGGAGTTGTTGGAGATGATGCTGCAGATTGCCGGCAATTATGGTTATGTCCAGAAGCAGGCGATTGACACTGCACTTGTCGGTTGGCGCTTGAGCGCCGCGGCCATGGACTGGTGCTTGATCGGCAGTGAAGAGAATGGTGCAAAAACAAACGCGTTCTTCCGGCAGCTCTATCTCAGTGTGGCCGACATGCTGCGCCTGCCTGAGCATCCGTTGTTTGACTTTGAGGCCCACGAACATACCGCGCAAGTGGATCCGGCGCGGCGGCAATTGCTCGAACAGCGCTTTCGCTATACAGATAAAGACTGCCAGGACTGGGCAGCCAACCCTGCCCACGAGGCACCGCTAGAGCGATTGCCGGTGATGTTCTGCTCGCCGACCATGGAGCTGGGCGTCGATATCTCCGCGCTCAATACGGTTTATCTGCGCAATGTGCCCCCCACCCCCGCCAACTATGCCCAGCGGAGCGGCCGTGCCGGCCGCTCCGGTCAACAGGCTCTGGTGGTGACCTATTGTGCCGCACTGAGCCCGCATGATCAGTGGTTCTTCCATCACGCCAGTGAGATGGTGCATGGCGTGGTCAAGGCGCCGACCCTGGATCTGGCTAACCGTGACCTGGTTGAAAGTCATTTGCATGCGGTTTGGCTGGCCTGCGCTCAGGTAGGTTTGGACAGCAGTGTTGCTCCCTTGCTCGATCTCGAAGAGCCAGGCAAACCGCTGAAACAAGAACTTCAGCAGTGCCTGTCCGATCCTGAAATGCTGCAGCGGGCACGAAACAGCGCCATAGCGGTGGTTGATCAATTGGCTGATGAGCTCAAAGTCAGTAGCTGGTTTTCCGATGATTATGTGGGCAAGGTTATCGACGGTGCGCCGCAGGCTTTTTCGGATGCCATTGAACGCTGGCGCGTGCTCTTTGATTCCACCCGCAAGCAAATGGAAATGGCCGACCACATCGTCAAAAGCCATACCGCCTCCCACAGCGAGCGCAATAACGCCAGCCGCCGCTACGGAGATGCCGCACGCCAGTTTGCCGTCCTCCTCAAAACCGGCAATACCCAGAGTTCCGACTTTTACACCTATCGCTATCTCGCCAGCCAGGGGTTTCTGCCCGGCTACAACTTCCCGCGTCTACCGCTGATGGCCTGGATTCCCGCACGCGGTGGCGTCAAGGCCAATGGCCGGGAAGACGAAGGCAACATGGTCAGCCGCCCGCGCTTTCTGGCGCTATCCGAATTCGGCCCGCGCAGCCTGATCTACCACCAGGGACGCATGTATCGCGTGGTGCGGGCCAAATTAAATGTCGGCTCCGCGGACCACATCTCCGGCAGTAGTCAGCTCAATACCATTGCTTCTCGCATTTGCAGCCAGTGTGGCTATGGGCACCTCGGTGAGCCGGGTGAAGGCGAACCCCTGTTTAATTGCTGCGAACATTGTGATGCTCTGTTGACAGATGGCGATTGGGTCAAGGAGCTTTACCGCATCGAAACAGTGGAAACCGTACCTGTCGAACGCATCTCCATCAACGATGAAGACCGCCAGCGTCAAGGCTTTGAGTTGCAAACCACCTACCGCTTCCTGCCCGGACCGGATGGAGCCGTGCAGAAAAGTCAGGCCGAGGTGCGACAGGGTGAAGAAGTACTGGCTGGTCTGGTTTATACGCCGGCTGCCCGCCTGTGGCGGATCAATCGAGGTTGGCGGCGCCGCAAAGACAAGAGCCAACTGGGCTTCTACATCAATCCCATTACCGGTACCTGGAGCAAAAAGGACGATCCCAACGCAGGGGAAGTGGCGAGCGATGTCGATGAACCTTTATTGGATAAGGTTCCCAACCAGCGCATTGTGCCCTTTGTGGAAGACCATCGAAATCTGTTGATTCTCGCCCCCGTAAAGCCTCTCTCCCTGGAGACGATGGCAACCCTGCAGGCCGCTCTCAAGCGTGGCATCGAAATGACCTTCCAGATTGAAGAGGCCGAACTGGTTGCCGAACCACTGCCCACCAACGAAGACCGCAAGGCTTTGATGTTTTACGAGGCGGCCGAGGGCGGCGCGGGCGTGTTGACCCGACTTGCCACCGAACCAAAGACTCTGGCACTGGTCGCCGGCGCCGCGCTGCGCCTAATGCACCACAATGACCCAGAAGGGGTTTGGGCGGTGGATGCTCTGGAAGATCTGGAGCAAAAACACAACGGCCTCTCCATCTGTGAAGCAGGTTGCTACCAGTGCCTGTTGTCTTACTTCAACCAGCCCGATCACGACAACATCAACCGTCGCAATGCGGAGACTCTGAGCCTGCTGGTAGCATTGGCCAATGCCGAGGTGGTATTGAGTGCCACGACGCAACCGTCCCAGGCCGGCAATGGGTCCTCCATGTCTGATGATGCCACACTGCATGCCTGGCTTCAGGCGCTGGATGACGCGGGGCTGCGCCGCCCCGATGCCATGGAGGTTCCCATCAACCAGGGCGCTGCGATAGCAGCCGGCCAATACAAGACAGCGCGGGCGCTTATTTTCCTGCATCCGATTGATGAAGTCATTAGCATCACACTCGCCGATAAGGCTTGGCGTGTCCTGGACTTTTCCGATCCAGGCCAATGGTCGGCCCAATTTGCAAATCATCCCGATGTCTTTGGCAAAGAAGGGGCAAAGAAATGAAGGATAACGAACCGGACACCCTGGGTGACCATGGCGCAGGTTTGTTTGCACGCATCTCGAAAATTGTCGAGACTGCCCGTGGCCGGGTCGTTCGCAGCGTCAATCAAGCAACCGTGGCCGCTTACTGGCTGATCGGCCGCGAAATGGTGCAGGCGCTGCAAGAGGGGGAAACCCGGGCAGTTTATGGCAAGGCACTTATCGATGGATTATCAAAGCAACTGACGGAGCGCTATGGGGCCGGGTTCTCCGCTGCTAACCTGAAAAATTTCAGGCAGTTCTATCTGGCTTATGCAGATAACCCTGTCGCCATTGGCCACCCAACGGGTAGCCAATCGGCGGACGAAGTAGCCGCGAACCCAATTCGCTACCCAGCGGGTAGCGAATTTCCTCCGAGCTTTAACCCCAACCTGAGCTGGTCGCATTACCGCGCCCTGATGCGGGTTGAAAACAGCGCCGCTCGTCGGTTCTACGAAGCCGAAGCCGCACAGGGGAACTGGTCGCGCCGTGACTTGGAGCGGCAAATCAACAGCCTGTTTTACGAGCGGCTGCTGGCCTGCACCGACAAGGCAGCCATGATCGAGGGCGTCCGGCAAGACATGTCGCCGCTCACCCGCCTGGACATGCTTAAAGACCCCTACATCCTGGAATTTTTGAATCTGCCCAGTTCGCCTCAATTGCGCGAGAGCCAGTTGGAACAGGCCATTATCGATAAACTCCAGCAGTTTCTGCTCGAGCTGGGGCGTGGTTTTTCCTTTGTTGCCCGCCAAAACCGGCTACGCTTCGACGACAAGGACTTCTTCGTCGATCTGGTGTTTTATAACTACCTGCTCAAGTGTTTCGTGCTGATTGATCTGAAGATCGGCGAACTGACCCATCAGGACATCGGCCAAATGGATGGGTACGTGCGCATGTACGAGGCGCACCACAAGATTCAGGGAGACAACCCGACCATCGGTCTGATTCTCTGCTCTGAAAAGAACGAAGCGGTGGCGCGTTACTCGGTGCTGCATGAAAGTGAGCAACTGTTTGCTTCCCGCTACCGCTTCACATTGCCTACGGAAGAAGAACTGCAGCGCGAACTGCGACGTGAACGAGCCCTGATCGAGAACCAGATGGAATCGGAGATATGACCCAACCCAACCTTAATTTTATGCCCGGCAACCTTGTTCGTGCCCGCGGGCGCGAATGGGTGGTGCAGACAGACTCCCAACCCGACTGGCTGCGCCTCCGGCCCCTCGGCGGCGCCGATGAAGACATCATCGCGCTGATTCCCGAGCTGGAGTTCCAGCCCGTTGAACCGGCCACCTTTCCCTGGCCTAACCCGGAGCGCCCCGGCAATCACGCGGCTGCATTGTTGCTGCGCGATGCCTTGCGCTTGAAATTGCGCGCCGGCGGTGGGCCTTTCCGCTCTTTCGGCAACATCGCCGTCGAGCCGCGCGCCTACCAGTTGGTGCCGCTTCTGATGGCGCTGCGCCTTGCCACCGTGCGCCTGCTCATCGCCGATGACGTCGGTATCGGAAAAACCATCGAGGCCGGCCTGATAGCCCGCGAGTTGCTCGATCGCGGCGAAATCAGTCGTCTGGCGGTGCTGTGTCCGCCGCATCTTGTCGAGCAATGGCAGGGTGAGTTAGCGCAGCGCTTCCATTTACAGGCTGTGGCACTCACCTCCGCCAGCGCCGGCCGCATCGAGCGCACGATTCCCCATGGCGTCAGCCTGTTCGACTATTACCCCGTGGTGGTGGTCAGTCTCGATTACATTAAAAGCGAGCGGCACCGCGAGCACTTCCTCGCCATTGCGCCAGAATGCGTCATCGTCGATGAAGCTCACACCTGTGCCACCGGCGGCCAGGGTAAACAGTTGCGCTTTGAACTGCTGCAACGCCTGGTGGCCAATGCCGAACGTCACCTGATCATGCTCACCGCCACGCCGCACTCCGGCGACGAAACGGCCTTTTACAACCTGATTTCCCTTCTGAACCCAGCATTTGCCGCACTGCAGGGGCGCACCTCGGCAAACGATCCACTGCGACAGGAACTGGCACGCCATTTCGTGCAACGCCGCCGCAAGGACATCGAAGAATGGCAGGCTGAATCCCAAGACGGGCGCGCATTTCCGAAGCGCATGAAAACCGAAATCACCTATGGCCTGTCCGGCGATTGGGGCGCCTTCTTCGATGCCGTGCAGGCCTATTGCCGGGAGTTGGCGGAATCGATCGAACAGACCGAAGGCGGCGGCGCGCGGCTGATCTGGTACGCCACCCTGGCGCTGCTGCGCTGCGTGGCGTCCTCGCCGGCTGCTGCCGTCAGGGCGCTGACCACCCGTCTTGAAGGCACGCTGGAAAAAGAGGGCTGGCTCAGCGACGAGCGCCTCTATGACGGCAAAGCCGACGACCTGGCAGGTAGCGACCTCGAACCCCCCGGCCAGTTGCAGGATACGTCCCGTCTGCAAGGGCTGATCGCCGAGGCCGGGCGCCTCTCTGGAAAGGCCGGCGATCCCAAGCTCGCCGCCTTGATCGGCCACATGCAAGGGCTACTGAAAGACGGCTATCAGGTGGTGGTGTTTTGTCGTTATGTGGCCACCGCCCACTATGTCGCCGAACATTTGCGCAAGCACTTCCCCAGCACCAAGGTGGAATCGGTCACCGGCGAATACACCCCGGAAGAGCGCCACGAGCGGGTCGAGACCCTGGGCGATGCCGAACAGCGCATCCTGGTCGCCACCGACTGTTTGTCCGAGGGTGTCAACCTCCAACATCTGTTCACTGCTGTGGTGCACTACGACCTGGCCTGGAACCCCACCCGTCACGAACAACGCGAAGGCCGGGTCGATCGCTTCGGCCAGCAGGCCGACGAAGTGCGCTGCACCATGCTCTACGGGCAGGACAATCCGGTCGATGGCTTCGTGCTCAATGTCATTCTGCGCAAGGGCGAGGCCATCCAGAAAGAACTCGGCGTACTGGTGCCCATGCCGGAAGACGAACAACGCATCAACCAGGCACTGGTAAAAGCGGCGCTGATGCGGCGCAGTGAAGCGAACAGGCATTCGCCTCAGCTTGGCTTCGATTTCGGCGAGGCCAAGCAGATATTGGCACCACTGCAAGCTCAGTGGACGGACGCCCTGGAGAAAGCCAAGGCCAATCGCACCGTCTTTGCTCAACGGCGCATCCGGCCCGATGAGGTGCTTCCGGAATGGCGGAAACAGCAGCAAGCGCTGGGTAGCGAAGACGATGTCAAACGCTTCGTGCATAGCGCCTGCGCCCGCCTGAACTCGCCGCTCGAGCCGGCCCGCAACAACCACTACCGTTTTCTGCCCCAGCATCTACCCGAAGCGCTGCGCCTGCGGCTTGGCGACGAAGGCATCGAAAAGCCCCTGAGCCTGGACTTCAGCCAGTTGCACCGCAGCCACCCGCTGGTCACCGTATTGGCGGAGCATCTGCTGGAAGAAGCCCTGCAAGGAGACAAACCCATCGCCGCCCGCTGTGCCGCCACCGTCACCGGCGGTGTGGAGGTGGTCACCACCCTCTACCTGCTGCGCTTGCGCCACCAGTTGAGCTATGTACGCCGCCGCCGGCCCCATCAGCTCATGGCCGAGGAAACTCTCACCCTGGCCGTGCAGGGGCGCAGCAACCCGCAATGGCTCAGCGACGACAGCACCGGCGCATTGCTGCAATGCGAGCCCAGCGGCAATCTGCCCGCCGAGCACATGCAGCGTGAGATCCTCGCCGCGCTGGCATTTCTGAAAGCGCATCCCGAACGTCTGCAAGCCTTGGCGCAGCAACGTGCCGACGCTCTTCTGGAAGATCACCGCCGCGTGCGCGAAGCCGCCCGCGATGTCGGTCAGTACAGCGTGACCCCGTGTTTGCCGGTGGACGTCATCGGTGTGTATGTCCTGCTGCCCGATGCACTGTAAGGCTTGAATCATGCGATTGATCAAACACAAAGCACACACCGCTCTCAACCTGCCCAGTCTGCGCCTGGAAGGCAGTCTGCTGCTCCCCGACCAGTTGGAAAAAGCCGCCTTGGGTCAGGCCGGCCATCAGAAGGAAGCGGACTACCAAACGCCCAAAGGCCTCAAGCTCAAGGACGATTACAGCCGTGCCTTCCAGATTGCCGGCGCGCAGTGGAAGCACTTTGCCGCGCTGCTCGAACGCCAGGACGCCGATCCCGCGCAGGTCACCATCACCTTCGTGCAGGAGTTTTTGCGCGACGCCCTCGGCTACCACGGGGTGGCCGAGATCAAAGGCATCACTCTGGGGGAGCGCCACTATCCCATTACTCTACTGGCGGGCAGCGTGCCGGTGGTGGTGGCACCGCATACCCTGGGGCTGGACGAACTCGATCCCCGCTTCGCCCTGTCTCATCTGGGAGGGGGCGGCAGCGGCAGCCGCAAAAAATCCGCCTTTCAGCTGGCGCAGGAATTTCTCAACGCCAGCCCCGACCATCTCTGGGCCATGGTGAGCAACGGCAAACAGCTGCGCCTGCTGCGTGATGTCGCCACCCTCACCCGCCCCAGCTATCTGGAGCTGGATCTGCAGGACCTGCTCGACGGCCAGCGCTTTGCCGAATTTGCGATGGCCTGGCGCCTGCTGCACGCCAGCCGCGCCGGCGTGGCGGGTGAGGCACCGCAAAGCTGCATCTGGGAAGCCTGGCGCAACGCCGGGCAGGAAGAGGGGACCCGCGTACGCGAGGGGCTGCGGGTAGGCGTCACCCAGTCGCTGCTCACTCTGGGCACCGGCTTTCTCCAGCACCCCGCCAACGAGGCATTGCGCCGCGACCTGCAGGAAGGGCGCCTCAGCAAAGAACACTACTTCCAGCAACTGCTGCGCATGGTCTACCGGTTGATCTTTCTCTTTACCGTGGAAGAGCGCGGCCTGCTGCACCCGAACGATGACCGCCCGCAGGCGAGCAGTGCCCGCCGCGCCTACGCTGCCGGCTACTCTCTGGCGCGCCTGCGCGACCTGTGTCTGCGCCGCCGTGCCCGCACCCGCTTCGATGACATCTGGGCCGGTCTTCGCATCGTCTTCCGCGGTTTGGCAGGTGGAGAGCCACGGCTGGCGTTGCCCGCCCTGGGGGGCTTGTTTGCCGCATCTCAATGCCGAAACCTTGATGCCGCCAATCTCACGAATGCCAACCTGCTGGATGCCATCCGCCACCTGCGCTGGGCCAGCGCCGGCGGCACCCTGGCTGCGGTGGACTACCGCAACATGGGCCCGGAAGAGCTGGGCTCGGTCTACGAAAGTCTGTTGGAGCTGGTGCCGGAGGTAGATCTCCCTGCCCGCCAGTTCGGCTTTACCGGCCTCACCAGCGAAGGCAGCACCCAGGGCAATGCACGCAAGACCAGCGGCAGTTATTACACACCCGATTCCCTGGTACAGGAACTGATCAAATCCGCCCTCGATCCGCTCATCGAGCAACGCCTGGCAGAAAACCCCGCCCAACCCACCGAGGCCCTGCTCAATATCAAGGTCATCGACCCGGCCTGCGGCAGCGGCCACTTTCTTCTGGCGGCGGCGCGGCGCTTGGCCGAGCGCCTGGCAGCCCTCCGCAGCCCCGAGGGCGCTATCAAGCCTCAGGACTACCGCCACGCCCTGCGAGAAGTCATCGGCCGCTGCATTTTCGGCGTCGACCGCAACCCCATGGCGCTGGAGCTGTGTCGCACTGCGCTGTGGCTGGAAGGCTTTGAAGAAGGGCGGCCTCTGTCCTTCCTTGACCACCATCTTCAATGCGGAGACGCGCTGCTGGGCCTGATCGACCTCAAGGCACTGGAGATCGGCATCTCGCCCGCCGCCTTCAAGCCGCTCTCCGGCGATGATAAGGACGTTTGTAAGCAACTTGCCAAAGACAACAGCAAGGGTCTCAAGACCCTGAAGGAGCAGCGCAATTCGCAGCAATACCGGCTGCCGCTGGATAAAGCGGCCGGGCTGGCTGAACTGCAGGCTCTGGAAGAGCTCCCCTTTGATACCCCGGCCGACATCGCTGCCCGCGAAGCGGCCTATGAGGCCTTTTTGACTCGGGCGAAGGACAGTCGCCTTGCTCATGCCGCCGATCTGCTTCTGGGCGCATTTGTGCTGATGAAAACCGAAGTCAGCGCCGCTACCATTCCCACCAGCCAGGCGGTGTATAGGGAATTGTTCTGTGATTCGCACAACGCGCAACACCAGCAACAGCTCTCCGCCGCACGCGCCGCCTGCGCGGAGGCCCGCGTGCTGCATTGGCCGCTGGCTTTTCCGCAGGTGTTCAAGCAAGGGGGCTTCGACTGCGTTCTGGGCAATCCGCCGTGGGAGCATGTTGAGCTGAAAGAAGAGGAGTTCTTTGCTACCCGCAACCGCCTGGTGGCGGAAGCGAAGAACAAGGCCGAGCGCAGCCAACGAATCGACTGGCTGGCACAGGGGATGCTGGCGACGCATCTCTACCCGGAGCAGGAACCCAACACGGAAGCCTGCGCCGCTGAGCAGCGCCTGTATCGCGAGTTCCTCATTGCCAAGCGAACGCTAGAGGCGACCAGCACCTTTGCCCACGTCAGCAATGAGGAGGGAGGCCGCTATCCTCTTACTGGTGTAGGGCGAGTCAATACCTACGCGCTCTTTGCCGAAACCATCAGCCAAATCGCAGCCCCACAGGGCCGGGCCGGGTTTATCGTCCCGACGGGCATCGCCACCGACGACTCCACCAAGGCCTATTTCGGCCATCTGGCTCAGAGCAGCCGATTGGCCAGCCTCTATGACTTTGAAAACCGCGAGAAAATTTTTGCGGCGGTGGATAGCCGTATGAAGTTCTGTCTTCTCACTTTGGGCTCGGCCTCCGAGGCGGAGTTTGCCTTCTTCCTCACCCAGACCACGCAACTGGCAGACGAGCGCCGACGCTTTACCTTAAGTGCCAACGACTTCATTCGCATTAACCCCAATACTCTCACCTGCCCGGTGTTCCGCGCCCGCCAGGATGCTGAGCTGACTCGCAAGATCTACCAGCGTGTACCGGTGCTGATCCGTGAGGCGCGCGACGGCCTGCCGGAGCAGAACCCTTGGGGCATTCGCTTCATGCAGGGGACACACAACATGGCCAGCGACAGCCACCTGTTTAAGGGTGCGCCCAGTGGGGAGCGGCTGCCGCTCTACGAAGCCAAGATGATTCACCAGTTCGATCACCGTTGGGCCAGTTACCGGGTGGAGAGCGCCGCCGATGTCTCCGGCGATGTGCCGCTGGCCGACAAGCAAAATCCCGATTTCACCGTGACGCCGCGCTATTGGCTGGATGCTGCAGAAGTACACCACCGGCTGGCGGAAAAAGGCTGGGAATTCAAATGGCTTATGGGTTGGCGAAGAAATGCTCGATCAAACGATGAACGCACTACAATTGCTGCTGTTATTCCTTATTCCGCGATTGGCGATAGCATTTTCCTTCTTTGCGCTGACAAAGAGTCAAAGCAGCAGGCTGCCTTACACGCGAATCTCAATAGCTTGGTGCTGGATTTTGTTGCACGACAGAAAGTGGGCGGAGTGAACTTTAGTTTTTATTTCATCCGCCAATTGCCGCTGCTGCCACCCGACACTTATACCAAAGATGACCGCATTTTTATTGTCTCCCGCGTCCTCGAACTCACCTACACTGCCTGGGATCTGCAGCCTTGGGCACAAGACCTCGGTTATAACGGTGCACCCTTTGCCTTCAACCCCGAGCGACGCGCCGTTCTGCGTGCCGAACTCGATGCCTGGTACGCCCGCGCCTACGGCCTCACCCGCGACGAACTGCGCTACATCCTCGACCCTGCCGACATAGAGGGGGAGAACTACCCTTCGGAAACCTTCCGCGTGCTCAAGAAAAATGAACTCAAGGAATTCGACGAATACCGCACCGCCGCATTGATCCTGCGCGAATTCGATCGAATGGCTCATGCCGATGCAGCGAATGTTCCCTATGGTAGCCTGCTGATACCACCGCCGGGCGAGAAAGCACAGCCAGAGTACTCCGCCTATGGCACTATCCGCGATCAGGTGGATGCGCGCTTGGCGGGATTGCTGCTGACATTTATCAAAAAAGCCGAAAAACTGCCGCGTCATCAAGTCAACTACGCTATGACAATTGCCGCGAAAGCCGTCAATTCCCCGGTGTTGCTCAATACCGATGATGCGGCACTTATTGCAGCCTACAACGCCCATCATCAACAGATCTTCGCGGCCGGCCGAGTTGCTGGTGATCGTCTCCTGGCGTTTAC
>Ga0214472_10004367_pt1 | contig 14918 bp, 12 predicted proteins | sample RVTome_6_FD_207662 | JGI IMG/M metagenome (GOLD analysis project Ga0214472, IMG submission 207662) | Soil microbial communities from uranium-contaminated site in the Upper Colorado River Basin, Wyoming, United States - RVT140D175 | ecosystem: Environmental > Terrestrial > Soil > Contaminated >...
GGATTGTGCCGTCGGCGCGCGCCGACCTTGAGGTTTCATCATGCGGTCAGCGTCTAGGCTTTTTCCGGGGCGCCCGTGCCTCGCGGCGCGGGCGAAACACGAGCTTTATCGGCGCGTGGTCTAGGCCGAGGTTCTCCCTGAGCTGGCCGGCGAGGTATTTTTGATAGCTCGCCGGCACGGCGTGCTCGAGGTTGACGAAGAGCGTAAACCTCGGCGGCTGCGTGCCGGTCTGCGTGCCATAGTAAAACTTCACCGGCTTGCCGTGAAACAACGGCACCGTGTGAGCCTTGACGATGCGCTGTAGCGCTTGGTTCAACTGGGACGTCGAGACTTTGCGCCGGTAAGCTCTAACCACACGCGCGCCGGTTTCGAGCATCTTGCGCACGCCGTAGCCGGTCGCCGCCGCAATGAACGTAATCGGCGCGTAATCCAGAAACGACAAACGATAGCTCACTTCCTCACGGTACTTTCCGACATCGCTGCTATCCTTCGACATGAGATCCCATTTGTTCACGGCCAACAGCAGCGCCTTGCCGCGCTGCACCGCGTAACTCAAGATCTGCGCGTCTTGATCGGTCACTCCCTCTGGACCGTCGATTACGTGGATGATCAAATCGCCGCGCTCGACCGCCTTGAGCGATTGGCTGACGCTAAACCGCTCGATGCGGTCGTCGATGCGCGCTTTGCGGCGAATGCCGGCGGTGTCGACCAAAACGCAAGGTTCGCCAAGCAGCTCGAACGGCGTGTCCAAGGAATCCCGGGTCGTTCCCGGCGTCGGGTCGACCACCGAACGTTCGAAACCGAGCAAGCGATTGATCAGTGTCGACTTGCCGACGTTGGGCCGTCCGACCACGGCAACTCTCAGGGGCTCGACCTTTGCAGTTTCCGGCTCGACAACTTCCGGTTCTTCGCTCGAAACATCCGCCGGCAGCGGCGGAACGTGCCGCATCACATCGTCAAAAAGCTCGCCGACGCCAAGACCATGCTCGGCCGAGATCGAATAGAGCGTTTCGATGCCGAGAGCGTAGAACTCGTAAAGATTGTCGGCGCGCTGGCGCGAGTCGAGCTTGTTGACCGCGAAAAACACCGGCTTGCCGGCCTTGCGCAACTCATCGACCGCGACGCGATCCAACGGACTGAGACCGCCCTTGCCATCGAACAGGAACACCACGGCATCGGCCTCGGCCACCGCCAAGCGGCTCTGCGACTGCACGTTCGCTTGGAGATCGCCGTCGATGTCCAAATCAAGACCCCCGGTGTCGACGAGCAAATACTTGCGCCCGCTCCATTCGGCCTCAGCGTAATTGCGGTCGCGCGTCACCCCCGGCACGTCATCGACGATCGCCCGACGTCCGCCGACCAGCCGATTGAACAAGGTCGACTTGCCGACATTCGGCCGCCCGACGATGGCGACGATCGGCAATTTATGCGGTAATATCCGCGTCAATGAAGAAGCTATGGCAGCTGCCCGGTTCATCTGATTTTTTTGCGCCCTTTGCGATCCTTGCGGTTAAACCCTTCTTGGTCTTTTGGCCGAGCACGCGATGAATCGCGCCCCTAAAGGACCTCGGTACTCGTTGTGGCTATTGCCCTTCTCACAGCCCCATCTCGGTGAGTAGATTCGGATTCTGCGTCCAGTTGGCATCGACACGGATGAACAATTCGAGAAAAATCCGGCAGGCAAAAATCTTTTCCAGCTCTTCGCGCGCCCGTTGGCCGATCTCCTTGAGCATAACGCCGCGTTTGCCGATGAGAATGCCCTTATGCGAATCGCGCTCGGTGTGGATCGTCGCCGAGATCACAATCAGATGCTTTTCTTCCTTCTCGGTGAACTCATCGATGGTCACGGCAACGCCGTAAGGAATCTCTTCGCGGGTCAAATTGAAGATCTTTTCTCGGATGATCTCCGACGCCAAAAAGCGCTCGGTTTGGTCGGTATATTCGCCACCAGTGAAAAACGGCTCGCCTTCGGCCAGCCATTTTTCGACAATCTCCAAAACAATCGGCACGCCGTCACCCTTGAGCGCGCTCACCGGAACGATCTCTTTTCCGGGCAATAACTGAGCGCAGCGTTCCATCAGTGGCAGCAACTTGCCCTTGGAGACCAGATCGATCTTATTGATGAGAATCAGCACCGGCGTCTCCACGCCGCGCAGGGTCTCGGCGATCCGTTCCTCTTCTTGTTTGATCCGGTCATGGGCGTCGAGCAGCCAGACGACACCGTCGACTTCGTCGAGGGTCTGCAACGCCGTGTCGACCAAGCGCCGGTTGATCATCGAATGACCCCGATGAATTCCCGGCGTGTCGAGAAAAACAATCTGCGACGTTGCTGTCGTGCGGATGCCGGTGATGCGGTTGCGCGTCGTCTGCGGGCGCGGCGACACAATGGCGACCTTCTCGCCGAGAATTTGGTTGAGCAGCGTCGACTTGCCCACGTTAGGCCGCCCGATGATGGCGATGTAACCGGAGCGAAACGGCGCCGCGCCTACGTCCTTGTGCTTAGTTTCCGCCTCTGCCATAAATCCAACTTGAGGTGCAGGGCATTATGACACTCTCCACGGCGGGATCAAGGTAGCCAGAATAAGCGCTTTCATTTCCGGTTATGCAGCTCAAATTCACCCCGCTCATGAAGCAGCGGCTCACCCGCCGCGCCTCTGAAATGATCGAGCACTCGCTGCGCTATTTTCCGGAATTGACCGATGCCACGATCACCGTGGGTTACACGCGCAAGCACTTGGGCAGCGCCACGGTGATTTACCGAAAAGGGAGTATCTGGCGGCTGGTCATTCGCTTCAGAGTGCGCAAGCTCACCTATCAAACCATCGGCCACGAGCTGACCCATTTAATCCAAGGCTTGGGCCGCGGCAATCTCACCGCGCCGCGCGCCACCGATCCCGACAGAATTCCGTCCGGCGAGACTCAGTGCGACATCTGGACCCTCGCCCGCGACCCGCTCTTCTGCGACGACCCGCCGACTTATATCAAGATGCCGCGCGCCATGCGCGAAAGCTGGCCGGATTACGCCGAGTCGGTGCGCGATCTATGCATCGCCGCCATCGAAAAGCGCCACACCCAGCGGCAATACATCCGCTGGCTGGAGCAGCAACTTCGCCAGCGAGCGAGAGCCCCCCAGCGCCAGAAATCAGTCGGCCCCGCGCAGTTATTCCTGCCGTTTGTGAGCTGATTTTGCGCCTGCCGTTAAAACTTGCGAATCCGACGCTGCCGTCTTCCAGGCTAACTTTGTGCGCTTGGTAGTTGCGTAACTTACAGCTTCAAAATCCCATTGATCTCTTTCAACTGCTCGCTCGTCAGATGCCAATCCGCCGCCTTCACGTTGCTGGTTAGCTGGTCGACTCGCTTGGCGCCGGTGATCACCGAGCAAACCTTCGGCTCTGCCAGCAGCCACGCCTGGGCTAATTCGTTCACGCCGCGGCCATGATCCTTGGCCCATCCGGAAAGTTTGCTGACCACTTGATAATTGCGCTCGACCATCAAGTCCTGAACGAGGCGCGCCGACTCCCCGCGCGATCCCGGCGGCGGCGGCTTGCCGAATTCATATTTGCCGGTGAGAAAGCCGCCGGCGAGCGGATAGTACGGCACCAAGCCAACGTTCTGTGCCCGGCAGTAGGGCAAGATCTCGCGCTCGACGCCGCGCTTGAGCATGTTGTATTCAGACTGCAAAACAGCGAAGCGTGTCCAGCCTTTTAAATCCGCCAGCAGGTTGGCGTGGGCCAGCTGCCATGCAGCGTAGGCCGAGGCGCCGATGTAGCAAACCTTGCCCATGCGAATCAGATCATCCAAGCCGCGCAGCGTCTCTTCGATCGGCGTGGTGTCGTCCCAGCGATGGCAGTAGTAAAGATCGATATGATCGGTCTGCAACCGGCGCAAGCTTTGCTCGACCGCTTGCATCATCTGATAGCGCGACGCACCCCAACTGTTAGCGCTGGTTTTCCGCGGAAAATTAAACTTGGTCGCCATCACGACTTTGTTCATGCGCCCTTTGAGCGCCACGCCTAAGGTTTCTTCCGAGCAGCCATCGGTGTATACGTTCGCCGTGTCCAGGAAGTTCACGCCGGCGTCGAGCGCCGCGTCGATGACCCTATTAACCTCGGCCTGTGGCACATCGACCGAACCGAAGCGGTTGGCGCCCAACCCGACCACGGAAACGCGGACACCGGAATTGCCTAATTGGCGGTACTCCATGAAAACTCCCAGCTGATTTCGTTGGTTTGATTATTCCCGAGCGAGCTAGTCTTGCAACCGGGTCGCGAAACTTCCGCGATTTCAGCTAAATTCAATGTTCAGGACGGCGCTTCGCGCCTGCCATTGGGGCAGCAGAGCCATCTTCCTGAGGTTAAAAAAAAGACATCAGCGGCGGCGAGACTGTGACACAAACTTGATCACGCCGCGCGCTTTGACACCAGCACGGTCGCAGCCGCAATTCCAACATTCGGAGAATTGTCCTTCGATCATTTCACCGCAGCCAGCGCAAGCCCAGGGCTTTTTGACCGACGCCAGCGGCGCCAAGGTCTTCTTGAGAATCGACTTGGCGCGGGCCGCTTTGTGATCGTCAATCACCCAGAGCTCCGGCCAGCATTCGATGGGCGGCAGCTCGCCGGCAGCGCTGATCAGATCAAGCTTTTTGGCGATACAGTTGATCCCGAAGGTCGCCAAAACATTCTTTAGATGGCCGATCATCAGCGGATCTTTGGCACTATGGATGCGTTTCATCGCGAATGCACCAGATTTCACTCGCTACGCCGAAGCACCGACTCGTTCAATTTCAGCCTTTCGCCAAGCCAGAGCGAGCGGATCATATGATCGCCATAGCCGTCGCCTGTCGACGGGTGCACCAGCACGGACAGTCCCTCGCGGTTGAGCATCAGCCAAGGCACCACCTCGCCAAACTCCTCCGCAGCGAATACCGCCTGATACATCGCGTCGAGATGCGGCCCCACCGCTTGGTCATGCCAACCGCCGAGCTGAACTTTGAACTGCGACAACCCCGCGCGCACCTTTGCGGCCGCGTCTCGCGTGGTTTTCGGATCGTAGTAGACATGGGCGTGATAGCCCTTGATCACCCGCTCGCTCATGGCACACCTCCACTTAACGCCCTATGCTTTTATCAAATCTAGGGAGCGGATGCCAAAGCTATCGGTCATGTGCGTTCGGTGCGAAGATCGGACAAACCCGACACCTCTACGAAAAGCGGCCACTGCGTGGCAGGGGATTTAAGCCCAGCGCCAATCACACAATTGGCACAGGCGATGTTAGCCTTCTTTGGAACCTCATTGAGTGGCTCTCGCCTCAAGAGGCGAGAACATCGAAGCCAGCCGCGGAACAAGCCACATCAGCGAAGGATTGGCATTTCAATCCTTATGACCGGGGGTTCCTCGTGGCGGCGTGGTGCGAGAAACTTAGCCCTTGGAGGATTCTGCCACGACCTCTTCGGGGAAGAGATATTCTTCTCCCTGTGTGCCGAAGTTGACTAAAATCAATTGCCGGCCCATGTTCTCGACGGCGCGGACAAAGGTTCCTTCGCGCGGCAGTAGCGTGCCGGTTTTCTGCGAGCGTATCAGCTTGGTGGTTTTGAGACTATCTCCCGGTTTCATCGTCACTCCTCCGGAGTTAATCTTCGCTGCGGTACTCTCCCCGCGACGGCGTTTTCTTGAACTAATTATCGGCCCATTATTCAATCTGTTTAGTCCTCTCTTGTTAGACGTTAAAAATGTAAAAAACTATTCAACCTTATGGGCTGATAACTTCAATATTATACCCCAACTCCATCCCGAACTGGGCAATTTTATCTAAGAAACCCAAATTCATGACGCCGCGGCAAGGTTTTTTTGATCTAATTCGCGCTCTCTAGCGGCAGCAATTACCCACATTCCGCATGGACCTCCCACGGTCGGACGACTTCAAGCCGATTAAAGACCTGCGCCGCCGGCCCAGTAGGTCAACGCGCTCAAACGCGTGAAGCTTCAGAATTTTGTAATCGAGAAATGGCTGGCATTTATCAAACAAGTTACTCTATGTTGGCCGGCAAAAGCGCTCCGGTCCTAACCGGAAAACCCTCCGCGGCACCCATCCCGCTCGGGAAATCACGCGCTGCAGATTCGCGCCGAGCATGCCGCCGATGCACATACTGACGGCCATGGGGCTTTAAAGGTCAAAACTTACCCTCACACACCTTATCAAAAAAACCCTCGCCGTCCAACCGCTTTAACCAGCTCGGATCGACAATCTCTTGCGCTTTCATGCCGGAGACTTTCGGGTTTTGCTCGGCGACGTATTTGATCACGATGCGCATGCCTGCGAGGGTCGGATACGGTTTGCGGTCGAGCTCTTCGAGCGCTTCCAGATAAAAATCTTCCGCCGCTTCGGCCTTGGGCATGCGCAAATTGCGCGCGATGATTACCTTGACCGACTGTTTATGATCTTTGTGGAAAATGAAACCGTAGGCTTCGATCATCGCGCGGTTGAGACCGTCGACCACCTTCGGATTCGCCGCGGCGTATTCCCGTTTCACGGCGAGGCCAGTGTTCTGATAGTGAATCTTCGCGGCGTGCATGTTGAGCAAATTGTAGAACCCCTTGCCGGTCATGGCTTTGGTCGCAACCCGCTGCAGCATGGCGGCATCGATCGCCTTGGCATCGAGCGCCGCCATGCGCTCCGGGTCGACGCCGGTTTGGATCAGCGTAATTTTGTCCCGCCTCAAATCCAGTCCCAGATGCTCCAGCGCAATCAGCGCGGAGATATGCGACGAACCACCAAAGCGTGCCGTGCCGACTTTCTTGCCTTTCAAATCCTCGGCCCGGCGAATATTGGGCTGTGTAATCAGCGAAAATGGCGTCGTGTTGCTGAGCCCGAGAAAAAATGAAATCCGCTCGCCGCTGGCGACTAAGTTGACCAGGGACGCTGGCGCGTTGGCGGCAAATTGCAGTTCGCCGGCGGCGAACATTTGCGCTACCAGCGAGCCGCTGTTGACCAGAATCAGTTGCCATCGAGAGCATACTTTTCAAAAAACTTCTTGTCCTTGGCCACCCATAGCGGCGCCATATGCGGTGTCGGCGTCGACAACGCAATCCGCACGCGCTGAAGCTGCTGCGCCTGCAAGAGCGACACACTCCACAGCGCCGAGACGATCCACAATACCAAAACAGCAGACAGTCCAGATTTCGCTCTCATGTTTCATAGCTCTCCTTCATCGTCATTTATGACAACCATTGGTACCCAGTGCAATCGCTTGATAGACGTGCGCCCTGGGCTAAAGACCATTACATCGATAAGCCACCCGATGGCGCGGCTAAGGACGGGCACCGTGGGACCGGCAAAATGCTTTGGATCGCGCCAAGAGTTGCACCATCAAAAACCCAACAGTTGGGAAAATCTCTCTAGCACTTCACCACTGCGCAGCCAGCCGTTAGGTCAACACAGCTTTACGCGGCCGATTGCGCAGCACCAAGTCCGCGAGAAATAAAAACAGCGAAGCGCCGGCCAGCGGCCACCAAATATCGTGACCTTGGGAGCCTTTGCCCGGCGTCGGCGAGTAGAGCCGCTGAAGGCCTTCGGCGAATTTCTCCGGATCGAGCATTTCGCCCCCGGTTTCCTCAGCGAGCCGGCTGAGCAGCGACAGATTGGGCTTGAGCTCGCGATACTCTTTTGGGTAGGGGGAGAGGTAGGGCACCGTTGCCACCGGAATGGCTGGCCCGTTCGGACTTCCTTCCGCGTAAAGCGTGACGAAGTGTATGCCGCGCTCGGTCGGCGCAAACTCGCCTTCGTAACGTCCCGGCGCGCTTTGCTGGAGCCATTGCTCGGAGGTGCTGCGATTCGGCGCGGTGACGTTGGCCTTGAGCTTCAAATGATTTAGGAATTTACCTTCGCTCGACGCCAGATCGCTGACGATTCTTACCGACTGGTCCTCGGTACGAAAATCGGTGCGCATTCGGGCGTTGAGAATCTTGCGCATGGTATCGCGGCTAATCTGGCTTGCCCATTGGGGAAACGCGCGCCAGCCGACCCATTCGCTGCCCCAACGGCCGCTCAGGTCGGAGGTGAACGCCATGACGCGGCCAAGCCCATAACGCCAAGAAACCAATAGCGGGTCCTTATCGGCGCGCATGAGCAATTCGGCGCGTGGCTTGGGATAAGTCAAAACGTAACCGCGCAGCTCCGGCAAGCTATTCGGCGGAATCCCCTTGAGCGGCCCGGTCGGAGCGACAATACTCGCCGTGACATTTTTTTCAATCAGCAAATCGCGTGCGATGAGCAGCGTTTCAGCGGTAAAAATCTGCGGAATCGTCTGCGGGTCGAGGGCGACGTAGCCCCGTCCTTTGCCGATTTTAGCCATGTCGGCCATCAGTGGCACGTCGGCATCGTTACCGACGGAAACCGTCGAAACGGTGACTCCGTCGCGCGCCATCCTGCCCACCAGCGATTTAAAATCCGCCTTGTCCGTCAGTCCGTCGGAGAGCACGATCACATGCTTGATCGCCGCCTGCTTGCCAGCCATGCCACGCTGCGCTTCGAGCATCGCCTTGTAGAGATCCGTGCCGCCGTCGGATTGCAGCGCAGCTAACCCAGAGTTGAGCCACTCACCTTTGGCGACTTGGCGAAATGGCAATGCCCAGTCCCAGTTGGCATCGAAAGCGAGGATACCCACTTGATCGGTCGGGTTCATGATATCCGCGGCGGCGACGGCGGCAGCTTTGGCGAGATCGAGCTTGGTGCCGCCTTCCGCGCCGGCGCCCATGCTGCCCGACTTATCGATCACGAACAGCAAAGCCACATGGGGCATTTCTAAGCGCGCGGGCGGGCGCATGTCGACGGGCAAGACGCGCTCTAGCGGCGTGCGAAAATATCCGCCGGCGCCGTAACTTTGCGAGCCGCCCACGACCCACAAGCCACCACCCAAGTCGCGCACATATTTTTCAATATTTTCGAGCTTGGCGTGAGACAGTTGAAACGCCGGCACGTTGTCGAGCACCAGAAGATCGAAGGAGGCAAGCTCGGCGAGCGACAACGGATGTCGTTCCGGCGCCGACTCGACCACCGTGTACCCTTGCACTTGCAATACCCGCGTGAGCACCCGTTGGCCTTCCGGTTGGGCGGTCAGCAGCAACACCCGGGGCGGCCCCTTGACCTCGACGACGCCATGCAACAGATTGTTTTCCGCCAGCGTGTCGTCGGCCGATTCGACCAGCAGCTCGTAAGTATGGTTGCCGCGCTCCTTGAGACTATCGCGAATGGTGAACGCGTTGCTACCGGCTTTCAGGCGCGCTGCCTGGTCCCAATAGGGCGCGCCATCGCGCAACAAGCGAATCCGCGCCGGCGCTTCGCGTCCGCTTTCCACCTTAGCGCGGATCTCAAAGCCTTCGGCGCTATCGACTTGGCGCGGCAGTTGGAGATCGCTCAAATAAATCTCATTGCGGCCGCGCGCCAAACCGACGGGCAATGTCCAGACGGAAACACCCTGGCTGCGCAGCCAGGGAATCAGCCGCGCGCTTTGACCACGGTTCTCGTTACCGTCGGAGATTAGCAGAATTCGCCCCTGCCGTGCTTCGCCGATCTGCGCCGCCGCCGATTGCAGCGCCGCCTGTAGGTCGCTTGCTTCGCGATCCAAGCGAGCGCCGAAGTCGCTCGTCAAAATCGTTGGGCGCGGCAAAAACTCCCACTCCGGGGTCCCGCCGAAGGCGAGCAACCCGGTGCGCGTCGCCGGATGGTCGAAACGCTGTGCCGCTTCGAGCAGTTCGTTGGCTTTCTCCCGCCCCTGTTGGCCGACGCTGCGCGACAAGTCGACGCCGAAAACCACATCGAGGGCCGTGGTCGAACGGAAGATGCGCGGATTGACCAAGGCAAGCGCGAGCGCAGCCAAGGCGACGCCGCGAAAGACCAGCGGGTATAGCGTCAGGCCCTGGCGCCAAGCTAAAAACAATTCCGCACCGAGCAGCAGCAGTCCCAGTCCGAGGAGCATTGGCCAGAGCGGCAAGCCGCGCTCCACCGCCCTGTGAGTTTCCTCCCCGGGCGCGGCCGCCGCGGTTAAATTGAGCCGCGGCACGATGTCCGATTCGCTTTCGTCGAACAAATTGACCGCGAAGCGGCCGGCGCGGCTGGCGCTCTTATAGCCATAGAAACCACTTTGGAAAGTGTCGCTGAACAGGAGCGGGCTCGCCGCGGCGCCGAAAACTTCCTTGCTGCCCGACGGCGAAGTGATTTCAACGGCGCTATCGCCGACCGGCAAACGGAGCGCGATCGGCGTTCCCGCCTGGGCGCTCTGGGCAGGGAACTCCAAACGCTGCGGCTGAAACCATTCAAACAGATTATGCATCAACAGCGGAAAGGCGACACGCAGCGGCAGATCCGAAGCGGCCAGATCGAAACCAACAAATAACAAACGCAACTTGGCTTGCTCGAGTGCAATCATCAGCGGCCCTTCGGTCGAATTGGCTAATACCGTGGCGCCGCCGCTCACCCCAATGCGCCGCGCTTCTTGGACGCGCAGATCGCCGAGACTCAGCCCCTCGGTGAGCGGATGTTTGGCCAACGGCGCGCTGACCCGCGGATTTTCGCTCTTGCCGCGCGGCTCAATCGGCAAGTTGGAAGGCACGGTGTCGATCAGCAGAAAATTTCCCTGGGTCAATGGCGGCACGGGAACCCGATCGAAGATCACAACATCGTACGGCTGCGTGTGCTCTTGCTCAGCTTTCCAGCGCGGCGCGCTGGTCAACTCGACGTTGGCGAAAAAACGCAAAAGACCGCTGACATGGGCATTGCCCGGGCCGACGTACAGCACCCGCACTGCCGGCGCGTCGTTGAGCGCCAAAAAGGCGTGATTGTCGGTGGCGAAATCATCGTCGATCTCCAAGCGCGCGGCCAACGCGCCGGTCGACCCGCCTTGCAGTTCGCCCCTGATGTCACCATCAACCGGATAGATGAGCACGCGCCGTTCGCCGGCGCCGATATCCACCTGCTCCCGTACTAAGACCTTCTCGCCCAAGCTGAGCGTCAGCGGCGCGCGCATCGCCGTCGCGCTAAAATTGCGTAGATGCACCATGATTTCCGCCGCTGACGGGCGCTCCGGCTGGCGGCGCAGCGAGAAACCGACGATCGCTAGGTTGACCATCTCGCGGTTTTTTTCTTTAGGCCCGATGATATTAATGAATCGCAAATGCGCCACCGGCTTGGCATATTCATCGGCGCCGGCGAAGGCGCCGTCGCTGATGACGGCCACCTGGTCGGCCCCGCCACGCTGGAGAAAAGCGTGAGCAAATAGAATCGCGTCTTTAATCCGCCCGGGCGCGTCGGTCGCTTCCAGGTTACGGCCCAACTCGCGCAGTCTGCGTTTGTCCGCGGTGAACGGCGCGAGCAGGCGTGGCTGAGTGCTGGCACCGATGACGAGCATTTTTTGCTCGGCCGCCAAGCCGTCGACCAAAGCAAGAAATTCCTGGCGCGCGGCCTCGAAGCGTGTGCCGTTCTGGCCTTTGGCCTTCATGCTCGCGCTGACATCGAACACCACCACCAGGTCGCCGGCATGCCAACCGAAATGGCGCAACGCCGGATCGGCCAACGCCACGATCAACGCGATGGCGGCGAGCAGCTGCAAGATCAGCAGCAAATTCTTGCGTAACAACCAGCCGAGCCGCGTGGCGAGCGGGCGCTCGCGCAGCACCCGCTCCCAAAGAAACAGCGTCGTCGTGGCGATCTTGAGACCGCGCGGCTTAAGGCTATGGAGAAACAGAATCAGCGGCAGCGCGGCGGCGAGCAAGAAGAGCGCGGATGGCAAAGACCAGATCATGACTGAGATTCTATCACGAGGTTTGTTAAACAAACGTAGTTCAAGATGTTCTCTCGCCAAGACGCAAAGGCGCAAAGTTTAGGGATCAAGCCGATCTCGGAAAACATTCCGATCTGACCTTGGCGTCTTTGCGCCTTTGCGAGAGAATCTTTCTCTTCGCACTTGGATTGATCTCGCGCCAAGCACGCCAAGTTCGCAAAGGCCCCGCCAAGCTTCCTACTGTTTTGTTCCTTGGCGTCCTTTGCATTCTTTCCGCGAGATAATGTCTTTCCCTATCTGCTCCCCGCCAGAAATATTCCAATATGTTTAGCGACGCCTTAGCGCTCACGCCACACTGCTCACCTGGCGCAGCGTCTGCAGCACGAACTCGTCGAAGGGAACCTGGGTCGAGGTGCGCAGGTAATCAATCCGCCGGCTGGCGCACACGCTCTCGATCTCCTTGAAATAATTCGCCAGCTCGGCCTGAAAGCGCCGCACTAGATCGTCATCGAGAAAAAATTTGCGCTCTCGCCCGCCTTCGACGTCGACCAACGCGACATCGCCCGACGCGCTGGGCTGAAGCTCGCGCTCATCGACGATATGAATGACCAACAGTTGATGACCTTTGGCGGTCAATTCTTCCAGCGCCCGGCGCCAGCCGGCCGGATCGAACAGGTCGCTGACGATCACGACGAAACCGGGGTGGGGAAACAAATTCGTAAACGCGTGCGCCGCCGTTTGCAAATGGGTCTCGCCGCTCGATGAGAGCCTGCTCAAGAAACTGAACAGGCTGAGAATCTGTTTGCGCCCGCGGCCGAGCGAGAGGGGCGTCTGCAAAGCGGCGGAAAACGCCGCGCCGCCGACCCGATCGAGATTCTTCAAGCCGATATAACCCAATGCCGCCGCGACTTTCTTGGCGTAGTCGAGCTTCGTCGGCGTGCCTTCGGCCCCCATTGCCATAGACCGGCTAGCATCGACGAGCAAATAGATATTCATCTCCTGCTCGGCGGTGAACACTTTTACCAGCAACCGCTCAAGGCGGCGGTAAATGTTCCAGTCGACGTAGCGCAGGTCATCGCCGGGTTGATAGCGCCGGTAATCGGAGAACTCCAGGCTAAACCCTTTGCGCGAAACCGCATGCTCACCCTTCAGCGCCGCCCAGCTGAGCCGCTTGGCGACCAGGCGCAGCCGTTCGAGTTTGCGCAGAAAGTCGGTATCGAAGAAGGTCTCGGGTTTCGGGTCTCGGGTTTCGGGTTCGATGAAATGCGACACCGTTGCCTTGTTTTGTCGGGGATCTTGCGCGAAGCGCGGAATCTTTTCCTCGATCCGGCGCGACAATTTGGCCAGAGCACCAGCGACACGCCGCCGCTCCGACTCGAAACTCGAAACCCGCAACTCGAAACTCATTTCTTGCCTACTCCACTTCCGGCACTTGGGCGACTAATTCGTTTAGAATCTTTTCGCTGCCGATGCCTCCGGCGTCCGCCTCCAAGTTTAGAATCAGCCGATGGCGCAGGCTCGGCAACAACATCGAACGAATATCTTCGAAGGAGACATTCGGCCTGCCCGCCATCAGCGCACGGGCTTTCGCCGCCAGAACCAAACTTTGCAAACCGCGGGGGCTCGAACCGTAGAGAACAAAGCGGTGCGCCAACGATTCGCCGTCAATTTTAGTCTCGCTATTCGGATGGGTACTCATCACCAAGCGCACGGCATAGTCCTTGACCGCCTCGGCGAGCGGCACTTCGCGCACCCATTGGCGCAATTGCAAAATGCCGGCTCCGTCCAACACTTCGCGCAGCGCCGAGGGCGGCGCCGACGTGGTCAAATCGGCGATGCGCGCCAACTCGGCGCGACTCGGGAATTGCATGAGCAACTTAAAGAAAAACCGGTCCACCTGCGCTTCAGGCAGCGGATAGGTGCCTTCCATCTCAATCGGATTCTGCGTCGCCAAAACCATAAAAGGATGCTCCAGCCGATGCATCTTGCCACCGACGGTAACACTCTGTTCTTGCATTGCTTCAAGCAGAGCCGATTGAGTTTTCGGTGTCGCCCGGTTGATTTCATCGGCTAAGACGATGTGCGCGAACACGGGGCCGGGTTGAAATTCAAAGATTTTACGGCCCGAGGGATCGTCGGTCAGCATGTTGGTACCGGTAATGTCAGCGGGCATCAGATCGGGTGTGAACTGAACCCGCGAAAAACTGAGATTCAAAATCTCGCCGAGGCTTCGCACCAACAGAGTCTTGCCGAGTCCAGGCACCCCCTCGAGTAAACAATGGCCGCCGCATACCAGCGCGATGAATACTTGCTCGATCAATTCCGCGTGGCCGACGATCGTTCGGGCGAGCTCGCTGCGTAATGCATCGAAAGTGCGGCGCGCGTGCTCGATACGCTGCTCAATGTCCGCTACAGATTCCATGACAAAACCCCCTCAAAGCATCAATGGAGTAACGGAGTGTCGGCGTATTGGGTCTCGGACACCGATCACTCTACGATTCCAACCGTTCGAGCAACTCACTTTCCAGGCTCGTTGATTTCCAAAGACAAAAAATAATTCCTGATGGTTTTTTTTAGCGCCTCGGGCACGCGCTCGGAATTGAGCTCTTGCTCGGCTTGACGGCGGTAGTGAGCGGCTACCTCCCGCGGCCCCACGGCGCTCTTTCCCGGCGCTGGCTTACCTTTAAACCCGACGGCGCTGCTGTCGCCACCGCCGAGCATCCCTTTCACCTCGGTCTGCGCGCCGCCGCGAAACTCCGGCAGACCGCCGTGGTCTTTTTTGCCCGGCTCTTTGCCCGGCAAGTTGCCGCGGCCTTTCTCCTTGACATCGTCGCCTGCAGCCTCCTGCTCTCCCCGTCCGGCCGTCTGCAGATCGTTTTCATTGCGCCCGGCTTGTCCGGTCTTCGTCATCTGTTCGAGAAATTGTTGCGCGTCGAGCAAAGTGCGCCGGTCAAGCTCGCCGGTGGCTTGCTGCTCGAGCCGGTCGAGAAAGGTTTTCATCTCGTTTGGGCCGAAACCTGGTCCGGCTTGGGCGCCCTTGTCCAACTGCCGCTTGAGTTGCGGCAAGGACTCCAAGCGATCCATCCATTGCTCCGGCAGCGCTTGGCTCTCCTTGGTGGCGCCGGGAAGATTCAACAGATCACGC
>Ga0214472_10004368_pt1 | contig 14917 bp, 13 predicted proteins | sample RVTome_6_FD_207662 | JGI IMG/M metagenome (GOLD analysis project Ga0214472, IMG submission 207662) | Soil microbial communities from uranium-contaminated site in the Upper Colorado River Basin, Wyoming, United States - RVT140D175 | ecosystem: Environmental > Terrestrial > Soil > Contaminated >...
CTCTGCCTCCGGGCCGCGCCGCTCAGCCCGCGCCACGCCGCCGCCGCGCGGTCGCTGCCGCGACCTTGCGCTGCGCCGGGCTCCGAAACACGCGCGCGAACACCTGATCGACATGGCGCAGATAGGAACCGGCATCGAACACCCGCTGCAGCGCCGCGCCTTTCACATGGCGGCGGATGTCGGGATCGGCCGCCGCCAGCGCTTTGAAATCGGCCTCCTGCTCCCAGGCCCGCATCGCGCAGCGCTGGACCCAGGTATAGGCCTGATCGCGCGCCGCGCCGGCTTCCACCAGAGCGTGGAGCAGGCCGCCGGAGTAGACCAGACCGCGCAACCGTTCCAGATTCCTCTGCATATTCTGCGGGTAGATGTGGAGGTTTGCAATCACGGCGCTGAACTTGCGCAGCATGTAGTGCGCCAGAATGGTGGCATCGGGCAGCAGCACCCGCTCGCTGCCGCTGTGCGAGATGTCGCGCTCCTCCCACAGCACCATGTTTTCTAGCGCCGCCTGGGCGTAGCCGCGCAGCAAGCGGGCCAGGCCGCAGATGCGCTCGCACACGATCGGGTTGCGCTTGTGCGGCATCGACGACGAGCCGCGCTGGCCGCGCCGGAACGGCTCCTCGAGCTCGAGGATCTCGCTGCGCTGCGCGGCGCGGATCTGGGTCGCGAATTTCTCCAGGCTGGTCGCCAGCAGCGCCAGCGCACAGACCAGCTCGGCGTGGCGGTCGCGCTGCAGGATCTGGGTGGAGATCGGGGCGGCTTCGAGACCCAAACGGCGGCAGACCTCGGCTTCGATCTCGGGGCCGAGATGCGGATAGTTGCCGACCGCGCCCGAGAGCTTGCCGACCGCGATGGCGTGACGCGCCGCGGCCAGGCGCCGGTCGGCGCGCTGACATTCGGCGTGCCATAGCGCGAAGCGCAGCCCCAGCGAGGTCGGCTCGGCGTGCACTCCGTGGGTGCGCCCGACCATCGGCGTCCGCTTGTACCGGCGCGCCTGCTTCTCGAGCGCCGCCATCAGCGCCGCGAGCTCGCCGCGGATCAGGTCGACCGCGAGCGCCAGCCGCAGGCTCAAGGCGGTGTCGACCACGTCGTACGAGGTCAGGCCGTAGTGAATGAAGCGCCCCTCGGGCCCCAAGCCTTCCTGGACGTTAGTGACGAAGGCGATCACATCGTGGTCGACCACCTTCTCGATCTGCTCGATGCGCTTGGAGCTGAAGCGGGCCTGGCGGATCTTGGTCAGGTCGCGGCGCGGGATCAGGCCGCGGAGCGCGAGCACCTCGCAGACTTCGATCTCGACCTTGAGCCAGGAGCCGAACTTGGCCTCCTCGCTCCACAGGTCGGCCATCTCCTTGAGACTGTACCGCGGAATCATGCCCGTTACCGGCTCCGAGCCCGAATTTTCAGTCTATCACCGACGCCTTGAGAGAAATGTAGGGGAGGGGCTTGTCCCCTCCCGAGCGGCGCCGCGATCTGGATCAGTGACTGATCGGCGACCTCGGCGGCCAACCGGGCGGGGACTAGCCCCGCCCCTACATTTTTCATAGAGCCGTTCACAGCATCTCCCCTCGAGCAGGGAAGAAGCTCACAGCGTGATCGGATCGGAGGGGCGGTCGGCGGCGGCGACCTGGACCTCGACGGTGGGGAGACCGACCGCTTTGAGCGCGCTTTCGCCGGCCAGAAAGGCCAGCGCCGGCTCGTTGTTGAACTGGGAGAGATGCGCGAGCACCAGATGCCGCGTGGTGCGCCCCGCCGCCTCGCGGATCAACCCGGCACAGGCGTCGTTCGAAAGGTGGCCGGTGCGGCTCATCAAACGCTGCTTGAGAAACCACGGGTACGGTCCTTCGCGGAGCAGATCGATATCGTGGTTGGCCTCGATCACCACCGCTTCGCAGTCGCGCAGCCGCTCGACCACCAAGGCGGTGACGAAACCGAGGTCGGTCGCGAACCCGATCCGGCTGCTGCCATCCGAAAACACGAACCCGACCGGATCGGCCGCATCGTGGCAGACGCTGAAAGCCTGCAGCCAAAGGCCGCTGACATCGAGCGCGTCGCCGGCTTTGAGCTCGACCGGCTGAGCGCCGTCGCCGAGATCCTCGGCCACCGCCTCGAGCGTCGCCGGGGTGCCGAGCACCGGGCGCGGGTAGAGCTTGGTCCAACGCTTGAGGCCGCGGGCGTGGTCTTCGTGCTCGTGGGTCAGAAAGATCGCGTCGATCTTTTCCGGATCCTCACCGATCGCCTGGAGCCGCTTGGTGATCTCGCGCGCCGACAGGCCGACGTCGACCAGGAAGCGCCGCCCGTTGGATTTGAGCAGCGCGCAGTTGCCGCCGGAGCCGCTGCCCAGCAGAACCAGTCCCAATCCCACGGCGCTGAGCATACCGCATTCACGGCGCCGCTGCCAATTGGGTGGCGCCGGACCGCGACCCCCACCGATTGTGGCTTTTCGGGTGCCGGCTCGCATTCTCGGCCCGCGCTTGGGCACAATGGGCGGCATGAAGGCGATCGTTCTGGAGCGACCCGGGAGCGTGGCGCTGGCGGAATGCGCCGAGCCGGCGCTGCTCGAGCCCGGCGACGCGATCGTGCGCGTCACCACGGCGGCGATCTGCGGCTCCGACCTGCACATCGTCTCGGGGCGCGACCGCGGGGTGGTGCCCGGCACCATCATGGGGCACGAGTTCGTCGGCGCGATCGAGGCGCTGGGCCCCGAAGTCGAAGGCCTGGCGCTCGGGGATCGAGTGCTCGCTCCCTTCACCATCAATTGCGGGCGCTGCTTCTACTGCCGCCGCGAGCTGCCGGCGCGCTGCCAGGCGTCGCTGGGCTTCGGCTTCGTGACCGAGGGCGGCCGCGGGCTGCAAGGCGCGCAGGCCGAGCGGGTCCGGGTGCCGCTGGCGAGCAGCACCCTGCTCAAGCTGGCCGCCGCGTACGACGACGGCACGCCGCTGCGCGATCAGGACGCGCTGCTCTTGGGCGACATCTTCTCGACCGCGTACTCGAGCGCGGAGCAGGCCGGCATTCGATCGGGCGACGTGGTCGCGGTGGTCGGCTGCGGGCCGGTCGGCCTGCTCGCGGTGCGTGCCGCCGGCCTGTTCGACGCCGGAACCATCGTCGCGATCGACACGGTGGGCTACCGGCTCGAACAGGCGCGCGCTTGGGGCGCGCAGACCTGCGCGCCAGAGCACGCCGGCGCGGCGGTTGCGGCCCGCACCGAAGGGCGCGGCGCCGACGCGGTGATCGAGGCGGTCGGATCGCCGGCGGCGCTCGACCTCGCGCTCGAGCTGGCGCGACCCGGCGCGATCGTCTCGATCGCCGGCTACCACACCGAGCCGCGCTATCCGCTCCCGATTCAGGCCGCCTACGGCAAGAACCTGACCCTCACCATCGGGCGTTGCAACGCGCGGCTCTACATGGACAGGCTGATGCCGCTGGTGCTGAGCAAACGGGTCGAGTGGGATGGCATCTTCAGCCACGTTCTGCCGCTCGACGAGGGCGTGCGCGGCTACCAGCTGTTCGCCAACCGGCTCGACCGCGCGATCAAGATCCTGCTCAAACCATGACTCCCCTCTCCTTCACGGAGCCTGGTTGGGGATGAGGGAGTGAGCTGGATGCAGCAGGCGACGCCAGGTTGAGTTTGTTGCGCCTCACGGGCGGGGACCAGCCCCGCCCCTACAGATGGGCACGGCATCCCGGACCCGATGTAGGGGCGGGGCTCGTCCCCGCCCGGTCGTTTACGAGGCGAGCTGGAGATCGGGGAGCGGGATCCCTTTGCGGCCGCCGTTGGCCAGCAAGGTCAGCGCCAGCCGCTCGGGGCTCAGATACTCCTGCGCCAGCTCGAGCAGCTGCTTGCGGCTGGTGCGGTCGATGGCGCCGAACGCATCCTTCAAGGTGGAGAGCTGGCCGAAAGCGATTTCCTGCCGCGCCAGATTCGACATCCGCGAGCTGGTCGACTCTTGGGCCAAGGCCAGCGATCCTTTGAGATGCTCCTGAGCGCGCTGCAGCTCTTCGGCCCGCACTCCGCGATGGCGCAGGCTGCGCAGCTCGCGCAGCACCAGCTCGACCACCCGGCCGACCTCCGCGGTCGAGCAGCCGGCGTACACCGTGAGACAGCCGGAGTCGGCGAACAGATCGACCGCCGAGTCGATCGCGTAGGCCAGCCCCAATCGTTCGCGCACGCTCTGGAACAGTCGCGAGCTCATCGACCCGCCGAGCACGGTATTGAGCAGATGCGCGGCGTAGCGCCGCGGCGAGCGCAGCGAGGGCATCGGCGCGCCGATGCAGAGATGGGCCTGCTCCAGCCCCTCCTTGCTATACACCCGCACGCCCCCGGCCGGATGGGGCTCGGGCTGCACCGGTCCCGGGTCGGCGCGCAGCGGCAGCTCGGCGAAGCGCCGCTGGATCGCCGCCTGCAACCGCCCGGGCTCGAACTGGCCGGCGGCCGCGAACACCAGCTGCGGCGCCGCGATCCGGCTGCGGAAGAAACGGATGAGCTGCGCGCGCTTGAGCTGAGCGATCGAGCTGCGGGTGCCGGCGATCGGCCGCCCCAGCGGATGTTGCGGATAATACTGCTGCATGAACAGATCGTGGATGTGCTCGTCCGGATTGTCCTCGACCATCTTGATCTCTTCGAGAATCACGCCGCGCTCGGTCTCGATCGAGCGCGACGAGAGCTGGGGCCGCAGCAGCAGCTCGGCGAGCAGCTCCAGCGCGACCTCGAGATGGTCGGGCAGCACCCGGACGTAGAACGCGGTGGCGTCGCGGCCGGTGAAGGCATCGAGCTGGCCGCCGACCGCGTCGATCGCGCGCGCCAGACCGGCGCCGGTGTAGTGGCGCGTGCCCTTGAACAGGGCGTGCTCGAGGAAATGAAAGTAGCCCTGTTCGTCGTCGTGCTCGTGGCGCGAGCCGAGCCGCAGATAGACGCCCAGCGCCACGCTGCGAGCGCCTTTGATCTGCTCGCTGACCAGCACCGAGCCGCCGGGCAGCTCGGTGCGCGTCATCGGCAGCTGCGCCGAGCCCGGCGGGACGCGGCGCGGCGCAACGCGGTGCTTGATCCGAGGACGCGCCCTCATGCTCTAACCATCCAAGGGGCTCCGCCCTTGATATCCCCCCGCATGGTCCTGAATGGGTGGCATGGGTGGCCGCAGGCCGCCCATGGACGAGGTCCGCACCGCGAGTGAGGTCGTCCATGGGCGCGCTGCGCGTGCCCATGCCACCCATGCGCGCCTCGGCAGCCGACTGGGATCCTGTGCTCCTGCCAGGAACGAGTACAGATTCTCGTTTCGCCGTGCATGACGATCTAACCGCCCGCCATCAAGCTCACCAGCAGCGCTTTTTGCGCGTGCAAACGATTCTCGGCCTGGTCGAAGACCACCGATTGCGGACCCTCGAGCACCTCCTCGGTCACCTCTTCACCGCGGTGGGCCGGCAGGCAGTGGAGAAACACCGCGTCCGGCCGGGCCAGCCTCATCACCGCGGCGTTCACTTGGTACGGCATCAGCGCGCGCAGCCGCTCCTCGCGTTCGGCTTCGAACCCCATCGAAGCGAACACATCGGCGTAAATCGCGTCGGCCTGCGCCAACCCGGCGGCCAGATCATTGCTGACTTCGATCCGCGCGCCGGTCTCGAGCGCGATCCGCTCGGCGCGCTCGGTCAGGCGCGGATCGGGTTTGTAGCTCGGATGGCAGACCACGGTCACGTGCATCCCGCTGCGCGCGCCGGCCAGCATCAACGAATGAGCCACGTTGTTGCCGTCGCCGACAAAAGCCAGCTTGAGGCCGGCGAGCCGGCCTTTCTTCTCCCGCAGGGTGAACAGATCGGCCAGCGCCTGGCATGGATGGAGCAGGTTGGTCAGCCCGTTGATCACCGGGATCGAAGCGTGCTCGGCCAGCTCGAGCACGGTCTCGTGGGCGAAGGTGCGCGCCATGATCGCTTGCGCCCAGCGCGACAGATTGCGCGCCACGTCCTTGATCGCCTCGCGCTTGCCCAGACCGATCTCGGTGTTGGTCAGGTAGAGCGCGTGTCCGCCCAGCTGCAGCATGCCGATCTCGAAGGTGGCGCGGGTGCGCAGCGATGGCTTCTCGAAGATCATCGCCAACACCTGGCCCTGGAGCGCGGTTGCGAACCGCTGCGGCTCGGCCTTGATCCTGGCGCTGAGATCGAGCAGCGCGTCGAGCTCGGCGCCGGAAAGCTCGCTGAGGCTGATGAAGTGCTTCGGTTTCATGAGCGCGCCGGCCCCAAGAACGGCTTGAGCACATCGGCCAGGTTGGGACGTCCGATCTCCTGCAGCTCGTAGAGCACCCGCACCGCCGGCTTGTTGAACTCCAGGATTCGGCGCAGGTCGATCGGGGTGGCGACGATCACCACGTCGCACTCGGCGCGCTTGAGCGTGGTCTCCAGATCGTGCACCTGAGCCTCGCCGTAACCCATCGCCGGCAGCACCGGCCCGATGCCCGGATAATGCTCGAAGGTCTCGGCGATCGAGCCGACCACGAACGGCCGCGGATCGACGATGGTGGCCCCGTACTTCTCGGCCGCGAACACGCCGGCGCCGTATTTCATCTCGCCGTGGGTCAGGGTCGGCCCGTCCTCCACCACCACCGCGCGCTGGCCGCGCAGCTTGTCGCCGTCTTCCACCAGCAGCGGCGAGGCCGCCTCCACCACTATCGCGGCCGGATTGTGATGCACGATGTTGCGCCGCACCTCGGCGATCGCCTCGCGGCGCGCGCCGACCATTTTGTTGATCACGATCACGTCCGCGCGCCGCAGGTTGGTCTCGCCCGGATGGTAGCGCAGCTCGTGGCCCGGCCGGTGCGGATCGACTACCACGATTTCGAGATCGGGGACGTAGAACGGGGTGTCGTTGTTGCCGCCGTCCCACAGCACGATGTCGGCCTCCTGCTCGGCCTGGCGCAGGATCGCCTCGTAGTCGACGCCGGCGAACACCACCGTGCCCTCGCGCAGATGGGGCTCGTACTCTTCGCGCTCTTCGATGGTGCAGTTGTGGCGGTCGAGATCCTCGAAGCTGGCGAAGCGCTGCACCGCTTGGGCCGCCAGATCGCCGTACGGCATCGGATGGCGCACCACCACGATCGTGCGGCCGGCGGCACGGAGCAGCTCGCAGATCCGCCGCGTGGTCTGGCTCTTGCCGCAGCCGGTGCGGACCGCGCAGACCGACACCACCGGGACCTTCGAGCGCACCATGGTGACGCGCGGCGCGGCGAGGCGGAAATCGGCGCCCGCCGCCAGCACCAGCGAAGCGCGATGCATGATGTATTCATGCGAGACATCGCTGTAGGCGAACAGGACCTCGTCGACCTTGAGCGACTTGATCAGGCTGTAGAGCTCGGCTTCGGGATAGATCGGGATCCCTTGCGGATAGCGCGGGCCGGCCAGCGCGGCCGGGTAGCGGCGCCCTTCGATGTTGGGTATCTGGGTGGCGGTAAAGGCCACCACCTCCACGCTCGAATCGCTGCGATACAGCAGGTTGAAATTGTGAAAATCACGCCCTGCCGCGCCCATGATCAGGACCCGTTTGCCAGCCATCGGAGAGACTCCTTGAAACGCTTAAAAAGGGATCTTTGCTCGCTTTTCGGCGCGCCGGCGCCGGTCGATCGCCCGCTCCACCCTAACAATCTCGGGCTCGAATCGATCCTACAACGCGACCTACGGCCTGTAAACTCCCACCCGCACCGGGCAGTGGGTCCGTTTGGCCGATTGCCGTTTGGCCTGCACCCATGGGTGCCGTGGGCAAGCTCGGCTTGCCCACGGACAACCGAGGAATGCGAAAGCAGAACTCTTTCCGGATTCAAATGTCGTCCGTGGGCAGAGCAGAGCTTGCCCACGGCACCCGAAACTTTTGGGTCGCGCTGACATGCAAAACGAACTGAGCCACTACCCCGCATCGAGCGCTCGATGAATCAGCGGACGCGCGAAAGCGGCGCGGGGCAAAACGGATCGCGCTGGGTCTGCCACTGCGGCACCGGATGCCAGGAGGCATCCGGAAAAATCGCCGCCAGCACGCGCAGAAAGTTGCCGCCCAAGATCAGCCCGACGTCGGGCGCGCCGTAGCCGCGGCGCAGCAGGCCGTCGGCGATTTGAAACACCCGCAGCGCCGGATCCAGGCCGCGGATCGCGTAGAGCGGATCGGGCTTCCCGGTGGCGGGGCGCACCGCCTCGACATCCACGTCGCTGCCGAGCCCGACGTGCTCAGGGCCGACCAAGCGCGCCACGTGATCGAAATGATCCAGCAGATCCTCCAGCGAGGGCGCCGCACTGCGGCCGACGAAACCGCGCACGATGGTGATGCCCATCACCCCGCCGCCGGCGGCGAGCTGTTTGATCACCGCATCGGATTTGCAGCGCGGTTGCCCGGGCACCAAAGCGCGGCAGTTGGAGTGGGTCACCAGCACCGGTTTGCTCGAGGCGGCCAGAGCGTCCAGGCTGGTGCGCTCCCCGCAGTGCGAGATGTCCACCGCCATGCCGCTGTCGTTCATCGCCGCGATGATCCCGGCGCCGAAGCCGGTCAGACCGCGATCGTGAGCTTCGAAACAACCGCTGCCGATTCGGTTGCGCTGGTTGTAGGTCAGCTGCGACACCCGCTGCCCCAAGGCGTAGAACGGCCCGACATCGGCGGCGCTGCGGAAGTGGTTCGAATTCTGAAACCCGATCAGGACGCCGAGCTTGCCCAGCTTGGGAACGTGGAGCAGGTCGTTGATCCCTTCGATCCGCGCCAGAAAACAGTTCTCCCGCTCGAGCAGGCGGTTCCATCCGCGCAGCCAACGCAGCACCGCTTGATGCGAATCGCTCGAGCTGGTCTCGATCGCGGGATGGAAGATGTTGACCCCCGAAGCTTCGAGCTTGCGATAGTCGGGCTCGGCGAAGTCGGCGGGATTGCGATACCAAGCGTAGAGTTTGGGCCAGTCCAAGGTCAGCAGCCCGAGCATGTCGACCACCGTCGAGCCGAGCACCAAATCGACCGCGCGGGCGGAAACCTGGGCCGGCGCGGCGGCCTCGAGCGCGCCGCGGCCGAATTGCGCCAAGGGGGCGGCGAGCAGACCCAATCCGCCCCACAGGGTCTTTCCCAAGAAGCGTCTTCGGCCGATCGACATGTGCCCTGCTCTCTCGATCGAACCGAGCGGCCCCGAGTCTATAAAGCTACCTTCCCGGCGCCAGCGACCCGAAACCGTGACTCGACTCGGAGCGCGCCGGCCGCGCGACCGTGCGAACGGTGTTGGGCCAGGAGTCGGACGGCTCGGCGTCGTTGCGCCGAGCGCGGACCACGAAACGAAGCGGCGCGTTGCCGATATAGTTGAACGGATAGCAGGTTACCAGAGTAATCGCCGGATAGTCGGTCGCGGCGGTGACCTCGATGTCGCTCGGTTCGACCACTTGGGTCCATTCCACGGTGAAAACATCGCGGCCCGCGCTGCTTTCCAGATAGACGACATCGCCGACCTGGATCGTTTTCAGCGGGCGGAAGAACGTATCGCGATGTCCGGCGAGCACGATGTTGCCCGCTTGTCCGGGCCGTGCGCTGCCATCGAGCCGGCCCACCGCGCGCTGCAAGGTGCGGCCCGAGGTGCCTTCGGCGATGACCGCTTCGAGATCGAGCCGCGGAATCTCGATGCGCGCGATCGGAGCGCCGGCCGCGATCACACCGGCTGATGCGTCTTCCCTGCCTCCGTGCTCGGCCAGCTCCGCCAACGTTTCGCGCGCGCGACTCTGATAGATCTGCGCGTCCAATACCATCCACGCCGCCAGTCCCAGCGCGGCCAGCGAGCAGGCCCACAGCACGGCTTCGACGCCGGCGACGCAGCGCGCCGCCAGGCTGGCGCCGGGGCTGCGAGTACCACCGCTCCGTAACCGTTGCAGCAGTTGTGGTCCGAGTTGTGGTCCGAATCGGGTCATGAACGGTCCTGCTTCCCTCAAAGGTTCCCGGGAGGGTTGCCCCTCCCGGGAAGGACGGTTTGAAACCAGCGATGCAGCCTTACTGGCGGCGGGCGATTCTCAGGCCAGCCGCAGTCGCAGCACCGGCTCCGCCGAGCAGCACCAGCAGCGCGAGCGGGCTCGCGGTCTGCGGCAGCTCCTCATCCGCGAACTCGTCCGAGGCGACCTCCGACTCGGTGTCTTCCGCGGTCATGGACTCGGCCGGCTGCTCCTCCGCGACCGGATCCTGCGCGTACTGATCCTCGGTCTGGGCCGGCTCGTTGGCCGGCAGCTCCTCCTCCGAGGTCTGCGCGAACAGCGGAACCGACAGCAGCAACGCGAAGCTTGCCAGGATGGCGACGACTTTGCTCTTCATCTGTATTGCCCTCCTTTGGTTTGGGTTCGACTCCGTTACCATGTCGAGCGAAGGCGCGCCAGATTTTCGCCCGACATCGCCCGGGTCGAGTGCAACCGCGGTGCCACAGCGGGCGGCACCGGCTTTCATCGCTGCGCCGGCCCTGTGCGACCTCTCAGGCGCGATCCGGTCCGGATCGGCCGGGAGAATTTTCCCGGCTGCGATCCTTTTCCCGCCCGAATCTGCAAGTCGCGCCGTGGTCGGGCGCAACGCGGGACCCTCTGTGGCTGCGCCCCTCGAGCCTGGCGCCCTGCGGCTGCGGATCCGCCGCCGGTTGCCGCAGCCGCGGGAAAGCTCGGCGCTGCGTTTGAAGTGCGGCACTGCTCTTGCAAAACCGAAGTCCCATGCGGACTGGGCAGCGGAGAAGCGGTTGGATCCTGTTCGCTCTCGGGGGCCTGCTGGCTATCGGGATCGCGGGTTGCGCCAGCCGCAGCGCGCGCGACCCGGCGCGCGCCGAACCGATCCGAGTCGAGCCGGCAGCGCCCGAGCCGGAGACCGAGTTCGGGCAGCTCGAAGCCCACGCCGAAAGAGCGCCGCATCCGCCGCCGGAGTTCGACGACCCCACCGCGCTGCCGGTGCTGGAAGCCTCACTCACGATCCCGGCCGGCGCCGAGCCCGCGCAGCCCTTGGCGCTCGAGCCCGCGGCGCCTGACTCCGCGCCGTTCGAGACCATCTACGCGCTCGACGATTTCCGCTTCGCGCCCGGCAGCGCCGAGCTGAGCTCGGAGTCGCGCGCGATCCTCGATCAGCTGATCGAGCGGCTGAGTTTGGAGCTCTCCCCTTACCGCATCGAAGTGCACGGACACACCGACGCGACCGGAAACGAGGCCGGCAATCTGCAGCTCGGCCAGCGCCGCGCGGATGCGATCCGCCGCTACCTGCACGATGCGGGCGACATCCCGCTGCATCTGACCGCTACGGTCTCGCATGCCGACCGCCAGCCGGCCGGCGACAACCAGACCGCGCAGGGCCGGGCCCAAAACCGCCGCGCCGTCGTGCTGATTCTGCGCCGCGCGAATGTGAACTGAACGGGCGGCTCTGGCCCGCATCGGCGCCGACGCCGCTGATGGGTTCGTTGCCCGGCTGGTGGCGCAACACCGATTTGAAATGTAGGGGCGGGGCTGGTCCCCGCCCGAAATGCGCGGCAAGGGTGTTCCGCGGGAGCTCGACGGTGTTGGGGCGCTGCGCGGGCGGGGACCAGCCCCGCCCCTACATCGGCCCATCGGTGAGCGGATCCGGGCTTCGGCTTGGACCGCGGCTGACACAGAGGGTGAATGCGCCGGCCGAGCCGAGCGCCACCGAGAGCTCGATCCAGCCCCAAGGCGGCGCGCCGGACAGCGCCGGCGCCACCATCAAGGAGCGCTCGAGCCAGAGCGCGAACAAGACCGACACGCTCGCGCTCGCGAGCAGCGCCGGACGGCGCTTGCCGGCCCGTCCCAAGAGCAGGACGAACGGCAGCCCGAATCCCGCGAGCATCATGATCCAACCCCAAACGCTCCAGGGCGCGGTCATGCGATCGACCAAATAGCCGGTTTCGTGCGGCAGGTTGCCGTACCAGATCGGCAGGATCTGACTGAACAGCAGGTAGGTCCACAGCAGGCAGAACGCGAACAGCAGCTTGCCGAGATCGTGGAGCCGCTGCGGCGGCGCCAGGGCCGCGCCCGCCGGCGCGCGCGCCAGCAGCGCCGCGGTCAGGGCCAGCGCCGCCAGAGCGCCGTAGAGGTTGCCGATGAAAACGAACGCGCCGAACAGGGTGCTGACGAACTCGGGCGCCAGCCCCATCAGCAGATCGAATGCCAGCCAGCTCCAGCCGTAGGCGTAGGCGATCAGAAGCAGCGGCGCCAGCACCCGCGCGCGCCGCCCGGAGCCGGAGCCGCGGTGCGGCGATTGCGCCAGGCTGCGATCGAAGCTCCGGCTCAATCCGAGGAGCAGCGTCAAGATCGCGCCGTCTCGCACTAGCACGCCCGCGGCCGGCCAGCGCCCGTGCTCGACCGCGCCGGCCCAGCGGCTCCCCGCCAGCGCCAGCAGCGCGAACAGGCCCAGCGCGGCCGGCAGGAAGGTGCCGAAGCGCAGGCCCATCTGGCGCAGCGGCCCATCCCAGCGCGCCCCGGTCACAAACAGGATGGCGGCAAAGATCACGCCGGCCTGAGCGATGCCGGCGAGCAAGCTGAAATTGGACAGCGCGGCGGAAAGGGCGCGGCGCGGCGCGATCAGACCGCCGCCGACCAGCCCCACGATCCCCAGCGCGATGCAGAGCACGGCCATGCGGCGCCAACCTTTCGGGAGCCGCAACGTGCTGGTCATCGCTTCAAGCTGCGCACGTAGAGCACGATCTGCCAGCGCTCCTCGGGCGACAGCGCCTCGCGGTGCGGCGGCATCACCAAGCCGCCGTCGCGGATGGTGGCGTAGAGATAGCCGTCGCTTTTGGATTGCAGGTCGGGATCGGTCAGGTCCGGCGCGGGGATGAACTTCGGCGTCACCGGACCTTCGCCGCGTCCATCGGACCCGTGGCACGGCGCGCAGGTGATCGCAAACAGCCGCGCGCCGCCGGCTCGAGCTGCGGGGCTGGGAGCGGGAGCGACCAGTGCGCTCGACTGCTCGCGCGGCAGCGTGCGTTCGCTGCCCTGCGCCAGCGCGGCGGCCGGCGCGGGGCGAGCTTGCGACTGCGGGCGCGGCGCGGCGTGGGTCTGCATGTTCTCGTCCCACGGAAAGCGCAGGCCGCGGCGCTGCTGGTCGAAGCAGCCGGTGAGTCCCGCCAGCCCGATCAAACCAAACGCTGCGGCGGCGCGCCGACTCATTCCACCACCGCCTCGCAGCCCAGCTCGCGCAGCGCCGCAGCCGCTGCCTCGCGCTCCGAGGCCGCGCAGCGCACCACGATCCCATAGCGATCGACCGACAAGCTCGGGTCGTACGGCCCGCGCTGCGCCCGGCCCAGCCGGCCGCTCCAGAGAAACCCGACCAAGGTGGCGAGCCCCCCGGCCAGAATCGTGAGCTCGAAGACGATCACCAGAAACGGCGGGACCGAAACCACCGGTTTGCCGCCGACGATGCGGGGCCAGAGCAGCGACAGCCCGATCGTGAGTGCGAAACCGGCCAGGCCGCCGAGGATCGCGCCAATCAAGGTGAAGCGGCGCACCGGGCTCGACGGCCCCGCAAACGCGCGTTCGAGTGCGGGATGCGGCGCGGGCGCGCGATACTCGAGCTCCGAAAAGCCGCGGCGGCGTAGCTCCTCGGCGGCCGCCGCTGCCGCTTCGGCGGCGTCAAAGATGCCCAGGACTGCGACTCGGCTCATCGAAGCGGCCTTCCCGCCCGGTTCGGACCCAGCCCCTCACCCCCACCCTCTCCCACGTGTTCCTTGAGCTCGGCGATCGGCAGCGGCGGAGCCTGCCGCACGAACAACACAAACCACATCAGAAACCAGCCGAAGCTGCCCAGGGTGATGCTGGCTTCGACCCAGGTCGGGTGGTACCCACGCCAGACCGCAGGCAGAAAATCGTGCGACAGCGATCCGGAGATGATCACCAAGCGCTCGAGATACATGCCCACGTTGATCAGCAGCGCGATGCCGAACAGGCTCGGCAGATGGGTCCGCACCCGGCGCGCGAAAAAAAGCAGCGGGATCACCGCATTGCAGGCCACCATCAACCAGAACAGCGGCGACTCCCAGCTGCCGTGGAAACGCAACCCGAAGCTGTCGCGCTCGATCCGATCCCCGCTGCCCCAAGCGAGATGCGCCTCGACCACATAGGCGTAGCCCACGATCAGTGAGGTCAACAGGATCAGCTTGGCCAGGTTCTCGAAGTGGCGCATGGTGATGTAGGCTTCGAGCCGCAGCAGCCGGCGCAGCGGAATCGACAAGGTCAGCACCATGGCGAGGCCCGAAAGAATCGCGCCGGCGACGAAGTAGGGCGCGAAGATGGTGGCGTGCCAGCCGGGCACGATCCCCATCGCGAAATCCCACGAGACCACGCTGTGGACCGAAACCACCAGCGGGGTGGCCAGGCCGCAGAACAAGAGATAGGCGCTGGAGAAGCTGCGCCACTGCCGGCCGGTGCCGCGCCAACCGAGCGCCAGCAGGCCATAGAGCTTGCGGCGCGCACCGCGCGCCGCGTCGCGCGCGGCCGCCAAGTCGGGAATCAAGCCGAGGTAGAGAAACACGCTGCTGATGATCAGATAGGTCGAGATCGCGAACACGTCCCACACCAGCGGCGAGCGGAAGTTGGGCTGCAGCTCGCGCTGGTTGGGATACGGCAGCAGCCAGAAGAAGTACCACGGCCGCCCGAGATGGACCAGCGGGAACAGCCCGGCGGTCATCACCGCGAACACCGTCATCGCTTCGCTGCTGCGCGCGATCGCGGTCCGCCAGCGGGCGCGGAACAAGAACAGGATCGCCGAGATCAAGGTCCCGGAGTGGGCGATCCCGACCCAAAACACGAAGTTGGTGATGTACAGCCCCCAGCCGACCGGGTGGCTGATGCCGGAAACGCCGAGGCCGTTGTACATCATATAGAGCCAGCACAGGCCGCCCCAGCCGGCGATCAGCGCCAGCAGCAGCACGGTGGACTTGTAGGCCGGCCCGGTCGGCGCCAG
>Ga0214472_10004369_pt1 | contig 14913 bp, 13 predicted proteins | sample RVTome_6_FD_207662 | JGI IMG/M metagenome (GOLD analysis project Ga0214472, IMG submission 207662) | Soil microbial communities from uranium-contaminated site in the Upper Colorado River Basin, Wyoming, United States - RVT140D175 | ecosystem: Environmental > Terrestrial > Soil > Contaminated >...
CAGCGCCAGGTCGAAATGGAAGTCGGGCAGTTGGCTTTTGCCGGGCTGGATGATGAAGAAGCCGAACGGTACGTGATCGAAGAGTATCTGGTCGCCTGACACGCCTGCCTCGCGGGTTTGCAGATTTCTAAATTGCGTCGTCGCGGGAGGCCGGTTTGGCGGTTTTTCTCCGAATCAGCAGGAGCCCCAGGGCGCCTGCGGCGATTGTCAGTGGGGTGGCGGCGGACACCGTTTCGAGGTCCACTCCCAGGGCCTGCTGTTCGTCGAGGCGGGGCAGGACGCTGCCGTTGCGGGGATCGGTGATGGTGGAATCGGAAGCGGTCAACCGGCCCACGGTTTCGGCCACGCTTTCCTCGGGATAGGCGGCGCGCAATACCGCCGCCGTGCCCGCCACATGGGGGGCGGCCTGGGAAGTGCCGGCCCTTATGGTGCCGACGGCGGTGATCAGGGCGCCGGGAGCCCAGATGGAAAGGAAATCGGCGCTGTTGGAAAAGCAGGCGATCTGGTCGGCGGCGGTAATGTCGTCGGTGCAACCGCCATAGGCGATGCCGCCCACCGCGGCATCGTACACGGCCCCCACCGAGACCACATCGGGAGTGCAGGCGGGGCTGTTGAGGCCGTCTGCATAACCCTGGTTGCCGGCTGCCGCTACCATGACGATGCCCGCCTCCCGCGCATTGGCAACGGGTACCACATAGGGGTTGGTTAAGGGGTCGCCGCAGGGGGAGGTATGCCGGATCCCGTCGCCGAGGCTGAGATTGAGGGCGACAATGTTGAAGTCCACCTGGTGGGCGATGGCCCAGTTGATGGCGCCTAGCAGCAGGGCATCCGAAGAAGTTTCGCCGTCGAAGACATCCAGGGCCACCAGGCCGGCCTCGGGCGCCACTGCGGCGGCAATGGCGCCTACATGGGTGCCGTGGCCATTTTCGTCCCGACTGCCGTCGTCCGCCGCGATGTCGACGGCCTCGATTACCCGGCAGTCGGCCGGCGCGCCGGGGGCGGTGCAGTTGCCGAATTCCGGGCGGGTATAATCGAGCCCCGTGTCGAGGATGGCGATGGTTGTGCCAAAGCCGCCGTAGCCGAGTTCCGCCGGCAGGGACTGGCGAATCAGCGGCAGGCTCTCCGCAAGCTGGGTGTAGAGAATGCGATTGGGGTAAATGGCGCGAACCAGGGGATTTTTCCTGAGACGATCCCGGTCGGCTTTATCGGGCAGATGCATGGCCATCATCGGCAGGTGGCTGTACCGCTGGAGAACCCTCGATTCCGCCATTTGCATCTCGTTCAGCAGGCGGTCTTTATAGTCCCGGAAGGTCTTGGCCTTGCGGGTTTGAGGCATGCCGTAGGGCACGGCGGCGTCGAGCAGCACCAGGTATTGCCCGGGGATGACCCCGGGAGTCGCGGCGGCATCGGCCCTGTTTGCCGCCGGCAGGGTCCAGAAATAGAGAAGCAGGACCAGAACGAATGCTCCGGGGTAAGGGCGGAGTTTCCCGTGTCGCTGCCGGGTGGATGCCGCAGCCGAGATCGATTCAGACATGATCTTTTTCCTTCCTTGCCGTCCGGGCATGTGGAATTTTTTCCCTCCTTCTACAGTAAAGCGCCTCGCGGAAAGAGCGCAACCCCTCCATTATTCTTCGGCCCCGACTATGGAATGGGCGCCGGAAGTCGACGAAGGCGCGGTGTCGGTCGTTTCTTGGGCGGGAGGAAGACGAACTGCCAGTCGCTGTAGCTCTTCGCTCCCTCAAAACTTCTGTTGGCCGTGGAAAAGCCCTTTTCCTTGAAGGGGCGCAACAGGCTCCCGCTTCGCACCCCCATGATCCCTCCGCTCGGTCCCGGGATGATCTGCCACTCGCCGCCGGTCATCGGGTCGGTATAAAGCTGCCGGATGTGTTGGATTTTCCCCAGGCTGCGGCCGTCTTCCAGCAGAACGCCCAAGGTCGGCGGAAACTGGTTTTTGGCCAGGTCGGCGCGGTGATAGTAGCTGGCGATGGCCCGGCGATACTGGTTGCCGCGAAACAGCAGTTCCCTTTCCCGATCCTGCCGGCGCAGTACGCTCCAGGAGGTTCCGGCCATCCCGGCGGAGAGGGAGAGGATGGCGATGACCACGATGAGTTCGATCAGGGTGATCCCCCGGCGACAGAGCAACAGCCGTGTCTTACGTGCCGCTATTGCTGTTCTTATCATCTTCTAACATGACTCCGCTAATTGTTGCCGACGGAACAGAGACAGGACAAAAACAGGACAATCGGGATTATGTGCCCGGATTATTCAAAACGTGTTAAATCAGCCGGTAGTTTTTTCTCTCGACAGAAAGCCATCCGATGCCCCGGTATTTCTGCAAAATCGGCACTCCTTCCGGACAGGTCCTGACGCGGGAATTAGACGCGTCGAGCCAGGGTGAATTGCGTCGCCGACTGCAGGAGGAAGGCGTCTGGCTGCTGAGCCTGCGGGAGAAACGCCTTTTCAGTTTCAACGGCAAGCTCCCCCGCCGGTCGAGCCTGTCGGCCTGGCAGTTTTTGAGTTTCAACCAGGAACTGCTGGTGCTGCTGCGAGCGGGCCTGCCGATCCTGCAGGTGCTGGAAGCGCTGCGGGACAAGATGGACCCCGGACCGCTGCGGGAAGCCCTGTCTGCCATCCGGGACGAGGTTCGGGGCGGCAAGCGGCTGTCCGAGGCTTTCGGCAACCATCCGAATTTTTTTCCCGCCCTTTACCTGGCCTCCCTTCGTGCCGGAGAACAGACCGGCGATCTGCCCGTCACCCTGCAGCGCTTTCTCGACTATTTCAAACGGATGGAAGCGATCAAGAGCCGGGTCACGGGAGCGCTCTTTTACCCCGCCCTGTTGTTGTTTTCGGTGCTGGCCCTGCTGGTTTTCATGATGGCCTTCGTCATCCCGCGCTTCAGCCGGATATACGCCGACGCCAACGTGGAATTGCCCTTTCTGACCCGGTTGCTGGTTTCCTTTACCGACCTTTTTTCCAATCATCTGCCGTTGCTGGCCGCTCTTTCACTGGCCGCCGTGATCGGCATCCGCATGGGCCTCAAAAGCCGGGCCGGGAGAATCTGGTGGGATCGGCGACGCCTGCAATTGCCCCTGGCCGGCGTCCTCATGCGGCATTACGCCCTGCTCAATTTCACCCGCACCGTGGCCACCATCCTCGCCAGCGGGATGCCGGTGCTGCCGGCTCTCGAACTGGCTGGGGGAACCCTGACCAACAGCGACCTGGAAGGTCGCCTGGCCCTGGTGATCGAAGCGGTTCGGCAGGGGGGCAAACTCTCCGAGGCCTGCGAAAAAAACAGATTGCTGCCGCCGATGGCGGTGCGTCTGATTGCCGCGGGGGAGTCTGCCGGGGCTCTGCAACATATGCTGGAGGAACTGTCGGCCTACCTGGAAGACGATGTGGATCGCCGGCTGCAACGAATGACCACCATGATCGAACCGGTGGTGATGATCGTCATCGGGTTGGTGATCGGCGGTCTGGTGGTGGCGATGTATCTGCCCATTTTCAAGATTGGCGGGACAATATGATGCCGGAACCCGGAAGCTACAAGCGTATCGGTCGCCTGCTGGTGGAGAGCGGCGCCCTGTCGGAGGACCGGCTGGGGATGTTGCTTGAGCGGCAGAAACAGGAGGACCGCCGGCTCGGAGAACTGGCCCTGGAGGAAGGCTGGATCGAGGAACGAAACCTGGCCGCCGCCCTGGCGCGGCAGTTCGGCCTGGCTTGGGACGAGCTGCGGGATTTTGTGCCGGACGGCGCATTGCTGGCGACCCTGCCGCCCGATTTTTCCGTCCGTTTCCAGGTCGTGCCGCTGCACCGCGACGATCTGGGTCTGGAGGTGGCGGTGGCGGACCCGACCCGGGTCGAAGCCCTGGACGCGGCGGAGATGCAGGCCCGGATCCCGTTACGGTTGCGGGTGACCACCGAAAGCCGCCTGCGGGCCCTGCTCGATCGCATCGAGGGGGGCCGCCAGATGCTCGGCCAGGTTTCGGCCGATCTGAAGTTCGAGCTGGTCAAGGAAACCGATCGGGGCGAGGAAGTGCTGTCGATGGAGAAGATCGGCGCCGACGCCAGCCCGATGATCCGGCTGATCGATTCGACCCTGATGGATGCCCTGAACAAGCGGGCCAGCGACATTCACATCGAATCGGGAGCGGAAGGGGTGCTGGTCAAATACCGGGTGGACGGCGTGCTCTACGACGCCGCCGAGCCCCTGGACCTCCGCTTTCAGGAGTCGATCATCTCCCGCATCAAGGTTATGAGCGAACTGGACATCGCCGAGCGGCGCATCCCCCAGGACGGACGGTTCAAGGTCCGGCTCGGCGACAAGTCCATCGACTTTCGCGTGTCGATCATGCCCACCATTCACGGCGAGGACGCGGTGATCCGCATCCTCGACAAAAAGTCCATCGCCATGGAAATGGCCGGGCTCAATCTGGATATGCTCGGCATTCATGAGCGGGAGCGGGCGCGGCTGCGCAAGGCGATTCGCGAGCCCTACGGCATGCTGCTGGTCACCGGTCCCACCGGCAGCGGCAAAACCACGACCCTTTACGCCGCCCTGTCCGAAATCAACAGCAAACAGGAAAAGATCATCACCATCGAAGACCCGGTCGAATACCAGGTGCCGGGGGTGGTGCAGGTGCCGGTCAACGAAAAAAAAGGCCTGACCTTCGCCCGGGGACTGCGTTCCATCCTTCGCCACGACCCCGACAAGATCATGGTCGGCGAGATTCGCGACCCGGAGACGGCGCAGATCGCCATCCAGTCGGCCCTGACCGGCCACCTGGTCTTTACCACCGTGCATGCCAACAACGCCTTCGACGTGCTGGGGCGCTTTCTGCACATGGGCATCGACGCGCACAATTTCATCTCTTGTCTCAATTGCGTCCTCGCCCAGCGGCTGGTGCGCAACCTTTGCCGCCACTGCCGGGAGCCGGTGCGTTATTCCGTGGCGGACCTGCGGGAGGCCGGCCTGCCGGAAAGCTACGCCGAACGGAACTTTTTCATCGGCGCGGGCTGCCGGGAATGCCACGGCCAGGGCTACCACGGGCGTCATGCCATCGTGGAGCTGGTGGTGCTGACCGACAGTCTGCGGGAGCTGCTCGTCAGGCGGGTTCCCGTCAGCGAACTCAAGGCCGCCGCCCGGGCCGCCGGAACGACCTTTTTGCGGGAGGCCGCGGTGGAGAAATGGATGGCCGGCGAGACCACCCTGGAGGAGATCAACCGGATCACCTTTGTCGACCAGGGGGCCGGCTGATGCTGCGTCCTTACCTGGGAGTGGCCTTGCACCGGCATGGCCTCAGGGTCGTCTGCCTCAGAAAAAGGGGCGGCCGTTTGCGGGCCACCTGGGCCTCCGGTCCCTGCGAAGGCATCAGCCCGGCACCGGACCGGCCGATGCTGGAATCACCCGATCGATTTGTCGAAGCGGTTCGCGCCATGCTCCTGCCCCTGGCCGGGACCGAAGACCGCATCGGGCTGTCGCTGCCCGACATTTGCGGCCGGACGGTGTTCCTCCGGCTGCCCGCCACCCCGGCATCAACCGGGGAAGAACAGGAAATGTTGCGGTGGAAACTGCAGGAAACCCTGGCCTGCGATCCCGGAGAGATTCGCATGGCTTGCGGCCGGACTACCGTCGAGGCCGACGGGACCTGGCGATATGCCGTCAACGTGGTGCGGGAAAGTCTTTTCGCCCAACTGGTCGAGGGTTTCACCCGGGCAGGCTTCCAGGTCGATTTCGCCGGTTTTAAAACTTTCAACCTGTGGCAGCAGGCCCGTATGGAAAACCCCGTTGCCGGGAAACAATTATTGCTCGTGCCGGGGGACGAAAGCCAGACCCTGCTGGCCGCGGACAACGACCGGCTGCTTGCCTGCCGCACGGTCGCGACTCCGGCCGGCGGGGAACCGATCGGTGAAATCGCCCGGACTTTGGCCGACTGGAAACGGCGGAAGGTGATTGACGAGCAAACGCCCTTTTTCCTGTCCAGTGAAGAGGGAGACGAAGCCCGGTGGTCGGAAAACCTTGCCCGGTCCCTCGGCAGACAGACCAGGCCGCTGATTGAAAGCGAAGGGGTGGACTGGGTCTCCGCTCCGGCGCCGACCGGGCGGCAGAGGTCGGAATTGTCCGCCGCCCTGGCGGCTGCCCGGTTGCTGGGCGGAGGAAAATTGTGAAAGCGCAATTCAACTTCGCCGACCGTTACGTCGTCAGCCCGAATCGGGCCAAGCGGTTGTTCATCGGCATCCTGGTGGTGCTGGCCCTGTGGCTGGCGGCGCAACTCCTGATCCTGTATTCCCTGCAGAGCGCCAGCAGCAAACTGCGGCCGGTTGCCGGGACAGGATCAGACACTTCGGGCGAGAAGGAAAGGGGCAAGACCCCGCCCTCCGAGGGGCAGTTGGCAAAACAGGCGGGGCAAATCGCCTTCGCCAATGCCATTCTGCGGCAGGACTCTTTCCAGTGGTCGGTGCTGCTCGACCGGCTGGAGCAGACCCTGGCCGACGGCGTATCCCTGGAAAGCGTCGGTCCCGACCCCGGGGACGGCAGCGTCAAGCTGGTGGGGCGGGCCCTGAAACTCGACAACTTGCGGGGATATCTCGGCGGATTGAGCCGTTCGGAATGGTTTTCCGACGCCTATTTGCTCGAACAGGCGACAGTCGATTCGAAAAAACCCGGAGAGCCGTCCTTTATCCGTTTCGTCATCATGGTCAAGGAAGCCTTCTGATGGAAAAACTGATTCCGCCGGGACTTCTGCATCGGGTGCGCACCCAGCTCTGCTTGGTCGGACTGTTGGCCGTGGCTAACGCCATGGTGTTAATGGTTTTTCTCCTCCCGGCCCGTCGGGAACAGGTTTCGCTGGTCGCCACCGCGTCCACGCTGGAAAACGCCCAGGTCGCGAGGCAGTTGGAGGAATCTGGCGCCGGGACGGTAGCCGGGGTATTCCGGAACAACGAGCGGGACCTGGCCGCTTTTTCCGGCCGGTTGCTGCCTCGAAAGGAGTTCGAAAGGTTTCTGGGAGAATTGTTCGATTTCAGTCTTCGGGCGGAGTTGGTGCTGGACCGCATCCAATACGATCCGTCCACGCATGCCGAACATAATATCCTCGAATATCGCCTGCAATTCAATATCGGCGGCAGTTACGAACAGATCAGGCAGTTCATCAGCCTGCTGGAGAATTCCCCCCGCATGATCGCCATCCGGACCCTGCGGTTTTCGGGGAAAGAAAAAGAGGCGGAACGAATCAGCGCCACCATGGAGATCGATACCTTCTTTCAAATGGAGGGCTCATGAAACAGCGTCGCTATCTCATTGCGGTGAGCCTGCTGTTGTTGTCGCTCGTTTCGGTCGGCTACAGCCTGTCGAGCAATCCAGGCAAGCACCAACCTTTGGGGAACGGGGAAAAGTCGACCTCCTCTCGCGGCGATGAAAAGTGGCAAATGGTTTTGGCAAAGGTGCCCCGCCTGGAGGTCGATCTGCTCGAAACCGGCCCAAAACCCTTCAGTGGCGGCGGTGTGAACCTGTTTCGTTCGTTGCAGGCGCCGCAGGCGGTGGCGCGGCCGCTGCCCCCTCCGCCGCCCGTGCCGAAGGTCGAGAGCGCCCGGCAGGAGGTACCCCTGCCAAACCCGGTAAATTTTCTTTACCTGGGGCAGGTTCTGATCAACCGGACCAATGCGGTCTTTCTCCGCCATGAAGAGGAGGTTTTCATCCTTCGCAAGGGAGAACTGTTCGGCCCCCGGGAGGAATACCGTCTCGTTGCCATCCAGCCCGAACAGCTCCTTCTCAGCCGGACCGGGTCGGATGCCCTGATCAGCGTTCCCTATGCCGACCGGGGTCCGGGATTGATGGCTCGCTCCGGCCCCGGCCTTTCCTCTTTTCCGCCACTCTCTGCCGCAAGCAGGTTTCGCCGGTTGCCGCCCGAGCCGATGTAGAAGGAAAATCAATGCCATCCATCCGTTTTCGCCATTGTATCTGCATTGCATTGTTGCTCATCACCACCGGCTGCGTGGGCCAGCGGGCCTTCAACGCCGGAACCAGGGCTTTTCAGGAAGGCGATTACGACGCGTCGGTGGCTCATTTCTACAAGGCGGCGCTGAAAGACCCGGAGCGGGATGAATACCGCATGCAGCTGTATTCCGCCCGTACCAAGGCGGGACTGGCTCATCTGAAGGCGGCTCGGGAACACCGGGCGGCCGGTGAGATAGAGGAGGCCGTCAGCGAATATCAAATGGCTCTGTCTTTCGACGGCACGCTGCAGGTGGCCTTTAACGAACTGAATGCCCTTGTGCGGGAAAGGAACATCCAGGACCAATTGGAGCTCGCTCGCCGGCAGCTTGCCATGGAACAGTATGCCCAGGCCAAAAAGACCGCATCGTCCCTGTTGAGTCTTCGACCGGAATTCCCCGAGGCGCAGGAGATTGCCGATGCCGCCGACCAGAAACTGTTTTCGGCCTACAGCGACACGCTGCTTGACATCCAGTCCCTCGAGCCCGTTTCCATCGAGTTCAAAAATACCGAGGTGCGGGAAGCGTTCGGCATTCTGGCGCGCATGACGGGCTTGCAGTTCATTTTCGACAATGAACTGAAGCCGCAGCAGATGACGCTGCAGTTGAAAAAGGTCACGGCCGGCCAGGCAATGGAGGCCATGCTGAAAATCCACGGCCTCAAGGCCAAGCAACTCAACCGGCGCACATTTCTGGTTTATCCGGCCAACCCGACAAAGGAGAAGCTGTATGAAGATCAGGTGATACGAACTTTCTTCCTCTCCCGCATCACCGCCAAGGAAGCCCAGGGCCTGGTGCGTTCGGTGCTCAAATCGCGAAACATGGCGGTCAATGAAAAGACCAATTCCCTGGTGGTCAGGGATCATCCGTCGGTGGTGAAGCTGGCCGAAAAACTGCTGGAGGCCGCCGACCGCGAAGAACCGGAGGTCATGTACGAGCTGGAGCTGATCGAAGTCAGCCACAATGATTCACTGCTGTTCGGGCCTTCGCTCAATCCTTATTCCATCAGTGGCGGGATAGCGAAAAACGGCACTGTGGTTTCTAACACTCTCAGCCCGGGCAGCAGTGTCGCCAATCTGCTGACCTCCTTTAATGGTACCCAGGGAGTCTTTTCCCTGCCGACAGCCAAATTCGATTTCAAGAAAACCCTGGGGGATTCGGAAATTCTGGCCAGCCCCAAGATCCGGGTGAAGAACAAGGAGAAAGCCAAGGTCCATGTCGGCACCCGGGAACCAGTCATCACCGTGACCACCGTCGGGGAAACCACCAGTGAAAACGTGCAGTATGTCGATGTCGGGGTGAAGCTGGATATCGTGCCGACGATCCAACTGGACGGGACCGTCAACACCCAGGTCAGCGTCGAGGTCAGTAACGCCGTCCCGTTGGAGACGACCGCCAGCGGAACCCGGGTGTTCAGCATCAACACCACCAATGCCGAATCGTCCCTGGTGTTGAAGGATGGCGAAAGGACGATAATCGGCGGGTTGATCCGGGACGACAATAGCAAGACCCGGACAGTCATTCCGATCCTTGGCGATATTCCCCTGTTGGGCAGGCTGTTCACCAGCCGCGATCGGACGCAGAATAAACGGGAAATCCTGCTGTCCATCACGCCCCACATCGTGCGGAGCCTGGATATGCCGGGACAGAACCTGACTCATCTGATATCGGGAGGCGAAAGCGATCCCCGGGACGGCGGCACCTTTTCCTCTTTTGGCCAGGATGTCGGCCCGTCCGCCGAACCGGAGGAACCGGCCGAAAACAATGAGCCGGAAATGATCGATGAATCCACGGTGGAACCGGGGGAAGGGGCCGCGGAAAGCGAAAACACCGCTCCGCGGGGACGGACTCCCCGGGAGCAGGGCGGGGCAACAGGGTCCGCGGATGAATAAACCGTTCCCGATGGCCGGTTGTCTCTCATCGAACCGGCGCGGCCTGACCCTGATCGAGGTGGTCGTCACCCTGGCCATCATCGCGGTGCTGGCCGCGGCCGCCCTGCCGATGAGCGAGATGGCGGTGAAACGCAGTCGCGAGATGGAGTTGCGGGATGCCCTGCGTACCATTCGTACCGCCATCGACAACTGGAAGGACGATTTCGACCGGGCGGTGGAAGTAGGCAAGTTTATCCCTTCCATCGATGATACCGGGTATCCGGAAAGCCTGGAACAATTGCTGGAAGGCAACGACTGGGGCGGAATGTACCCCTATAACAGGAAATACTTGCGGCGCATCCCGCGGGACCCTTTCGACCCGGACGATATGGGCTGGGGGCTGAGGTCCTATCGGGATGACTGGGATTCGATGTCATACGGCGGGGAGGATGTCTACGATGTCTATTCCCAGAGTGACGGCATCGCACTGGACGGCACTTCCTATGACAGTTGGTAACGCAATAATCAAAAGACCCGGCGGACAGAGCGGATTCACCCTGTTCGAGATCATTGCTGTTTTGACCATCATGGCCATTCTGGCGGCGATTTCGGTGCCGACTTACAAGCGCCATCTGGTCAAGGCTCAGGAAGCGACCCTCAAGGAAGACCTGTACCAGATGCGCAAGGCGATCGACGGGTTTTTCGCCGACAAGATGCGTTATCCCGATTCCCTCGAAGAACTGGCCACCCAGCACTACCTGCGAAAGCTCCCGGAAGATCCGTTCACCCGGTCCCGGCAGACTTGGGTCACGGTTTCCCCGGAAGCCGTGGAAGAGGGGGAAGTGCCCGAGGGGTCGGTTTTTGATGTGCATAGCGGCAGCGGAGGGGTCGCGTTGGACGGGACGCCCTACAGCAAGTGGTAGGAAACGGGTATTGCCGATCTTAACAAAATCCTTGTCCACGCTTCATTATGCACTAATCCAACTGGCCTGAAATAAACAAGCTTGCAGGTGGCTCCACCCATAGATTTTTCGCCAACGGATCTCGATCGCGGGTACTTAGCCGGCCTTGAAAAAGGTACCGAAAAGCCCGGACCAACTTCTGAACAGGAGTGGTCCGGGCTTTTTTCGGTTTGGGATCACAACCCTTTTTTACCCCGGACGCCGGGGGCAAAGGGCATTTAAAGCAGGGAGGTGATAGCGACTGAATCAAACTGCTCGGAGAAAAATGGTTATCGATCATCGAACTGGAACGGGGTTGTTAATTACTTCATCAGGTTAATTGACAAGGAGATAAGCCATGAAGTTGAAGAAACATCTTGGAGCTTTAACACTGACTGCCGCCACGCTGTTCCTGGCGACCGCGGCCTGTGCCGCGCAACCGAAATACGTCTTTTTCTTTCTCGGCGACGGTATGGCCAATTCGCAGATTCAGGCTACCGAGGCCTACCTGACGACCGTCAACGGCGGTTCCGCGACCCTGGCCGCTGACTTGGTCAAACCCGAAAACCGGCTGAACATGAGCAAAATGCCGGTGGCCGGACTGCAGACCACCTTCGATTCATTCGCCCTGATGACCGATTCGGCCTCTTCGGCAACGGCTTTTGCCTGTGGCCTCAAGACCGTGAGCGGAACCATCGGCATGGACGAAACCAAGAATATCAGCTACAAGAGCATTGCCCAGCTCGCCCACGAAAGCGGCAAAAAGGTCGGCGTCATCTCCAGCGTATCCCTGGATCACGCCACCCCGGCCGCCTACTACGCCAGCGTGGCGAGCCGCGGTTACATGAACAACATCGGCAGCCAACTGGCCGAAACCGGCTACGAGTTTTTCGGCGGCGGCCTGGCCAAGCCCACCGCCGACCTGAGCGGTTCGGGCGATACCGACAACAACGTATGGGGCCTTCTGACCGAAAACGGTTACACGGTACTGAACGACCGCGAATCGATTCTGGCCCTCAAGGACGCGCCCCGAGACAAGGTTATTGCCATCAACCCCTGGCTGCAGGATGCTTCGGCCATGCCTTATGCCATCGACCGTCCCGCGACCAACCTGTCCCTGGCCGAGATGACCGAGGTCGCCATCGCCAATCTCTCCAGGGAACACCGGGGCCACAAAGGGAATAAAGGGCGGAGAAACGACGGCTTTTTCATCATGGTGGAAGGCGGCAAGATCGACTGGGCCTGCCACGCCAACGACGCCATAGCCGCCATTGGCGACATGGTCGATTTTGACGACGCCGTAGGTGTCGCCCTGGAGTTTTACAAAAAACACCCCCATGACACCCTGATCGTCGTCACCGGCGACCATGAAACGGGCGGCATGACCATCGGCCACGCCACCACCGGCTACAAAGCCTACTATAACCGGCTGCTGGGCCAGACCAGCAGCTTCCAGTACTTCGGCGCCAACCAGTGGCCGGCTCACAAGGCGGCCAACGCCGGCATCTGCCCGAGCGATAGCGATCCGACCACCCTGGAAAGCAACGCCGCCATGCTCGGCCTGATGGAAAACGTTTTCGGTCTGAAATGGGCCGAGCTCAATGCCTACCAGAAAGTAAAGCTGGAAGATGCCTACGACCAATCCCTCTGTGGCACCAACGACAACAACGCGGATGAAAACAAGCTGCTTTACGGCGGCTACAACCCGATTATCGTGACCATCACCCACATTCTCAATGAGCAGGCCAGCATCGGCTGGACCTCCTATTCCCACACCGGCGTACCGACCCCGGTCTTTGCCCAGGGCGAGGGTGCCCGGCATTTTTCGGGTTTCTATGACAACACCGACATCGCCAAAAAACTGGCCCGGATAATGGATCTGCCGAAACTGCCGGTCGAGAAGTAGCAAACATCAGTCAGCCCGTCTTTAATCAGTGAAACGGCGTCGCATATTTCGCGGCGCCGTTTCCTTTCCGGTTCGGGAGATCTCGGATGAAATCCTCCTTTCGGCATCGCGAATTGCTTTTTTCCCTGCTGCTTGCGGCGATCTGTGTCGCCCTGGGGTTCGTAGACCTGGCAAAAGTTCCGAAATCCCCAAACGGCTTTCACGCTCGCGGGCTGGTCACCGCCGCGGACAACAGCCGGGTGCGCCAGAACCTCATCGTCAAGACCGAGGAGCAATTTCTGACCATCCGGTTGCTCGACGGACCGCACAAGGGCCAGGAGATGCCGATCACCAACATGCTGACCGGCAAGATGGAATTCGACGAATTCTACGAGATCGGCGGGGTCGTTCTGGTGGAATACGATGTTGCCGACGGCAAGCCGAGGCATGGCGTGACCCGAGGCCACTACCGGCTGCAAATGCAGCTTGTGTTGATTGTGCTCTTCGGTCTACTGCTGGTGGCCGTTGCCGGGGTCACGGGGTTGAAATCGGTGCTCTCTTTCGTCTTTTCGGCCATGGTGCTGTGGAAACTGTTTTTCCCTCTGCTGCTGCGCGGCTTTCCCCCTTTGCCCACCGGGCTCGCCATTGTGGCCCTGCTCACGGCGGTGATTACCTTCTCCGTCGGCGGACTCAACCGGCGCGGACTCGCCACCTTCATCGGTTCCATGTTGGGCGTTCTGCTCACCTGCGGCCTGGCGGTCTGGTTCACCAAGAGTTTTGCCCTCCACGGGGCGATCCGGCCCTTTGCCGAAACCCTGCTCTACTCCGGATTCTATTGGCTCCGGCTGACCGACATCTTCATCGCCAGCGTGTTCATCGCCTCCTCCGGAGCCGTCATGGACCTGGCCATGGACATCGCCGCGAGCATGGACGAAATCAAGCGCAAGCACCCGGAGATCGGCTTGATGGAGCACATGCGGTCGGGACTGCGCGTGGGACGGGCGGTGGTCGGCACCATGACGACCACCCTGCTTCTGGCCTATTCGGCCAGCCACATCACCCTGTTCCTGCTCTTCATGGCCAAAGGACTCCCGGCGGCGAACATCCTCAACGCCCCCTTCGTGGCCGCCGAGGTGCTGAACATCCTGGTGGGGAGTTTCGGCCTGGTCACGGTGGCGCCCTTCACCGCCCTGGTCGCCGGGCTGCTTTATCGAGGGAATTTGAGCATCAGGACGGAACGAGGAGAACAGTCAGCGTAAATCCTTCCCTGTTCAATGAAGGTTTTTGGTGGGGTTTTTGTTTAGCCTGTCCGCCGGTCGGACATTTGTCCAATCGCGGAATCCGGGTCCGTTTCCCCTGCCGGTTCTTGCAACTCCACCCAAAAGGTGGCGCCGCCGCCGGGGGTGTCTTCCATCCAGAAATGGCCCTGGTAATGACGGGCTATTTTCTGCACGATGGTCAGGCCGATGCCGTTGCCGGGATGTTCCCGGGCGTTTTCCCCCCGGAAAAAGATTTCGCCCAGTTTCTCTCTTTCCTCGATGGGGATGCCGGGTCCGCGGTCGCGGACGAAAAATCGTATTTTTCGTCCGGTGCGCAGGCCGCCGACGAGGATCGGGCTCTCCGGACCCCCCGCGTAGCGGACGGCGTTGCCGATCAGATTGGCGAAAAGTTGATAGATGAGAGTCGGATGGGCCTGCAGTTCCGGCAGGTTTTCGTGGGTTACATGTGCGCCCCGGGTGGCGATCTGTTCCCGCAGGTCGGCGATTGCCCGGTTGACGACCCTGGCGGTGACAACCAATTCCGCCGGCTGACTGATCCGGCCGATGCGGGCCAGTTGCAGCAGGTCCTCCAGCAGGCGGGCCATCTCCCAACCCTTTTCTTCGATGCTTTGCAGCATGTCGAGAAAGGATTCCGGAATTTTTCCCCGGAGTTGCCGGCGGAGCAGTTCGGTGCCCGAGATGAATACCGTCAGGGGTGAACGCAGATCGTGGGCAACGGTGCGGACGAAAGTATCCAGCTCCCGGTTGGCGATCCGCAGTTGCTGTTCGGTCTGGCGGCGCTGGTCCAGTTCCTTGTCGAGGGCCTGATGGGACAGGGTCAGATCCCGGAACAAGCTCTGGTAGGGGTTGCGCAGGGCGCCCAGGACCAGGGCGCGATAGACGAAAAAGACCGATCCCACCTTGAAAAGGTGGCCGAGGCAGTTGGCCAGGCCATAGACATCCAGGTA
>Ga0214472_10004372_pt1 | contig 14908 bp, 15 predicted proteins | sample RVTome_6_FD_207662 | JGI IMG/M metagenome (GOLD analysis project Ga0214472, IMG submission 207662) | Soil microbial communities from uranium-contaminated site in the Upper Colorado River Basin, Wyoming, United States - RVT140D175 | ecosystem: Environmental > Terrestrial > Soil > Contaminated >...
CGCTCCGCGCGCGCGAGGCGCCGCGCGAGCTCGGGCATCGCGCACTGCGCGCGCCAGCCGAGCTCGGCCTCGGCGCGGCGCGCATCGCCGCGGCTCACGCGCAGGTCGAGCGGCCGCACGAGCGCGGGGTCGCGCTCGACGTGGTCCTTCCAGTCCAGGCCGAGCTCGGCGAAGGCCTCGCGCACGAAGTCTTCCAGCGGGCACGAGCGCCCGGTGGCGACGACGTAGTCGCGCGGCGATTCGCGCTGCAGCATCTTCCACATCGCTTCCACGTACTCGGGCGCCCAGCCCCAGTCGCGCACCACCGCGAGGTCGCCGAGGCGCAGGCGCTCCTTGCTGCCGCGCGCGATGCGCGCCGCCGCGGCCACCACCTTGCGCGTGACGAAGCGCTCGGGCCTGAGGGGCGAGTCGTGGTTGAAGAGGATGCCCGAGCAGGCCCACAGGCCGTAGGCCTCGCGGTAGTTCTCCATCGCCCAGTGCGCGGCCGCCTTGGCGGTGGCGTAGGGGCTGCGCGGCCGGAACGGGGTGTCCTCGTTCGCGGCGGCGTGCGCGCAGTTGCCGAACACTTCGGAGGAGCAGGCGTTGTAGAGCTTCGCCTCCTTCCTGCGGAAGCGGATCGCCTCGAGCAGGTTCAGCGTGCCGATGGCGATGCTCTCGAAGGCTTCCACCGGCTGCTCGAAGGAAAGCCCCACCGAGGTCTGGCCGGCGAGGTTGTAGATCTCCTCGGGCGCGGCGCGCTCGAGCGTCTGCAGCACGCTCCTGAAATCGCCGAGGTCCATGGAGAAGAGCTGCACGCGCTCGCGCAAGCCGAGGCGCGCGAGGTTCTCGAAGCGCGCGGCGCCCGCGTCGCGCGAGCTGCCGCACACCTCGTAGCCCTTGCCGAGCAGGAGCTCCGCGAGGTACGCGCCGTCCTGTCCCGAGATCCCGCAGATCAGCGCGCGGCGAGCCATGGGCGGATTCTAAATGGGGACTGTCCCCATTTACAGCCACGTCGCGATCGCCGGGAACGCGATCAGCAGCGCGATGCGCACCACGTCCGCGCCTACGAAGGGCAGGATGCCGCGCGCGATGACCTCCATGCGGATGCCGGCCACGCCCTGGAGCACGAACAAATTCATGCCCACGGGCGGGGTGATCATGCCGATCTCGGCCAGGGTCACGAGCAGCACGCCGAACCAGATCGGGTCGAGGTTCAGCGCGCCGACGAGCGGGTATACCGCGCCGAGGGTCAGCAGGATCATGGACAGGCTGTCCATCAGGCAGCCGAGGAGCACGTAGAAGACGCACAGCGCGAGCAGCACCGCGAGCGGGCTCCAGCCGAGGTGCCGGACGTTCGCGATGATCGCCTGGGTGAGGCCGGTCGCGTCGATGAAGAAGTTGAACACCGCGGCGCCGATGAGGATGAGGAAGATCATCGCCGTGGTGCTCGCGGTCTCGAGAAAGCCGTTCCCGAGGAGCGCCATCGTCAGCCGGCCGCCGAGCGCGGCGAGAAGGAGCGCGCCGAAGGCGCCCACCGCGGCCGCCTCGGTGGGCGAGAACCACCCTACGTACATCCCGCCGAGCACGACGCCGAAGAGGAGCACCACCTGCCACACGTCCTTCAGGCCCCGCAGGCGCTCGGCCCAGGTGTGGCGCTCGGCGGCGGGGCCCGCCTCGGGGTGGCGGTGCGTGAGCCAGCCAACGGCGCCCATGTAGAGCGCCATGCCGAGCAGCCCGGGCAGGATGCCGGCGACGAAGAGCTTGCCGATCGGGTTCTCGGTCATGAGGCCGTAGATCACGAACATGATCGAGGGCGGGATCATGACGCCCAGCGTCCCGCCGGCGGCGACCGACGCGGCGGCGAGGCGGTCCTGGTAGCCGTGCGCGCGCATCTCCGGCAGCGCGATGCGGCCGATGGTGGCGGCGGTGGCGATCGACGATCCGCACACCGCGCCGAAAAGCGCGCTCGCGCCGATGGTGGCCATGGCGAGCCCGCCGCGAAAATGCCCGATGAAGGAGGCGACGAGCGAGTACAGGCTCTTCGAGAGCCCGCCGTGCCCGGCGAAGACGCCCATCATGACGAAGAGCGGCACCACCGAGAGGCTCACCGGGAAGACAGCGTCGAAGGGCGCGCGCCCGAGGACGAAGCCGAGCGTGGCGAAGCCGTAGACCAGGCCGTAGCCGATCGCGCCCACCACGCCCATGGCGATGCCCACCGGCACGCGCAGCATGATGAGGAGCACCACGGCCGCGAAGCCGAGGAGCCCGATCGCCGGGCCCTGCATCAGCGGGCGTCTCCGGGGCGAACCTCGCGCGCGAGGACGAGGAGCGCGGCGAGGGTGGAGCCGGCGAGGCCTGCGAGGAGCGGCGCCCAGTACCAGGCCATGGGGAGGGCGAGGGTGACCGACTGGTCGCCTTGCGCGAGCTGCATGCGCGCCTGGCCGAGCGAGTACCAGAAGAGCGCGGCGAGGAAGGCCGCGGTGAGGAGCGCCGCCATTACCCGGCAGGCGCGCGCGAGCGGCGCGGGCAGCGCGTCGGCGACGAACTCCACGCCCACGTGCGTGCCGCGCAGGAAGGCGAGCGGCATGGCGAGGTACACGCAGCCCATCACCGCGAGCTGCGTGAGATCGATGGTGCCGAGGATGGAGAAGCCGAGCGTCTTGCGCGTGGAGATGTCGGCGATCAGCACGAGGATGCCGGCGCACAGCATCGCCACGCCGGCGTAGGCGAGCCCGCGGGCGAGCTTATCGGGGACAGTCCCCATTTTTCTCATTTAGCGAAGAGGAGAGGGTTGTCGCGGGGTCGTTGCAGTTCAAATCGATCTCGTGTTTTTCGGCCGGAAGATTCACCCGGCCGAAAAACACGAGACCATGGAAAAGCGCCGCAGGCACCGCGGTGTTTGCGTCACCGGCGCCGCTCCAGGCTACTTGTTCTTCGCCACCGCCTGCAGCATCTCCCCGTAGATCGCGCGCGCGTTGCCGATGCCCGCCTTTTCCAGCTTGTCGAGCTCGCCGTCGATCACGGGCTTCAATTGCGCGCGCCAGGCTTCGCGCTGCGCGTTGGAGACGGAGACGAGCTCGTGGCCGAGCGGCTTCACGGCGTCCAGGCCCGCCTTGTCCCACTTGTCCCACCAGCCGCCGAAGTTGTCGACGAGCGGCTGGCCGATGGCGCCGTCGATCGCTTTCTGCACGTCCGCGGGGAGCGCGGCGAAGCGCTGCGGGCTCATGACGAGGTGGAAGCAGCTCGTGTAGACGCGCGCATCGAGGTGGTGCTTGAGGGAGTTCTCGAGCCGGAAGCCCTTGATCGCGTCCCAGGGGAAGACTGCGCCGTCGATCACGCCCTTCTGCAGGTTCTCGTACACCTGCCCCGGGGGCATGCCGACCGGCGTCGCGCCGAGGTAGGCGAGGAGCGCCTGCGTGGGCGGGTTGGGCGCGCGCATCCTGAGGCCCTTCACGTCCTCGATCGATTTGAGGGACTTGTCGCGCGTGTGGAAGAGCCCAGGGTTGTGGCAGTGCAGCGCCGCGAGCTTGAACTCCTTCCAGTCCTCGGCGAGCGCGCCGCCGCGCATCGACCAGAGCGACTTCGAGGCCGAGGCCGAGCTCTCGGCGACGAACGGGAACTCCATGATGGAAGTGCGCTGGTAGCGCCCGCCGGGGATGCCGTTCAGGCCGAAGGCGAGGTCGACGACGCCCTGCTTCACCTGGTCGGCCTGGTTGACGACGTTGCCGAAGGGCGAGTTGCCGGCGAAGACGCGCACCGTGACCTTGCCGCCCGAGCGCTTCTCGATCGCCTTGCCCAGGGGCTCGAGCACGTCTGCGACGAAGCCGTGCGCCGGCGGCACGAAGGTGCTGAACTTGAGCTCCTGCGCGCTCGTGCCCGCCGCGTAGGCGAGGGCCACTGCGGCGGCGATGGCGGGTAACGCGTGTTTCATGACTCCTCCTTGGGGACTGTCCCTATTTGAGCGGCATGTGGCGCAGCCATTTCTCGACTTCCTGCGGATCGGAGAAGAGCGTCTCCAGCTCGGCGCGCGCCTCCGCCTCGGTCTGCTGCACGGATTCGACCACGCCGCGCTTCTCGCCGCTCCGGTCCGTGGCGAGCTCGAGGCGCGTGCCGAAGGGGTCCAGAAAGTACGCCGACCAGAAGCGCCCGCCGAGCGGCACCGGGCCGATGACGTGCACGCCGCAGGAGCGCACGTGCGCGACCATGGCGTCGAACTCCTCCGGCGGCACGTGGAAGGCGACGTGCTGCATGCCGCCGACGTGGTCGCGCACCTGCCGCGGCAGGCCCTTCGGGTACTCGAACACGGCGAACAGCGAATCGTTGCCCATGTCGAAGAAATAGTGCCGCAGCTTGTCGTACGGCGGCTGCCAGCGGTCGGCCTCGAAGGGCACGCGCCGCGCGTGCACCAGGCGAAAGCACAGCACCCGCGTGTAGAAGTCCATCGCCGCGGGCATGTCGTCCGCGACGACGGCGAGATGGTCAATGCCGCGCGTGGGCATGGCTTTTCCCCTGCAGCGAGGCGAGCAAGGGCCGCAGCGCCGCGGCGAGGCCGGTGATGTTGTCGCCCGCGACGTTGTGGCCGGCGTCCACCTCGACCACGCGGATCGCCGGGTTCGCGGCCTTCACCCTGGCCACGGTTTCGGCGGCGAAGAGGTCCGAGCGCGAGCCGCGGATGACGAGCGTCGGCACGCGCAGCTCCGCGAGCACCTGCCACATGTCCACGCCGGGCTGCGGCCGCTCGCCCGTGGCGAGCGTCTTTCTGAACTGGTCGCGAAAGTACGGATCGCGCTTCACGGCGAAGCCGCCCTCGACCTTGCGCAGGTAGGCTGCGAAGCGCACGCGCTTTTCCGGCGCGGCCTTGAAATGCGCCATGGCCGCCTCCACCGAGGGGAAGACGTCCGGCACGCCGGCGACGGTCTCGGCGACGCGCTTCGAGCCCGCGGGCGCGTTCTCGGGCGAATAGTCGACGAGCGCGAGGCCGGCGACGCGCCGCGGGTTCTTCGCCGCGAAGTAGGCGCAATTGCGGGCGCCCATGGAGTGGCCCACGACGATCGCTTCCTCCCAGCCGAGGTGATCGAGCAGCGCGCCGATGTCGCCCGCCATCGCCGGCACCGAGTAATCCTTCGCCCAGTCGGAGTCGCCGAAGCCGCGCATGTCCAGGCACGCCGCCTCGCGCCCGAGCGCCGAGGCGACCGGCACCCAGTCGTAGGAGAAGAACGACAGCCCGTGCACGAAAACAAGGGGGACAGACCCAAGGGTCTGTCCCCGGGTCTGTCCCCTGGAAAAATGAGGTCTGTCCCCATTGACCAGCCGATACGCCAGCTGGAGATCTCCGGATTTGAAGCGCTTGACGCTCATGCGGCCTGCGGATCCAGTGCGGGAAGGTTTCTCAGTCTGGCATAGATGGGCGTGAAATCGGGCGCGGTATCGCGCATGAGCTGCGCGAACGAGTCGATCACGAAGTAGCAGTCCTGGTAGCGGTCGATGCGGTAGTCGGTGCGCAGCATGCGCTCCAGCTCGAAGGGCCGGCGCCGCGGCCGGGGATCGTCCACGCAGTAGGCGAGCTCGCCCCCGGAGGAGAGCAGCCCCGCGCCGTAGGCGCGCACGCCCGAGGGCGTGCGCATCAGCCCGAACTCGATCGTGTACCAGTAAAGGCGCGCGAGCATCGTGATGGCGTCGAGGCGCATCGCCTTCAGGCCGCCCTTGCCGTACTCGGCGAGGTGGTCGGCGTACACCCGGTCGTAGAGCAGCGGCACGTGCCCGAAGAAATCGTGGAACACGTCGGGCTCCACGATGTAGTCGAACTCCTCGGGCTTTCGCAGCCACACGGTGACCGGAAAGCGCCGCTGGGCGAGGTGCGTGAAGAACGGCCCGTCGGGAATGAGCCCCGGCACGGCGACGATGCGCCAGCCGGTCGCCTTGGCGAGGCTGCGGTTGATCTCGCAGAACTTCGGGATCTCGCGCCCGGCATCGAGCCGCCCGATGGCCTCGATCCACTCCGCGCAGGCGTAGCGCGCGACGAGCTTCGCCTGGCGCTCGTACAGGCGCCGGAAGAGCGCGTGCTCGTCCGCCGTGTAGGCGGCCCAGTCCTGCTCGAGCGAGTAGTCGGGCGCGGCGCGGGTGTAGTCGCCGCGGAGGGTGGTTTGGGCGCTCATCGTAGGCGGTGCCTCGATCTGGATCTCTATGATCTCGCGTTTTTTGCCCGGTCAAATGGGGACTGTCCCTATTTAAGCGCCGCCTTCACCACCCCCGCCGCCTCTCCGAACCCGATCGCCACGGCCCCTTCGGCCTCGCAGCGCCCGCGCTGGATCAGCTCGTCGCCGTCGGCGATGAAGTCGCGCGTCTCGCCGCCCGGGAGCGAAAGCGGCGCCTTGCCCGCCTGCGTCAGCTCGAGGAGCGACCCGGCGCTGCCCGGCTCGGTGCCGGAGAGGGTGCCCGAGCCGAGGAGGTCGCCCGGCTGCAGGTTGCAGCCGTTCGAGGTCTGGTGCGCCACCATCTGCGCGAGCGTCCAGTAGGCGTCGCGAAAACTGCAGCGCGAGAGAGACGCGGGCGCGAGCTTGCGCGCGCGCATCTGCGCCGAGCTGAGGTACATCTCGGTGCCGATGGCGTAGCCGCCCCGGCGCTGGTCGGCTTCGTCCGTGAGGTAGGGGAGCGGCCGCGGGTCTTCGCCGACGCGCGGGAAGGCCGGGCAGCGAAAGGGCTCGAGCGCTTCCAGGGTCACGATCCAGGGCGACACGGTGGTGGCGAAGCTCTTGGCGAGGAAAGGCCCGAGCGGCTGGTATTCCCAGGCCTGGATGTCGCGCGCCGACCAGTCGTTCAGCAACACCACGCCGAAGACGTGATCGAGCGCGTTCCGGATGCCGACGGGCTTGCCGAGGCGGTTGCCCGGGCCGATGACGAAGCCGAGCTCGACTTCGTAGTCGAGGCGCCGCGAAGGGCCGAAGCTGGGCGCGGCGGCCTCGGGCGCCTTGGTCTGGCCTTTGGGGCGCACGATCGGCGTTCCCGAGACGACGACCGAGGAGGCGCGGCCGTGATAGCCGATTGGCACCCATTTGTAGTTCGGCAGCAGCGGGTTGTCCGGGCGGAACATGCGGCCTACGGCGAGCGCGTGGTGGATGCCGGTGTAGAAGTCGCTGTAGTCGCCGACCGCGACGGGGAGAAAAAGCTCGGCTTTGTTCATCGGCACGAGGCAGCGGGAAAAGCGCTTGGCCCTCGACTCGTCGGCGAGCCCGAGCGAGAGCACCTGCCGCAATTGCCGCCACGCGGGCCGGCCGGCGGCGGCGAGCTTGTTCAGGTTCGGCCCGGTCTTCAGGCCCACCGCGGCGAGGTCGAGGACCTGGTCGCCGATCGCCACGCCGCCGCGCGGCTGCTCTTTGGAGCCCTTGCGGCGAAACACGCCGAACGGCAGGTTCTGGATCGGGAAGTCGGTGGCGGGATCGTTGGCCGAGTCGAGCCAGCTATAAAGGGGGACAGACCTCATTTAAAAGCCGCGCCAAACCTTGTCATAGTCTTTTTGCAACTTCTTCGCCGCGAGGGCGGCATAAATAGGGACAGTCCCTATTTAAAGCCGTCCCAGACGCGGTCATAGTTCTTCTGCAACTCCTTCGCCGCGAGCGCGGCCTTCGTCGGCCGGAACACGTAGCGCGACTCCCACATGAAGGCGAGGGTGCTCTCGATTCTCTGCGGCTTCAGGGCGGCCTGCGAAGCCTTGTCGTAGGAGGCGACGTCGGGCCCGTGCGCGCTCATGCAGTTGTGGATCGACACGCCGCCGGGCAGGAACCCTTCGGCCTTGGCGTCGTAGGCGCCGTGCACCAGGCCCATCAGCTCGCTCATCACGTTACGGTGGAACCACGGCGGGCGGAAAGTGTGCTCGGCCACCGTCCAGCGCGGCGGGAAGATGACGAAGTCGCAGTTGGCGACACCCGCCTGTCCCGAGGGCGAGGTGAGCACGGTGAAGATCGACGGGTCGGGATGGTCGAAGCTCACGGTGTTGATCGCCATGAAGCGCGCGAGGTCGTACTTGTACGGGGCGTAGTTGCCGTGCCAGGCGACGACGTCCAGCGGCGAGTGCCGGTACTCGCTCGCCCACAGGCCGCCCATGAACTTCGCCACCACCTGGCACTTGCCGCTCCTGTCCTCGTAGGCGGCGACCGGCGCGAGGAAGTCGCGCCGCTGCGCGAGGCCCTGCGAGCCGATCGGCCCTAGCTCGGGAAGGCGAAAGGGCGCGCCGTAGTTCTCGCACAGGTACCCGCGCGTGGCGCCGCTCACCTCCACGCGGAACTTCACGCCACGCGGCACCACCGCGATTTCGCCCGGCTCCACGTCCAGCCGGCCGAGCTCGGTGGCCAGCAGGATCGCGCCCTGCTGCGGCACGAACATCAGCTCGCCGTCGGCGTTGGTGAAGTAGCGGTCCTTCATCGCGCGGTTGGCGCGGTACAGGTGCACCGCGATTCCCGATTGCGCCGCCGCGTCGCCCGAGCCGGCGAGGGTGAAGAGGCCGTCGAGGAAATCGGTCGGCTTCGAGGGCACCGGCAGCGGGTCCCACCGCAGGCGGTTGGGTGAGGCTTCGACCTCGTCGAAGGGACCCGAGCGAACCAGGCCGTTCGCGATCCGCTTGTAAGGCGCGTGCATCGCCGAGGGGCGCAGCTTGTAGAGCCACGAGGACAGGTTCTCCGCGCGCGGCGCGGTGAACGCGCTGCCAGAGAGCACTTCGGGAAACAGGCCGCGCGGCGTCTTCTGCGGCGAGTTCTGCCCGACGGGCAGCGCGCCCTTCACCGCCTCGGTGGAAAACGTGTTGCCGAAACCGGATTGGTAGCGCATGTGAAATTGGGGACAGTCCCCATTTTTCTCATTTGCGAACCGCTCGCAAACGAGAAAAATAGGGACTGTCCCTATTTAAGCACCCCGCGCCGCATCTGGTCGAGTTCGATTGATTCGAACAGTGCCTTGAAATTGCCTTCGCCGAAGCCCTCGTCGCCTTTTCGCTGGATGAACTCGAAGAAGATCGGCCCGAGCTGGTTCTCGGAGAAGATCTGCAGCAGCAGCGCGCCCGCCTTGCCGTCTACGAGGATCTTCCTCTTCTTCAGCTCGGCCACGTTCTCGCCGTGCCCGGGGATGCGCTTGTCGATGAGCTCGTAATAGGTGTCCACGGTATCGAGGAGCTTCACGCCGTTCGCGCGCAGCGCGTCCACGGTCCTGGGCAAGTCGGTCGAGCCGAGCGCCACGTGCTGGATGCCTTCGCCGCGGTAAAGGTCGAGGTACTCCTGGATCTGCCCCGTTTTTTCGGTGCCTTCCTCGTTGATCGGAATGCGGATCTTGCCGCAGGGGCTGGTCATCGCCTTGCTCTTTACCCCGGTGACTTGGCCCTCGATGTCGAAGTAGCGGATCTCGCGGAAATTGAACAGCCGCTCGTAGAAGTCGGCCCATTCCTTCATGCGCCCCTTGTGCACGTTGTGCGTGAGGTGGTCGATGGTGGTGAGGCCGTGGCCTGCGGGGTTCAGCTCGGCGCCAGCGAGCGGCTCGAAGTCCACGTCGTAGAAGCCGATGTTGCCGATGTCGCCGGCCTTCTTGCCATCCTTGCCGCGCCAGCGGTCGATGAAATACAGGAGCGAGTCGCCTATGCCCTTGATCGCCGGGATGTTCAGCTCGCCCGGCCCGGCGTGCCCCGCGTAGCCCCAGGCGCCGAGCGACACCGCGCGCTCGTAGGCGGCCTTGGCGTCCGCGACGCGAAAGGCGATGGCGCAGATGCTCGGCCCGTGCTCGCGCGCGAAGCGCTGCGCGAAGGAATCGGCTTCCGCGTTGACGATGAAGTTGATCCCGCCCTGCCGGTACAGCACCACGTCCTTGTGGCGGTGGCGGGCGATCGGCTTGAAGCCCAGGCGCTCGAACAGCGCCCCCATGGCCTTCGGGTCGGGCGCGGCGTATTCGATGAATTCGAACCCGTCGGTGCCCATCGGGTTTTCCCACCGCTCAACCATGACGCATTGTAAATGGGGACAGTCCCCATTTTTCTCATTTGGCGGTCAACCGAGGCGGAGCCAGGCCCGTTTCTGGACCATGCCCAGAGCTGCCCGCGTCGTCGTCCCCGGCATCGCCCTTCACGTAAGGCAGCGCGGACACAACCGCGCGCGTTGCTTCTTCGGCGACGAGGACTATGCGCTCTATCTCGGGCTGCTTGGTCACTTTGCCAGGGAGCATGCATGCGCGGTGCATGCGTACTGTCTGATGACGAACCACGTGCATCTTCTCCTGACGCCGCGGACCGAGGATGGCTGCGCGCTGATGATGAAGCGCCTCGCGCAGTGCTACACGCAGCACGTGAACAAGGTGCAGGAGCGAACCGGCAGTCTCTGGCAGGGACGCTACCGCTCCTGCCTCGTGATTTCGGAACGCTATGCGCTCGCGTGTTATCGCTATGTCGAGCTCAACCCCGTGAGTGCGGGCATGGTCGGTCATCCCCGGGACTACCGCTGGTCCAGCTACCGCGCGAATGCCGAAGGCAGGTCCGACCGGCTGATCGAGCCTCATCCGGCCTATCCCGGCGTCAACACCTATCGCGGACTGTTCAACGACGCGCTCGACGAGACACTGGTGGACGAGCTGCGGAAAGCGACCAGCGGCGGCTATGCGGCGGGCAGCATCCGCAGGTCTCGCGGCCGCCAGATGAGAAAAATGGGGACTGTCCCTATTTGAACATCGTGCCCGGCAGCCAGAGCGCGAGCGGCGGCCAGGCCATCACCAGGGCGAGGCACAGCAAGATCAGCAGCACGAAGGGCAGCGAGCCCTGGATGATCTGCCCGATCGGCGCCTTGGTCACCGCCTTGATGGTGAAGAGGTTCATCCCCACCGGCGGCGTGATGAGCGCGAGCTCGAGGTTGATGGTGAGCAGGATCCCGTACCAGATCGGGTTGACGCCGAGGTGCGCCATCACCGGCAGGATCACCGGCGTGGTGATGAGGATGATGGCGATGGTCTCGAGGAACATGCCGAGCACGAAGATGAGCGCCATCATCGCCACGAGGAACCCGAGCACGCCGATCTCCTGCGCCACGACCAGCTGCACGATCTGGTGCGGGATGCGCATCTTGGTGAGCACGAAGCCGAGCACCGAGGCGCCGGCGAGGATCATGAACAGCATGGCCGAGGTGCGGCTCGCGTCGAGCGCCGAGTCCCAGATCTCGCGCCAGCCGATCGAGCGGTAGACGATCGCGCCGACGACGAGCGCGAGCACCGCGCCGGCGGCGGCGGCTTCGGTCGCCGTGAACACGCCCGCGTACATCCCTCCCAGCACGAGCGCGGGGAGCGACAGCGCCCAGACCGACTTGCGCAGCGCGCCGAGCGCCTCGGCGAGCGAGGCGCGCGGCTCACGCCGCACGCTGCGGCGGCCGAACGCGCTCGTGCCCATGGTCCAGGCGGCGAAGATCGCCGCCATCAGCAGGCCCGGCACGATGCCGGCCATGAAGAGGGCCCCGATCGAGGTGTCGCTTACCACGCCGTAGAGCACCATCGGCCCCGAGGGCGGGATGAGGATGCCGAGCGTGCCGCCGGCGGCGACCAGGCCGTAGGCGGCGCGCGGCTCGTAGCCGAAGCGGATCATCTGCGGGATGGCGACCGAGCCGATGGTGAGCGCGGTGGCGACGCTCGAGCCCGAGATGGCGGCGAACACGGTGCAGGCGGCGATGGTGGCGATGCCCACGCCGCCCGGCAGGTGGCGCGTGAGCGTGTAGGCGGTGGCGTAGAGGTCGTCCACGATGCGGCTGCGGATCATGACGTGCGCCATGAACGCAAACAGCGGGATCGCCACCAGCAGGTAGCGGTTCAGCTCGCCGTAGATCACCTCGGAAATCGAGCCGAGGCCGCCCTGGGTGGCGACGAGGAGCATCCCCCCGAACAGCGTCAGCCCGGCGAAGATCGGCAGCCCGGTGAAAAGGAGCAGCACCAGGCCCGCGAGGATGAGCGCGAGCGTCACTCGGGCCGCTCGGTGTCGTGCTCCGGCACGGCGAGCGAGGGCGCGCCCGCCGCGAGGCGCGCGAGCGCTTCCAGCGCGACCAGCGCCATCATCAGCCCGCCGAGCGGGAGCAGAAGCTGCACCCAGTACACGGGGATCTCCACGTTGCCCTCGGCGACGATGCCGAGCTGGCGCGAAAACATCGCCGTGCTCCAGCCGTTCGCCACCAGCACGAGCGAGGCGGCGAGCGCGGCGAGCGCCGCCCACGCGTCCGCCCAGCGCCGCGCGCGGGGGCCGAGGCGCGTCGTGAGCAGATCGACGCCGATGTGCTCGCCGCGGCGCAGGACCTGCGCCGCCGCCAGCATGACGATGCCGACGAGCAGGAAACCGACCGCGTCGTCCACCCACGCGGGCGGCCGGTCGAAGCCGTAGCGCATCACCACCGCCCAGGCGATGAGCGCGAGGGACACGAGCACGCCCAGCGCGGCAGCCGCGATCGCGGCCTGCGACAGGGCGCCGAGGATCCGCGCGGCGAGCGCGAGGGCGCGCGCGGCCAAGCGGGCGTCCTCAGAGCTTGCGCATCAGCTCGAGCAGGCGCGCGCCGTCGGAGCTCGCCTCGATGAATGCCTTGATCACCGCCGGCTGCATCGCCTCTGCCATGACCTTTTCCTGCGCCTTGCTGAGCACGGTGACGTTCATGCCCTTTTCGCGCAGCACCCGGATGTCCTCCTCCGGGATGCCGTCGGCGGCGGGGATGGCGCGCTCCTCGGCCTTCGCCACGGCGTCGAGGATGCCTTTCCTCGCGTCGGCGGGCAGGCCGTTCCACCACACCGGGTTCACGACGAGGTTGTCGTAGGCGAGGATGATGTTCGAGGCGACGCCGAACTTCTGCACCTCGTAGAAGCGCCGGCTGTTCGCGGCCTTGACGCCGGTGAAGCCCGCGTCGATGACGCCGGTCTGCAGCGCCTGGTAGACCTCGGGGGCCGGCATCGGCGAGGGCGCCGCGCCCATCGCGGCGAGCCCCGCGTCGAACAGCTTCGACAGGCCGCGCACCTTCACGCCGCGGAAATCCTCGGGCTTGACGAGCGGCGACCTGGCCGAGGTGAAGATGCCGTCGTTCGCGTCCATCAGCCAGGCGATGTTGAGGACGCCCTTTTCCGCCATCTTGGCGTCGAGCAGCTTCTGCGCCTCGGAGCCGCGGAAGCGCCGCATCTTCTCCACCGAGCTCATGAAGTACGGGATGACCGTGACGTTCATCTCGGGGATCGTGCCGCCCCACTGGAAGGAGAGCACCGCGGCCGACTCGATCTTGCCGCCGGCTACGGCCGCGTGGTGCTGGGCTGGCTTGTAGAGCTGCGCCGCGCCGAAGATCTGCACCTCGACCTTGCCGCCGGTGTTCGCCTTCACGTCGGCGGCGAACTGCTCGAGGTTCTTCGCCGAGTGGTGCGCGGGCGGGAACTGGTGGGAGAGGCGCATGGTGTAATCGGCGGCCTGCGCGCCGGCGGCGAGCGCGGCGGCGAGCGCGGCCACGACGAGCTTCAGCTTCGGGTTCATCGTTTCTCCTCCAGGATTTTTTTCCATACGGGACGGAAATCGTAGGTCGGGTAGAACTCGGTCGAGAACGCGCCCCAGGCGCATTTCTCCAGCGCGAGGTTCACTTCGCGCAGGCGAGCCGCGGGCACGCGCAGCGTCACCACCTGCCCGATGCCCATCATCACGTACCAGGACTCGACCTCGACGCCCGGCGGCGGGAACTGCTTCCAGAATCCCGTCGCCTCGAGCTTGGCGTTGATCTCTCCCAGGTTCTTGTCCTGCTGGTGCTTCAGGAACACCGTGAGCAGGACCTCGCCCTCGTTCGCCATGCGCCACCTCCGACCGGGTAAAAGGTAGCATGGAAATTGTTGACGCCGGGGCGGGATTCGGACGATGCTGTTGCGCCCGCAGGCCGGGCATCCAACGTCGAGACTCTGGGAGGAGGCGAACATGAAGCGGCTGACTGGAATGGTTGCGGGATTGCTCTTGCTCGGCGCCGGGCTGGCGGGCTGCGCGACCGGGCCGGGCGCGGGCGGCTGGAGCACGCTGTTCGACGGCAGCGATCTCAAGCAGTGGTACGACATCGGCAACGGCAACTGGCGCATCGAGGGCGGCGTGCTCGTGGCCGACGGCAAGAAGGGCAAGGATAACGCCTTCCTCGTGACCAACGGGTTCTACAAGGACTTCCAGCTGAAGGCCGAATTCTGGGTCAGCGACGACGCCAACAGCGGCATCTACATGCGTTGCGGCAACCCGGAGGTGATCAACGACAAGGTGTGCTACGAGGCGAACATCTTCGACCAGCGCAAGGACCCGAGCTACGGTACCGGGGGGCTGGTGCACATCGCCAAGGTCGATCCGATGCCCAAGGCGGGCGGCAAATGGAACACCTACGACATCACGGTGAAGGGCGACCACATCGTGCTGGTGCTGAACGGCCAGAAGACGGTCGACGTGCGCAACAAGGCGTTCAGCGACGGGCGCATTGCGCTGCAATACGCCGCGGGCGTGGTGAAATTCCGCAAAGTCGAGATCCGGCCGCTGTAGCGTAAAGGGGACAGTCCCTATTTTTCTCATTTGCGAAGGACTCGCAAATGAGAAAAATAGGGACTGTCCCCTTTAAGTTACGCGCAGCGGCAGCTTGCGGAAGCCGCGGAAGCGCACGCGGCGGTCGCGCTCCGGCGTGCCGGCGAGCTCGAGGCGCGCAAAGCGCGCGATGAGGCGCGCGAGCGCGATGCGGCCTTCCATGCGCGCCACGTTCATGCCGACGCAGACGTGCTCGCCCTGGCCGAAGGCGACGTGGCGGTTGGGCTTCCTGCCGACGTCGAAGCGCTCGGGCTCGGGAAACTGCGCCGGGTCGTGGTTGGCGGCGCCGATGCCGAGGGTGATGAGGGTGCCCGCCGGCAGCATCCTGCCGCAGAGCGTCATCGGCGCGGTGAGGCGCCGGTT
>Ga0214472_10004374_pt1 | contig 14908 bp, 20 predicted proteins | sample RVTome_6_FD_207662 | JGI IMG/M metagenome (GOLD analysis project Ga0214472, IMG submission 207662) | Soil microbial communities from uranium-contaminated site in the Upper Colorado River Basin, Wyoming, United States - RVT140D175 | ecosystem: Environmental > Terrestrial > Soil > Contaminated >...
CTGATCGCGGTTCCAGACCGACAGGATCAGGCAGAGGATGAGCAGCCCGGCGAGCATCAGCCAGCGGTTGCGAAACCCCTCGTTCATGGCGCCTCCACCTGAAATTCGAGCTTGTAGTGAAGGCTCTGCGAATCCGCCGGGGTCTCGGTGCTGTAGCGGATGCTGTCGGGGGAGAAGGCGGGCAGGGCGAACTGTTCCCGGATGCTGCCCGCGAGGGTTCGAAGCAGCCGATCGAAGGCTTCGATGTCGGGGGGGGTGACTTCGGCATTGACGCGAATGGTCGGCTTCAACCCATCCTCAAAATGAATTTCGGTGATTTCCACCTGGGGAGGGATGGACCGCAGGGCCTTGGCCAGTACCTCGGTGGGGGCGGGGCGGCCCACTTCCTTGGCCATCTGGTCGAGCAGCTGGTTGTACCCGCTGAGTTTCTGCCGCTGCTGCCCGGCCGATGCGCTCAGCAGCGATGCGCTCTGCCCCCCGTACCAGAGCAGGAAGCCGCTCTGGAGGCCGAGAGCCAGCGCGAGGACCGCCGCAATGAAAATCGCCGTCCACTGAACGCCTTTCCATTCCTGATCCCGCTTGATGAAGCGATGGGTCAGGCTGCCGGCTTTCTCCGAAGGCTGGAGATCCCCGGCGGTGAAATAGAGCAGGGGGTTGAGCAGCTCCTGATGGTCGCCGCTTGTGCTCGGGGCCTCCACCGGCAGCTCCACCACTTCCCTCCCCAGTTGCTCCGAGAGGTTGATGGCATCGATGCCCTCCTTGCCCGAGGTGACCAGGTAGGTGCGGTCGATCTCGGCGGAGACTTTCTGGGAGAAGAGAAAGCGCGACTGGTTGATTTCGTAGCTGAGGGTTCCCAGCTTGTCCGAGAGATCGAAATCTCTGGAGACGGCGATGTCGCGGGAGAAGAGGTATTGCCCCTTGTGGAAAAAATAGAAAAAACACTCGGTGTCCACCAGGGAGGCGAGGCAGATGCCCCCCTGATCGAAATCGGGCAGGATCTTGGCGAGTTTCGCCTCCCAGAGCAGGCCGGGTGTGGTGATCAGCCGAGGCGCGAAGCCGTAGCGCGAGAGGTTCTGGTAGAGCAGGTGGAAGTTGGGGTCGGGAAGATAGGTAACCCTGACGCCCCGCTTGCCGTCGGGGGTCTTTCCGGGAGCCTGGTAGTAGAAGTCCTGGACTTCGTGCAGCTCGGGGTGGTCGCTTTGGAGCTTGCGCTGGATGAAGGGCTCGACGATGGAGCGCTTCTGGGTGGCCAGGGCGTACGTCTTGGTGCCGATCCAGAAATCCGGAACGATGAGGGCGGATTGCCGGGAGAGTCCCAGCTGCTGGAGGCGGTCGCTCTGGATGTATCCCTGAAAGAGATCGTCGAGGCCGAGGCAGTCCCGCACCGACATCTCGCCCGATTCGATGACTTTGACGCGGGCGAGCTGCTCATTGTGAACCAGAAGCAGGGATGTGGAGGTCTCTTTGCTCATCGGCTCGTACGTCGGATGGGGCGGAGTTTCAAAGACAAAAGGGCCAATCTTGCGACCGGCCCCTTTTTTTGGTGGTGGAGCCACCTAGCGGATTCGAACCGCCGACCTACTGATTACGAATCAGTTGCTCTACCAGCTGAGCTAAGGTGGCTAATGGCTAGAGTGCTAACCCTCTGGAATAGCTCGTAAATACTGCATAATCCAACTACAAAAGGGGCCGAAAATGGGGCCAAAATCCATGTAGTGAACAGACAAATACTACCGGCGGCAATGAATGTCAAGGATTGGTTAGCCGCCCCAGGCCCGCCAGGCCCGCTCTCGGTTGCGCAGCTGTAACAGCAGACGCTTCAGTTGTTGTTCCCCCTCCCGGGAGAGGGCGCTGCTGGCCGCGGGGTCGGACGGAGAGATGAACGACGGTACCTCCAGCAGGGGAAGGGAGCGCAGGACCTCGGGAGGTTCGGGCCTGACCTGGACCGGGACCTTGACCTCCACGGCGCGGTAGCGGACGATCGGCTCCGGCCTGGCGCAACCGGACAGGGACAGGACCACGACCAACAGCAACGCGACCCGGCCCATCAGCCGCCCTCCTTGATGAGATCGGCCATGAACCGGTTCATCTCGGCGTGCCCCGGCGGAGCCCGCAAAACCTCCTCGAGCTCATCTGGAGAGGTGAGCATCTGCCTGGCGGCCTGTTCGGCTGCCAGGGCCAGGGCGGCCGCCTCCTGCTGCAGTTGATCGATCCTCTTATTCTGCTCGAAGAACGAGAGGCGCAGTGCTCCCAGGTCGGACTGACACATCTGGCGCTGCTGTCCGATCAGGGCGGACGAGGCCCGCTCCTTGGCCAGCAGGCCCTCGAGCCGCCAGATCCTCAACTTCAAGCTACCCCAGGTCAGGGCGACCATCAGCACGCCGATGATGACCAGCGAAGCCTTGGACCCCAGCAAACTCAAAATGTTCACAGCACCCCCTACCAGAACGGATACCGGGCCGGATCCTCGAACAGCCGATAGTTTTCGGCGTAACGCTCGATCCGCTCCGAATACTCATAGTTGATGTCGCAAGCGTCGATTTCCTGCCCGTTGCCGAACCGGATAACCCTGCGTCGGCACTCGGCCCGGGCAGCGGCATGATCCACCTTCCCGGCCCGCTCGACCTCCTGCAGCACCAGCCGACCGCCGTTGTAGATCTGGTAACTGACCCAAAGCCTGCGGTGGGGGTTCTGAACCCAAGCATCCCAGTTGATATAGGCTTGGGCCCGCAGGTGATTCTCCCGGGTGTCGATCTCGGGAATCCCCGCCTTGGCCAAGGGTTTCTGCCACCAGCGGTAGGTGATCTGGGCGACCCCTTGGGAGCCGACGCAGTCTCGGCTGACCACGTCCCTGCAGCGGGACTCCTGCTGCAGCTGGGCGACGCTGTAATGCCAGGGGAAGTCCAGGCCGAAGTAATAAGCGTGGGCAGTGCGCACCGCCTGGGAGTAGGATCGGCAGCGGTCGAGGGTCCCGGCATCGGCCGGGGCACAGGCCGCCACCAGCAACAGCAGGCTAGCCGCCAGTGGAATACGCATAGATAAAGACCACATAGAGGGCGATCCGCAGGGCCGCCTTGGCGCCCAAGCCCTCGGTCCAGTCGACAAACCCGAAAGCGATCTTGCCGACCAAATGGGCGTGAATGAACGCCATGCTGACCAGCACCACCTTCAGGCTGATCAGCTGCACCGGGCCTGGAAAACGGGCATAGACCCCGGAGAGATAGAACCCCATCAGGGCAAAAGCGATGATGAAATCAAGAGCCAGTCGTCTTGATTGAGTGAGCGCAGTCACGGTACCTCCTGCAGGGGCGGCAATAATTCCCGCCTTGGGTTGTACATACCGGCATGCATGTCAAATCACCTCCGCCAGCCGGACAAATGTCGCCCCGGCGGTGTCGACCCGCAAGCGGCGTTTTTTGAAGGCGCTGGAGGTGACGATATACGCTACCCCCTGGCGGACCTCCAGCGTGAGCAGCCCACTGGCGTCGGTCTCTCCACAGAGCGGCGTGGGGTCGATGATGTGACCGCCCGCGGCGGTGGGTACGGTCTCCAGTTCGACACTGAAGGTAACCCCCGCCTGGGGCACCAGCCCCAAGGCCTCCAGGTCGATGTGCAGGCTGCAGGCCTCGGGCGAGGCGGGCAGCGGGCCGATGGTGCGGCCGGAGCGCAGGGCCACGCCTGCGGCGCTCAGCGACTCGAGTTGCACGTAGAGGGCCGAATCGATGACCGTGTCCCAGTAGAGATAGCCGTCGCCGATGTCGGTCAGCAGGGCCGGGTCGATCTCTTCAGCCAGAGAGTAGGGACCGCCCGAAACCGCAGAGGCATAAGCGCGGACCAAAGCGGCAGGCTCCCCTGTCTGGCTGAACTTGAATCTAAGCTTGCGCATCGGACGCCTCCTCGATCATCTGCGGCAGGGGTGCGTCCTGCTCGGCCTCAATGGCCTGGGGATGCCGCAGATCCCCCCATACCCCTTCCTGACTCGGCAACCACAAAATCATGCTGACCTCCTAGACGAGTACGTTGACCTTGATGTTGTCGGTCCCTGTCCGCAATTTGCGCACACGGGTCTGAGTGGAGCTCACGTTGTCCCATTCGAAATCCCCCGCCGTGACTCGATAGAATCCCTTCTCATCGTAGTTGATCGTGATCTGATCGATGAGCGGCGACACCAATGGGTCGACGGTGGACAGGTCAAAGGCAAAGTCCAAAAAGGTTTCCGCCGCGATCGTGAGCCCGAAGAGCCCCGCCTGGATTTCGGCGATGGTATTGGCCCCGGCAACAAAGTCGAAGGTCACCAGTTCCCCAGCCACGGCATCCTCCCAAACGCTGCCGTTCCAGCGCCGCCATGTGGTCCTCCCGTCGAAGGACACCACGCCCAGGATGCTGGTGCCGACCGGTTGCTGCGCAGTAATAACGCAGGAGTTGATCTTCCCCACGGCTTCCAACGGCACCTGGGCGGCGTCCAAGGTGTGCACGTAGTAGGGCTGGTCGGTCGGATAGTCGTTGATCGGGAGGAGTTCGAGGTCGACGATGTTGGTGTAGGCATTGCCGTTGTTTGCGGTCACCCTGATTCGGTAGCGACCGAAGGCGCCCGGCTCTGATATCTCGAAATACCGCCGCTCTCCAACTGCCCAGCCAGACTCACCGGCGCGCGTGTCGAGCGGAGCCCAAGTTGCCCCGTTATCGTTACTGCCCTCAAAGACCCAATCGCGCGGCGCCCGCCCGGCCGCCACGGAGGTCCCCACAATCGAGTATGCCCCCACTGAGGTGGGGGCTTCAAACGCGTACCCGAGCCAGCCGCCGGCGCCCAAAACAGTCCAGGAGCTCGCGTCGTCTGCGGCGTCATCAAACGCCTTCCACCCGTAGTAATGGTTTCCGCTTGTAGAGCTGTAAAAATGGCCGCTCTCGATGACCTCTCCAGCTGGCGCAGCGTACCCGGTCATGGACGGCACTTGGTCTATAGTCGGTGCTGAGCTGCGCAGGCGCACTGCTCCGTTAACAAACTCCGTTCCGGCCGCCGGATCTTCCTGAACGAACTGCCCGGCGTCTGCCAGATCGAAGTCGAGGCTGGTGTTGGTCAGGTTCAATCCCCCCGGGATGAAGCGGCCCGCCTGCACGATGCGCTTCCCATCCGGGTCGGCTGGATGGGTGACCAGGAGCTCTGCGCCCTGCGCGATGTTGACAAAGGCGCTCTGCACAAGTCCGCTCACGCCTGTGCTGCCGCCCATCTGGCCGCGCCAGACCCAGGCCCCGGCCACTCGCTCGTAGTAGTCGTCCGTCTCGAGGTCGATGGCCCAGTCCCCATCGACACCGAGGGTGCCGGCGGGCACACCGAGGGAGCTAAGCCAGCGGGCGCCGGGGGCGCCTTGTAGGTTGCCCTTCAGCACCCAGCTGCCGGCCTCGCGGCGGTAGTAGTCGTGGTTGAGCTCATCGATGGCCAAGTCGTCGTCGACGCCCAACCCGGCAGCAGGAGGCCCGGAGGTGACGTGGGTCTGCACACCGGGCGGGCCCTGCGGACCCTGAGGGCCCGGGGCTCCGTCGGTCCCGTCTGTGCCGTCGGCGCCTCGGAGGTTGCCCTTCAGCACCCAGCTGCCGGCCTCGCGGCGGTAGTAGTCGTGATTGAGCTCATCGATGGCCAAGTCGTCATCGACGCCCAATCCAGCCGCAGGAGGCCCGGAGGTGACGTGGGTCTGCACACCGGGGATCCCCTGGGGCCCTTGGGGCCCAGTCGGGCCTTCTGGGCCCTCGGCACCAATGTCGCCCTTTGCCCCCTGGGGCCCCACCACCTGCTGATTCCTCATCCAGAGCACCCCCTCCGGATAGGCGGGGTGGACCACCTTGATGTCCACCACCAGCTCATCGAAATAGAAATGCCACTGCAGGGCGCTGCCCACGATGTAGGGCTGGTCGATGGGCACGGTCCTGGCCGCATCGAGCCAAAGGGAGGCCAGGTCGGTAGTGCCCGCGGCGAATATGTGGATTTCCGCTCCTTGGGGCGGCGGGATGACTTTCAAGAAGTCGATGCGGCTCGGCAATGACATGACTCACTCTCCTTCAGCAATCGCCGCCAGGATGCCTGTATTGGCTTCATGGTCAAAGCCTGCCGCTTCATAAACGGCGATGCTTGTCCCGGCAGGAAACGGCGAGATGCGGATATTCTGAGCAGCTTCCATCAGACGAAGGCTCCCGAAACAAGGGCGTCAATCTCTTCCCTTGTGGCTGTTTCCGGCAGGGCCGCCAGGGCGTCAAGAGCAGCCTGTTGCTTGCCGAGAATCGTCCCGGAAGCCGACTTGAAGGCGCTTACATTTTCCATGATCTTCACGGCGAGTTCGGCCTTGGAGATGCCGCGCCCGGCGGCGAGGGCGTCAAGCAGCGGCGTTTCTGCGGCGGCGTCGGCAAGGTACGCCTTGGCCTCTGCCTGCTGATCTGCCCAGGTTTCACGCTCTTCGGGCCGATAGGGTCTCGCCAGAGCAAGGAGGCGCTTCGCCCCTTCACCACGGGCGCGCTTCTTCGCACGGTCGATAAGCTGGGGCGCGGTCAGGGGGGCGGGATAGACCGCCACAGGGAAACCGTTGGCGTCGGGCTGGATCTTTGCCCCAAGGCCCTGCTCCGTCATCAGCTCTATGTGCCGCTCTTCGGTGATCTCTACGGCGTCATGCGGAATGGACGAGGCCAGATTCGGAATGTCCACCATGGGCGGATGAAGGGAGAAGTCCGGGACCGAAACCGTAATGGTCCCTTCCGTTTCGTTGCGGTGCTCTGCTCCGTTTGCCGTGACGGACTCGCCCGGCTCAAGGCGGACATCCACCATGGGCCTTACCCAATCAGGATCTTGGACCGTGAGCTTTTTAGCGCCATGGATGTCGTCTCGATAAAACCCAGCCTTGTAATAGATTTTTCCCATCGCTATCTCCCTATCGCAAGCCAGAAAAAGCCGGTCTTGTCGCCGTCCGCATTCGCGTCATGGACTTTGTAAGTGAAGCTGGCAAGGTCGTTGTTGGCAAAATCGATCACCTCGGTGAACGTGTCCCAATTGATGGTTGAGGCAGTCCGCTTGTTGGTGATCTGGATATTGTCGCAGGAGGTCGTAAATTGAACGGGGAAGTTGATGGTCCCGTTATAGTAATCGGAGAACTCGCCGATAGTGACGAATCCCCACTGGATGATCGTCCTGGCGTCAGGCAAGCCAAACCCTGCCGGGAGGATCTGGTATCCGCTTGTTCCGCCGTGGATGCTGTGGAATGCGGCGCTGTATCGGTGCAGAACGCTCCCGCCCGTCAATGCCCATGCCGAAGACGTGAAGGTAAATGTTGCGGAATCCCCGATTTCCAGGATCACCCCGCTGGTAACTCCGCTGTACGGAGGGACCAGCATGTTCGATCCGGTCAGTTGCAGGTAGCCGCTTCCGTGGTTGACCACTTCAATTTTTTGCCCGGCGGACAAGGACGTCGTCGGCGGCATGGCAACCGTGCTTGCAGAGTCTATGGCTACCCGGACGGTGTTGCCGACGTGCGTTGCGTCCAGGTCTCCTCCGCTGGCTTTGTTGACGTAGCCGGTGAGGCCCCCGTGGTCGTGGGCTGCCGCAGCATAATCAAGATCGTGGTCGTGGCCTGCCGCGGCATAATCAAGATCGTGGTTGTGGCCTGCCGCGGCATAATCAAGATCGTGGTCGTGGCCTGCCGCGGCATAATCAAGATCGTGGTCGTGGCCTGCCACCTCCTGGTCCACATACTCCTGGGTCACCATCACCAAGGTGGGATCGATGGTCTGGACCACGCTGGCGGCGTTGGTGACCTGGAAGATCATGCGGACATAGAGATCCTTTTCGCTCCCGCTGCCCTGGGCCGGTTTCGTGGTCAGGGGGTACTTGCCCACGGCCAGCAGGTCGCCGGCGGCGTCGAACACCCCGACTTCGCGGATATCGAACCCGCCATCGGTCACGGGGATGAGCGCCTCCACCACGACCCAGTGGACATTGCTCGGGTGGACATAGACCCGGTTCACGGCGCCCCGCCACATCTCGTTGACCAGGCTGACCTGGGTGGCCAGCGGCTCGAAATAGGCGCCGCCCGAATCCCCTACGGCCAGATTGGCAAAATCGAGGGGCGCACCTCCTGCCTTGGCGGCGGCATCCTTCTCCAGCCCCTTGTTGGTCAAGATGTTGTAAAATGTCTCCGGCATGGCTTCTCCTTATTGGGGATAGACGGTGATCACTTCGCTCGACTGCAGGCCGACGGCGAGAACCGGCACGCTAGAGCCCACCGAAAAGTTGTACTCCAGCCCGTCCAGGTGGGAACGGACGTTCTTCGTGGCGGCGATATAGCGCAACAGCTTCGTTTCCTCGGCCGCCGAGACGGTCTCTCCGTCGATATCGATCACCACCTTGAAATGGTAAGGGCCCCCCGGCCCGCCTTCGTAATCGAACCACTCCACCACCCGGGCGAAGGGAATGCCTGCCAGAACCAGGGCCTGCTCCACGGCCCAGGGCGTCCCCTTGTGACGGTGCAGCTCCAGGCTGCCGGCGACGACATCGCGCTTGGTCTGCTCCGGCCAGTCGCTCTCCCAGAAATCGATCGATAGCGCCCAAGCCAGCCAGGGGAGTAGACGGGCCGGGCAGGTCTGCGGGCTCCAGAGCCCCCGCAGCGGGACCTCGATCTCGCCGAGTCTGGCGATCGTCCCCTCGAGGGCCCGTTCCTGAGCGGTGGCGTTGGGGGGCAGCAGGCTGTTACTCATCGGTGCCTCCGATGGTCACGATGATTGCAGTGCAATAGGAGGCCGACTGGGGCGCCACCACCAGGTCGGCGACCGGCGCCGTTAGATTGACCCGCTGGACACCCGGCTGGTGCAGGGCGGCATAGAGCCCGGACAGGCTGATGTCGTGCCCGAGGCGGTGGTGCCCGGAGACATAGGCGCTGACTGCCGTCTCCGCCGCTTGGCGGATCACCTCCGAATCGGGGCCCGGGTAGACGGTCAGGGCGGCGGTGACGGAAAAGTTGACGATGGTCGCCGCCAGCACAGTGACTTGGTCGGTCAGGGGGCGGACCTTGCGGTCATCGGCAAGGGCGGCGGTCAGCGTGTCGAGCAGCGCCTGGTCGGGCGTGCCGTCGCCCTCGGTGGAGAGTACGGTCACCTCCACCACTCCGCCCGAGGGGCTGGAGACATCCACGTCCAGGACCTTCGGGTCGCTGGAGAGAGCGTGGAACTCGTATGCCCCCGACGATCCGGCAGTGCTCTGCCCCTCCGGGGCAAGCTGGGTCCGCTCCAGCAGGCGCTGGTCGGATTCATAGGTGGCCGGCACCGGCGGGATGGCATTCGGATCGCCGGGGTCGACCAGCAGCCTCTGCACGGCCTGCAGGGCGGCCAGCTGGTCCAGGTCGGCCCCGGAGGCGAAGGCCAGCATCACCGCCCGGGCGGCATCGTTGACCCGCTGCCGCAAACCCAGCTCGCGATATGCTGCGGTTTCCAGGACCTTGTAGGCCGGGTCCGACTCGACCAAGGCGTCAAAGGAGGGGTCCCGCTGCTGCAGGTCAGTCACGTAGCCGGACAGAACGGTTTCGAAATCAAGAGCCTCGACTACGCTCGGCGGCGGCAACCGGGTCAGATCAATACTCATACGACGATGCCCTCCATCTTCATCGGCCGCCCATCCGGCAGGTGGGTGCCCTCGAGGCTGAGGACGGGGCGGCCGTCCTCGACCGACTCGACCTGCACCCGGGCCAGCCTGAACCGAGGCTCCCACTTCCCGAGAGCCTCGGCAGTCCATGCGTAACAGTCGATCAGCCAATCCTGGTTGACCGGGCGGTCGATCAGCCTGGACAGCCGACTGCCGTAGTCACGGCGCATCACCCGACTGCCCAGAGGCGTGGCCAGGATGTCGGCGATGGACTGCCGCAGGTGGGCCATCCCCTCAAGGCGGCGGCCGTCGATTGCGCTCATCCCCTTCATTCGCCTGCCTCCCCTTCAAATTCGCAGCTGTAGCCGCCGTCACCGATCACATGCACCACCTGCCGGAGCGTCCACTTCCCATCGACTCCGGGGCGGATCCCTGCGAGATGCAGCTCCCCTTCGGCCCCCAGAGAGATATCGCCCCGGCACCCTCCGGAGAGGGTGCCGGCCCCGCGCTCGAAGGCCGCCAGCTTGGCCTTGGCGGCTGCAAGGGCGGTGGCCGCATCCGGATAGCTGTTGCGGATCCGGAAGACCGGCTCGCCGCTGCCGACCACAATCGTCACATCGGCGGCAGCGGCCAGGTCGCGCCAGCGGGCCTCCACTGCCAGGTATTTATTCCGTTCCGCCAGAGTCACGTTCCAGCGGCTCAGGTCGCCGCGTCCCTTGGTCACTACCGGCAGCGCCTTGCCGCTGAAGCTCTTGGCCTGCCCACGGGGCACGAAGAGCAGCGCGTCGGCCATGGGTTTGGCGACGGCGCCATGGTCTTCGGCCAGCCGGGTCAGCAGGTTCAGGTCGCTCTCCTCGGTCTGGTCCAGATGAACGAGGCTCAGAGCCGCCAGATCCGGAGCCACCTGCGGGGTGTAACCATGGGCGGCGGCGATGGTGGAGACCAGGTCGCCGATACGGATGTTGTCAAAAGATCGGGTCCTGGGCTCCTTGAGGCCTTGACGCAGATCGGCGGCTCGAGCCCGGATCGCCAAGGAGTCCGGAGGCCCCTCGAGGGTGATCTCATCCACAGTGAAGAGCCCCATCCGGGCCAGCCCCGTCTCCCTGTAGCCGAGGTAGACTTCCAGCTTGGCCCCGGTACGAGGCAGGGCGATGGCCGGGGCCCGATCGTCCAGGCGGATCTCCACCGTATCGCTGTCGACCCCGGAGACGTCGGTCACCCGCAGCTCCATGAAACGATCGCGGATGACGGCGGTCACGTCCTGGCTGTCGGCTCTGATGAGAAAATCGGGGATCATATCAATCCCACAGTTTCACGGTTTTGGCTTCGTTGCTCTCGGCCAGGTCCGGCAGCAGGATCTGGGTCCCGACGGCCAGGACCGGCCCCTTGTCGGCCAACCCCGGGTTCGCCTCGAGCACCGCCTCGACGGCACCGCTCGAGCGGCCGTAGTGGCGGAAACAGATCTCGTCGAGCATGTCACCATCGCTGCAGCGGTATTTCTGGGCCATCAATTATCCTCCCCGTGATGCGCCAGCTGCAGACGGAACTCCTGCCGGCGCGCCGTGCCGTCGGCGAAAAAGAGGGTGCCCGTCTCCTGTACCCGCTCGATACAGAACTTGCCCCAGATCTCGCCGGTGCCGGAGGTCAGCACCAGCGGCCGACCCTTGCCCGCCAGTTCCCGCAGCGCATCGAGCTGACCGAGGCCGCCCTTGAAGTGGGGATAGATCACCCCGTCAAGAGAGATGCTCTCGTCTCCGATGCCGGTGAACTGCCTGGCCGGACGGCGACCCACTCGGGGCTGCGACGCCCAGCGGTACTCGACGCTACGCTGCAGCGTTTGGTAAGCGGCGGTCTCGATCCCGAAGCGGAACTCCCCCAGGGCCATCATCGTCTTAGTCATACAGCGCCCCCCGCTGGCGGGCGGCCAGGCGCTGTTCATGCCGGCGCAGTCTCCGGTCGACTTCCTCGCCGATTTCCCTGGCGTCCTGCCCAGGGGCGGCATGGATGGTAATTTCTGAACGGCTGTCGATCGTCACACCCTGAGCCGCCGGCGCAACATGAGGCAGGGTGCTGGGCCCGGAGGCCGCCTCATCGGTTCGGGTTTTGGGTGCCTGGGTCGAGCCGACTTCGGCCACAGGCGTATCCTCGCCGAACATCGAGCCGATAGCCATGCCCGCCTTGAACAGCAGGCCGATCGGGCTGTACTCGACCAGTTTCTTGAAGCCCTCCCAGAGCCTGTCGACCAACAGCTGGAACGGCTCCCACTTCTTGTAGAGCCAGACGCCCCCGGCAATCAGGGCGCCGACTCCGGCCACCACCAGCCCGATGGGGTTGGCGGTCAAGGCGGCGTTCCAAGCCCACTGCGCCACGGTGGCCACCCCTGTGGCGACGGCCGACGCACGCTGGGCCACCGCGGAACCGATCACCTGGGCTCTCTGCCGGGCCAGGGCGGCGTTGGTCTTAAGAGTGCCGTAGCGGAAGAAATCGGCGGTGGCCTTGGCAGCCTGGTAACCGTCGGAGAGGAAGGTCATGGCAAAGCTGCCACCCAAGGCGGCAATCCGGAAGGCGGCCAGGCCGACGCCTGCGCCCACCACCACCTTGGTCAGCAGGGGAAACTCCTCGGCCGCATCGGAGATGAGCCCGGCACCGGTGCCAATCACCCCGAATACCGCATTGACCGTCGGCAGCAGGACGCTGCCCAGGCTGACCCCGGCACGCATCGCCTGGTTCTGCAGCAGCTGCAGGTTGTTGGCGGTGGTCCTGGAGCGCTCCTCGTATTCCTTCTGCATCGACCCGGCGTAGGCACTCTGGTCGGCGGTCAGCCCGAAGGCCTTCTGCAGGTTGTCCAGGTTGGAGAGCAGCGGCATGATGGCGCCCTTGCTCTCCTCACCGAACAGCCCCGACACCAGAGCCCCCCGATCCTCGGCAGAGGCCTGCTCCAGGGCCTTGAAGACATCGAGGATGGCACTTTTGGCGTCCTCCTGCATGGCGACGGCCATCTGCTCGGCATCGAAACCGAGGGCGGCGAAGGCATCCTGCTGCGACTTGGTGGCGGCATAACCCTTGGTCAGCGCCCCCGTCAGATTCTTGAGGGCGGTCGCCGCCCGTTCGGGGCCGGTACCGCTGGAGAGCAGGGCTGCCCCCAGGGAGGCCGTTTGTGTTTCGCTCAGGCCGGCGGCCATGGCCACCGCACCCTGGCGCTGAATCACTTCACCCAGGGCACCGGCCTGGGCATTCATGTTGTTGGAGAGGTAGTTGACCGCATCGGCCAGGCCGACCACCTGAGACTGGGAGAGGTTCATGCCCGCTCGCCAGTTGGCCATCATCGATCCGGCCTGATCGCCGCTCAGATCGAAGGCCACGCCCATGGTCACCGCGGACTTGGCAAAACCCATCAGCTCATGCCGGGCGACCCCGGATTGCCCGGCGGCGGCGACGATATCGCCGATGCCGCCGGCGGCCATCGGCATCACCTTGGAGAGCTCGAGGATGTCCTTCGACATCGTCTTGAACTGCTGGGGCGACTCGAAGTCGATGACCTTCTTGACCTCGGCCATGGTCGATTCGAAATCCATGGCGGCCTTGACCGGAGCCGCAGCGGCAAAAGCCATGCCGACGGTGCCGATTATCTCGCCCCGCAACTCACCCCGCTTATCCTTGTTGCGGATTCGCGTGTTCTGCCGCCCCACGGCCCGAGTGGTACGCTCGATCTCGACTCCCAGTCGTTTCTGCTCACCGACCAGATCACCGATGTTGAGGCCGTACTTCTTGGCCTTGTCGGCGGCCTTGTCGTACTTGGCCATCACGGCGCCGATCTTCCTGGCGGATTCTTCGGCGGTGTACTGACCGGCCATCTCGGCAGCTTGCAGCTGCAGGAGTTCCGTCCTATATTTGGTGAGATCGCCGGCGATGGCCGCCCCGATCTTCAGGCTCCTAAGTTTGGCCCTCGATTCTCCAGCCCGCTGCTCAAGGGTCTTGAAGGCCCCACCCACAGAAGAGGCAATGGTCCCGCCGATGACCAACCCTAAAGCTAATGACTTTTCCATCAGCAAACTCCTCGACCGGATGCACCGGAGCGACGTGCCGAACCGCAGCCTGCTATTGATTGCCTACCTGGTTTCATTCGCCTGGCTGCTCCATCGTTCGGGTGATGTTCTGTCTTCCGCCGTCGGCGCCCTCTTCGCCGCCTGGCTGGTGGTGATCCCGATCGCCATCTCCTGCCTGGTGCTCTTCGTCGCCGGGCTGGTCATTTTGACAGTCGTCGAATGGTTTCAAGCCACTGCCGCAGCTCTTCGCACTCCAGATCCAAGAGCTCGTTAAGCCCCCAGCCCGTATGAGATGCGACGACTACGCATCCTTTCCGGGCTTCTTCCGGAGTGAAGACAAAAAACCGGTGTAGGCCTCCTGCAGCTTGCCGTAGTCAAGCATGTCGAGATCCTCGATCGTGTCGGTCGTCTGCTCGGCCAGGTTGGCGAACAGACGAACCTCCTTCTCCGCATTACTCCCACCGCTCTTTTCCGAGGCGAGACTGTCCCGCACCTTGGGGCGCCGGAGCTTCAACTCTGCGACTTTGACCCCGTCGATCTCGATCGGATATTCCAACTTGATGGTTTCTCTGTTTGCCACGGCTCTCTCCTTGATAAACAGCGGGGCGATCTCAGGCCACCCCGAAGATGATTAAAGCCCCAGCGCCTTGCGTTGGGCCGCCAACTGGTCGACCCCGCCGACAATGCGGATCATGTTCGCCACATCGATCTCGTGCAGCACCTCGCCGCCATGGGTCAGTTTGTAGTAGCGCAGCGAGACCGACGCCTTGAGGGTGGCCTTGTCGCCCGGCTTCCAGCTGCCGAAGTCGATCTCGCGAATCTTGCCGCGCAGATTGACGATCACGGCCGCAGTCGAGCCGTCTTCGCTCTCCACCGCTCCGCGCATGGTCAGCGGAGCGACCTTCCCCGGAGCCAGCCCGAAGAGCTTGAGCGCCTCCTTGTCGAACCGGGTCAGGGTGAACCCGCACTCGAGCTTCTCCATCCCCATCTCTACATCGATCGCGGCATCCATCCCCCCGGCCCGGAACTCCTCGGTCTTCATGGCCAGCTTGGGCAGCTGCAGCTCTTCCACGTTGCCGGCGTAGCCGCGCTCGTCAACGAACAGAGACATATTTTTCAGGATATCGTCCAACATGGTTCATTCCTCCTTGAAAGGGCAGGCGCTTTAGCCGAAGACCGCCTCGACCGTGTAATGCTTAATGCAAGCTTCTGGCGTGAAGATGGTAGGGAAACTTGCTGTAATTATTAA
>Ga0214472_10004375_pt1 | contig 14905 bp, 12 predicted proteins | sample RVTome_6_FD_207662 | JGI IMG/M metagenome (GOLD analysis project Ga0214472, IMG submission 207662) | Soil microbial communities from uranium-contaminated site in the Upper Colorado River Basin, Wyoming, United States - RVT140D175 | ecosystem: Environmental > Terrestrial > Soil > Contaminated >...
GACCGTATGGCTAGAGAATGTCCCCGTCAGCAAGGAGTTTCTCGCGTTGGGGTACACCGCCAAAGATGCCCTGTCTGCAGGGGAAGATTTTGAATTGCTGTTCACAATAGATCCCGAACGGGAATCTGACATGGCGCATCTTGCAAGCCGATTGGACCTGCAATGCATGAAAATTGGCACCATTCAGCAAGGTTGCGAAATGAAAGTTCTCGATGCCTCTGGGCAAGAGCTGGAATTGAAAAAATCTTGGCAGCATTTCTAGCGCTCGAACGTTGTAAAACGGGGCGGCGAACCTGCCTACTCCTCTGAGATCTGAAGAGCGATTCGCCCCCATCTCCCAATGCTATTTGTGGAAGGTTGAAGTTATGAAACCTACAGACGAATTACCCCATATTGTGATTATTGGTGGCGGGTTTGGCGGGCTTTACTGCGCCAAGTTCCTGGTGAAGCTGCCAGTCCGCGTCACACTTATCGATCGCCGCAATTTCCACCTCTTTCAACCCTTGCTTTACCAGGTCGCTACAGGCGGGCTTTCACCGGGTGATATTGCCTCTCCACTGCGGTCTATCTTCAAGCGCAACCCGAATATGCAAGTCCTGAAAGCTCAGGTGACCGAACTGGATCCTGACCAGAAAAAGGTGGTGTATGAGGGCGGCACGCTTAGTTATGACTATCTGGTGGTAGCTACGGGGGTGAAACACCATTACTTTGGCAACGAATCCTGGTCTCATCGAGCGCCTGGCCTGAAAACAGTTGAAGATGCATTGGTCATGCGGCAGCACATTCTTCGCGCTTTTGAAAAGGCAGAGCTTGAAAAAGATCCAGAACGGCGAGCGGCGTTGCTGCGATTTGTGATTGTCGGTGGCGGGCCAACAGGTGTGGAACTGGCAGGGGCACTTGCCGAACTCGCTCACGCCACCATGAAGCGCGAATTCCGAGAATTCCAGTCTCGGCAAGCAGAAATCATTTTGGTAGAAGGGGTGGATCAGGTTTTGCCGTCTTACCCCAAAGCTCTCGCCAATAAAGCCGCTGCCTCACTTAGAAAGCTTGGTGTTTTAATCAAGCTTGAAACCCGCGTTACCGAAATTGAACCGGAAAAAATTAAGCTCCAACCTAAGAGCGGCCCTGCCGAAAGTCTCTCTGCTGCAACTGTTTTGTGGGCTGCTGGGGTAAAGGCTACCCGGTTTGGGGAAGCATTGGCGGAAAGAACCGGATCTGAACGGGATCGCACTGGCCGGATTGTGGTGAGTCCCGATCTCTCGCTACCTAAACATCCCGAAATTTTTGTGATAGGCGATCTTGCCCACTTCAAAGCCAAAAACGGAACGCCATTGCCAGGTGTGGCCCCGGTAGCCATGCAGCAGGGGCGCCACCTGGCGCGCATGTTTCGCAACAAACTTGCAGGAAAACCCACGAAAGCCTTTCGCTACATCAACAAGGGAAGCCTGGCGGTGATTGGTCGCAATGCTGCCGTTGCAGAATTACCCTTGGGTCGCCTGTGGGGATGGCCTGCCTGGATGGCTTGGGCTTTCATTCACATTCACTATTTAATAGGCTTTGGCAATAAGTTCCTGGTGGGGTTTCAATGGTTCTGGAATTACATCACCAAAAAGCGTGGCGCCCGCCTCATTACCGAAGAAGACCTTGGTGAATTGTAATCAAATGGTTGAAAAGGAGCGTCGTTGAAGCTCATTCTTTCTCGTAAAGGTTTCGACTCAAGCGCCGGTGGGGTGGCAAGCCCCATTCTTCCCGATGGTCGTCTGCTCTCTCTGCCAATTCCCGATCCTGCAGCGCCTCTATCTTATGCAGATTTGATATCTGAGGATATCGAGCTAGGTCAAATGGCGCAGGAACTTTCAAAAGGCCGGGTACTGCCGAGTTCACGTGTTCATCTTGATCCAGATCTTGTGGCTTCCCATCAACCACGAGAAGAAGGATGGCGGCCTCTGTTTGGACAAACCGGCGCGGCTGAAGGGCATCTTCGCCGCCATGATATTCAAGCTGGCGATGTGTTTCTCTATTTCGGGTGGTTTCGCGAAGTGACACAAACCAACGGCAGATGGGACTTCAAACGGGATGCCCAGGACCAGCATATTATTTATGGCTGGCTGCAAGTATCTGAAAGAATCAACTTAACCGAATTAAAAAGCAGCCCTCCAGCTTGGACCCAAAACCATCCCCACTTTTTCGGTGATAGAGGCAGTAATAATGCACTATATCTTGCCACCGAGACTTTGCAACTCCCTGGAAGCACTCTTGCCTTGCCAGGTGGTGGTATTTTTCCCCATGTCCAGGAACCCTTGATGCTTACGCGCCAGGGCAAAACGCGATGTCATTGGAGTTTACCTGCCTGGTTTCACCCTGAAGGCCGGGCCTCTTGCCTCAGTTACCATGACCGGCCCAGCCGATGGCAGCGCCAGCCCGATTGCGTGCATTTACACAGCGTGGCTCGTGGCCAGGAGTTTGTCCTGGACTTGGACCACTACCCCGAAGCACTTCCTTGGTTGAAATCACTTTTTTCCCTTGTTGCGACTTTTGAATAAGGTCGCCTATTTAAAACCAATACCTTGTTAACCTGAGTTTCCCAAGCCATAGAAATTAGGACCCAAATCCCATATTTTTGATTCAGGTGAAAGAGAAGGAATGCACGGTTTTGCGCGCCAATGGCTTGCCTACCCTTGCGATTACCTGGGATTTTGGCCATCAGGAATGTCGGCAACTTGGCTCTTACCGACTTTGGCATCCAAAAGAAGAAAAAAAAATAAAATTCTGTGACCTTTTGGTTTGGCAGCGTTTTACAAGTGAATACAGATAGCAACGAAGCTTTGAAAGCGAGAAGCCTTGTTTAGGAAACCAAGCACTGCAAATGCCGCCTTTGAATCGGTTTACGATGCCAATGTGGATTCCATTTATCGCTATACCTTTCGGTGTGTTGGCAATGTGACCGATGCCGAAGACCTCACGGCCCAAACCTTCTACAAAGCATTAAAAAACTTTTGGCGCTTCCGCTGGACAGGGATACCCATCTCCGCCTGGCTTTTCCGCATCGCCACCAACGAAATCAACACTTACTTCCGCCATTTAAAAAAGAATCGCGATGGCGAATTGTCCAACTTCGACACGTGTATATCCAAGAATGCCCATCTAGAAACTCTTGCCCAACGGGAAGCCGTTATGAATAGTCTCGCTTGCTCTCTGGTAGTTCTGAAAGCTGAGGATCGCACCCTGCTGGTGTTGCGCTATCTGGAAAGGAGAACCTACTCCGAAATGGTGATGATTACGGGGAAGAAACTTTCCGCATTAAAAATGCGCGTGCATCGAGCGCTACAGCAGTTAGAAACCGAAATGGAAAAACAAGGAGTCGACCATGCCTTCTATCGAGCCGCTTTTGCGGAACCTTAATGAAGAGCATCCATCCATTGATGAGACCTTCAAAGCGCGTTTACGCATGGACCTTGAGCAAATCATGCGTTCGCGGCAACTTTCCTGGGGGTTGCGTTGGCGAACGTTTGTCATTGCAGGATTAGCGTCTCTTTTGTTCCTTTTGTTGCTGCGACCTGGTCTTGCCCAGCGCGGAAATAACCTTCTTTTTGGAGTTGGGGAACAAGGGGTGATTCTCAATGAGGTGTCTCAACCCATACCCCTTTCTCAATGGGTAAATCAAAACCAGAATGGACTTCAGGTCACTACCGTAGGCGGGCAACATTGGCCACAATCTATTCAGAAAGTCATCACTGAAACCCATTTTGTCATGCGTCAAATGATGCTTGAAAATGGCGAAATGATCATGGTGCTATCCGAAGTCCCACAGGCAAAAAACCAAGTCTACCGCCTGTATTAAGAAAGGATAAGATTCAGAATGAAAACGCTTATTTTTTTACTACTTTTCCTTCCGGCAATGGCCGGAGAGGAAGTTGCTTACCTGGGAATGGCACTTGCCAAAACGGATTCTAATAATTCGATTTTTGTCTTCTCCCTTATTCCCGGCTCTGGAGCAGCAAAAGCCGGCATAAAAAAGGAGGACGTCCTCATTGCTCTGGCAGGTGAAACCCTTCACGAATTGAATGATATCGACCGTATTTTGGATGATTTCAAGCCTGGTCAAACGGTAACCGTTAAAGTGAAACGCGGTCGAAAATTAATAGATTTTCAGGTGGAACTTTCCAAAACACCTTCCGTGACAGAACGCTTAACACCCATTATCGGCGAACAGGTTGCCGGGATATTTTCGATGGGACGCTATTGGTTTGGTTTCGAAGGCGTAGAAATCAGCAAAGACTTAGCGGCAAAGTTAAAAGCTCCGCAAGGCATTTTGGTGAACAAGGTGTTTGGTGAAGGTCCCGCCAGAGATGCAGAACTGATGGCGGGCGATGTGGTCTTTAGCGTAGAAGGGGAATCTTTAACAACGCTGTTGGATTTGGGTAGAAAATTGGCAGCCTTTAAAGAAGGAAGCCATGTGGAAATGGAGTTCATCCGCGATGGGGTGAGGAAAAAGGTTCCTTTTCGCTTGGTTTCTCTTGGCGATGTTCCCGATGCCTACCGCAAGGATCTGCAAAACTATTTAAACTTTAACAAACTCATTCAGGGCGCTATTGAGTTTGGCGAGAAAATACAATTGGATTTGGAAGATGAAGAGCAATAACGCTTCACGCCTGGAGCTCATTCTGCTTAGTTGTATACAACGATCCATTTCCGTTGGTGCCATGCCTTCACTTTGAAATCCAACGCTCATCTGCCTTCGGCGACTCGTCGAGCACAGGAGCTGCCTCGCCGCTAGGCGGCTTTGCATGTACAACAAAATCGAAAAGGCTCTTGAAAGGAAGCGAAACATGGTGCGGTGAGACTCTATTTCCTAATTTCTTAATGCGAAGTGCTCTGAAATTTTGCCAATTGAAGTTTAGCTCCGATGAGAATTTGAATATCAATTTCCCCCAACTACCCCAGAGGCACCTAAACATCCCTGGCTAACCCACCTTTGGCAACGCCTGCGGTTCATAGGAGCCCTGTCCAAAACGATTTGCCGCCCTGGCATTGCCTTGCCTGGCCTGCGTATGCCTATCTCTACCACCAAGTTGGCTCTCCGCTTAGTCTTCAGGTGCACGTAGGCCAGGTTTCCTTAAAACCAGATGAAAAGAGAGGAACCTATGAACGTGATCCTTAGTTGCTTTTTGTTGATTCCATTCCAAGAGTTAGGTGTTGAAAACGCCTTAGATCAACCTCCAACTATGAAAATGGTCTTTGAAGAAGAGTTACGCGTTTCGTCTCTGGAAGATGAGCGACTCTTTTTTGGGGGGCGCTTCCTGGACCTTGATGTGGATGATCATGGCTCAATCTATGTGGTTTACGGAACTGAAAACAAAGTTCTTGTGATCAATGCAAACGGTGAATTCGTCACTGCTTTAGGTGGCGCTGGAAAAGGGCCCGGAGAATTTGAGCACCTGCGCGGTTTCAAAATTCTAGATTCGGGACAGGCCATTGCTATGGAATCCGGTAACAACATTTGCAGTTTAAGTTATTACGATGAAAACATGCGTTTCCTGACCCGCAAATCAAAACAAACACCTTTTACCTTTTTCGATTGGAATGTTACCAATGACGGGGCCAATCTGGCGGGAATGATGGTGACCTTTGGCCAGGCTGTCGAGGGGACCAGGTATGCCGTTCTCACTAGCGAATTTGAAGAAAAATTCCATTTCCATGCATACGAAACTGAGAATTTTCAAAATTTCCAGTTTGATGATCCAGAGTTCTGGCTCAAATTCATTCCTTCCCGCCTGGGAGTGACCGCCAAAGGCGAAATCCCCTTTTTTGCATTCGACAACCAAGGCAATCTCTTTACTGCCATTGGCAAAGCTTATGAAATAACCAAGTGGTCTCCAAAGGGGGAAAAGCTGGCAATTATTAAGAAAGCCTATAAACCCTTGTTCCAGTCTGAAGAAGAAATTGAGGCTCTGGTTTCCCCCTTAAAAGAATCGCTGCAGTCCCAAGTGCCGGTTCTCAGGGAAATGTTCACAGATACTTTCCTTAAAAGGGCTGTGGACAAGTCCGGCTTTACCAATGCCAGTCATCCCATAAAGGGCCTTTTGGTAACAGACTCTAACCACTTGATTGTGGTCCACGAGCATAGCTTTCTCACGCGCAAAGCTAAGGGTCATGTATTTGATTCTGCAGGTAAATTCCTTGGCCATTGCGAAATGCCCAACAATGGCTTTCGATATATGACTTTTCACAAGGGTAAGGCTTATTCTCTCTCCCAGGACGAGAATGAAGAGTGGTATGTAGTGAGGTTTCGCTATCGACTTGAACCTATTTAATGGCAGCATTGAACCTGAAGTGTGCGATTCGAGTGGATGAAATCGCCTAAGATTTTGGAGCGAAACGGCATGGGTGATTCGAAGGCGTACCCGATGGGTACGGTGAGGATTCGCGCAAGTCGTTGCAGCCCAAAAGGTTGGGCGAGTTCGCCGCTAAGAATCGCTCAATTCAGGTTGAAGACCTTTACCCAGGATTTGCAATAGGGAATCCCTATATTCTTTTTCCCATTCTTGACAATGGGTAGGGAACCTGTCTAAATATCCTGGTTTCCAATTACCTCAAATTGAGAGGTTGCGACATGGGTCATCAAGCATCAACTTTAAGCTTTCCTGCGGTACAGGCCGTGGGCATCCTTTTTGGCTGTTGTTGCTGTTGTCACCCCTGGACCGACCGCTGGATTGGGATGTAATTAACGGTACTTCAAAAACCTTGAAAAAAGCCCTTCCAAGCAGTGCTGGAGGGGCTTTTTCAGTTTTGGATCGTTCGTTAATTTGAATCTTCCAACCGTCAAAGCTAATTCTTCAGCCAGTGAACTTCTGAGCGAATCTGGAATGCTGGGATTGGGTTGCATTTAGAAAGAGGAATGCTTGTGATTCGTGAAACTCCTATGAGATCCCTTATGAAAACCCTTAGTTGGCGTTTTCTGGCAGCCGTGGCGACGATTTCCATTGTCTGGTTAATGACTGGAAAATGGACCGTCGCATTTTCAGTTGGTGGTGTTGAAGCCTTGGGCAAACTCGTCCTGTACTACGGTCATGAACGGCTTTGGCAGCACCTTCCCTGGGGATTTTCAAAGGCACAGGAGGCTGTCTCGGAATCGCCAAAGCCGGTGATTTCTGAGGCATCATCCATGAAAACTTAGACAGATTTGGAAATGGAGGATTGAAAATGACGATATTTAAGAATGTAGAAGCTTTAATTGGGAATACTCCTCTGGTGCAAATTATTCCAGCCAGCAAGAAGACCGCAGAAGTGGTGGTGAAGCTGGAGTACCAGAATCCAGGTGGGAGTGTTAAGGACAGGTTGGCGCTGGGGGTCATCAGACAGGCTGAACGCGATGGCATCCTGAAAAAAGGCAGCCTGATTGTCGAGGCCACCAGCGGCAATACGGGAATTGGTTTGGCCATGATTGCTGCCTCAAAAGGATACCGGTTGATTCTGACCATGCCAGATACCATGAGTCTGGAACGCCGCAAAATTTTGAGAGCATTTGGGGCAACCCTGGTGTTAACACCTGGTAGTCAGGGCATGAAGGGGGCCATTGAGAAGGCCAATGAGATAGCGGCTGCAGAACAGGGTTTCCGCACCCTTCAATTTGATAATCAAGCCAACGTGGCGATTCATTATGAAACTACAGGTCCTGAAATTTACAAGCATACCCGAGGCAAAATAGATGCCTTCGTGGCCGGCGTTGGTACAGGTGGCACTCTTACAGGAACGGGCAAATACCTGAAAGAACAGCGGTCTGATATTCGATTGATCGCCGTCGAACCCGAGACCTCTCCTGTCTTGAGCGGCGGTGCACCTGGTCCCCATAAGATTCAGGGCATTGGGGCTGGTTTTATACCCAGTATTGTCGATACAAGCCTCATCGATGAAGTCATTCAAGTAGGTCTGGAAGATGCCCTTCGCACCTCGCGAGCCCTGGCCTTGAATCACGGACTGCTCTCAGGAATTAGCGCAGGTGCGAATACCTTTGCAGCCATTCGCACTGCCCAGGCTATTGCTGCGGAACAGGGAAGTGGCCTCGGCCATCGCGTTGTGACAATTATTCCCAGCAATGGCGAGCGTTATCTGAGTACGGTTCTCTTTGCGGATCTCTTGGAAGAAATTACGAACGTTTAATGGGAAACCCGGCTGGCCAACTGGTGCAGCCGGGGATTTTCTCGTGCTCAATTATCTTGAGACAAATCCACCGACAGGGCTTTGCGCTGGGCTTCGGTGAGGAGGGTATGTGCTTTCAACTCTTCAAAGTCGCTGCCGATTGCTACCGGAACCCTACCGCCAGTCTGGAATTTTAAATACTGCACCGACGAAAGCCGCTCTTCACCAACCTGGCGCGGGTCAAAACTGGCAGGCACTCGCGTTCCATCTTCTAATTCGGCATAGAGATGATGGGGCAATGGCAGCCACTTTTTAAGCCACACGGCACGCTCTTCCGGGCTCTCGATCTCGATTAGCAGCGTACAACCCAACTCACCCGGGCCACCGAGCAATTCGTTATAGGTTCCCAGCTCATGGGCAATATCGGCTTCTTTCACAATGTGTTCTACACGCATCATTTCCTGGATTTGGTACCAAATCGTATCGTGATTTTCAAACAAAAAGGTCAAATGAGGTCCCACATGCACTCTTCTGGCATTTTTAGCCCTCATGATTCTGCTGCGATGATCATCGCGTTCTTCTGCGTAGGTTTGGTAGTCCAATAATTGGGATCTTTCTAAAGGTCTCATGAAGATGCATCCTCTTTCGAATCGGTTAGCTTTCTGGAAAAGCCATCTTCGCGGTAGGCTTTGGCCAAAATGGTCATAGGGTGCATGGGTTTCACCCCAGCGTGTTGTTTAAATTGGAGGGCCGCCAGGGGACAATCGGTTGACCACACCTCGGTTTCCTTGGCTTTCATTCCTTCAAAGGCTTTTTTCCCAATGCGCGCGGAAGGTTCAAATCCCTCTACTTTCATTGCATAAGTGCCGTCGTGTCCACAGCATTCCATCACTGTTCCTGGCTTGACGCCGGGGATTTTGCGCAATAAATCCCGGCCTTTGAACCCCACGGCCATGGCGCGTAAATGGCACGGCGCATGATAGGAAACCGCTTCCTCGGGTGCTGACTTAAATTCTGTGTTGAAGCGCGGTTCGTTGCGGATGGACCACAAGTGTTCAGAGGGGTCGCGGATGGCGTCTGCCAGTTTAGTGGCCCGCTCTTTTTCCTCAGGGGGAACCAGTTCGGGATATTCTCTGCGCATCATCATGGCGCAGGTTGGGTTGATGGCTAAAACCTTTGCGCCTCGCTCTACAAAGGGCAAAAGTAAATCCATATTGTGTTTTGCCAGCGCTTGCATGCGCTCAAGATCGCCGCTTTCCCAGGCCGGCATGCCACAACAGGCAAGTCCCTTGACACAGGCTGTTGGAACTTGATTTTTTTCAAGCACTTCCAGAGTGTCCCGACCAATTTGTGGTTCGTTGTTTTGCACATAGCAGGTCTGGAACAATACGGCTTCAGGTGCAGCCTCTTGGCGGGCGTTTTGAATTTTCCCAGCCTGGGAGGCCCAGTTTTCAAAGGTGCTGCCTGCAAAGTCGGGTAAAAGCTTTTCCCGATGAATGCCCAACACTTTTTCTAAAAACCAACGGTGAGCCCCGTTGCGATTCATCACATTCGCGAGGCCCAGCGAAGCCCGGGCCATCTTTCCCGCCAAATCCGGGTTACCCAGAACCTTTTCGCGGCGTTTAATTTTGTGCCGCTTTGCCCGCACTGCTTTGTAGCGATGCACCAATCTTGGGAAATCCAACTGGAATTCGTGGTTTTCGCGAGGTGTGTAAGGGCATTGGACTTCACAAAGCTTGCACTGGAAACACTGTTCCATCACCTGGTCGGTTTCTTCTGCATTAATTTTGCGAACATCGCCGTCGTATTTATCGTCAATCAAACTGAAAAGCGTTGGGAAGCTGTCGCAGTACTTGAAACACATCCGACAGCCGTGGCAAATTTCGAAAGCGCGCTCGATTTCTAGTTGCAGGGCTTCCGGCTGCCAGTAGGTTTTGTCATTGGGGTCGTAACAAAGACCAGCGGTAGGCTGGTAGGAGATATTGCGATTTTTGTCATTCATTCAAAGACCCCCTCAAGCGGATGAACGACCCGGAAGGGAATCTCCCGGGTCGCAATGAATTTCAGCATCTGAACACCCAGGGTTCAGAGGCATGTTTTAGGAAATGTCGTCCAGCAGCGCCTGGAATCGTCCGGCGTGGGATTTTTCGGCTTTTGCAAGCGTCTCAAACCAATCAGCGATTTCAGCAAAACCTTCCGCACGCGCCGTTTTCGCCATGCCAGGATACATGTCTGTGTATTCGTGTGTTTCACCTGCAACAGCGGATTTCAGGTTATCAACTGTGTCGCCCATAGGCAGATCGGTTGCTGGATCGCCAACGACTTTCAGATAATCCAGGTGCCCGTGAGCGTGGCCGGTTTCACCTTCTGCGGTATCGCGAAAGTTACCAGCTACCTCAGGATAACCCTCTACATCGGCTACTTTTGCAAAATAAAGATATCGGCGGTTTGCTTGGGATTCGCCTGCAAATGCATCTTTTAAATTTTGATGTGTTTTTGTACCTTTTAATCCACTCATTTCTATGCTCCTTTTTACGTTAGGGAAATGTTTCGATTGTGCGCCATTTCTCTTGCGGTCTTCAGATCCACTATCATACCGGCAAATGCCTTATCCTAAGGCATTCCTTTCAACGAAATAATGCTGCAAGGCCAGTATAGCCTCAAGGATTCCCGTTTTGAATACCTCTTAAACAAGGATCAAGCCAAACTGAGGTCTTTGTCTAATCTGTTTGAAATAAATAGCCTAGAGGAATATAGGTTTTTGCTAAAATATTGAAACGTTAAATATGACGTTTTTTAAAAACCAGGTGGGTGAAGTTTGGAGTTTCAGCGAAATGTCGGTGATGGGGGCCTTGAGTGGGTTTTTACCAGCTTGGTTCGGCAGTGGCAGCAAGCCTTTAAGCCGATCATTGGAGGGTTGCTCCCGGGAAAAGATGTGTGGCTCATCTGCCAGCGTTCGGGCCATCCAGCGGTTTTAGGAGCGATGGACAAGCAGGGAAACGGTGTATCCACGCTTCTGAAATTGGATTCGGAGTTGGCAGCCATGCTCAGAAAGGCCCTGCCCATAGACCATCCAGCACCCCTGGCGAACCATCTGGTCCAACACCCTATGTGGCCTAAACGCGCCGATTTGCAGGGGTGTGGCAGGTGGATTCTCATTGAGGATAAAGACATCTTTCTCGGTCTGGGAGTGCATCGAAGGTCTGGGGATTGGCAGCAAACAGAGAGTTATTTACGCCTGATTCGGGCTGGGTTTCAGTTGGGGCGCAGATGGGAAACGGAGCCTGACCAAGTGAGTCTTTCACCCGCCCTGGCGCCCAACCCAAGCCATCAGCGTGCTGCGGAATGGCTTGAGGCCTTTGAAAGTCAGCCCATGCGCGATGTGTGCTTATTGGCTAAAAAAGTCGCAAAAACGCAAACTGCGGTGCTCATTACCGGCGAAACAGGGACAGGCAAAGAGCTGCTCTCTCAAGCCTTGCACTTTTGGAGCCCACGCGCAGGAGAAGTGCTGACTTCTGTCAACTGCGCTGGTTTAAAGGCAGAATTGGTGGAAAGCGATCTGTTTGGGCATGTTCGCGGTGCTTTTACGGGTGCAGAAACTGCGCGACGCGGGAAATTCCAGATGTCCCATCAGGGTACCTTGTTTTTGGATGAAATTGGCGAGCTTCCCTTGAGTATTCAGCCAAAATTCCTGCGCGTCCTTCAGGAGGGTCAGGTTGAGCCACTGGGCGCAACCCGTCCAGAAATCGTGGATGTCCGGGTGGTGGCAGCTACCCATCGGAATCTGGAAGCAGACGTTCAGGAAGGCATCTTTCGAGAAGATTTGTTTTACCGACTGGCGGTTTTTCCCCTGAGAATGCCAAGCCTTGCCGAACGCAAACAAGATATCCCTATCCTGGTGGAGCAACTCTTCAGGCAATGGCGTGATGAAAAGCTTTTTCCCTGGATTCCTCATCTGACATCGGGAGATATGACGCGGCTTCAGCAAGCGTCCTGGCCGGGAAATATTCGCCAGTTGTCCAATTACCTGAAACGGTTACTGGTGATGGCGGAAGGTTCGAAGCGGCTGAATCTTTCCAGCCTGAAGCACTGGTCTCACGATAAGCCGCATCTCCCAGCACCCAAGGATAACCGGAGATGGGTGGATATGGAGCGTGATCACATTTCCGCGGCGCTGGAGGAATGTGGTGGACGCCTGTATGGTAAAGGCGGTGCTGCTGCCCGGATGGGGATACACCCCGAGACCCTGCGAGCGCGAATGCGAAAATTAGGGTTGGGTTCGGTAAAAACCTTTCGGAGAGAACATGGTTTCACGCCGACGAAAAAAGCCTGAAAACACCTCCTTTTGGCAGCATTTGCCACTTTTCGGGCCAAGGAAAACCTATTTGAGGGCGGGGGATTGGCTTTGGGGGTGTTAGCTCGTTCCTGGGGTGCCGAGTGACTTGCATCGAGGTCGGGAAGCGCTTACAATTCCCACTCCTATAGACGAGGGTCCGCTGAATGGATACCCGCTTCATTGAAGGTCATGAATTTTTTAATAACCAGCAAAGGAGCGTTCTGTCATGAACAGCGAGGTATTTGGATCTGAAGAGCATGCCCTTGTTTTGGCCGAGACCCATTTTGGCAGAACTGGCTCCGTCAAAATGCTGGCGAGTTATGCCGATAAAAATTACCGAATTGAAACGCCCGACGGACAGCAATTCGTCCTGAAAATAACCTTGAGTGAAGAAGAAACCGACGTCGTTGCCATGCAGAATGAGGTTTTGGAACACCTTGGCACCAAAGATCCCGATTTGGGTGTTCCCCGAGTGGTTCCATCTGTGAATGGGCATGGTTTAATTTCCATCGAAGGTCCTGATGGCCGACCCGTTGCTTTGCGCATGCTTTCCTTTCTACCGGGTTTGCTCTGGTACCAGATCGAATCAAAGCCCGAACGCTTTTTCAGGAAGCTGGGTGGATTTCTGGGTCATTTGAACCGGTGCATGGCCGACTTCCAGCACCGGGCTGGGAGGCGGTATTTGGCTTGGGACTTGCGCCATGCCTTGGATGCAATGAAAAATGCGGGTTCCATTTCCGATCCAGAGCTTCGCTATCAGGCCGAGTATCTGCTGACTCAGTTCGATGCCATGGTCCTGCAGATTTGGGACGAGCTACCGCAGCAAATCATTCACAACGACTGCAATGATTACAATTTGCTTGTTACCCGCTGTGAGGGGTTTTGGAAGCCAACGGGGATTATTGATTTCGGGGACATGGTGCATACCGCCAGAATTGCAGAACCAGCGATTGCGGCCGCCTATGCAGTTTTGGGTCAGGATTTACCCTTGAATGCCGCCGGTTCTGTTCTCGCGGGGTACCATGAAAAATACCCGCTCACAGCCCAGGAAATCGATGTGTTCTTTTACCTCCTTTGCGCAAGATTAGCCGTGAGTGTGTGCACTTCTGCAGCCCGAAAACTAGAGGAACCAGACAACCACTACCTTTTGGTTACGGAAGCTCCGGCATGGAAAGCCATTGGGAAATTGCTCAAAATTGAACCCAATGAAGCCGCAGAGTATTTCCGCCACGCCTGCGGAATAGCTCCGGTTGGATTGCATGGCTGTGCTCCCCAAGTGCTCTTGAAACGTCGCCGTCGGTCATTGGGTCCTTCGCTGAGCGTTTCCTATCAGAGCCCGCTGAAAATTACGCGAGGCAGGGGGCAATACCTTCTGGATCACCAGGGGCGCGCTTTTCTCGATTGTGTCAATAATGTTTGCCACGTAGGGCATTGCCACCCCAAGGTGGTAGCTGCTGCGGTCGACCAATTGGCGGTTTTAAATACCAACACCCGCTACCTTCACGACCATCTTGTGGATTATGCCGAAGCACTGACGGCAACCTTTCCCGAGCCATTGAGTGTGGTGTTTTTTGTGAATTCTGGAAGTGAAGCCAATGATCTTGCATTGCGAATGGCAAGAATGTACACGGGCGGGGAAGGAGTGGTTGCTTTAGAAGCGGGTTACCACGGTCACCTGACAAGCCTGATTGACTTCAGTCACTACAAATTTAATGGACCTGGCGGGCAGGGTCCGGCTCCCTGGGCCAGGGTGGCGGCTCTTCCTGATAAATTCCGCGGTCTCTACCGCGGCGAGGGCGATGAAGTAGCGTCTGCCTATGCGGCGAAAGTCAGAGATGCCATCGTTAGTTTGCAGCAGTCCGGGCAAAAATTAGCAGCTTTTTTCTGTGAGTCCCTGCCTGGATGTGGTGGCCAGATTGTGCTTCCAGATGGCTATTTGGAGAAAGCCTATGCAGCCGTCCGGGAGGCTGGAGGACTGTGCGTGGCCGATGAAGTTCAGGTAGGTTTTGGACGTGTGGGCAGCCATTTTTGGGCCTTTGAAACCCAGGGTGTGGTCCCCGATATCGTGACCCTGGGCAAGCCAATGGGCAATGGACACCCTTTGGCTGCCGTGGTCACCACCGAGAAAATTGCCAACGCTTTCGCCAATGGTATGGAATATTTTAATACCTTTGGTGGCAATCCGGTTTCCTGCGCCATTGGCAAAGCCGTCTTGGAGGTTATCCATTCCGAACACCTGACGGCCCATGCCGAATCTATGGGAAAGGAACTTATGAAGGGGCTTCTGAAACTCAAAAGCCGGTATTCGATCCTTGGTGATGTTCGCGGTATGGGTCTCTTCCTTGGAGTGGAATTGGTGAAAGACCACCATACTCTGGAACCCGATGCGCAAGCAGCGAGCCTCCTGGTCAATCAAATGCGCCAAAAAGG
>Ga0214472_10004377_pt1 | contig 14902 bp, 16 predicted proteins | sample RVTome_6_FD_207662 | JGI IMG/M metagenome (GOLD analysis project Ga0214472, IMG submission 207662) | Soil microbial communities from uranium-contaminated site in the Upper Colorado River Basin, Wyoming, United States - RVT140D175 | ecosystem: Environmental > Terrestrial > Soil > Contaminated >...
TCCGCGCACGTTCTTGTGCGCGATGAACGGGCTTGCGTGAATACGGGCGATCGAGCGGCGAACGCTGTCGTCGGCGTCGGTGAACGTCTCCAGCGCGAACGGCGGTTCGGTGCCGGTCTCGGCCGCAAGCTCGGCGCGCGCTTGCTCTTCGCGGATGCGTTGCAAGCCGCAATCGGTGTGGTGCACCAGAACGATCTCGCGCGTTCCCAGCATCCGCTGCGAGATCATCACCGAACGGATCACGTCGTCGGTGACGACGCCGCCGGCGTTGCGCACCACGTGCGCATCGCCCAGGTCCAAGCCGAGCGAGGCAAACACGTCGAGCCGCGAATCCATGCACGCGACGACCGTCAGCTTGCGCGCCGGCTGAACCGGCAGCGCGCCGGCTTCGAACGCACGGGCGTGCGCCGCGTTCGCTTCGACGATCCGATCGGCTTGGTCCATCGGCGCGGCACTCTACCGAAGAAAGCGCATGCGCATGCCGTCACTCGCGAATGGTGATCGTGCCGACCATCCCTGCGCCGTAGTGCCCGGGCACATGGCACCCGTACAAGACCGTTCCCGGTTCGGCGAAGCGCCACGACAGACTGCCCTCTTGTCCTGCTTGCAGACTGACGGCATTCGCGGCGTAGGAATGGGAGTGGCCGTCCGATGCTTCGGCCGCATGGGATGCCTGAAGAGCTTCGTCTCCCAGTACAAAGTCGTGCGGGATCTTGCCGACGTTCACGATATGGAAGGTGACGACATCCCCAGCCGAGACCGTGATCGTGGGCGGATCGAACCGCATCGAGTCGAGCAAGCGCACCTCGATCGTGCGCGTCGCGTCGGGCGGGAGCGCCGGCTTGCCGAACGCGAACTCGCCGCGCGCGCGATCGGCGGCCGGCCGGGATGCGGCATCCTGCGTCGCGGATCCGCACGCGGACGCGACCAATGCAAGCACGATGGCAGCAGCGAACGTTCGTGGCGGCATGAATCAGGCTCCTTTCGTCGTTCCATATGATCGGAGTCATTCCGCGTCCGGGCGCGGGCCGGAGGCCCCCGATTCCGAGGGCCGGTTGACCGTTTGGGGGCGGCGCGGCATAGTTACCCGTGGGTAGCTTTTGAGATAGGAGAGGATTCCCATGCGCGAGGCAGTCATCGTCGAAGCGGTTCGGACTCCGCTGGGGCGACGCAACGGCAAACTGAAGGACTGGCATCCGGTCGATCTGCTGGGCACCGTCTACAAGGAGCTGGTCGAGCGGACCGGCATCGACCCGGCTCTGGTGGACGACGTGATCGCGGGCTGCGTTTCGCAGGTCGGCGAGCAGGCGCTCAACGTCGCGCGCAACGGCTGGCTGGCCGGCGGCCTTCCCGACACGGTTCCCGGAACGACCGTTGACCGGCAGTGCGGATCCTCGCAACAGGCTGCGCACTTCGCGGCGCAGGCCGTGATGTCGGGCGCGTGCGACCTCGTCGTGGCGGGCGGCGTCGAAAACATGTCGCGCGTCCCGATGGGCGCCAGCGTCCAGAGTGGCGGCTTTCCGTTTACCCAAGCGATGTTCGAGCGCTACGAAGGCAACCTGGTTCCGCAGGGGATCTCCAGCGAGCTGATCGCCGCGAAATGGGATTTGTCGCGCCAGCAGATCGACGAGGTCGGCTTCCGCTCGCAGCAGCGCGCCCAAGCCGCGACCGCCGAAGGACGCTTCCAGCGCGAGATCATGCCGATCAAAGTCACCGTCGAAGGCGGGACCGAAGTGTTCGACACCGACGAAGGCCTGCGCGAGACGACACTCGAGAAGCTCGGCTCGCTCAAGCCCGCCTTCTTCGACGAGAGCGTCGGCGCCAAGTTCCCGCAGATCAAGTGGGTCACGACCGCCGGCAACTCGTCGCAGATCACCGATGGCGCCGTCGCGATGCTGATCACCACGCCCGAAAAAGCTCGCGAGTTGGGCCTGAAGCCGCGCGCGCGCTTCCACACGATGTCACTCGCGGCCGACGACCCGGTGCTGATGCTGACCGCGCCGATTCCGGCGACCAAGAAGGCGCTCGCCAAGTCCGGCCTGAAGCTCGACGACATCGACCTGGTCGAGATCAACGAGGCGTTCGCGACCGTGATACTTGCGTGGCGCAAAGAGCTTGGCGTCTCCGACGAGTATTTCGAGAGCCGCGTCAACGTCAACGGCGGCGCGATCGCGCTCGGCCACCCGCTCGGCGCATCCGGCGGGCGGCTGATGACCACGTTGCTGCACGAGCTGGAACGCACCGGCGGCCGCTACGGCCTGCAGACCATGTGCGAAGGCGGTGGCATGGCCAACGCCACCATCCTAGAACGCCTCGACTAACCACCACGAACGTAGCGGGAAGGCCCCGGATTTCCGGGGTCTTCTGCGTTGGCCGGCGTGCGCTACGCTGGCAGGCATGTTTCGCATCGTGATCGCGGTGGTGGCCGGGCTGATCATCTTCGGGATCGGCTTTTCCTCGATTCGCGGGCTGACGAGGCCGCCGGGTGGCGGCTCGCCCGAGCCGGAACCGCTCGATCCGCGCGTTCGCGTCCTTTATTGGTGCGAGAACTGCGGCGGCGAGGTCGCGGTCGTCCTCCAAGGTTCGGGAATGCCGTTTCGCCACTGCGGCGAAAAGATGATCCGCCGCGAAGAAGTCCTGCGCGACAACTGACGCCGCGACAACTGACGCGGCTACTCGTCGCGGATCCGCTCGGCCCGCTCGCGAAGCTGCTTGAAATCCTTGCGCGGCCCGCGCGAATCGCCGATCAGACCATCGGTCTTGGAAAACCCCCACCCTTCGAGCTTGACGTGAACGCGACCGCCGCTCCACGCGCGCTTGAGCGCGCCTCCGCACGCGGCACACTTCTTCGGCGGCTTCTCGCCCTCCAGAAGAATATGCTCGGTCCGCTCGTTGCAGGCGGTGCACCGATAGTCGTAGACCGGCATCCGGCTTCTCCTTCGTCCCCAGCTTTATCCACAGTCTGGGGAAAAGTCACACGCATGTAATTACCTCGGCCGTCTTTCGGCTCAGGCTTTCATGAAGCGCTCGAGTGAGTCGACCAGCTCCTGAATGTGCGCCTCGCCGGCATCCCCACCCGGCGCGGCCACCGCATCGCGCACGCACGAGCGAATGTGCGACCCGACGACCTTGAGCCCGACTTTGTCCAGGGCGGCCACGGCCGCCGAGACCTGCGTGAGCACGTCGATGCAGTACTTGTCTTCCTCGATCATGCGCGCGATCCCGCGGACCTGGCCTTCGATCCGGCGCAGGCGGGTTTGCAGCTCATCCTTCGTGGCGGCGTCCATACGCCCCAGTATACCCTGAGGGGGTATTGGTGTCAGCCGCGATCTATCGCCACTGAGTGGCGACGGCAAAACCGCTCGCGATGAAGCCGAAGCCGGCGAGCAAGCCCCACCGCGGCGCCTGCTGGAAGGGCGGCAAGCCGAGGTAATAGAAGATCAGATCGAGCACGCCGATCGCGAGCAGCACAACCACGATCACCGGCACCCAGGTCGGGGACGGCTTGGGCTTGGGCTTCGGCGGCGCTTGGTAGCGCTGACGCTTGGACTTCGAAACGGGCATTCGGCGTGTCGCTCCTTCGCGAATCGGTTCGGGCCTTCGCCCAAATCAACGACCTGCCTGCGACGCCGGTGACGCAGCGGCCGTAAAGACGCCCGATAATACACCAGGACGATGAGCAACCCCGAGCACGATCGCACCGGCCGCACCGGCCAGATGAAGTCTTCGGCCGCCCTTCTGGCCGGGCTGATTCTGCTCGCCTTCCTGCTGACGCAAGCGGCGCGGCAGACGAAGCCGGGTCCTCGCCTGTCTCGCACCGACCGGCTCGTCAGCCTGATCCGTGCCGAAGACGATCGGACGACGCGTCTGCGCGACGAAGTCGAGACGCTCAAAGAGCAACTCGCGGATCTGGAAGTCGGCGCGGCCGGCCGCGAAGATCGGCTGAAGAAGATCCGCGCTCTCATCGACGGGCTTGCGCCCTACGCGGGACTCGGCGCGGTCGCAGGGCCGGGCATCCGGGTTGAGTTGCGAGACTCGACGATGCGCGAATCGCCGACCGGCGACCCGAACGACCTGGTGATCCATGAAGAGGATCTGCAAGCCGTCGTCAACGCGCTCTGGGCAGGCGGCGCGGAGGCGGTCACCATCAACGGCGAACGGGTCACGACGCTCACGGCGATCCGCTGCGTCGGCAACACGTTGCTGTTGCACGGCTCGGTCTACTCGCCGCCGTACAAAGTGGCCGCGATCGGCTCGCACGGACGACTGACGGCGGCGCTTAACGCCGACGACAGCGTCGAGCGACTGCGCATCGTCGCCGAAAAGTTCAAGCTCGGGTTCGCGGTGACCAAAGCCGAACGCGTTTCCGCCCCTGCCTTCCGGGGCATTACCGCCCTCCGATTCGCAAAACTTGCCGGATGAGCCGCATTGAGTCTTCTCCGCCCGCCGTCGCCGACGGCGATGCAATGCTGCCGCCGTCGCGCCGGAAGCCCGGACGCGGCTACCGGATCGCCGGGTGGACGCTTATCGTTCTCGGCGCGATCATTCTGGAGTTCGCGCTCTACGAACTGGTCGGCACGTCGCTCGTGACGAAGAACCATCAGAATGCGTTGCGCGACGAATTCGAGCAGACCATCGAGAACCCGGTCGTCGTGCCGACGCAGAGCGGAATCCCGACGCCCAGCGGCGAGCCCACCAACCGCGCGATCAGCTCGAAGGCCATCGCACTGCTGAAGATCCCGAAGATCGGCGTGGACGTGATCGTGGTCGACGGCGTGAGCCTTTCGCGCTTGACCTACGGGCCCGGCCGGTATCCCTCGACAGCCAGGATCGGCGGGGAAGGATCGACCGCGATCGCCGGGCATCGAACCGGCTGGGGTTCGCCGTTCCTGAACCTGGACAAGCTGCGGCCGGGCGATGAGATCACGCTCGATTCGATCGAAGGAACGACGTATCGATATCGCGTGACCAAACGAATCGTCGTCGGACCCGACGGCGGTTGGGTTCTTCGCGGCAATCCCGATTCGAGCGCGACATCGCAGTTGACGCTGACGACCTGCGATCCGAAGTTCACCTCGCGCAATCGCATGATCGTCTGGGCCGACCTGATCGCGACGACATGAGCACGCCGATGGGTAACGGAATCCGGATGGAGCGTCGCCGCACGCAGAAGCGTCGCGTCCTGCGGATCGTTGCGATCACGCTGGCCGTGCTGATCGTCGGCACGATCCTGTGGATCTGGGTCTTTCCGTGGGTGGACCACACCTTCGTGAACCGCCCCCAGATCGGCGAGGGCCTCTAGTACTCCCAGCACTCCGTACTCCGCCGAGAGTCCCGCTAGGAAGACGTTTATACACGAAACCCGTGTATAAAATGTTTGACAGCCCTATCTGGCGAGCCTAGGATACTTCCAATAAACGTTTATCGTGTAGTCAAGGACGTTGAGAGTATGACGAAGACTTTAGAGCTCTTGGACGAGCTGGTTGCCGAAGGCACGTCTGTGGTTACGCCTTCGGCGATCCGGGCGCGCACGGGAGCCTCCGTTCAGGCAACCGTGAACATGCTCTCGCGGCTGGTGGAAGCCGGACTGCTGGACCGGGTGGCCCGAGGCCGCTACGTCATCCGCCCGATCGGTCTCCTTGGTACCTCTGCAGCGGCCGAGGATCTCGCGTTGGCTGTCGCCGCTGTGTTCATCGACAAGCCTCATCGGATCGCGTTTCGAAGTGCTCTCGATCACCATGGGCTGCTTCTGCATCCGGCGCGGACCGTTCAGGTGGCGTGTACAAGCCGAGTGAAGGTTGCTGAGGTATCTCGGAGACCCCTGCGGGTCATCCTCGAGAAAGACGAGACCGTCCTAGTGGGAGCCGAGAGGGCCGGCGAGTCCCGGGTATCCAACCTTGAGCGGGCGCTTATCGATGCTGCCTCTCGCCCTGAGTTGATCGGCGGGGTAGAAGTCCTTGCGCACGCTCTCGCGATGTCCTCGCCGAACATCGAGGACCTGCTCAGGTACGGCCGAAGACTGGATGCAGGCGCTGCCATCCGACGAATCGGGTCGCTTGCCGATCAGCTTGCGATTCCTGGGCTCTCCGGTCGGTTACGACCGCTCGCTCCCCCCAAGAGCGATGTAGCCCTCGACACAAGCACTCAGAGGCAGCAAGGAAGCTGGCGTGATCGCCGATGGTTCGTGCGTTGGGACCGTGCGGTCGAAGATCTCGCTCACGAGCTTCGCCAATGATTCGCACTCAACAGATCATCCGTCAGGCCGACCGCGACCGGGTCGATCCGAAGACAGTCGAGCGCGATTACGTCTTGGCGCATTGTCTCGCGTCGATCGCCCGACTACCCGAAGCGGAGTACATGGTATTCAAGGGCGGAACCGCGCTGCGGATGTGCCACTTCGATGAGTATCGCTACTCTGCCGATCTTGACTTCAGCCTTCTCGGCATCTCACGGTCGAATGCCCTGACTGCCATCGAGGGTGCGGTCGATGGACTGAAGGATGCGCTGGACTTTCCGTCGCTGAGCGTCGAAACAACCGGTCACACTCGGATCTTCTATGAGGGCCCACTTGGAGCAAAGCGCCGGTGGATCAAGCTGGATCTCGATGAAACGGAGCTGATTCTGTCATCTGAGGTTCGGCCGATGTTGTCGCGGTACGCTGATATCCCGCAAGGTAGATCGATCCTCACCTACTCACTCGAAGAGATTGGAGCCGAGAAGCTCCGATGCGTTATCCAGCGTCTCCAGTGTCGCGACTTCTTCGATCTTCACTTTCTGTTCGAAGAACGGGAGGTGAGCCTCGACGAGGTGTGGCCGATGTTCGAGGAAAAGACTCGCCACAAGGCGCTAGATCCCGCCACCTTCTTCGCGAGATTCGACGCGAGGATTCTCGAGTACGAGGCTCGCTGGGAGAGTGAGATGAGCGAGCATCTTCCTGGAGAGTTGCCTCACTTCGAGGCCTTGCTGAGGCAACTCCGCCGTCGCTTGAGGCCCTATCGGTGAGGGGCTCAGCACACTGGTGAGGTAGCTAGCGGGGTTCGATCGTAAGCCGCGACTTCGCGGCGTTGTCGACGGCTTTGCGGGTGAACGGCATCGGGTGATAGGCGCCGCGCGCCCACAGATCAGCTTGATCACGATAGTGCGGGCTTGCCGGGCTGCCACTCACGCCGGTCGTGATCACCCCTTCGCTGCGGTCCCAGTCGGCAAGATCCATGATCAGCCGCGCCGACGGGATCGCGCCGTCCACGAATCCTTCCCCGGGAAAGATCACGCCGCGGTTGATGGTGTCGTCGCCTCCGGCCGCTTCGAACGGCCCCGCCGAGAGCAGATCGTGCAGCGACGGGATCGGAACGGCAAGCACGTGCGCGAAGTGGACTTGATGCATGCGTCCCCAGCGCCATTCGCTCATGTCGTCACCGAAACGACGCGTCAGGTCGGCGACGGCCGTGGTGAGCGCCCCACCGAGCAGCGCGTCGCGCGCGGCCAGGTTGTCGCCGTCGCCGCCGACCCAGAATCGCTGCGGGTTTTCCAGGATGGCCCGAACCGACTCGTAGCACCAGTTCGTCGTCCATCCTTTGCGCGGATAGAACTCGTCCCACAATTCGCTGCCGAGCTTGGCGGCGAAGAGCGCTTCGGCGGTGCGCGCGAACCAGGCGTTGAAGATCGCGCCGCCGACCGATTCGCGCGTGAGCGCCAGATCCCACGCCTGCACCTGCTTGACGGCATCGGTTTCGCGTTCACCGTCGACCTCGGCGCACAAGAAGATCGGAACCAGATCGGCCGCGATGCCGCTGAACGAGTCGGCTTGGATGCGTTTCATGTCGCCGGTGGTCAGCGTCTCGCGCTCGGTCAGCAGCGCGGTTATGCGGCGAATCCGGTGGCCCATCTCCCAGTCGTTGGTCAGGTAATACGGATAGTCCAGGTCCACCATCCGGTGATTCGCCGTCGCGACGAATCCGCGCTCGGGATTCAGCGTCGAGGGCAGATCGTCGAACGGGATCGTTCCGGTCCATTCGTAGGCGGAATCCCAGCCGGGCAGCGGCGCCGATCCGGCGCCCTTGCCGCGGACCGGCACGACCCCGGTGAACTGATAGCCGATGTTGCCGTCGACGTCGGCGTAGACCATGTTCTGGCCGGCGGTGGGCCACAGCGCCGCGGCGGCACGGAACTCGGCCCAGTTCGAGGCGGTGTTCATGCCGATCAGCCCCGCCATGGACGGCGGCGTCTCTCGCAGAATCCAGCGCATCGCAAGCGGATCGCGAATCCGGTCCTCGAGCACGACCGGCTGCGATCCGGCCGCGATCCATCCGGTCAGCAGCGGCCCGTGATGCGTCTCACGCACGATGTGCGGGACCGGATCGGCCTCGCCGCGGACAAGGATCTGCTCTTCGACCACCGTCACCGGCCGCCAGGATCCGTCGTATTCGTATTGCGAGTCGCCGTCGCCGAGCCGCTCCAGATACAAGTCTTCGACGTCGGCTCCGGTGTTGGTGAAGCCCCATGCGATCCGCTCGTTGTGGCCGACGACGACGCCGGGAATGCCGGGCAACGTCAAGCCGGTGACGTGAAAGCCGGGCGCGTTCAGGTGCATCTCCATCCAGATCGAGGGCATCTGAACAAGAAGATGCGGATCGTTGCACAGGATCGGCTTTCCCGTGTCGGTCTTCGCGCCGGACACGACCCAATTGTTGGATCCGATGCCGCGCACCGCGCCCGCGTCGCGCGCCATCGCGCACAGCGCCTGCGCGGTGCCGGGAAACGTCGGAGAGGACGGAACGGCGACGGGCACCTCGGCGCCGATGAACGGCGTCAGCTCACGCGCGCGTTCGATGCCCAGCTGCTGCGCGAGTTCGGCGCGGAGCAGCTCGAACGGCCAGTTCGCAGACAGCGTGAACCCCATCAAGCCGACGAACGCGAACGACGCCGCGATCGAGTCCTCGACGGTATCGGGAATCATCGGCTGGAGGTCGAGGAACTCGTATTCGACGGGACGCGGAAGCGACCGCGCCGCGGCGACGAAGCCGGCGTGATAGGGGGTCGCGACCTCGCGGGTGATCGGATCGGCGTCACGCGCCCATTCTCCGGCGAGGCGTCCGATGCCGAGCGTGCGGAAGAACTTGTCGAGCGACAGCCCGGCGATCGAGACGATCTCGCTCAAGCGTCCGGTCGCGACGCGAACGGTGAACTCGATCTGCCAGAGCCGCTCGGCCGCGTGCAACCAGCCTTGCGCGAAGAGCGCGTCGTCGCGCGATTCGGCCAACACATGTGGCACGCCCCATTCGTCGGCAACGATCTCGATCGGCGCGCCCGGGCCGCTCACCGTGACGGTGCCGTCCGCCGGACGCAGCGCGCTTGCCGCGTAGTCGCGCAGCGCTTCTACCCACTGTTCCATCGTCGCCTCCGTTTGCCGTCGCCGCGACGATACTGCGGACGGCGATCCGGGCGCTACAGCAGTGGCGACGACGTCAAGATGGTGACGCCGAGCGCCGTCCGGATCCGATCGGCGGCGCTGTAGGTGGTGAAAGGATTCGCGGCGCAGCGCGCCGACGAGCCGCTGCCGACGTAGTTGCCGGCCGAGGCGATGCCGCGGAAGGTGCCGCCGCTCAGGAACGGCCCACCGCTGTCACCCGGAAGCGCGCACGTATTCGCGATCCGCTGGTTGCGAAGCGTCACGCTTCCGATCACGACGGTGGCGCCGACGGCGATGATCGATCCGCATGCCGGACCCGTCGTCCGGCCGGTGCGGCACACGGACTGCCCCACGGCTTCAGTCGCGATCGGTTGCACGGCGGTTACCGGATGCTCGCGATCGGCATTGGAATAGTAGACCCAGTTCGACGGCAGGAACGTCGGCGCGCCCAGCGAATGCGTGACGAACGCGGCGTCGACCTCGCCCGAAAAGATTCGAGGAAGCGTGGGCCCGAGCGGAACGCCGCCGTGCGTGACGATCTCGCCCGATCCGTAGCAGTGACCGGCCGTGATCACGCCGAATTCGCCGGTTTGATTCAAGCGCGCCTCCACACCGCTGCTGCAGATCCCCGACGAGGTTCCGGTCAGCTCCAGCCCGCCGCGCATCACCGGACCGCAGATCGTGCGCTGCGAGACGCACGGCGGCCCGGCGAGCGGCTTGAAGGCCTCGCCTTCGACAACATCCACGGTCTCGCCGTAGCGGTCGCCGAGCATGCGCGCAGCCCGCGTCACGTCGCCGGTGACGTGGACGCGCACGACGTTCGCCGCCGGATCGGGAGCGACGACCGTGATCCCCACATCGGCGAGCGAGGGCAGGTCGTCGCTGATCCGTTGCGTGAGCGCATCCAGCGCGGCCGGATCGGCGGCCGCGGCGCGCGCCGGCGCCCCTCCCGCGGCCAGCGCGACGACGAGCAAGACCCGTGCGAGACGATTCATTCGATTTCTCTCCCTGGCGGCGGTTTGCACCGCATCCGAATACTTCGCCTCATTGGCCCCGATATCCTTCCCATTGCGGCCCGCCGCCGCGAGACGGAGACCCATGCTTGTAGACCTGCACACGCACGCCCTGCCCACCTCGCGGGACGCGCGCGACGACATCGCCGCGATCGCCGCGGCCGTCGCGCCGCTCGGCGTGGACGCGGTCGCCCTCACCGACCACGGCGGCGGGTGCGACTACGCGGCGGCCGGCAATACCCTGGCGGCCCGCGGCCTTCTTCTGATCCCGGGACGCGAGCTCAACACACCGCTCGGGCACGTGCTCGTGCTCTGCACCGACACCGACTGGCTCGGGGCACTGCCCGAGCGATGCGCCCTCCCCGTCACGACCGGGACGCGCGAGGCGGTTGCGTTGGTGTGGGCCCATCCGGCGGGTTGGCGCGTCGCCGGCGCGACGGTCGCCCCCGACCCGGCGCGCGGCGCCGAACACGTGCACGCGATCGAGATCCTCAACGGCGAGCGACTCTGGCAACTGGACGGCGTGCGAACCGCCGAGATGCTGGCCCGCGAACTGGGCGCCGGCACCACCGGTGGTTCCGATGCGCATCGCGCCGAAGCGGCCGGCCGGTGCCTCACCATCGCGGACGGAGCGCGCGACGCGGGCGAGGTGATCGAAGCGATCCGATCGAAGTCCACGCGCCCGGTCATGGGTCGGGGCTGGGCCGAAACGCACGCGCACGTCTACGAACGGCCGGATCTTCTAGCCTATTCCTGGCCTGAGGACGGGTTGAAGCGATAGATTCCGAGGGAGCGACGGCGTCGCGGAACAGGAGAGGTCCGATGGATGCGATCTGGTTGAAGAACTATCCGGCGGGAATTCCCCAGTCGATCGACTATCCGCTCGTGCCGATCACGGCGATGCTCGACGAAGCCGCGGCCCGCTATCCGAATGCGCCGGCACTAGATTTCCAGGGCATGCGCACGACCTACGCGCAACTCAAGCAGTCGGTGGACAAGTTCGCGTCGTCGCTGGCGGCGCTCGGCGTGTCCAAGGGGACGCGCGTCGGGATCATCCTGCCGAACGTACCGCAGAACGTGATCGCCTACTACGCGACGCTGCGGCTCGGGGGGATCATCGTCGAGAACAATCCGATGTACACCGAGCGCGAGTTGATGCACCAGCTCGACGACGCCGGCGTCGAAGTGTTGGTCACGCTCGACCTGTTCTACGACAAGGTCAGGGCGTTGCGGCCCGACTTGCCGAAGCTGCGCGAAGTGATCGTGACCGACGTCTTCGACGGATTGCACGGCCTGAAGGCGAAGCTGGGCCGGCTGATCAAAGGCAAGGAGCTGTCGAAGCCGGTGCCGGCAAGCGAACCGGTGAAGCAGTACCGCGATCTGCTCAAGGCCGGAAGCCCGAACGTGGCGCAGGCGACCATCAACCCGAAAGAGGATCTGGCGCTGCTGCAGTACACGGGCGGAACGACCGGCCTCTCCAAAGGCGTGATGCTCACGCACTACAACCTGATGGCGAACGCGTACATGCTCAAGGCGTGGCTGCCGGGAACCCAACCCGGCAAAGAGATCGTGATCTGCGCGCTGCCGATCTTCCACTCCTACGGGCAGACGGTTTGCATGAACGTCGGCATCCTGCTCGCCGGCCTGCTGGTGCTGGTGCCGAACCCGCGCGACCTGGATGGGCTGCTCAAGACGATCGACCGGACGAAGCCGACGCTGTTTCCCGGCGTTCCGACGCTCTACATCAACCTGCTCGCCCATCCCGATATCACCAAGTACAAGATGGATTCGATCCGCGCGTGCGTGTCGGGCGCGGCCCCGCTGCCGATCGAGGTGCAGCAAGAGTGGGAGCGCGTCACCGGTGGCAAGATCGTCGAAGGCTACGGGTTGTCGGAAACTTCGCCGTCCACGCACGCGAACCCGATCGACGGCACGCGCAAGATCGGCACGATCGGCATTCCGATGCCCGACACCGAGTGCAAGCTGGTGGACGTCAACGATCCCTCGAAAGAGGTCGACCCGCCGGGCCCGGGCGAGCTGTGCATCAAGGGCCCGCAGGTGATGCAGGGCTACTGGAACCGCCCGGAGGAGACGGCCGACACGATCCGCGACGGCTGGCTGCACACCGGCGACATCGCCGAGGTGGACGACGACGGCTACTTCAAGATCGTGGACCGCAAGAAAGAGATGATCATCGTCGGCGGCTTCAACGTCTATCCGCGCGACGTCGAAGAAGTCTTGTTCCAGCATCCCAAGATTCAAGAGGCCGCCGTCGCGGGCATCCCCAGCAAGAAGTCGGGCGAGACGGTGAAGGCGTTCATTATCTTGAAGCCGGGCGAGACCGCGACGCCGGAAGAGATCGAAGCGTTCTGCCGCGAGCGGCTGACCGCCTACAAGGTGCCGAAGGCCTACGAGTTCCGCGACGAGCTTCCCAAGACGATGGTCGGCAAGGTTCTGCGCCGCGTGCTCGTCGAAGAGGAGAAGGCGAAGTCGGGCGGATGAGCGCGCGCATCCTGGTGATCGACAACTACGACTCGTTCACCTACAACATCGTCCAAGAGCTGGCCGAGCTGGGCGCCGAGCCGACGGTTGTGCGAAACGACGTCTGGACGATCGACCAGGTGCGCGAGTTCGCACCCGACGGGATCGTGATCTCGCCCGGCCCGGGCACACCGCAGCGGCGCGAGGACGTCGGCATCTCGAACGACGTGATCCGCGAGATGGGCCCGTCCACGCCGATTCTGGGCGTGTGCCTGGGAAACCAGTGCATCGGCGCCGTCTACGGCGGACGGATCGTGCGCGCGCCGCAGTTGATGCACGGCAAGACCTCGCCGATCTACCACCGCGGCGAAGGAATCCTGGAAGGCATCCCGATTCCCTTCGAAGCGACGCGCTACCACTCGCTGATCGTCGAACGCGCGTCGTTGCCGGCCGAGCTGAAGGTCACCGCCGAGACGAGCGACGAGATCATCATGGGCCTGCGCCACCGGGAGTATCCGGTCGAGGGAGTCCAATTCCATCCCGAGTCGGTCATGACCGGCGACGGCATGGACATCCTGCGAAATTGGCTCTCGCGCTGCGCCGCTCCGGCCGGCGCGTAGCGACGCTACGGACTCGGCGAGTCGGTGGGTGTGGGCTCCTCGGTCGGCGGCGGGATCTCGGGTTCGTCGGCGACGACGATGGTGACGGTGCTGCCACGCTCGACCTGTTCGCCGCCCGACGGCGACTGACGGCAGACGCGCCCTGACGGCTGCGGGCAGGATCCGCTCGGCGCTTCGCGTTCGATGCGCTCGACCAATCCGCGTTCGCGGATCCGCTGGATCGCGACCTGCTCGGTCAAGCCTTCGACGTTGGGAACGAACGCGGTTCCCTTCCCGCTCGACACGGTGATCGTCACCGTCGTTCCGGCGACGACTTCTTCGTCGGGCGGGGGACTCTGGGCGATGACGACCCCTTGCGCGGCGGTGTCGCTGGTTCCCTGCACGACGGCAACCGACAGACCCGCGTCGTCGAGCGCTTTCTCCGCCGCGGCCTGTTGCAGGCCGGTGACTTTCGGCACCTTCACGCGCTCCAGCCCGGACGAGGGGATGATGGTCACCGTCCCGCCGCGCGCGAGTCGCTCGCCCGCTCTCGGATCGGTGCGCAGCACCAACCCCTCTTCGATCTGATCGCTCGGCACGCCGTCACCGACGACGGTCTTGAACCCGGCATCTTGAAGACGGTTCTCGGCCGCTTCGACGGTGAACCCTTCGACGCCGGGAACGGCAACCGTGTTCGGCGACTTCGGGAGCAGCGCCAACAGCGCCCAGATGATGATGCCGATCATGGCGGCGGCGATGACGGCGAGGAGCGCGATGCCGGTGCCGCGGCCGCTGCGTTGCGGCGCGGCCGGGCCGCGCAGGATCACGGTCTCGTCGCCCGATCCGGGCGCGGTCATGACCGACGTTTCGCCGGCCATCACCCGCGGCGCGGAGACCGCCTGCCCGCGGATCGCGCGCTCCAAGTCCTGACGCATCTCTTGCGCCGACTGATAGCGATTGTCGGGGTTCTTCGACAGCGCCTTCATCACGATCGCTTCGATCTCAGGCGTGACGTCGGCGTTGAGGCGCGATGGCGGGATCGGATCTTCTTTGACGTGCTTGTAGGCGATCGCGACGGGCGAAGCGCCGGTAAACGGCACCTGCCGGGTCATCATCTCGTAGAGAACGATGCCGAGCGAATACAAGTCGCTGCGCGCATCAACCGAGCCGGCTTGCGCCTGCTCGGGCGAGAAGTATTGCGCGGTCCCAAGCACGGTCGCGGTTTGCGTGACGGTCTCGCCCGATGCGGCTCGCGCGATCCCGAAATCCGCGACCTTCACCTCGCCCCGCGCGTTGATCATGATGTTGGCGGGCTTGACGTCGCGATGGATGATGCCGTGCGCGTGCGCGAATTGGAGCGCCCCGCACACGTCGGCTGCAAGCTCGGCGGCCCGTTCGGG
>Ga0214472_10004378_pt1 | contig 14901 bp, 16 predicted proteins | sample RVTome_6_FD_207662 | JGI IMG/M metagenome (GOLD analysis project Ga0214472, IMG submission 207662) | Soil microbial communities from uranium-contaminated site in the Upper Colorado River Basin, Wyoming, United States - RVT140D175 | ecosystem: Environmental > Terrestrial > Soil > Contaminated >...
GCTTCAGCTCTTCGATATCGAGGCGGTCCGGTTGCTCGAACATGCCGCATGAATAGCTCATGTACTTCCGGTCCAAGTACACGTTGAGGGCTTCTTGGGGAATGTCGTAGTGGCTCTTGACGTTCGCGCTGGCGCGTTTCTGGCTTTGGAAGGCGAGGTTAGCAACGGCCTTCCTGAGCACGCGTAACGGATTCAGTCGTGCTGAGGAGGTGCTGCGGATGCTCGAGAGGAGGTAGAGATTCCCCTCGAGATCCACTTTGCCGAAGAGGAATCGCTCCAGGAAGCCCAGCGCGTCGAGCTGTAGAAGATCCATGCCCGCGGCCCTCTCTTTGATCTGCACTCTCAGGTGGTCGCCGGACCAGTGCGTGGCTGGTCCGCCGACGTCGTAGCTGTAGCCTTCCCAGTCGGTTACGACGACGCGATGTGGCAGCTCGCGCAAGGCACGCTTGAGGAACCCTTCGAGCGTGCGCGACAGCCGCGAGCGAGGGGCCTGGGTCGTGGGGAGGTTTAGATCGAGCATACTCATGCCGTAGTGGTTGCACGTGGGAAAGCCGTCCGGAGACAGTGCGCAAGCGAAGTGAGTCGGACAAGACTGATACTGGCCCAGCCTCCCGTCGCGCTCCACCAACACTCACCCGACGAGCTGCTCCGCAGTTGCCCTGACCACCGCCCCCGCGCTAGGGTCCCTCCATGCGCACCCGCACGGTACCGCCGCCCCACCGAGACGCGACGAGCGTCGAGGTGTTCGTCCCGAGCCCCCTTCGCCAGTACTGCGACGGCGCGCGGAAGCTCATGCTGTCGGCCCCGACCGTGCGTGCGACGCTCGAGGAGCTCGAGCGGAGCTATCCGTCCCTGTATCGCGGCGTGTGCGACGAGACGGGCGCGGTGCGGCAGCATATCAACGTCTTCGTGAACTCGACCCATATGCGTGACCGGGAGGGGCTCGACACCGAGCTGGCCTCCGGGGACACCATCATCATTCTGCCTGCGGTGTCAGGAGGCTGATCATGGCGGAGCGTGTCGTTCTGGCGATCGGTACCAAGAAGGGCTTGTTCGTGGCCGAGGGGGCGAAGACCCGAAAGAGCTTTGCGCTTCGCGGCCCCTTCGCACCCGGGGTCGCCGTCTACTCGGCGCTCATCGACACACGTAACTCGGCGCGCCTCTACGCCTCCAGCTGCGACGCTTTCTTCGGCATGAAGGTCCTGCGCTCGACGGACCTCGGGAACACGTTCGAGGAGACGAAGTCGGCTCCGGCGTTCCCGAAGGACGATGGGCGCGCGCTCGCCAACATCTGGGCCATCGAGCCGGCCGACGACGACAGGGACCTCTGGTGCGGCGTCGAGCCGGCCTCGCTCTTCCGGAGCGACGACGGAGGCGACTCCTGGGAGATGGTCGTGGGCATCAGCGACCACGAGCACGCACGGAAGTGGCAGCCCGGAAACGGCGGCCTGTGCATGCACACTATGATCCGTGACGGCGACCGCGTCCACCTCGGCATCTCCACGGGCGGACACTACCTGTCCGAGGACGGCGGGAAGACGTTCGAGGCATCCAACACGGGTGTGGGCGCCGGCTTCTCGCCGGACCCCTATCCGGAGTTCGGACAGTGCGTGCACAAGATCGCGCGCCACGCGGATGCACCCGGCCGCCTCTACATGCAGAACCACGGCGGCTGGGGCGAGTGGGACGGGCCCGGAGGACGACGGCCGGACATCGGCGTCCTCCGCAGCGACGACTACGGAAAGACGTGGCGCTCGATTGCCAAGGGCCTGCCGTCCGACTTCGGGTTCCCCATCGTCGTGCACCCGCATGATCCCGACACGGTGTACGTGCTGCCGCTCGAGCCGGCGACGCGCACCTGCCCCGGCGGCGGGCCCGCCGTGTGGAGGAGCGAGAACGGCGGCGGCTCGTGGAAGCGGCTCGCCAAGGGGCTCCCGAAGAAGGAGAGCTACTTCACCGTGCTGCGAGACGGCATGGACGTCGACGAGCTAACGACGCCCGCGCTCTACTTCGGGACCACGACCGGCCAGCTCTGGATCGGGCGGGAAGGCGGTGAGCAGTGGGACTGTCTCTTCGATTCCCTGCCGCCCATCAACTGCGTGAAGGTCGCGGTGGTGTAACGCGCGAGCGGACGTCGCGAAGGGACGGTCCGACCGTCACCCGTCACGTTACCGGGGCTTCGATCGTTTCTCGGGCGAACACCTCGTAGGGTCTCACCTGGAGTGCCCCATGCGCATCGCACGCACAGGCGTCGCCGGCTGCCTCCTCCTCGTCGGGGCGTGCGGCGACCCGACGGCCCCGGCCCACGACCCTGCCCCCACCGTAATCGAGGAGCTCCCCCGTGCGCTGAGCGGCTCTGAGCGCGCGCTCATCGAGGCCTCCAACGCGTTCTCCATGGATCTGCTCCGCGAGGTCGATGGGCGGGACACCGCGGCCAACGTCTTCCTCTCCGGCCTGAGCGCGTCCATGGCGCTCGGCATGACCATGAACGGTGCCGCGGGCGCCACGTGGGACGCGATGCGCGCGACGCTCCGCTTCGACGACCTGTCGGAGGAGGAGATCAACGCCTCGTACCGCGACCTGATCGCGCTCCTGCTCACGTTGGATCCGCAGGTGGTGATCGGCATCGCGAACGCGACGTTCGCGGACGACGCCTTCGCCGTACGGCAGGACTTCCTGGACCGGCTCCGGGAGTATTTCGACGCCGAGGCCGGCACGCTGGATTTCCAGGACCCGTCCTCTCTCGACGTCGTGAACGCGTGGGCGGCCGAAAAGACGCACGACCGCATCGAGAAGATCCTGGAGAGCTGGCCGGATTTCGCGGTGCTCGCGCTGCTGAACGCCCTGTACTTCAAGGGCGACTGGACCGAGAAGTTCGACCGGGGCAGGACGGCTCCCCGCCCCTTCGAGTTGTCCTCGGGCGAGACCGTCCAGGTCGAGACGATGCGCTCCGAGGAGGCGCTCCTCCGGGTGGGCCGCGACCCGGAGACGGGCGCCACGGTCGGCGAGCTCCCGTACGGTGGGCGGGCGTTCGTCATGGATGTCGTGCTACCGCCGGAAGGCACGTCTCTGGACGCTTTCCTCCCGAGTGCGGACGCGGACGCTTGGAACCGGTGGATGGAGGCGCTGCGCGGCGACTTCAGTGAGGGAATCGTCCAGCTCCCGAAGATCGAGCTCGAGTACGAGAGGGTGCTGAACGACGAGTTGGTCGACATGGGGATGGCCATCGCGTTCGGCAGGGGGGACATCCCTCCGGACCTCTCACGAATCGGGCCCGGCGATCTCTACATCAGCCTGGTGAAGCAGAAGACGTACGTTCGCGTCGACGAGGAGGGAACGGAAGCGGCCGCCGTGACCGTAGTGGTCATCAACCAAACGTCGGCGCCGCAGACGCCCGCCCTCATAGTGGATCGGCCGTACCTGTTCGCCATCCGCGAGCGTCTCTCCGGGACGGTGCTCTTCATCGGCGTGGTGCGTGACCCACGCGGGGAGGGCTGAAGGCAAGCCTGATTGCGGTTTACCCGCTGCCCTCAACGCCCTCAGCTGAACAGCCGTAAGCCCGGGATGTCCGCGAAGTCGTCCGGGTTGAGCGTCCAGAGCGAAGCGTGCCACGACATCGCGCACGCCGCGATGGCGATCTCGCGACCGCGCGCGCGAGGCAACCGGCGGTAGAGCCCCGCGGCTGCCCCCGCTTCGTCGGGCCCGAAGGGGAGTGCCCCGGCGGATGGCAACACTGCTTCCTGGACCGCCAGCTCTGCCTCGAGCCTCGGGCCCCGAAGCCACTCATAGAGGACGAGCGCGGGGACGACCATCCTGTGTCCGGACGCGATCGCACGCCGAAACTCCTTCCGCATGGATCCCCCGGCTCCCAGCGCCTCGATCAGGACGGAGGTGTCCAGGACGATCAAGGTCGCTGCCTCCCACCTGCCCGCCGGGCGCGCGAAACCTCGGCGAGCTCCGCCTCCACCTCCTCCCGCGGCCGATCGGGGACTTCGCGGACGGTACGGTCGAACGCGGTGAGAAACCGTTCCCGCTCCTCATCCGTGAGCCGACCGAGCTGCTCCCCGTAGACCCGAAGGGCCTCGCGGACGACCTGACTCTTCGGCATCCCCGTGCGCTCTGCGACGCGATCGAGGTAGGCGCTCGACTCCTCGTCGAGCACGAAGGTCCGCTTGATCATGCCATAAGTATGGCATTATGGTAGACATACGACCATACCATCCATGCGATGCCGGTGTCGCGCGCCCCCGAGTCACCGCAGCCAGTTCTCGCACCGCAGCCCGGTCACCCGGACGAACTCTCTCTCGTTGTCGGTGACCAGTGTGTGCCCGAGCGCCATCGCATGAGCCGCGATCAGCAGGTCGTTGCCGCCGATGGGCTGCCCGGCCCTCTCCAACTGCGCGCGGAGGCGTCCGTACGTGGCATCGGCGGGGGACTCGAAGGGGAGCACGGGCAGGGCCAGCAGAACGGCCTCGAGCTGAGCCGTCAACCGCGCCGACCCCTTTTTCGCGGCGCCGTAACGCAGCTCCGCGGCCACGATGATGCTCGTGCAAACCGCGGAATCGCCGACCATCCGGACACGACTCGCCGCCCGCCCCTGCGGTACGCGAACGAGATCGGAGACGATGTTCGTGTCGAGGAGGTAGACCACCTAGAGATCCACGTCGTCGATCGGAAGATCCGGGACGGCGGGAAACTCCTCCTCCAGCGGCTCGAGCGTGTCCAGCACGGCGAGCAGCGAGGCCGGCGGCGCCGGCTCGATGATCAACCGCTCCCCCTCCTTCCTGATGATCGCCTCCTCGCCGGGCAGCTCGAGCTCACGCGGAATGCGAACGGCCTGATTGCGCCCGTTCTTGAACAGCCTCACTCGTCGCTCGACCACGGTCCACCTCCAGGGTGACTGACATATGCTGTAGCATATGCCATGGGCTCGGCGTCCGTCAACGAGACACCCGGGTGCAGGATGATGGCACGCGCTGCGGGTGGGTATCCCTGGACCGTCATTCGCGTCGAGGACAGAGATCTGGCAGCCTTGGGCACGGCCAGCGTAGAGTCCAATACATGGTTAGCGTCTGGAGATCTCAAGCCACGAGCTCGCTTCCATGGGAGCCGGATCGGCATCTCGATGTTGACATCGCGCGCTCGGTCATTCGAGGTCAGTTCCCTAGCATCGACGTGCAGCAAATCCGTCATCTGGGGTCAGGCTGGGAGTTCGACGCGCTTGCCACTGGTGATGGTTGGGTGTTTCGGTTCCCGCGACGCGCCGAGTACCAGGCACTGTTCGATCGAGAGGGTCCCGTTCTCGCTCTGGCCAGATCAGCGCTCCCGCCCGAGACCAGAGTGCCATTGGTCGAGCTGCTCGGGCAGCCTTCCGGTGAGTTTGCCTATTCGTTTGCGGGTCATCGCCTGATCGACGGCGTTGCCGCAGACTCGGTCGCACCGAACCTCCACCCAGAGATGGCCCGTAGCATCGGTGTCGTGTTAGGTGCGATTCACTCGATTCCGATCGCTGCGGCTCGCGCGGCCGGGGTAACTGAATCGAGGCCGGGACCGCCCGATGACGGCGGCAGGGCATGGTTGGGCCGCAACCTAGCCGGTGCATCCCAGCTCACTGGAGCCGATCCAACGGTTGCGCGTGCGGTGGCCTGGGTGGCTGAGTTGTCGGACCCTCTTCGAACTCTCGACGCTCCTCGACGCTTCATCCACCACGACCTCTGGCCGGAGCATCTAGTCGTGGATCCCGCCACGGGTCAACTGGTGGGTATCCTGGACTGGACGGACACGCTCCTTGGCGACGCAGCTGGAGACTTCGTTACTCTTGCAGCCTTTGGCGGTTGGGGCTTCCTCGAGCAGGTCCTCGAGAACTACCCACACGAGGTGGATGAGGGATTCCGCCAGCGCCTCCGCTTCATGGCTCAGTTCCTCTCCGTGATGTGGCTCGGCGAGGCACAACGGCTCGGTCGAGACATCGAGAGACACATCGCTTGGGTCCGCAACGCGTTCGCCGCAGAGCTTTAGCGCGGCGCCGCCAGTGGTGGGGAGTCCCGGCGAGGGCGCACAGCCCAGCGCTTCTTGGCAGAACCCTCGTGCGCGACACATGTTGACCGGAAGCCGGCACCCATTGTGGCCGCGCTCACCGGAGCCCACCGATGCCGACCTCGATCCTCGACGACACCCGTGTCGCAGGCTGGGCTGGTCTTGGGTGACGCCTTAGGGCTGCGTCCTCTCGACCCCGAGCATAGGTTCCAATGCCGAACCCTGAAGACGCGGCCGCCGCATTGGTGGAGTACCAGGATACGGCCGATCGTCTCGAAGGCCTGCAACGCGAAGAGACGGCGGACCGGCGTAGAGAGATTCTCTGGTGGGTAACCGCAGCCGCGGCCATTTCCTTGGGTGTCTTCGCAAGTGAGGAGTTCGCCCTGGTGGTGTTGTATCCGGCTCACAGCCTGTGGCTGCGCGCCAAGAGACGTCGAATCAGGGAGGTTGAAACGGGGGAATTGCGAGAGCGTATGGAATCGCTGCTCCAGGGTGACTCGTGAGACGGCAACTCGTCGCGGCCGCGGAACCAACTCACCTCCGCTGTTCGGGCAGATCCGGCCCAACGATCTCTCCGCGCATTCCCGACAAAAACGTGCACTCGAATGAACCATTCGCGCGTCGTTTGAGTCGGGCTCGAGATCACGGTTGCAGCACTCGCAATTCGGACGAAGCTGCAGCTGAACCGGTCCCGGTTTCCTGGACAAGTCGGCGGCCTAATCAGGCCGCCATGCGGGTGAGCTCCTGACGGACCTCGGCCGGGGTCCTATGGCCGAACCGCTCGAGGAGCCAACCGCGGTTATACCTTTCGATGAACTCTCCGATGGCCTCTCTCGCCTCCTCGAGGCTCTCGAAGTCGTGCAGGTAGAGACATTCCTCCTTCAGCGTCCTCATGAACCGCTCGGCGACGCCGTTGCACTCGGGCTCTCCCACGTAGGAGGCCGTCGAGCGGATACCGAGCCACCCGAGCTCGCCCTGGAACTGATGCTCCGTGTACTGTGGGCCCCAGTCGTGCCGTAGTCCGAGCCCGAGCGCGATCTTCGGCGCATAGCCGTTCATGAAGGCTTTCACCCCCTGACGGATCGGCTCGAGCGCCGCCCATCGGTCGCCCTTCTTCGCCACGTGCCAACCCACCACGTCGCTCACGCAGTGATCGACCGCCCCGAAGAACCAGCACCAGCCATCGGCCTTCGTGTAGAACCTCGTCGCATCGGTGCCCCACAGCTCGTTGGGACGCTCCGTCCTGATGCTTCCCGAGTGACTCCGGTCACCGCGAGGGTGGCCGCGGCGCACCGGTGCCAGCAGTCCGTTCTCTCTCATCAGCCGCAGCACCCTGTTCTTGCCCACGTGGATCCCCTTCTTCCGTAGGCGCGCTCTGACCTTCCGGTGGCCCTCGCCCAGGAAGTCGCTGTTCTGGAGCACCTCACGGATCTCCTCCAGGAGCTCTTCATCGCTCAGCTCGGTCTTCGGACCTCGTTTACGGACCTCTGGCGGCTCGGTGAGCCTCTGGCGGTCCTTCTCCGCATAGGCGGTCGAACCACTCACCCGCCAGACCTCGCAGATCATCGTCAACGGGTACCGACGTCCCGTTCCCGGGCTCACTCGCCGCCGCGCTTCAAGAGCTTCTTCAGCTCTTCCCCGTAGCCCCTTTTTTCGAGGAGCTCGCTCGCGAGCTCCATCCGCATCGTCACTTCGCCGAGCTTCGCCCGGGTTCGGAGTAGCTCTCGCTCCGTCGGATCACGGCCGCGTCGCTTCAGGACCTGCTGACCGCTCTCCAGGAACACTCGGCGCCACTCCTCGAGCTCCGGCGGCGAGACCTGCACCTCCCGGCTTACTTCGCCGAGATCTTCACCCCGTAGGAGCCGCAGGACCACCTCCGTCTTCTGGCCCGCGCTCCACCGCTCCGGCAGCTGAAGCGTCTCCTTACGACCTTCGGTCGCTTTCGACTCCATCGGCTTGGAAGACATCAAACACACCTCTCTCTCTGGACCCCATCGTCATCGCCAATCTACTGTCCAGAGAAATCGGGGGCGCTAAACAGCATGGCAATTCCCTCCTCGACTGAGCGCATTGAGCTGCTGACGGTGTAGCTCGCAAAACGGAAACGCCCTGGATTCCCGATTCAATTACCTCGGGGGTAATCTCAGTGGCGCACGGCACCATTGTATCTTTCGGCCGTGACGTCGACGCCGGGGGCCCAGGGTGGAATCGCTCAGCAGGCATGAACCGCCGGATCTGCCGGCGTTGTTGCGGTGGTGGAGGTCGCGTAGCGGCCTGAGCCAGACGCGCGCTCATCGGGGACTGGCTCGTGGTCGAGCTCGAGTGGTTCGGAACCGTGGTCGGAACGGCCTTGGGACGGCCGGGCCAAGAGCGCAGCTACGGCTACAGCGGATTGGGGCTTTTGCAAGTCGAGGACGGGCGAATCCGCCGTCAGATCCTCTTCGGCGATGTCGTGTCCCTCGAGGAGCAGCTCGGACTGCGTCCTCATTCGACTGCTCAGCAGACGGAGCAGAGCGTCCCCGACCAAGGTCGCCTGGTGGACGTCGGTGGACATCGCCTATTCATCCGATGTCAGGGAGAGGGCTCGCCGACGGTCGTGTTCGAGGCGGGCCTGGGAGCGTGGTCCCTGGCGTGGTTGCACGTACAGGAGGCCGTTTCGTCCACCACGCGGGCATGCGCCTACGATCGCGCAGGCTACGGGTCTAGTGATCCTGGACCGAGACCTAGAGACGCCCGGTCGATCGCAGCCGATCTCCACCGGCTGCTTTCGGCCACCGAGCGGCCTCCCTTCGTACTGGTAGGTCATTCGTTCGGAGGTTGGATCGCCAGGGTTCACGCGTCCCTTCACCCCGACCAGGTGGCGGGGCTCGCCCTCGTCGAGTCCGCGCACGAGGAGCAATGGCAGCGCCTTCCGCCGGTGATACGTCAGCTGTTGGATGCTTCTCTTCCAGAGATCGAGGCCCGGGCGGACTCGGCACGACAGGGGCTGCTCAGAGCAGAGGCGGTCCCACGCCACTCCTTCTTCGGTGGGAATGCCAGCCTGTGGCAGGCCTACGTCCGTGAGATGTTGGACCCTTCCCACCACGATGCGCAGGCGGGAGACGGGAGAGATGCGGGCGATGGATGAGAGCGCGCGACAGGTCCAGACGAGTCGCCGCTTAGCAGATCTGCCCTTGGGGGTCCTCTCGTCGGCGCGGGAATTCGACCAGTACCGAGGAACCCCGATCCCGGTGGAGGAAGCGAATCAGGTTTGGCTCGAGTTGCAGGACGAGCTCGCGGCGCTCTCCAGCAACGCGGTACACGTCGTCACCATGACGGGGCCGCACACGGTTCAGTACGAGGAGCCTCATATCGTGGTGGGACTGATCGCGGAGCTTGTCCGGCCCGTGCGGGAGCCGTCCCGGGCACCCTGAGATCCGCATGCCGCTCGTCTGCGGGTGCTTGGCTGTGGGTTGGTCGAGCTAACGGTTGAGAGCAGCCTCGCGACACAGATGACGTTCTGCTCCGTAGGCAGGGGGTCACTGAGCACCCGATGCAGGCCGATGGAGCTGCTCTGGGGCCAGCTGCTTTGGGCTGGCGCTCGCGAATCTCCGGACCGGGCTTCATCTTGTCCGCATGAGCACCGCGGACCCCACCACCCATCTCAACGCAGCCCTCGAAGGCCGCTACCGCATCGAACGTGAGCTGGGTGAGGGCGGGATGGCGACCGTCTACCTGGCCGACGACCTACGGCACGAGCGGAAGGTCGCGCTCAAGGTGCTAAAGCCGGAGCTCGCTGCGGTCGTCGGTGCCGAGCGGTTCCTGGCCGAGATCAAGACTACTGCGAACCTTCAGCACCCGCACATCCTGCCGCTCTTCGACTCGGGCGAGGCCGACTCCTTCCTCTTTTACGTGATGCCGCATGTGGAGGGCGAGAGCCTGCGCACCAAGCTCGATCGAGAGCGTCAGCTCCCAGTGGACGAGGCCGTCAGGATCGCGACCGACATGGCCGAGGCGCTCGACTACGCGCACCGCCATGGGGTGATCCACCGGGACATCAAGCCGGGGAACATGCTGATTCACGACGGGCAGCCCGTGATCTCGGACTTCGGGATCGCGCTCGCGGTGGGGACGGCCGGGGCCGGCCGCCTCACCGAGACCGGCCTCTCGGTGGGCACACCGCACTACATGAGCCCGGAGCAGGCGACCGGCGATCAGACGGTCGGCGCGGCGACCGACATCTACGCGCTCGGATGTGTCCTTTACGAGATGCTCGTCGGCGAGCCCCCGTACACAGGGAGCACGGCCCAGGCGATCCTCGGTAAGATCATCCAGGCGAAGGGCGTGTCCGCCGCTGAAGCGCGGACATCCGTACCGCCGAACGTGGACGCGGCGATTCGGAAAGCGCTCGAAAAGCTATCGGCGGATCGTTTCACATCAGCCCAGGATTTCGCCGCGGCTCTAGCCAATCCTAGCTTCCGGCACGGAGACGAACTGGCAGCCGGCCTGCTGGACGGCTCGGGGGCGTGGAACCGTCTCTCGCTCAGCCTAGCGGGCGTTGCAGTCTTTTCGAGCAGCGTCGCCGGGTGGGCGCTTTTTCGGCCTGTACCAGACGCTCCGGTCACTCGGATCGAGTTGACGCCACCGGCGAATTTCGAGGTCCAAAACTTCCACCGTGGCTTCGCGGTCTCACCGGACGGTCGGACGATCGTGTTCGCGGACAGATCTGGCCAGCTCTTCCAACGGGACGTTGGAGAGTTGAATCCGGAACCGGTACAAGGAACCAGCGATGCTTGGTACCCGTTCTTCTCACCTGATGGCGAATGGGTAGGTTACTTCGATCAGCGAGCAGCTGCCCTCAAAAAGGCCCGGCTGGACCGCGGTGATGTGCAGACGCTCGCTCAGATCCCCGGCGGCACGCGAAGCGCGGGGTGGAGTCCCGACGGGACCATCGTCTTCCACACGAGTGTGCTGGATGGCCTGTGGCGAGTCCCTGACACGGGTGGCGAGCCCGAGCAGATACCGAACTCCGGGGGCCCGGTGATTGCTTGGATGGATATGCTCCCCACGGGTGAAGGCGCGGTGGGTCACATCGTCGGAACCGGGGAGCGACAGGTCATCGCGGTCTCTTTGGAGACGGGCGAGCGGACGATTCTCCTCGCAGGCAGACATCCTCAATACGTGAGTACAGGCCACCTGGTATTCTCGCGTGAGGATGCCCTCTGGGTCGTCGGTTTTGATGTCGACAGGCTCACGACCTCGGGTCCGCCCGCACCGATCGTGCGGGGGGTCGCCCTCGAGTCAAGTAACAATCACGTCCGCTACGCCGTAGGTGGCGACCTGCTCCTTTATGAGGAGAGCGGGTCCTCACGGGGGCCGGTTCCTCTATGGGCCGGTCGCGACGGTTCGCAGGAACCCTTGGATCCCATGCTCACCGGGAACCTTGCTGCCACAACGATATCACCCGATGGGAGAATGGTGGCGTTCGAGTACATCGAAGGAGCGGGAGCTCAAGAAGACATTTGGGTCTACAGTCTCGATCAGGAGACGTTCTCGCGCATCACGTTCGGAGGGAGCAGAAACATCATGCCGTTCTGGAGCCCGGACGGCCGCGAGGTCGCCTTCTCCTCGAATCGGGATGGGCTATTCGCGCTCTATTCCCGCCCGGTGAATCTCAGCGGAGATACGCGACTGATGTTCGCTGATCCAGACGACGGCCTCTATGAGGCGAGCTGGACCCCACAAGGTGATGGCCTCGTCTTTCGTCGTGGTAGTGGAACTACAACCGGAAGACTGGATATCGGCTACTCGGCCCCTCACCCGGATAGTGCCACGGTGCTCTTGGTCGAAACGGAGGCCACGGAGCAAAATCCGTCGCTGTCGCCAGATGGACGGTGGATCGCATATACATCGAATGAATCCGGGCAAGCCGAAGTCTACGTACGACCCTTCCCTGGGCCAGGGGGTCGCTCTCAGATCTCGACCAATGGAGGGATCAATCCCGTATGGGCGCGCGGTGGACGTGAACTCTTCTACTTCGACACATCGGATGGTTTCTTTACCGTCGCGACGGTGCAATCAGAGCCAGCTTTCGGTGTGGTTTCTCGCGATGCGCTTTTCCCAGGAGATCCTTACCTCATCGGCGGAGGCGATCTGCACTGGGACGTTTCGCCGGATAACGAGCGACTTCTTCTGATCGGAGCCGTCTCACGGCCTGACCGGTCGAGCCGCTACGTTGGTATCCAGAATCTCTCCACACTGTTGGGCGAGATTGTTGCGAATTGAGTTCATCACCCGACCGACATGCCAATACCCGTCATTGACTAAACGCAGATATCTGCGTATTTGTCTGTCATGAGACGGAAGCCTGGCGCCTTGGTGCCTCTGGAACTGTCCCTACTTGAGGCGGCCCTGGCTCTCAGGGACCAAGCTCAACCTGAGTTCCACGGCTACGCGATTGCCACTCGCCTCGCAGAGGCGAAAGCAGCACGGAAGCTTACCGCGTACGGGACGCTCTATCGGGCGTTAGGTCGGCTCGAGAAGCTCGGTGCGCTCCAAAGTCGCTGGGAGGAGGCCCTTTCAGCGGAGACCGAAGGCCGCCCGCGGAGGCGACTGTATTCCCTGACGGCGGAGGGTGAGCGGGCCCTGCTCCGCGCGCGAACCGCACCCCGCGGTGGGGCGAAGGCGGCAGCACCGCCTCGCCTGGAAGAAGGACTGGCCTCGTCGTGAACGAGGCGCTCCGCAGGGCCGCGGTAGCCTTGGCGAGATCGTGGGTTCGCCTCTACACGTATGGGACGGATCCCGAGACGGCCGAAAGACGTCGGGCCGAGTTCGAGTCGGACTTGTGGGAATCCCTTCACGAAGCGGGTCGCCCGGCCGAGCCGACTCTCCGATCAATCGAGATACTGGACCGCCTCCTCCGCGGCGTGCCGGCCGACCTGGTCTGGCGTTTCGAGGCGCTTCGCGCTCCTGCGCGCTCATCGGAGGCTGTGGCTGACTGGAAACTGCGGTCTCACGTCGAGTCGCGCCCGCTGACGCGGACCGGCACCGTCGTTTTCCAAGGGATCGCCACGATTGCCATCCTCGGCGCGGTCACCGAGGTCACCGTGCAGTTGCTACGCATCGGTGACTTCGGGGCCGCCATTCCATTGGAGGAGCCGTGGCAGGTCGGCGTGCTCGTAGCGATCTACTGCATCCCGCCCCTGACCGCGCTCGCGGCGTGCGCGCTGGCCGTGCCTTTGGTGATCAGGGCGCAAAGGCTGGAGGAGGCGCGGACTTTGGCCCTGTTCCTGGCGTTCCTTTCCCTCTTTTGGGCCACGGTGTTCAGCTTCTTCTATTTTCTTCCGAGCACCGAGCCAGACCGCCTGAATTTCGGTCTTTCGGTTGGGCCTGGCGCGAGCGCGTGGGCCTACACGTGGTACGTGCTCGCGGTTGCCTCCTTCCTGCGGTTTTCCGCTCTATTCCCAAGGCGACTCACCGCGCGCGGGTTCGTCGCGGGCCACAGGTGGAAGGTAGTCGCCACACTTCAGAAGCTATCCCTGATTCCTGCCGTCGTCTGGGGTGCGGGTGTAGCATTGATCCTCACGATGGCCGCGCCTGTCGTCGGCACGCCATGGAATCCTCTGGGCTCGGCGATGTGGAATCAGCCGGCCCCGCCGATTGAGGTCACCTGGAACGTACAGTGGGTTTTGGCGGTGTTTCGGATGGCACTGGGGTACGTGGTCGTACCACTGTGCATGATCGCCCTCGGCGTCTTGAACCTATTCTCCAGCCTTGTGACCTCCACTGGACACGACCGCAGGCGCGGCCTCTGGGTATTCGTGGGCTTCTCGATCGCCATGTGGATGGTTTTCCTCGCGATACCCCTGGCTTTCATCGACGAAGAAACGCTGCCCGTTTGGCTCACAGGGTGGTCGGTTCCGTTCGTGCTGTTGGCACCGGCGGTGATCGTCGCCTGCCTGGCCGTCGCCATCTTCTACCGGGGGGACCTGGATCCGGCGTTGATCATCAGGCGCAGCACGGTTTACGGGCTGATGGCGGTCCTCTTCGTCGTCCTGCTGGCGGTGGGCGAAAGCCTCGTATCCGACCTATTCGTCGATCGTATCGGCCTGTCCGACGCGGCAGGCGGTGCGCTGGTCGCGGGCATTACCGCGCTACTCGTACTTCCCCTCCGAGGGCGGTTTCGGAACCTGTTAGATCGGATCGGGCCGCGGAGCGGGGTCGCGACCGACGTCCGTCCGCCCGCGGTGGCTACCCGCGCCTTCCACCCCTAGCCGCTGCGGCGGACTGCGTCGTCAGCAAGGAGGTCGAGGGCGCCGCGCACGCTGCGCATCGAGTGCGTGGCGCGCTCTTTACCCAGGCGCAACCGCAGCTCCGCACCGTGTGAGATCGCAGGCCGCAGGAGGCTCCGTTGCGACTTGTCAGATTCCTTGGGCGCGCGTGCTCGTCGAGGGTGTGGTGATCGTCGTGAGCATTCTGCTGGCGTTCGGGATTGACGCGTGGTGGGCTCCAGACTGAGGTGGGCGTGAACCGCCCTCAGTTCGGAGGCGGCAGCGCCTGCCAGAGTTCGTCCTTATGGGCCGTCGGTATCGACCAGAGGGGGTGGTCGAGGGGAGCAGCCTCGAAGATGGCGGCCTCGATCTCGTTCAGGTCGTCCCACTCATCGTAGAGGAAGAGGATCTTCCAGTTGAAGGGTCCGCCCGTGTTGTGGCCCTCCACGACGTAGCCCTGCAAGAGTCCGTCAGCCATCGCTTGATCGGCGACCGGAACTAGATCCTGCGTCCATAGCTCGTTCCATCGCTCCAAGTCCGCGAAGTTGATCTGGAACTGCGCCTCGTAGGTGTACTGCGTCTGCCCCGCAGTCGGGAGCCTGGAGGCGTCGATCGT
>Ga0214472_10004379_pt1 | contig 14900 bp, 15 predicted proteins | sample RVTome_6_FD_207662 | JGI IMG/M metagenome (GOLD analysis project Ga0214472, IMG submission 207662) | Soil microbial communities from uranium-contaminated site in the Upper Colorado River Basin, Wyoming, United States - RVT140D175 | ecosystem: Environmental > Terrestrial > Soil > Contaminated >...
AAACAGCCGCGCCTCGACGCCTTCAAGATCGCCTGCCTCCATCGGCAGGCGCTCCAGACGCGCGATCGCGCCTTCCGCTTCGCGCACCTCGATCAGCGCCCGCTCGACCGCCTCGCAGGCCGCTTTCACTGCGTCAGGCAGCGCGCCCGTTTCACCTTCAAATCCCGGCAGACGCAGGATCCGCTCGGCGGCGCGCGAGGCCCGCGACAGCGCCGCATCCGTTCCCGATGAGGCCAGCGCCTCGACCGCTTCGGCCACCGCCTCCAGCACGCGTTCCGACTGCATCAATTGCGCCCGCTCTGCCGTCAGGCGCGCCGCCTCTCCGGATTGCGGCGCAAGTTTCATCAGCTCCGCCACCGTCTCGGCGAGCCAGGCCTGCGTCTCTGCTGCCGATTGCGCTTCAGCCTCCAGCGCCGCCCGCGCTTCGCGCGCCTCAAGCCGCGCCGCATGCGCTGCGGCGCAGGCCGCGAGCAGGCTTTCATTGCCGGCAAACTGGTCCAGCAGCCGCCGGTGCACCGCCGGCCGCATCAGGCTCGAGGCCGCATGCTGACCATGCACTTCAACCAGCAGCTCGCCCGCTTCCGCCAGCAGCGCCGCGCCGACCGGCTGGTCATTGATGAAGGCCCGCGCCGGCCCCTCGGCACGCACCAGCCGCTTCAGCGTCAGCGTGTCGCCTTCCGCCGCCGCCACGCCTTGCGCCGCAAGCAGCGCCCAGACCGGATGGTCCGCCGCCGGCGCAAACTCCGCGGCCACACTCGCCTGCGCCGCGCCATGCCGGATCACCGACCGGTCCGCCGGCCCGCCCAGCGCCAGCGACAAGGCATCGAGAATGATCGACTTGCCCGCCCCGGTTTCACCCGTGAGCGCTGTGAAACCCTCCCCCGGCGAAAGATCGAGCCGGGAAATGAGCACGAAATCGCGAATGGACAACGAAAGCATCATGGCACGAAGCTGTAGCACGGGAACAAAAGAGGAACAAATGGAATCTCGCTTGCACGCTGCGGCGCCTTGCTCTCATCTGGACGGCACGCGGTTCGCGGCCGAGGGAGACGGTGTGGGCGCCCTGAAAATCCTGTTCACGGGTCTGCGCTGGAGCGGCCTTGGCCTGTCGGCAGCGCTGATCTGTGGATTCTGGTATCTCATCGCTTCCTGGATTGCAGGCGCCCTGCCGACCGGCGGCACGACCGGCCATCTGCCGCCCGCCCGGCCCGCCGCCTATCTCTGCGAGGCTGACTTCCACACCGACATCGCCCTGCCGCTCGACGGCGAGGTGATCAACTGGCGCAAGGAGCTGCGCGGCTACTTGCCAGACTATCTGCCCCGCGACACCTATCTCCTCTTCGGCTGGGGCGACTCGGTCTTCTTCACCAAGGTTCTGTACCCGGAGGACCTGACCCTCACCCGCGGCCTCTCGGCCCTTGCCGGCCTGAACCCGGTCGCCATGCGCATCGTGCCGGTCTACGGCTCGGACGTGCGGGCCGTCTGCGATCCCCTGCCCGGCGGCCAGACAACCAAAGTTGTCCTCATCGACCAGATCCTGGGCAGCCTCCAGAAGGACGCCGATGGCGCCTATCGCCAGATCGAGACGAGCGTGCCCGGCGAGCTCCTGCTTCTCGCCAAAGGCCGCTACAGCCCCTTCTTCACCTGCAACCAGTGGACCGCCCAGGCTCTCGGCAAGGCCGGCCTGCCCCGCGCCCTGTTCGCCCCTTTCGCCTGGAGCGTGACCGCGCCGCTGAAACGCACCAACCGCATACCGGAGCCCGGCGATGGCTGACGGCGGCGCCCGCCCCTGCCCGGACTGGTTTGCGACGCCGCAACTCGGAATCTTCGTCCATTGGGGCATCTTCACCGTCCCCGCCTGGGCGCCGCGTGGCCGCGCCATCCACGAACTCATGGGCGACGATTATGACATGAGCGCGGTGCTCACCCCCTATTCCGAATGGTACGAGAACGCTCTGCGCGTCGAAGGCAGCGCCACACGCGAGCACCACAAGGCGCTCCATGGCGACAAGCCCTACACCGGTTTCCGCCCCGAATTCGACGCAGCGGCCGAATCCTTCGACGCAAGCGCCTGGGCGGACTTCTTCGCGGCCTGCGGCGCGCGCTATGTCGTCTTCGTCGCAAAGCACCATGACGGCTACTGCCTCTGGCCAACGGACGTGGCGAACCCACACCGGCCGGGCTGGAATACGGCGCGCGACTTTGCCGGCGAACTCGGCGAAGCCGTCCGCGCCCGCGGCATGCGCTACGGTCTCTACTATTCCGGCGGCCTTGACTGGACCTTTCGCGGCACGCCCATCGCCAATCTCGGCGACATGTTCGCCTGCGTGCCGACCGAGGAGGATTACCGCCAGTATGCCTTCGCCCAGGCGAAGGAGCTGATCGACCGCTACAGGCCGTCCGTGTTCTGGAACGACATCTGCTGGCCGAACAGCGCCGACGTGCCCGTCCTCCTCGACCACTACTACAAGACCGTCCCGGACGGTGTGACCAACGACCGCTGGTTTGCCGCCGAGAGCTTCTTCATTTCCCTGCGCGAGACCGAAAGCCGGGTCAGCTTCAATGCGATGATGAAGGCCCGCTCAGGCGAGCCGCAGGTCGAGACCCCTGCGCCCTACGGCGACTATCGCTGCGTCGAGTTCGGCCTTGGCGTCATCCCGAAGGACCAGAAATGGGAAGCCTGCCGCGGCCTCGGCCTCGGCTTCGGCTACAATCAAGCCGAGCTGCCGGAAGACTATCTCACAGCCGGCCAGCTGATCGCCCTTTACAGGGACGTCACCGCCCAGCGCGGCAACCTGCTGATCAATATCGGCCCGATGGCGGACGCCTCGATCCCCGAAATCCAGGCAGCGCCGCTGCGCGCCTTGGGCAGGGAGGTGCAGACGTGAATTCCTGGAACATCATTTACCGTTGGCTCCATCGAGGTCCCCATCGTGAGGACCATACAAAGGGCGACATGCGCTGCCCGGCATGCGGCCGAACCCGGCACATTTCAGACCTGCACAACGCCGCCTCATCACGCAAAGGCAATTTCATTCTGCCCTTCGTCTGCAAGACTTGCGGAGGCCGCAGCTGGTCTTTCGTCAGTCGGTCGTAGTATTGACCTCGGACCGGAGGACGCGCCTTAACTTCGCGACATAATTCTTGTCGGCGCACGCACCAGAATTCCATCGAGGAACCGGAGCAACACCATGATCGACTATTCCGGCAAGACGGCCCTCATCACCGGCGGCGCCTCCGGAATCGGCAAGGCCCTCGCCGAAACGCTCGCCGCGCGCGGCGCAAATGTCATCATCGCCGACGTGCAGGCCGAAGCTGCAGCCGCCGTTGCTGACAGCATCGGCGGCCTCCCTCTCACCATCGACCTGTCAGACTCCGCCGCGCCCGGCGCGCTCATCGAAGCCGCCTATGCCGCGAATGGCCAGCTTGATTTCGTCGCCGCCAATGCCGGCTTCGGGCGCCGCAGGAAAGTCCTGAAAGAAGAGTTCGGTCCGGATACGGAGCGCCTCTTCGCCGTCAACATGCTGGCCCCGATCCGCATCGCGCAGGCCTATGCCGCGCGCCTCACCGCCGGCGGGGCTCGCGGCCGCCTGATGATCACCGGATCGGAAAATTCCCTCAGCCTGCCGTCCGCCGTCCGCAAAGGCGGCCTAGGCGCCTATGCCGCCTCCAAGCACGGGGTGTTGATCCTCGCCGAATGGCTGCGCGAGGAGTTGGCCGGCGAGACGATGGACCTGCACGTCCTCCTGCCCGGCGCCGTCTATACCGGCCTCGTCGCACCCGGCCTGCCGGACCCCGCTCTCGCCCCGAAGGGGCTCGGCCTGATCATGCCGGAGCGCTGCGCCGAAATCGCCCTCAAGGGGATCGACCTCGGCCTATTTTACATCCCTACACATGCTCATATCGCCGGCGATATGCGTCCGAGGACGGACGGCATCAGGGAAGCGTTGAAAGCGTTGGGCCTGAGTTAGATCCGCGCGCAGGCCGCCTTCAGCCAATCCTTCGCATCGCCTTCCAGCTTCCGGCTCAGCAGCTTCCAGACGCGCTTGTGGTAGTCGTTGACGTATTTGCGTTCGTCTTTCGAGAGCAGTTTCACATCAATCAGCCCGCGCGCCAGAGGCGCAAAGGTCAGGCATTCGAATCCCAGCATCGGAATCTCGCCGCCCGGAATATCTTCCGCAGGCGTTACATATTGCAGGTTCTCAATGCGGATGCCGTACTGGCCCGCCTTGTAGAAGCCCGGCTCGTTCGAGACGATCATGCCCGGCATCAGCGGTGTCGCGTTCCACGGCTTGGCGATCCGGTGCGGGCCTTCATGCACGCCGAGATACACGCCGACGCCGTGACCCGTACCGTGCTGGTAATCCAGCCCCGCCTGCCACAGCGCATGGCGCGCCAGCACGTCGAGATGCGTACCTGTCGTGCCCGAAGGGAAGCGCACGGTTGCCAGCGCAATATGCCCCTTCAACACCAGCGTGTAGTGCTTGATCATGTCCTCCGAGGGCGGACCAATCGGCACCGTTCGCGTCACATCCGTCGTGCCGTCAAGATACTGGCCGCCAGAGTCGATCAGGAACAGCGAGCCGCGCGCGAGCTTCCGGTTCGACGCCGTCGAGACGCGGTAATGCGGCAGCGCCCCGTTCGGCCCTGCCCCGGAGATCGACGGGAAGGAAAGGTCATTCAGGTTGCCAAGATCCTCGCGGAAGGCTTCCAGCTTCATCACCGCATCGATCTCGGTGACTTCGCCGGTCTGCGCCTCGGTATCCAGCCAGTGCAGGAACTTCGTCAACGCCGCGCCGTCGCGGGCATGCGCGGCGGTCGTGCCCTTGATCTCCGCCGCATTCTTGCAGGCGCGCGGCAGCGCCACCGGATCGCGCTGGCGCAGGATCTTCGCGCCCGAGGCCGCAAGCCGGTCAAAGAACCAGGCCGAGGCGACATCCGGGTCAAGGCTCACCCTCTTGCCCGACAGCGAAGCCAGCCCGTCTTCCAGCTGCGACAATGGGCGCAGCGTCACCGTATTGCCGAGATGCCGGCGTAGCGCGCCGTCCGTCTTCGCCTCGTCGATGAACAGCTCTGCCGATCCGTCCGCATACAGGATGGCACGGCCCAGCGGCAGCGGCGTGCAGCTGACGTCCCCGCCGCGAATGTTGAACGCCCAGGCCAAGGACGCCGGCGAGGTCAGCACCGCCGCCGCCGCCCCGTCCCGCGCCAGCTGCGCGCCCACGGCTTCCAGCTTGTCCGTATGCGCGAGGCCGGCATGTTTCACCGATTGCGGGACGACCTTCGCCATCGGCTGCGGCGGGCGGCCCTTCCAGGCCTTGTCGACCGGGTTCTCGGCCACCGCCACCAGTTCCGCCCCGGCCTTCACCGCCGCCGCGCTGAGCGCCGCCACATCATTCGGGCTCATCAGCCGCGGGTCATAGCCGACGCGCCTGCCCTTCATGTCCTGCATTGCCAGCCAGCCGAACGCACCGGGCTCCGGAATGGCCTGCACCTCAACCAGCGCCGGATCGGTCTGGTCCGCCGCCTGCAGCGTGTAGCGCCCGTCGGCGAACAGCACCGCCTTGCCGGTAAACACAAAGGCCGCACCGAACGAACCGGTGAACCCGGTCGCCCAGGCGAGGCGCTCATTGGCGTCCGGCAGGTATTCGTTTTGGTACTCGTCATCGTGCGGCACATAGAGGCCATCAAGGCCCTGGGCTTCGAGTTCACGGCGAAGAAGCGGAAGATGAGCCCGGCCGTCCTGCGGCCCGCCCTTGATGTCAAATGTCTGTCTCATGCGACCCGTCTTAGCCCGATGCGCGGCCGCCGGAAAGCAAGTGAGCTATGCAATGTTTCATGGCAAAATGGCGATTGCCATACTGTTTTGTTTACCTGCCACCCCATATAGGCCGCACACGAACAAATGTTGCGCCGCAACAAATTCGGGTAAACAAGGTATTAACAATGAAAATCGATCTCAACATGACCCCCGCCGCCGAAATCGCGGCCGAGACGGTCCTGCGCCCCGCCCAGGTGAATGCACTGCAATCCGCCGCCGGCTTCCCCGCCGCTCCGGCCGCGTTCCCGCGCCTCAACCTGCTTGCCCGCCGGAATATCCGCCAGGCCCGCCGCGACGCGCGCTAGCCCGCCTTCGCAAACACCAGCGTCGACCAGCCGTCGCGCTTGATCTTGCGCTGGAAGAGCATGCCGTGGCCCTCGAACGCCGCGCGGACAGGGGCGGCCTGATGGTGAAGAAGGCCTGACAGGATGATCGCCGCCCCAGGCGCCGCGAGGCGCTCGATCTCCGGGGCGAGCCCGATCAACGGCTTCATCAGAATGTTGGCGAACACCGTGTCATAGGGACCCATCCGGCGCATGTTCGGCGTGTTCGCCCCGCGCACATGGTGAACGAAGAACCGGCTGATCTTGTTCTTGCGCGCGTTCTCGCGCGCCACGAACACCGAATCCCGGTCGATGTCGCTTCCCGTGGCAAGCTCCGCGCCGACCTTCAGCGCCGCAATCGCGAGCACGCCGGACCCGGTGCCAAGGTCCAGCACCCGGCCGACCTTGCGCCGCCGGCGGACCTCCGCCAGCGCCAGCAGGCAGCCGAGCGTGGTGCCATGGTGCCCCGTGCCAAAGGCAGGGCCCGCCTCGATCAGCACCGCCGTTTTCCCCGGCGAGGTCGCGGCCAGCGCATGGCTGCCGACGACCACGAACCGCCCGGCATTCACCGGCGGCAGGCCTTCCAGAGACAGGGTCACCCAGTCGCGCTCCACAATCTCCTCGATCCGGGCGCTCAGCTCCGGAGCCGCCGCCTCGATGAGCGCAACGCAATCTTCAGCGTCTTCCAGAGACTCCGCGAACGCATCCAGCCGCCAGGCCCCGCGCGCATCCTCCTTGGAATCGACCGCGCCCGCCGGCGAGGGATCCACCCAGGCAAGCGCGTTCCACGCAATCTCGATCGGCCCACGCGGGCCCTTGGCTGTGATCTGGTACATGGCGGGTGCCGTTAGCAGGCTGGCGAAGCGATTGAAAGCCACGCACAGAGCCGTATTCAGATATGCTCAGGCTCGCGTTCGCGACTCTTTTTGCTGTTTTTCGATAACAACATCTGGAAATCGATCTCCAGATCGACTATCTGTTTATCGATAAACAGCAAGGAGCCCGCCCGGGACCAAGATGTACACGACCGAAGACTTGATCCTGATCGAGAGCCGCGTCGCCAACGAGAAGAAAAGCGCCGGCGCCGCCTACCTGCTCTGGTTCTTCCTCGGCTGTCTCTCGGCTCACCGATTCTATCTCGGCAAGCCGGTCACCGCGATCCTGCAGATCCTCAGCTACTTCATCCTGATCGGCTTCGTCTGGTGGGTCGTCGACCTCTTCCTCATCCCCGGCATCATCCGCGACAAGATGGACGAAACCCGCCACCGCTACGCCCGCGACCTGCGCCGCTACGCGTACTGATCCGCAGAACCTGTCACCCCGGCCAGCACGCAGCGCGTGAGCCGGGATGAAAACCCTGCGGCGGACACTTTTCGCTTGACTAGTTATTTTCATTTTTGTAGAAATATTCTCACATTAAGAAAGGATATTACCGTGTCCGACTTCTACCGCCCCAAAGGCTTCTCCAGCGCCCTCTGCTATGTCGATCCCAATGCCGCCTTCAAATGGCTCGAGACCGCGTTCGGCTTCGAACCCATGTTCGTGATCCTCGACGAGAAGGACGTCATCGCCCATTCCGAGATGAAATACGGCGACGGCATCATCATGGTCGGCACCGAATGGTCGGACGACCATCGCAGCCCGAAAAGCGTCTCCGGCAAGAACACCCAGACCGTGCATGTCCAGCTCTCCAAGGGCGAGGACATCGACGCGCACTGCGCCGCCGCCCGCAAGGCCGGCGCCGAGATCGTCCAGGAACCGGACACCCAGTTCTACGGCGACCGCACCTACCGCGCCCGCGACCCCGAAGGCCATATCTGGACCTTCGGCGTCACGGTCAGGGAAATGTCGCCCGCCGATTGGGACAAGGCTTCCGGCGGCTCCCTCCGTACACAGACCAGCCTGTGAGCAAGGCTGCCCGCCTCGATGCCACGCTCTCCGCCCTCGCCGATCCGGACCGGCGCCGGGCGGTGGAGCTGCTCGGCCAGCGCCCCCGCCGCGCCGGGGAACTCGCCGAGGCGCTCGGCCTGCCCGCCCCCGCGATGAGCCGCCACCTGCGCCTCCTCAAACAGGGCGGGCTTGTCGAGGAGACCCATCCGGAGTTCGATGCCCGCGTGCGCATCTACACGCTGAAGGAGGGCGCAATGGCCGATCTCAAGCTCTGGCTTGCCGACACAGAGAAGATGTGGGTCGCCCAACTCACGGCCTTCCGGGATCATATGGACAGAATGCGCAGGTGAGCGCGGTCATCGTTGCCCTGCGTGTGCCCGGCGCGCCGGAAGAGGCCTTCGATGCGTTTACGAACGAAATCGGCCTCTGGTGGCAGCCTAGCGGCCTTTTCCAGATCACCCCGCGCGGCGACGGCAGGCTCGCTTTCGACGATCAGACCCGCCTGATTACCACCCTGCCCGGCGGCAAGGTGTTCGAGATCGGCCGCGTCACCGCCTGGGAGCGCCCCGCCCGCCTCGCCTTCACCTGGCGCCAGGCCACCTTCACGCCGGACCAGCTGACCAGCGTCGAGGTCAGCTTCGAAGCTGCCGGCGCCGAGACCCGCGTCACGGTCACCCACCGCGGCTGGGACACGGTTCCGCAGGACCACGCCGCCCGCCACGGTTTCCCCCTCACCGCCATCCAGATGCGCCTCGCCGAACACTGGCGCGTCCAGCTGGCGGCATTGGCTTCCGGGATGACGCCGCCGCCGGAATGATTATAACCTCCGGAAAAGGCAATCCGGGGAGAGTTCAATGTTCAAGGTCTCGTTGACGGAGTCGCACTTCCCGGCCCAGGGAGGCTTCGAGCCCCAGCCCGTCACCATTGGCGCCATGCTGCGCGCCTCCGCCGCCCGCGCGCCAGGCCAGCCGGCGCTGAAATCCCTTGGCTATGACGGCGCCGTCCTTCGCACCTGGACCTACGGCGAACTCCTGCACGATACCGAACGCCTTGCCCGCGCCCTCGCCGCCCGCCACGCCGAAGGCGCCCGCATCGCGGCCTATGCCAACAATGTCCCCGAATGGGTGCTGCTGGAGCTGGCCTGCGGGCTCGCCGGCGTCACCCTGGTCACCGTCAATCCGGCCTACCAGAAGCGCGAGCTGAAATACGTGCTCGAACAGTCCCGCTCCGAGGCGATCTACTACGTCGCCGATTTCCGCGGCAACCCGATGCAGGCGATCGCTGATACGGTCTGCGACGAGATCTCTGCCATCCGCCACCGAATCCTGCTCACCGATCATGCCGCCCTGTTCGCCGGCGAGGACGAGGGCAAGCTGCGTGATCCGAAACCGTCCGACCCCGTACAGATCCAGTATACATCCGGCACGACCGGCTTTCCGAAAGGCGCCCTCCTCCACCATAACGGCCTCGTGCTCAACGGCATCGAAACCATGAAGCGCGCGGGCCTTCAGCCCGGCGACACCTTCGTCCACAACATGCCCCTCTTCCACACCACCGGCTGCGCCATCCTCGTTCTCGGCGGCCTCGGCATCGGCGCCACAATGCTGCTCGCCCCGATGTTCGATCCGGACATGATCGTGAAGGTGATCGCGCGCGAGCGCACCACCTTCATCCTCGGCGTGCCGACCATGCTGGTCGCCCTGATCGAGTCAGTCCAGAAATCCGGCGCCGATGTCTCGTCCATCACGCGCATCATGTCCGGCGGCGCGATGGTGCCGCCGGAGCTTTGCCGCAAGGCCCGCGCCGTGTTCGGCGCCCCGATCCAGATCGTCTATGGCCAGACCGAGACCTCGCCGGTTCTCACCCAGGCCTGGTACGAAGACTCCGAGGAAGACCTCACCCAGACCATCGGCCAGCCTGCTCCGTTTACGGAACTCTCGATCCGCGATCCCGCCACGGGCAAGGTCGTACCCATCGGCGCGCAAGGCGAAATCTGTGCCCGCGCCTATTCGGTGATGCTCGGCTACAATGACAATCCCTCCGCCACCGCCCAGACCATCGACGCCGAAGGTTGGCTGCACACCGGCGATCTCGGCCGCATGGACGCGCGCGGCTATGTGAAGATCACCGGCCGGGTGAAGGAAATGATCATCCGCGGCGGCGAAAACCTCTTCCCGGCCGAAATCGAGAACGCCCTGCTCGAACACGAGGCCATCTCCGAAATCGCCATCGTCGGCATTCCGGACGAGAAATGGGGCGAACAGGTCGCCTGCTTCATGCGGGGCAATGCCGGGCCCCGCCCGACAAATGCCGAACTGCGCACCTTCATCCGCGAGCGCCTCTCGCCGCAGAAGACACCCGCCTACTGGATCTGGGTCGACGAATGGCCCCTCACCGGCTCCGGCAAGATCCAGCGCTTCAAGCTCGCCGAAGCCTTCGCCAACGGCGCTTTTGCCGATCAGGTTTCGTAGATCGCGCTGAACCGGTCCCAGAGTTCGCCGCGGGTCGTCTGGAACGCCTCCACCACCAGCGCGTCCCCGGCCGCCACCGCATCGGGCGGCGCCTCCTCGACGAATATGTGCGAGGTCGGAACAGCCCAGGACGGATCGTCCAGCGTCCCCGCGCACAGGATCACCAGTGCCGGCGCCGCGTCCGGCAGGTGCCACATCCGCGTGCCGCACACCGCGCAGCGCTCGATGCTGATCTGGTTGCCGCTCCCGCCGGTGCGCCGGAACGTGTCGCGCGTGCCCGCGCCTATCTCGATCCCGTCCTTCGCCACATGCAGGTAGAGCGCGAACGGCCCGCCCGACAGCCGCTTGCAGTCGTCGCAGTGGCAGGCATTCACCGCCAGCGGCCGCGCCGTAATCGCGTAGCGCACGGCGCCGCAATGGCATCCGCCGGCCAGCGGCAAAGGCGGCAAGGGCGGGCGGTCGATCTTGATGCGTTTCATGCGCACCACTCTAGGCCGCAAGCGCCGCGCCAGCAATCAGCCGCATTGACGGAGGCCGCGCTCCGGAGAACAGTTCTGCCATGAAACACGCGCTCGCCCTCGCCGCCCTCGCCCTCGCTGCCTGCACCAGCGTCCCGGCCTCCCTCGCCGAAGCGCCCGCACCGCCCGCGCCGGCCTGGCGCCCGATCGATCCGGAAAACCTCATCCTCGTTGAACTGGCCACCGGCACGGTCGCCATCGAGCTTTTCCCCGACGCCGCCCCGGCACACGTCGCCCAGATCCGCAAGCTCGTCCGGGACGGCTTCTATGACGGCGAAGCCTTCTACCGTGTCATCGAGGGCCACGTCGCGCAGGCGGGGCGCGAATTCGAACCGGCGATTGCCGGCGTCCCCACGCTGCCCTTCGAGGCCGAACGCACGGTCAGCGCCGAGGGCTTCACCCCGCACGGCAACGCGGACCTCTTCGCGCCGGAAGTGGGCCACCGCGCCGGCTTTGCCGTCGGCCGCGAGGGAGAGCAGGAATGGCTGCTCAACTGCCCCGGCGCCCTCGGCATGGCCCGCGACGAAGCGCCGGATACCGGCAGTACCGAACTCTTCATCCCCCTCCAGCCGCGCCGCTACCTTGACCGCAACTATACGATCTTCGGCCGCGTCATCGCCGGCATGGACCATATCCACCGCCTGCCCCGCGTTGATCCGTTCACGGAAGAGGAAACCGAAGCCCTGTTCGGCGATGACCCCGAGCTCGCCCACCAGATGCGCCAATACCGCCGCGCGAACCTCAATTACAACTACATCACCGCCGCCCGCCTCGCCGCCGACCTTCCCGAAGCCGGTCGGCCCGCCTACGAAGTGATGGACACCGCCTCCCCCGACTGGGCTGCCCTCAAGGCATCGAAGCGCGACTATTCCGGGATCACCGCCTTTGTCTCGACCCCGCCGCAAATCGTCGATATCTGCACCCTGCCCGTACCGGCGAGGACGACCAGCCCCTAGGGTGGAGTGAGCGCAGCGAAGTCCACTATCGAACGGCGCAGTGAAGAGGTGCACCTCCGCCGGCTTTCGCCGGCGTCGCTACACCCTACCCTTTCCGTCATCCATGCAGCCAACCTTACACATTTATAATCTGCCGCATTCCCTACAGGATTCAGGGTGTTACGCGCGCGCCGCGACGACGCCTCCCGAAACCCGCCTGCCGCCGCCTTGCCAGTTCCGAGGCGCCATAGTTTCGTCACCCTGCGGCGAGGCGGAAGGTAATGGGGCAAGTGGGCATGGCGTTCGAGGGCAAGGCACAGGTTGCGGAGAAACCCGCAGAATTCGAGGCGCGCCAGACCGGGCGGCGCTGTTTCGTCATCCTGCCCTATGCGGCCCCCGCGAGCGGTGACGGCCCCGCCATCGATTTCGACGCGGTCTTCCACGAGATCATCCAGCCGGTCGCCGAAGACCTCGACCTCGACTGTATCCGCTCCGACCGGGTCAGCCGCTCCGGCCTCATCCACCGCGAGATGGTCGAGAACATCATCGACGCAGACGTGGTGATCGCCGACATCACGCTCGGCTCGCCCGATATCTTCTTCGAGCTCGGCATCCGCCAGGCCGCCCGCCGGGCCGGCACGGTCGTCATGTGCCATTCCGGCAGCAACGAAGACTTCAACATCACCGGCGTGCGCGCGCTCGATTATGAACTCCCCCCCGAGGGATCGCCCTCGCGCGCCCAGATCCTCGCCGACTGCCGCGCCCTCCTGCGCACGCATATCAAGAACAGCCTCGACAATCGCGCCACCGATTCGATCGTCCATTCCCTCATCCCCGGCATCTCGATCCGCCTACCGGACCGGCCCCTGCCCGAGCGGCGCTACCATATCTACAAGATGGGCCTCGCCGGCATGACCGGCCCGAAAGCGGCCCGCCAGATCGAGATCGTCACCGGCGACATTGCCGATGTCGACGACATCGACGTCTGGGTGAACCCTGAGAATACCCGCATGGAACTCGCGCGCCTGCACGACAGCTCCATCTCCGCCACCATCCGCTATCTCGGCTCGCGCCGCGACCGGCATGGTTTCGTGCGCGACGATGCGATCACCCGCCTCCTGCGGTCCCAGGTCGGCCAGAACCACCGCACCGGTATCGAACCCGCCACCACCATGCTGACCCGCGCCGGCGCGCTGGCGCGCACCAACAAGGTCAAGCTTCTCGTCCATGTCGCCGCCCACCAGGGTGAGCCGGGGCGCGGCTACCAGCTGATCGGCGCCTACCGCAAATGCGTCACCAACGCGCTCGCCGCCATCGATGCCTACAATACCGGCTTCGGTGCCAAACTGAGCGCCAAGTCGGGGCTGCGCTCGGTCCTCTTCCCGCTCTTCGGCGCCCGCTCGCCGGGCGAGAGCCCGCACGAGCGCGTCCAGAGCCTGATCCACGCCGCCCACCAATACCTGCTTCACTCGGCCGACACCAAGATCGAGCGCATCGCCTTCCTCGCCTGGACCCAGGTCGACCTCGAACTCTGCCAGGCCGCCCTCCACCGCCTCGGCCTGAAACCCGCCGGCGCGCCTAGAGGGCCCGGAAAAGCCTGACCTTTCTCTCCACAGGGGAGGACATGTTGTGCAATTCTTCTGCCACATCTTGCGGCGTTAACGCATTTTAAGCACTATATATGGTGTTCTGAGCGAACGAGATGGTTCGCACGCGAAGGAGAATTCCCATGGCTGACGGCAACGCAAACCTTCCCGGCCTGCTCACGCCGAGCAACGCGTACAAGCCGTTCCGCTATCCCTGGGCCTACGAGTTCTGGAAGAAGCAGCAGCAGGTCCACTGGATGCCCGAGGAAGTTCCCCTCGGCGAGGACTGCAAGGACTGGGCAGTCAAGCTGTCGAACGAGGAGCGCAACCTCCTGACCCAGATCTTCCGCTTCTTCACCCAGTCGGATGTCGAGGTCGGCGCCAACTACATGACCAACTACATGCCGCGCTTCAAGCCGGTGGAAGTGTCGATGATGCTAGCTTCGTTCTCCAACATGGAGACGATCCACATTGCCGCCTATGCCCTGCTGCTGGAAACCATCGGCATGCCGGATTCGGAATTCTCCGCCTTCATGGAATACAAGGAGATGGCGGCCAAGCACGACTATCTCGGCCAGTTCGGCTGCGAGACGCATGAGGATATCGCCGTCTCGATGGCGGTGTTCGGGGCGTTCACGGAAGGCCTGCAGCTGTTTGCCTCCTTCGCAATGCTGATGAACTTCCCGCGCTTCAATAAGATGAAGGGCATGGGCCAGATCGTCACCTGGTCGATCCGCGACGAGAGCCTCCACTGCGAAGGCATGATCAAACTGTTCCACGCCTTCTGCGCCGAAACCGGCGTGATGAACGATGCGCTGCGCGAGAAGATTCGCGAGTGCTGCCGCACCGTGATCGCGCTGGAAGACAAGTTCATCGACCTCGCCTTCGAGATGGGCCCGGTCGAGGGCATGACCCCGGCCGACATCAAGAACTATATCCGCTACATCGCCGACTGGCGCCTCGGCCAGCTGAAGCTCGAGCCGATCTACGGTATCGACAAACACCCGCTGCCCTGGCTGTCGGAAATTCTCAACGGCGTCGAACACGCGAACTTCTTCGAACAGCGCGCCACCGAATATTCCAAAGGCGCGACCAAGGGCGACTGGCACGGCGATGACGGCGTCTGGTCCCGCTTCGACGAACGCCGGAACAAGACCGAGAGCGTTCCGGCGGAGTAGGTGTCGCTTCGCGGTGACATTCTCGGCTGGGTGATCCGCCGTCTTTCGGAAACCGATGCGGCGGATGAAGTCCTGCGCGCAGAACTGTTCCGCGCACTGAGGGATGAAGTCACCGCGAACGGCTTCGGGGGCGCGTCCGCTGCTGAAGCCTTGTCGCACTTTGAAAGCGCCGTCGCCC
>Ga0214472_10004380_pt1 | contig 14899 bp, 17 predicted proteins | sample RVTome_6_FD_207662 | JGI IMG/M metagenome (GOLD analysis project Ga0214472, IMG submission 207662) | Soil microbial communities from uranium-contaminated site in the Upper Colorado River Basin, Wyoming, United States - RVT140D175 | ecosystem: Environmental > Terrestrial > Soil > Contaminated >...
GTAGGCGACGCTCCTTCTGAGATCCCTGCCGCCCTTGTGCCGCATGGGCTCCAGCCGCGCTGGATGCGCCAGCGCCAGCCCCCCCAGGGACTCCAGCAGGCGCTCGAGCCCCGCGGGGTCGTTGCACAGCATGACCATGTCGCAGCCTGCGTCGAGCGCAGCGCGCGAGCGCTCCGCAACCCCTCCGGCAACGCCGGCGCCCTCCATCGAAAGGTCGTCGCTGAACACCAGGCCGGTGAAGCCGAGCTGTTTCCGCAGCACGTCCTGCAGCCAGAAGCGCGAGTAGCCGGCGGGCTGCGGCCCGGCCTGGGTGTAGACGACGTGCGCCGGCATCACCGCTGCGAGGCCGGCCTGGATGGCGTCCCGGTAGGGCATGACGTCCTTCCTGAGGATTTCGCGCACCGGCCGGTCGTCGTGCGGCACGGCGACGTGGGAGTCGGCGCAGGCGAAGCCATGGCCGGGAAAATGCTTGCCGACCGCCGCTACGCCGGCCTCGGCGAATCCCTTGACCAGGCAGGCGGCCAGCGCGCCTACTGCCCGCGGATCGAAATGCAGCGCGCGGTCGCCGATCACCGCGCTCGAGCCGTAGTCGAGATCGAGGACCGGCGCAAAGCTGAAGTCGACTCCGTGCGCCGCGAGCTCCGCGCCGATGATGAAGGCGGCGCCACGCGCTGCCTTGCGCGCCGCCTCGCGATCACGGTCCCAGAGCCTGCCCAGCTCGCGCATCGGCGGAATCGCGGTGAAGCCCTCCCGGAAGCGCTGCACTCGTCCGCCCTCGTGGTCCACGCAGACCGGCAGCGCCGGCTCGCGCAACCGCCGGATCTCGTCGGTAAGGGCCGCGAGCTGCTCGGGGCTCTCGTAGTTGCGCGCGAACAGGATGACGGCCCCTGCCGCCGGATGCCTCAGGCGCGAGCGGTCTTCCTCGGTCAGCACCGTACCGAGGACGTCCACCACGGCCCGGCCCGGCGGATGCCTCAGCTTTCGCACTCGAGAATGACCGTCGCGAAGGCCACGCCCCGTTCGTCCGACAACGAGACATGCACGCGGCAGATCTTCCTGTCGTCGAGGAGCTGCTTGAGCGCCGCAGAGAACTCGAGCACCGGCTTGCCGGAGGCGAGGTTCGCCACCCATACGCCGTGCCAGTTCGCCGGCGCGCGAATCCCGGTGCCGAGCGCCTTGGTGAAGGCCTCCTTGGCCGCAAAGCGCTTCGCCAGGTAGGCCGCCGGCAGGCGATGGCGGCGAAACCGCCTCAGCTCCGGCTCGCACAGAACGCGGATGGCGAAGCGCTCGCCAAAGCGCACGAGGGCCTTCTCGACCCGGCCGATCTCCACCACGTCGGTGCCCACGCCGTAGATCATCGCGCCGCCTGAAGCATCAGCTGCTTCATCTCGCGCACCGCCTCGCGCATGCCGACGAACAGCGCCCGGCTCACGATCGCATGCCCGATGTGGAGCTCGCGCACGCCGGGCAGGCGCGCCACCGGCGCGACGTTGAAGTAGTTGAGCGCGTGGCCGGCATTGAATCGCATGCCGAGCGAGCGGATCGCTTCGCCGGTCGCGCGGATCTTGTCCAGCTCCGCCACCACGCCCGGGCTTTCCGCGTCGCGCCCCTTGGCATGGAAGGCGTGCGCGTAAGGACCGGTATGGACCTCGCACACCGCCGCGCCGATGCGCCGTGCCGCCTCGACCTGCCTCAGGTCCGCGTCGATGAACACCGAGACCACGATGCCCTGTTCGGCGAGGCGCGCCACGGCGTCCCGCAAAGGCTTTTCCTGCGCAGCGACGTCGAGGCCGCCCTCGGTGGTGATCTCGTGCCGCCCTTCGGGAACCAGCATCGCCATCTCCGGCCGGATGCGGCGCGCGATGGCGACCATTTCCGCGGTCGCCGCCATCTCCAGGTTGAGCTTGATGTGCGTAAGCTCGCGCAGGCGGCGCACGTCCTCGTCCTGGATATGGCGCCGGTCTTCGCGCAGGTGCACCGTGATGCCGTTCGCGCCGCCAAGATGCGCCTCCACTGCCGCCCACACCGGGTCGGGCTCATAGCTGCGGCGCGCCTGCCGCACCGTGGCGACGTGATCCACATTGACGCCGAGCTCGATCATAGGTCGCTAAGCTCCCGCAGCACCGCGCGCGTATGCAGCACCTGGCCATGCAGGCGCTGTCCGATGAGCGCTCGCATCAACGCTCGCGCTTCGTCGCGGGTTTCCGTCCTCACGTAGTCGTCGGCAGCGACATCGAGCAGCGTGCGTCCGCTGACCACGACCTCCCCCGAACGCGCCCCGGCGACCGCGCCGCTCGCCGGGACCGGGCCGAGATCCGGCTGGTACACGTAGCGGCACAGCGGATCGATCGGCGCCCCGCTCGCTGCATCGCGCTCGAGCAGCGGAGCATACCCGAGCTCGGCGAGCAGCCGCCGCTCGAAGCTGCGCAGCACGGGCGCCGGCGGCTGGTGCAGCCCCAGGCGCGCAAGTGCTCCGGCGTAGACGTCGAACAGGGATTCGTGCGCGTCCTCGCGCGGCAGCAGGCGCAGCAGCAGCTCGTTGAGGTAGAACCCGCACATCAGCGCTCGCCCGGCGAGCGGCAGCAGGGGGCCGGACCACTCGGCCGAGCGCAGCGTTCCGAGCTCGGCCGACGCGCTCCACGACAGCCGCAGCGGGTGGAACGCGAGCAGCACGCCGCGCATCGCCGACCGCGGGCGCCTGGCGCCGCGCGCCAGCACCGCGACGCGGCCGAAGCGACGCGTGAATGCCTCGACGATGAGGCTGGTTTCCTTGTACGGATACGTGTGGAGCACGTATCCCGGCTCGTGGTCGCCCCTGCGCTTCATCTCACGAGACTTTACTCGTACCCGAGCTGCCGCAGCATGCGCGCGTCATCGGTCCAGGCACGCCTGACCTTGACCCATACCCCCAGGTATACCTTTCCGCCAAACAGCCGCTCCATGTCCTTGCGCGCCGCCGTCGCCATCGCCTTCAGGCGCCCGCCCCCCTTGCCCAGGACGATGGCCTTCTGGCTGTCGCGCTCGACCAGGATGGTCGCCTCGATGCGCCGCAGCCGGCCTTCTTCCCGAAAGCTCTCGATCAGCACGTCGCAGCGGTAGGGGAGCTCCTCGCCCATCGTCTCGAACAGCTTTTCGCGCAGCGCCTCGGCGGCAAAAAAGCGCTCGTCGCGATCGGTAAGCTGCCCCGCCGGATACGCCGCCGGCCCCTCGGGCAGGGCATCGCGCAGCACGCCGAGCAGCTCAGGCAGGTTCCTGCCGGTACGCGCACTGACCGGGACGATCGCCCGAAACTCGCGCACGCGCGACAGCCGGTCGAGGAACGGGATGAGATCGGAGCGTCTTTTCACCGCGTCGATCTTGTTCGCCACCGCGACCACCACCTGCCCATCGGGGATGCGCTCGAGCGCCGCCCGATCCTGCGGCCCGAAGCGCAGGGCTTCGACGACGAACAGAACGACGTCGACGTCGCGTGCCGCCTCGGTGACGCGCCGGCCGAGGGAGCGCTGCAGCACGTTTTTCAGGCGCGGCGGATTGCCCGGCGCATCCACGAAAACGTACTGGCAGTCCGGGCGCGTAAGGATTCCGCTGACGAGATGCCGGGTCGTCTGCGGCCGCGACGAAACGATGGACAGCTTCTGGCCGACGAGGCGGTTGAGGAGGCTCGATTTCCCGGTGTTCGGCCGGCCGACCATGCCGATCGTGCCGCAGCGGAACGCCCGGCTCATCGCTCGAGCTTCTCGATCATCGCCCTGGCCGCCTGCTGCTCCGCGCGCTGACGCGAGGTGCCGCTGCCCGTGGCAACGATCCCGAGATCCGGCAATGCGCACTGCACCTCGAACGACTGGCGGTGAGCAGCTCCCTGGACCCGCACGACGCGATACTCCGGCAGCTGCCGGCGTCTCGCCTGCAGCAGCTCCTGCAGCTGGGTCTTGGCATCCTCGGCCGGGCGCTCGGGATCCAGCTTGTCGAGCGCGCTGCCGAAGGTCTGCAGCAGCGCCTCTCGGGCGGCGGCATATCCGCCGTCCAGGAACACCGCCCCGAATACGGCCTCGAGGGCATCGGCAAGGATCGAAGCGCGCGGCTCGGCGCTGTTCGCCAGCTCGCCTTCGCCCAGCCGGATGACGGCGCCGAGATCGAGATCCCGCGCCACTTCGGCGAGCGCCTCCTCGCGCACCAGGCTTGCGCGCAGGCGCGTGAGCTTGCCTTCGGGAAGCCGCGGAAAGCGCGCATAAAGCTCCTCCGCGACGGCGCACCCCAGGACGCCGTCGCCCAGAAACTCCAGCCGCTCGTTGTGCTGCGCGCCGTAGCTGCGATGCGTCAGCGCCTGCTCGAGCAGGCCCGGGTTCGAAAACCGGTAGCCGAGCCGCTTCTCGAGCGCCGCTGGCCGTGACAAGGCGATCTATTGACCTCTCGAGCTCGCCGCAAAATCGATGTACATGCCGACGTTGGCGAACAACGGCACTTCCTTGCGGTAAGCGAAGGCGATCACGATCTCGTTGCCTTCCCGGCTGATCTCGAGGTCCGCAGGCCTGACCGTGGTGATGTCGTCGATGGCCGAGCGATTCTCGAACGCCCTGCGCACCTCCGCAGGCGTGCTCGCCTGTCGTTCCCGCGCGATCGCCTCGATCGCACCCTTTGCCGTGAAATACTCCATGTACGAGGGGATCAGCTTCATGGCGAACAGCGCCACGACGATCACGACGAACAGGCTGACAATCAGGCCCATGAGGGTGACGCCGCGTTGCGTGGTTCTCATTGTGTGATCCCTCCCTTGGGACGCTCAGCGAAACGAGCCGAAGCGGCCGATTTCATTGAGGTTGAGCCAGATGAAGAACGCCTTGCCGACGATGTTGCGGTCCGGGACGAAGCCCCAGACGCGGCTGTCGCTCGAGTTGTCCCGGTTGTCGCCCATCACGAAGTAATGGCCCGGCGGGACCGTGCACGCAAGGCCGCTCATATTGTAGTTGCAATTCCCGGCGAAGTGGAACGAGCGCATCGGCGGCATCGATGCCGGCGCGTCCTCCTCGAGCAGGATCTCGTGTCCGACCCCGTTGAGCGACTCCACGAAGCGCCGCGAGAACTGCATGCGTTCCTTCGACAGATAGTCATCGGTCCGCCGCGTCGGCACGGGGTTGCCGTTGATGAGGAGGCGCTTGTTGCGGTACTCGACGCGATCCCCCGGAACGCCGATCACGCGCTTGATGTAGTCGAGCGACGGGTCCTCCGGGTAGCGGAACACCATCACGTCGCCTCGCTGCGGCTTGTCCAGTTCGATGATCTGCTTGTTTATCACCGGCAGGCGGATTCCGTATGTGAACTTGTTCACCAGGATGAAGTCGCCGACCAGGAGGGTCGGAACCATCGAGCTGGACGGAATCTTGAACGGCTCGACCAGGAACGAGCGCAGCAGGAACACGATCAGGATCACCGGAAAGAAGCTGATCGAGTACTCGACCCACCACGGCTGCTTGGCCGTCGCGGGACGGCTGCGGCGCAGCCACGCCAGGTCGATAGCCCATACGGCGCCGGTGACCGCGAGCAGAATCAGAAGGAACAGCGCGAAGTTCAACGGCCCCCCCGCTGCAGCACGGCGAGGAAGGCCTCCTGGGGAATCTCCACCGATCCCACTTGCTTCATGCGCTTCTTCCCTTCCTTTTGCTTTTCGAGCAGCTTGCGCTTGCGCGTGACATCACCGCCGTAGCACTTCGCCAGCACGTTCTTGCGCAGCGCCTTGACGTTCTCCCTGGCGACGATGTGCGAGCCGATGGCCGCCTGGATCGCCACATCGAACATCTGCCGCGGAATGAGCCCGCGCAGCCGCGCCACCAGCTCGCGGCCGCGCGCTTGCGCGCTCGACCGGTGCACCATGCTGGAAAGCGCGTCGACGCGCTCGCCGTTCACCAGCACGTCCAGCCGCACCACGTCGGCCGCGCGGTACTCCTTGAACTCGTAGTCGAGCGAGCCGTAGCCGCGGGTCGCCGACTTCAGGCGATCGAAGAAATCGAGCACCACCTCGTTGAGCGGCAGGTCGTAGGACAGCACCACATGCCGCGGCGAGAAGTGCATGTTGGTCTGCGCACCGCGCTTCTCCTCGCACAGGGTGATCACCGGCCCGACATACTCCTGCGGCACGAAGATCTTCGTTGCGATTACCGGCTCGCGGATCTCCTCGATGGTTCCCGGATCGGGAAGCCGGGAAGGGTTCGACACCTGCTCGGTCGCCCCGTCGCGCAGCTTCACCTCGTAGATCACCGACGGGGCGGTCGTGATGAGGTGCATGCCGTACTCGCGCTCGAGCCGTTCCTGCACGATGTCCATGTGGAGCAGGCCGAGGAACCCGCACCTGAAGCCGAAGCCCAGCGCCTGCGAGGTCTCGGGCTCGTAATGGAAGGAGGCGTCGTTCAGGTGCAGCTTCTCGAGCGCGTCGCGCAGCGCCTCGTACTCGCTCGACTCGACCGGGTACAGTCCCGCGAACACCTGCGGCTTCACCTCCTTGAACCCCGACAGCGGCGCCGTCGCAGGCTTGTCCGCATGCGTCAGCGTGTCGCCCACCTTGGCCGCGCGCAGCTCCTTGATTCCCGCGGTCACGTAGCCGACTTCCCCCGCCGACAGGCGCTCCTTCGCCTTCGCCTTCGGCGTGAATACCCCGAGCTGTTCGCACAGGTATGACGCGCCGGTGCTCATCAGCAGGATCCTCTCCTTCGCACGCAGCGCGCCGTCGACGACTCTCACCAGCATCACCACGCCGACGTAGTTGTCGAACCAGGAATCGATCACCAGCGCCTTGAGCGGCCCCTGCGGGTCCCCGCGCGGCGGCGGCACGCGCGCGATCACCGTCTCCAGGATCTCGCGCACGTTCTCTCCGGTCTTGGCGCTCGCGCGGATGGCGTCCTTCGCGTCGATTCCGATCACGTCCTCGATCTCCTGGATCGCCTTGTCGGGATCGGCCGAGGGCAGGTCGATCTTGTTGAGCACCGGGATCACTTCGACCCCCTGCTCGGTGGCGGCATAGCAGTTGGCGACGGTCTGCGCCTCGACGCCCTGGGAGGCGTCGACCACCAGCACGGCCCCCTCGCAGGCGGCCAGCGAGCGGCTCACTTCGTAGGAAAAGTCGACATGTCCGGGGGTGTCGATCAGGTTGAGGAGATAGGTTTCGCCGTCGCGCGCCCGGTACTGCAGGGCTGCCGTCTGCGCCTTGATGGTGATGCCCCGCTCGCGCTCGAGATCCATCGAATCGAGCACCTGATGCGCCATTTCCCGCTCGGCGAGCCCGCCGCACATCTGGATGAAGCGGTCGGCAAGCGTCGACTTGCCATGGTCGATGTGGGCGATGATCGAGAAATTGCGGATTTGGCTCTGGGTCATAAACAAAGAGGGTGCCGCCGGCACCCTCCGCTAACCCATTATTTTATCCCAGCGATGAGCTTCCTCACGACGGCGGGATCGAGCCGGCAGTGGCACAGCTCCCGGCCCCGCGCGTCGGTGAGCACGGGCACCCGCTCGCCGAAGCGAGCCTCGAGGCCGGGGTCGGCGTCTACGTCGATCTCGTCGAACTCGACGCCCAGGGAGCGCAGCGCGAGCGCCATCTCCTCGCACAGGTGACAGTAGGCGCGCCCGTACAGCTTCGGACGCAAGTCAGCCTTTGTCGGTGAGGCCGGAAATGGTCACGAACGCCATGCTTTCGCCGCGCCGGACCTGCAGCGTGATGACGGCACTCTTGTCCAGCCCGGCGAGAATCTTGTTGAACTGCTCGACCGATCTGAGCTCGGTGTGCTGCCCCTTGTGCACCAGGGTCAGAAGCACGTCGCCCTTGCGCACATCGGCCTTGGACTCCGGGCGCACATCGGTCACCACCAGCCCGCTGTCGAGGCTCATGTCCCTTCTCTGGTCCGCGGAGAGCTCCGCTACGACGATGCCGAGGCGATTCGCCGGCGTTTCCGCCGGCTTCTGACCGCGCGGCCGATCCGCGGCTGCCACCCGGTCCTCCTGCAGCTCGCCCACCGTGATGGCCAGCGTGCGGGTCGCGCCTTTGCGCCAGACTTCCATCGCGGACTGCGACCCGGGGCGGGTCGAACCCACGATGCGCGGCAGGTCGCTCGAGCCCTCGACCGGCTTGCCGTCGAAGCTCAGGATGATGTCGGTCGCCTCGACCCCTGCCCTGTCGGCGGGGCTGCCCTTCTCGACCGAATTCACCAGCGCGCCGCGCGGCCGGTCCAGGCCGAAGGAAGTGGCAAGGTCGCGCGTCACTTCCTGGATCACCACGCCGATGCGTCCGCGGGCGACTCGGCCCTTCTCGCGCAGCTGCTTCTGCACGTCGAGCGCGACGTCGATCGGGATGGCGAACGACAGCCCCATGAACCCGCCGGTGCGGCTGTAGATCTGCGAGTTGATGCCGATCACCTCGCCGCGCATGTTGAACAGCGGCCCCCCCGAGTTCCCGGGGTTGATGGCGACGTCCGTCTGGAGAAACGGCACGAAGTTCTCCTGCGGCAGCGAGCGCCCCTTGGCGCTCACGATGCCTGCCGTCACGGTGTTCTCGAACCCGAAGGGCGAGCCGATCGCGAGCACCCACTCGCCGACCCTGAGCCTGCTCGGATCGCCGAAGCGAACGCTCTGCAGGCCGCTCGCCTCGATCTTGATCACGGCGATGTCGGTGCGCCGGTCGGTGCCGATCACCTTGGCCTTGAACTCGCGCTTGTCCGTGAACCGGACATTGATCTCGTCCGCGCCCTCGACGACGTGCGCGTTGGTGAGAATGTATCCGTCCGGGCTGATGATGAAGCCCGATCCCAGCGAACGGCTTTCGGGGCGCGGTCCCGGACCGGGCTGCTGCCGCGGGATGAAGCGGCGGAAGAACTCAAGCACCTCCTCGTCCTCGATGCCGGGCACCTGGGGCGCCGCGCTGCGCCGGACGGCCTGGGTGGTGCTGATGTTGACGACGGCGTTGCCCTGCTGCTCCACGAGGCGGGTGAAATCGGGCAGCTCGCGCCCCTGTGCCACCGCCGAAACGCAGAACGCCGTCAGCCACAGAGCGGCCAGGGCTCTTGGAATTCGCATGCTTTGTCTCCTGTATTCTTGCCTACTGGGGCCGGCGATATTCGACCGCGTTCGCGATGCGCTGAACGCTGGTTGCCGGGGCCTCCCCAACTACCGTCACCATGTGGTCCGCCACCTCGCGCGTGTAGACATGGATCGCCCCCATGCTTGCGAGACCGGTACGCACCGCGTCGCGCCGCCCCTCCAGCGGCTCGATGAACACCGACACGGCCGCCAGCCCGTCGGAATAGACTACCTGCCCGACCGGCCTGGAATCGCCGATCCTGCGCTTGAGCTCGATTACCTTGTGGAACCCGGGCAGCTCCGCGCTCAGTCCCCAGCCCACCAGGCGGGCGGGCGAGACTTCGGCGTCGTGCACGCGCCAGGCGCGCGTGCTGTGCCGCGGTTTGACCATTTCGGCGGTGACGTTGCCGAGGGAAAGCTCGGTGAACATGAACTGCTCGACCGTCGCGCCGTCGGCGTCGAAGGTGACTGCCTTCAGCGGCATGCCACTCGCGATGTCGGCGTAAAGCTTGTAGCCGTAGCGCAGGTTGTCCCTGGGCGTGAGCACCACCGCCTGGCAGTCGAAGCCGGCGATGCGGCGCGTTTCACCGAGCGAAAAATCGTAGTGCCGCGCGAGCGCCGTGATCCTTTCGGGAACCAGCGCCGGGAAGCTCCGGTCGGCGGAACGCTGATCGACCTTGACCACCCGGCTATCGGGCAGATAGCACTTCACGGTATCGCGCGTGCGCACGATTTCGCGCGGCACGCCATCGAGCACCTCGAGACGCTCCGTGTCGCCGCGCGCATCCACGTAGCGCGTGATGCGCGAGGTTTCCGTGCGGTCGCCTTGCTGATAGACGAAGGTGCCGCGATAGGAGAGTTTCTGCGTGGCGTCGTGAATCTTGCGCAGCCACTCCAGCGTCTCGGGCGATTGGGCCTGGGCCATCCCGGCCGAGACCGCGAGCAGGACTGCGAGGGCGCCGGCGGCGGTCACCTGCGCACCTCTTTCTGATCGTCGGAGACGGTGCGCACGTAGGGTGCCATGCCCTGGATCGAGATCCGCGGGGAAAATCCCTGGTGCGCAAGCAGGTAGTCGTTGGCGGCGCTGGAGAGCGGGATGACGGTCGGCTTCGGATCGGCGGCGGGGGCCTGCGCAACCGGCAGCGGCGCCCGTCCGCCCTCCTGCTGCGGTGCGAACGCGAGCCAGCCCACCAGCGCCACCGCGGCGACGCTCGCCGCGGCAGGCAATGCGTACCATCGGCTCGGACGTGCTGCATGACGGATCGGGGCAAGCACCGTGGGCTCGCCTGCGAGCCGGACCCGTACGCGCGCCGTAAAGCCCTCCGAGAGCAACCTGCCGTCGCGCATCGCGTCGCTGATCAGATGATACGTGCGCCAAGCCTCGACGGCCTCGTCTTCGCGGGAAAGCGCGTCCATCGCCTGCCGCGCGGCCCGCTCTTCGAGCTCTCCGTCCATCAACTGCGAGATCTTTTCCTTCATGCCCCACCCGCCTTTGACAACGCTACCACCTCTTGTCCTTGCGCGTGCCGAGCAGCGGTCTGAGCTGCTCCGCGATCGCCTCGCGCGCCCGGAAGATCCGCGACCGGACGGTGCCGATCGGACAATCCATCGCGCGCGCGATATCTTCGTAACTCATGCCCTCGATCTCGCGCAGCTGGATCGCGGTGCGCAATTCCTCGGGCAACTGCTCGATCGTGGCATTCACCGTCGCCGCGATCTCGTTCGACATCAGCACGCTCTCCGGCGTGTTGATGTCGCGCAACTGCTCGCCTTCCTCGAAGCTTTCCGCCTCGTCGGCCTCCACCTCGGTCGAGGTCGGCGCCCGCCGACCCATGGCCATGAGGTAGTTCTTGGCCGTATTGATTCCAATCCTGTACAGCCACGTGTAAAACGCACTGTCGCCGCGGAACGCGGGGAGCGCCCGGTAGGCCTTGATGAACGCTTCCTGCGTCACATCTTCGACCTCGGCTGGATCGCGGATGAAGCGCGACAGCAGCCGCGCCAGCTTGCGCTGGTACTTTTCCACGAGCAGCTCGAAAGCCCGCTTGTCACCGCGCTGCGCCCGCTCGACCAATTGACGGTCGATCTCGCGGTCAGACATGCGGCCGCACCTTCAGGCCGCGTCCGGCGCCGCGCGGCAGGGGCTCCCCACCCCGTTTGCAACGCCTATGTGCCACAGACACACGCACTTGGAAATAGTTCGACGTCCCCGCGAGGCGTGGCTCACGGCAGGAGTTGCTTTGCCGCCACGGCAGGCAGCTTTCCCCACAGCGCCCAGATGCGCAGCCGCCTGAAACCGCCGTCCTTCAGCATGTCCGCCGTGACGAGCAAGGTACGGCGCATGGGTCGCGTTACGGGAAGGGTGACCAGGAAGCGGCTGACATAGCGCCGCGTGGCGAATTCCGCAGGCAGCCTGCGGCCGCCCGCAAGCTCGAGCGTCGCTCCGCAGGCCGCTATCTCCAGCGCCCGTACCGACGCCGCCGAGCGCAGCAGCGCGCGGCTCCATGCTGCCGCCAGCCCGAGGACCAGCAGCCCCGCCGCCAGCAGGAGCCCGCCGGCGCCAGGCAGCACGATCGCAACCGAAACGGCCGCGCCGGCATGCAGCCCGACGATCGCCACCGCGAGGACCGGGGAGGGCGAGAACTCGAAGCGAAGGGTTCGCGAGCCGCTCAAAGGCGGGACAGCACCAGCGTGCCGTTGGTGCCGCCGAATCCGAACGAGTTCGACAGCGCGACGCGGATCGGCATCCGGCGAGCGGCGTTCGGCACGTAATCCAGATCACAATCCGGATCCGGCGTGCGCAGATTGATGGTGGGCGGCGCTATCTGGTCGCGTATTGCCAGGGCCGTGAAAACCGCCTCCACCCCGCCGGCCGCGCCCAGCAGATGGCCGGTCATCGACTTGGTCGAGTTCACGGCCACCTTCCCGGCGCGCTCCCCGAACAGCCGCTTGACCGCCCTGGTCTCCGCCACGTCGCCCAAGGGCGTGGAGGTCCCATGCGCGTTGATGTAGTCCACCACCGAGCCGTCCAGATTGGCGTCCTTGAGCGCGTTGCGCATGGCTCGGAAACCGCCGTCCCCGTCCTCGGGCGGCGCCGTCATGTGATAGGCATCTGCGGAAACGCCGTAGCCTGCGAGCTCGCAGTAGATTCGGGCGCCGCGCGCCCTGGCATGCTCGTACTCCTCGAGGACCAGCGCGCCCGCGCCCTCGCCGAGCACGAAACCGTCGCGCTCCTTGTCCCACGGCCGGCTGGCGCCCGCCGGGTCGTCGTTGCGCGTGGACAGCGCGCGCGCGGCGGCGAAACCGCCGACCGCGAGCTCGGTCACCACCGCCTCGGCGCCGCCGGCGATCATGACATCCGCCTCGCCGTAGCGGATCGATTTCCCGGCCTCTCCGATGCAGTGCGTCGACGTGGTGCAGGCCGTCACCATCGCAAGGTTCGGTCCCTTGGCCCCGAGCTCGATCGAGAGCAGCCCCGCGATCATGTTGATGATGCTGCCCGGGATGAAGAACGGCGAGATGCGCCGCGGACCGTTCGCCAGAAGCTCGTTGTGCATCGTCTCGATCAGAGGCAGGCCGCCGATTCCCGATCCGAAGTTGATGCCGATGCGCTCGGCATTGTCCGGGGTGACCTTGAGCCCGGCGTCGCGCCAGGCCTGAAGCCCGGCCGCCATGCCGTAGTGGATGAAAATGTCCATGCGCCGCGCTTCCTTCGGCGACATGTACGGCGTGACGTCGAACGCCTTCACCTCGCCGGCGATCTGGCTGGCGAGGCGCGAAGGGTCGAAGCGGGTAATGCGCTCGATACCGGCCGTGCCGGCGAGTGCGTTGTCCCAGGCCTGCTGGACGGTGTTGCCGATCGGGCAGACGATGCCCAGGCCCGTGACGACGACTCTGCGGCGGGTCACTTAGGTTTTGGCGTGAGCCTTGATGTAATCGATCGCCTGCTGCACCGTGGTGATCTTCTCAGCCTCCTCGTCCGGGATCTCGGTCTCGAACTCCTCCTCGAGCGCCATCACCAGCTCGACGGTGTCAAGCGAGTCCGCGCCGAGGTCGTCGACGAACGAAGACTCGGTCTTGATCTCGGCTTCGTTCACCCCGAGCTGCTCGGCGATGATCTTCTTGACGCGTTGTTCTACGTTCTCCATCCGCTTCTCCTTCCCGTATTGGACTGGATGTGACAACTTCAGGGGGCCAAGAGGGCCCGTATTTTACGCCATATACATGCCGCCGTTGACGTGCAGCACGGTTCCGGTCACATAGCCCCCGCCCGACGACGCGAGATAGGCCACCGCGGCTGCCACGTCCTCGGGAGCGCCGAGCCGCCCGAGCGGAATCTGTTCCAGCAGTGCCTGCCGCTGCTCCTGCGACAGTGCGCGGGTCATGTCGGTGTCGATGAAGCCCGGGGCGACGCAATTCACCGTGATGTTCCGGCTTCCCAGCTCGCGCGCGAGCGATTTGCTCATCCCGACCACGCCGGCCTTTGCCGCGGCGTAGTTCGCCTGCCCCGGGTTGCCCGCGGCGCCCACCACCGAAGTGATGTTGATGATGCGCCCCCAGCGCGCCTTCATCATTCCGCGCATTACCGCGCGCGAGAGGCGGAACACGGCGCGCAGATTGGTCTGCATCACCTCGTCCCAGTCGCCGTCCTTCATGCGCAATGCGAGGTTGTCGCGCGTGATGCCGGCGTTGTTGACCAGGATCAGGACATCGCCGAGCTCCTTCGCCACCGACTCGACCAGGGCATCGCACTGAGCGGGATCGCGCACATCGAGCACTTTCGCGCCCAGCCCGGCCTCGGCGATGCCCCGGGCGCCGGCTGCGCTGGTCGCCGTTCCCACGACGCGCGCTCCCTGCTCTGCAAGCTCCGTCGCGATCGCCCGCCCGAGCCCGCGCGACGCACCGGTGACCAGCGCGACCTTGCCTTCCAGCATGCTCATGCCTCCTTGAGCGTCTGCAGCGCCTGCTCGAGCGAGGCGCCGTCCGAGAGCGCGAGCGACTGCAGGCCAGGCTCGATGCGCTTGGTCAACGCCGCCAGCACCTTCCCGGGCCCGCACTCGATCACGTGGGTGACTCCCGCGCGCGCCATTTCGCGGATCGTCTCCACCCAGCGCACCGGCGCCGCCGCCTGGCGCACCAGCGCCTGCCTGAGCGCCGCAGGCTCGGACTCCACCTTCACGTCGACATTGTTGATGACCGGGATGCGCGGCACTTCGAGCCGGACGTCCTTCAGATATTCCTGCAATCGCCCGGCGGCGGGCTTCATCAGCGACGAATGGAACGGCGCGCTCACCGGTAGCGGCATGGCGCGCTTCGCGCCGCGCGACTTGCACAGCAGAATCGCCCGGTTGACCGCCGCCTTCTCCCCGGCGATGACGACCTGACCGGGCGCGTTGAAGTTGACGGCCTGGACGACGCCCTGCGCCTCGGCGCAGGCCTGGCGCACGCCGTGCTCGTCGAGGCCGAGGATCGCCGCCATGGCCCCTTCGCCTTCGGGCACCGCTTCCTGCATCGCCTGGGCGCGGAAGCGAACCAGCGGCAGGCAATCGCCCAAGCTCAGCGCGCCGGCGGCGACCAGCGCCGAGTATTCGCCCAGGCTGTGGCCGGCAACCAGCGCCGGCTGCGCGCCGCCCAGCGCCCGCCAGGCGCGGTAGGCGGCGCAGGCTGCGGTAACCATCGCGGGCTGGGTATTGACGGTCTGGTTGAGCGCTTCGCTGGGACCCTCATCGATGAGGCGGACGAAGTCGCTTCCCAGCGCGTCCGCCGCCTCGGCGCGCACGATGTCGACCTCCGGCAGGCCGTCGTAGGCCTTCAGCATGCCGACCGCCTGCGAGCCCTG
>Ga0214472_10004381_pt1 | contig 14899 bp, 8 predicted proteins | sample RVTome_6_FD_207662 | JGI IMG/M metagenome (GOLD analysis project Ga0214472, IMG submission 207662) | Soil microbial communities from uranium-contaminated site in the Upper Colorado River Basin, Wyoming, United States - RVT140D175 | ecosystem: Environmental > Terrestrial > Soil > Contaminated >...
ACGTTCAACCTGCTTTCGAGGTGAGTTTGAGTAAATAAAATTTCCTCTTGAAATTCATTTCGATATTCAGGGATACCTGCCCTGTAGACAACAAATTACATAGCTGTTTATCTGTTGTACGGCTTGTCAAAAGCTTCTATTTAAAGTCATCAGCCTTCGATTCATTTTTTATGAGTCATAAAAAAGCAGTATAAAATAACGCTATATTTTTGAATGCTAACTTATACAAAATACTTAAAATTGGATCCAATTTATATGTTATTAAAGATAATAAAAAAAAATCAATCCGCTATAAATATTTAAATTATTGAAATAAAAGTAATAATTAAAATATTCTTGTTTGTATTACAGTTTCTCGATAATAGATATATTAAAAAATGGATACATTTTTATTTATTTTTAGACTTTTCAGTGCTACTGTTTAGTTCTTTCAGTGGGCTACTTCAATCCAGTAAAGAGCATGGGGACTGGGATTTATGACGTGGAGTTTCAAATAAGTAACGAGAATTAGATGACGTTTTCTAATTAATTAAGAAAACATAAACCGTTAGGAGGAATTAATGTTGACACAGAATCTAGAAGGGCTGTTACAGACAGCCGATAACCCGGTAGAAATGCTTCGTAATTCACAAGCTGGTGCCTATGTTTATCCAGTCGTTCCATATGAATTTAGTAACTGGCGTGATGAACAACGTGCCTGGTATAAAACCGCTGTCTTATTTGATCAGTCACACCACATGGTTGATATGTTTGTTGAAGGACCGGATGCGTTTGAATTCATGTCTCATCTTACAATCAACAGTTTTAAAGGTTTTGAACCAGGTAAGGCCAAACAAATGGTGCCTGTTAGTTATTCAGGTCATGTGATTGGCGATGGTATTTTGTTTTATCTTGAAGAAAATAAAATGGTATATGTGGGTCGTCAGCCAGCGGCAAACTGGATTCAGTTTCATGCTGAAACCGGTGATTGGAATGTAAAAACAACTTACGATGATCGTTCACCTTCCAAAACATTTGGTGAGCAGGTAACACGCACTAATTATCGTTATCAGATCCAGGGACCAAACGCATGGCAAATTCTGGAGAAACTGAACGGCGGTCCAATTCCTGATGTTAAATTTTTTACGTTCACTACGATTAAAATCAACGGAAAAGAAGTTAATGCGCTACGTCACGGTATGTCAGGCGCACCGGGTCTGGAAATTTGGGGGCCTTATGAAGATTATCTGGCTGTTCGAAAAGCGATTGTTGAGGCAGGTAAAGAATTTGGGTTGCTGGAATGCGGCGCCCGTGCTTATGCCTCTAATACACTGGAGTCCGGCTGGATCCCCTCACCATTGCCTGCGGTTTACACGGGTGAAGAAATGAAACCTTATCGTGAATGGTTAAGTGCAAACGGTTATGAAGGTTTTGCTGCGGCCATTGCTGGTAGTTTCGTTTCAGATAACATCGAAGATTATTACATGACGCCATATGCATTGGGTTATGGTTCATTTATTAAATTTGATCATGACTTTATCGGTCGTGAAGCATTGGAAAAAATGGATCCTGCGAAGCAACGTAAAAAGGTAACTTTCGCATGGAATGCTGAAGATGTTCTAAAAAGCTTTGCTTCTTTATTGCAGAAAGATGAGCCAATTTATAAGTTTATGGACTTTCCAAATGCCAACTACTCTGCTGCCAGTCATGACAAGATTGTCGATAAAGATGGTAATGTTGTCGGTCTTTCCATGTTTGCTGGATACAGCTACAACGAACGTACTTTCCTGTCCCTGGGCGTTGTCGATGCTGATGTTGACATTGGTGACGAACTCACGTTGGTCTGGGGTGAACCAGACGGTGGCACGGATAAACCAACCGTTGAAGAACACAGACAACTGGATGTACGTGTTGTTGTTAGTCCTGCGCCTTATTCTGAAGTAGCAAGAACCAGCTACGCTGAAGGTTGGCGTACAAAGAAATAAGTGCATCAAGTTTTATAAATTTATTTACCTCTTCTTTTTATGACATTTTAGTCATACCTCAATTTAGCCCCTTTCCTCAGGGGCTTTTTTTTGAATAGAAATTAAGGAACAAGATTGACAACAAGAATTAATAGCATGCTAATAAGTTGATATCAGATATACGTTAGATAATATATCAAGAACGTTAATAGAGTGTATTATTTCTGCTCGTATATTTGTACATTCTCAAGGTGAATCCTCAAGCTATAGGGTTATTGAGTTTTCAATAGCCCTCTTTTTTGTATCAACTTGATCGGCATCATAATTTATGAAAATCACTGTGAATATTTTGCACCAAAAAGTACTGCAAAGTAGTGCGTAGTTATGCAATCGTTCAAAATTTGTTAAATCTTTTCATCAATTGTCTTATCGAACTAATATAAATAAGTGTTTAAAAAGCAACTTTTGATAGCATACAAATTTCTTTGAGTATTTTAATTATATCTGTAACTCAGACTCGCCTATAAAGGTAGCTACATCTCCTGTAAGTTCTTCAAGTCGTTCCATAGAAATTCCCAATAGCGTCTTGAACAAAGACGCGCGGTTCTCTGCGGACAGATTTTCTATTTGGTTTGAATTAATACTCCAGAGTGTCACATTGCCTACCGCTTTGACACTGGCGGTGCGTTGTGTTGATTCGCCAAGTAAGCTTGTATCACCAAAACAGGCTCCATTCTCAAGTAAGCTGATGTTAACCCCTTTTTTCATCACCATTACACTGCCGTCTATTAGCAGAAAGAACTCCTGACTGACTTCTCCTTCTGTGATGATGGTTTGACCATTTCCTACTTCTTTTACCGTACCAATTTGCAGTAACTGTTGTATCTGGCCAGGAGAAAAATAGCGGAACCAGTCATTTTGTCTAAAATCAGTGTAGTACTCCAATTCAGATGGCCACATAACCGAAGCCGTTCGTTTGGTTCTTTCAAGTATCAGATTGTTATGTGCCAATTTAAGATCTCTGGCAAATTCCAACGCTGATTGATATCGGTCTGCATCCTGTTTAGCCATAGCTTTGTCCACGATGGCACAGATCTCTTTTGGTATACTGGGTCTAAATTCCCACAATGGTGTTGGATTTTCATAAAGAATACGGTTGACCAGGGTTTCCGTTTTATCTCCGGTGAAAGGCCATTTGCCCGATAACATTTTATACATGGTACATCCCAGCGCAAAGATATCGGTCAATGGCGTAATATCGCGCGCTTCCAGAAAATGCTCGGGTGACATATAGGGAAGCGTGCCTGCACTTTTAGCAAATTCCTTATCTTCCAGATAGTGAGAAATACTAAAGTCCGTTAACTTAACAAGACCCTGAGGTCGGTTATATATTATGTTGCCCGGTTTGATATCACGGTGGATGATGCCGTGAAAGTGAATGAAATCCAACGCTACACAACACTTATGAATGATATCCAGGCATTCCTCTACGTTATCTATGCCACCCGTATCATTGTAATAATCATTTACAGCCCGTCCCGGTACGAACTCCATGACGAGGTAATCTATGCCGTTATCTCTGCCGACATCGAATACCGTGACAATGTTCGTGTGAGTGAAATTCCCTGCTATTTGTGCTTCATGGTAGAAAGCTTTTCCAAGTTCCATTGTTTTTTCAGATGAGTTCGTATTAATTTTTGGAATCTTGATAGCGACATCTCTTTTCAATAACGGATCCTGAGCCCGATATACAACACCATATGTCCCTTCGCCGATCTGATCTTCAATTTTATAACGGCCAATAGTTTTAAAATCTGTTTTTGTATTCATATATTTCCCCGTGCTCTTAACGACGGAAGAAATATATTAACTCGTAAACAGTTTAGTTTGGTAATTAAATTTGATGTCATGGTAAATTCCTCAGCATCTGAGTCAGGAATTATGCATGAGATAGTAATAGAAATCTGGCCTGAGCGAGGTGGCAGTGAGCTGAGAAGCCCGTTCAGAATAAGCAATTACAGCTCTCGCCCTTTATAATGCGTCAACTTAGGCTACAAAATTGTCCCATAGAGGAAAGGCTGTCTCATATGTATTTTGATGAATTCACTGGAGACAAAAATAATTATAAATTATAAAAGAGGTTTATTTTTTATTATTTAAATTAAATCCGGGCATATGATTTTCATCTTCAGTAATTTCCATGTCTTCATGCTCTGAAAACTTTTCCGGATCTTCGAGTCTTAGTCGTAAACGTAAGTTATTATGTGAATCTGCATTCTTCAAAGCATCATCCATGCTTATTTTTGATTCTTTAAAAAGTTTATAAAGTGACTGGTCAAATGTTTGCATTCCATCCAGTTCAGCTTTTTGCATAATATCTTTGATTTCATCTATTTTTTCTTCTTCAATCAACTCTGAAATATAGGGTGTGTTTAACATGATTTCGACCGCAGCGACACGTTTGTCATTTAGACCATGTATTAATCGTTGTGAAATAATCGCTCTTAAATGTTGGGATAAATCCATCAACAAACCATGATGAGCCGTGTCAGGAAAAAAATTTATAATTCTTTCCAGAGTCTGATTTGAATTGTTAGCATGTAAAGTGGATAAACAAACATGTCCGGTTTCTGCAAAATGTATGGCGTGACGCATGGTTTCGTGATCCCGGATTTCACCAATAACAATCACATCGGGTGCTTCACGTAATGCATTCTTTAACGCTTCCTCGTATGAATGTGTATCCAGACCTACTTCTCTTTGGTCAACAACAGATTTCTTATGTGCATGGACGAATTCAATAGGATCTTCAATCGTCAGGATATGGCCATGTTTATTTTCGTTACGATAATTAATCATCGAAGCCAAAGTCGTCGATTTTCCTGAACCGGTTGCGCCTACTACAAGGATCAAACCTTGTTTTTCCATGATTAGTTTTTCTAATATGATCGGCAACCCAAGTGATTCAATCGAAGGGATCTTGTTTTTGATATAGCGAATAACCATCGCTGTTTCGCCTCGTTGACGATAGGCATTGACCCGGAAACGACCAAGCTCATTTATGGATATGGCCATATTTAATTCAAGATTACTCTCATACGAGGCAACCTGATCATCATTCATAATTGAATATGCAAGGGTATGTACTTCTTGTGCTGATAAAGGTTCAGTTCCAATGCTTTTGGTCTGGCCTTCAATTTTGACATTAACAGGCGTGCCAACGCTAAAAAACAAATCTGAAGCGTCATGGTCAACCATTATCTTAAGATAGGATGTAATATCCATTTTAAATTATCCATGTATAGAAAATTAAACTTATTGTTAAATATAGCAGAAAATATATTTTTATCTTTTAATAAAAATCTTGTTAAGAATTATTTTTAGCAATAAGCAAGGCAAAACCGGAAAATGAAAATTTTGTAAAATAAAAAATAAAGGTGACAGGTGTGGTGCATGATTTTACTAATTCCGCCATGACAATGACCGATTATTTTTTTTATGAGTTACACTCCTTAAAAGTTTTAATAAATTCTGAAAATCCTCGTTGTTTTATCTCTATGTTAAACATCTTGCGATAGCTTCGGAGTAAACTTACATCATCGACAACAAGATCGACTACTTTCCAGGTGTTGTTTTCAGGACGCATCGGGTATTTTAATGTTAGAGGTTTTGCTTCTGGACGAGTCAGAGTTTGTTTTATAGCGACATAATCTTTTTCGCCGATCGGTTCTGCTGATTGATAGTGGATATTTTGATTTCGGTAACTTAAAAGAATATAAGCATAGCGTTCAACTAATAAGTTTTTAAAAGCATTGCTAAAGCAAGCCTGTTCAACCTCAGATAGTTTCTTCCAATGATTACCTAAAGCCAGTGCTGACATTGTATCAAAATCCATGTGCGGAACAATTATCTTACGCGCGATTACCTGTATGTATTCAGGTTCGGTTTTTAACCGATCTTTATTAGACTCAAGCTGATTTATAACTTCCTGTGTTGTTTCGTAAACTATGTTATCCGCAGTTAAACCAACAGCTACATTAAAATAAAATAGTAGCAACGCAGCAGTAATGATCTTTAATTGATTGCAATATGCTTTGTTCATCATGATTTAATCTACCTTATGTTTTGTAAATATGCCTTACTGTAATTATCCAATATTGATCCAGATCAATAATAATTCCAATTATGATATTCTTCATAATAATATAAGGAAAGCCTAATCAATAGACCCGATTAACCCGGTTTTTTAAATAATTCATCTAACGGTTGCGGCTTACCAATACCATAGCCCTGAGCATAGTCGACACCAATTTCTTTTAACATGCCTTTTATTACATCGTTTTCTACAAACTCAGCAATAGTTTCCATTTCCATTACATGACCAATTTCGTTAATAGATTTAACCATGGCATGGTCAATCGGATCATCAGCAATATCTTTGACAAACATACCATCGATTTTTAAAAAATCTACAGGCAAGTTTTTTAAATAAGCAAAGGAAGATAAACCACTGCCAAAGTCATCCAGTGCGAAGCGACAGCCCAGGTTTTTGAGTGATGAAATAAACGTCATTGCGCTAGTCAAATTTGAAATAGCTGCTGTTTCTGTTATCTCAAAGCATATTTTCTTTCCTTCAATTCCCGTTGAATCAAGTAATGCAATAATAAAGTCTAGAATATTTGGATCAGTTAAAGATGGACCAGATAGATTGATCGAACAAAAATTTATTTTTTCTAGAAAACCAGGGTTTTCTTTTAATAAACTAAATGTCTTTTCAATGACCCAAAGATCAATTCTTGATATCAGGTTGTAGCGTTCAGCTGCGGGTAGAAAGGTATCAGGCGAAACCATTTTCCCCTGTTCATCGATCATTCTGATCAATAATTCATAATGTATATCGGTTCCACCCTTTAGTGGAGCGATAATCTGCGCATAAAGGCAGAATCGATCTTCATCGAGAGCGTGATAGAGTCGTTCTACCCATTGCATTTCACCATGACGTTTTTCAATCTCCGAATCCTCAGCATGATAAACATGGATACGGTTACGCCCTTTTTCTTTTGCGACATAACAGGCTGCATCGGCTTCCTTTAATAATTCATTTAGCGAAGGAGCGGTTTCTGTTATCGGCACCAGCCCAATACTAACGCCCACCCTGAAAGTGTGTCCTTCCCATAAAAAGTTATAATCCTGAATTGCTTTTTGTAATGATGCTGCAACCCGATGTGCATCATCAAGTGAACAATATTCCATCAAAACTCCAAACTCATCACCACCTAGTCGCGCAAGTGTATCGCGATGTCTGATAACACGTTGTAAAACGGCACTTATCTGGCGCAACATTTCATCGCCGGCTCTATGTCCACAGGTATCATTGACTACTTTAAATTGATCCAGATCCATAAAACAAAGTGCATGTCCTCCATCACTTTCTTCCTGAATAGTAGAAAGCAATCGTTCTATACGACGCTCAAATTCTCTTCGATTTACCAGACCAGTCAGAGCATCGTGGCTTGCCTGGTAGCTTAGCTTTTCATTCACATGTTTGAGTTCACCTATATCATGGACAATCGACCAGATATAATTATCACTATCGATTCCTTTCACTTTTGATCCATTCAGTAATACCGGTATATAACTACCATCTTTATGAATATATTCTTTTTCATAAGGGCCAAAGTGACCGGTTTCAGAAAGGGATTGAAGTTGCTTAACTTCCTGTTCTTCATATTTACGTGGAGTGATATCCCAGTATGTGAGGTTTAATACTTCCTCTTTACTATAACCAACAATATCAAGATAGCCTTGATTGATGTCTACTAGAGTGCCATCCATTTTGCACAGTGCCATTCCAACTTGTGATGTTTCAAATATTGCGCGGTATTTTTCTTCTGATGAACGTAATTTATTATCTACCTGTTTTTGTTCAGTAATGTTTATCCATGTTCCAATTATCTCGACAATTTCACCTGTTTCGTCTTTCTTCAGTATGGGCAGCAACTCATCGCGTATCCATACATACGAACCATCTTTGCATAAGAAACGATATTCGTGAGTCAATTTATCTTTCTTGAGCAAAACATCCTGATTAGCTAATGCTCGATCTCGATCATCAGGATGCAAGTGATCAATCCATAAAGTTTCATCTGAATACCAGGTTGAAACTTTATAGCCTGTTAGATCTTCTATATTTTCACTGATATAAGTGATTTTAAATGGTCTATCCGAATTACCAGTCGAAGTTAATGTATAAATTACAGCTGCCGAACTATCCAGTATCGCTTTTAACTGTTTGCTATGCTGATCTAATTTTTTTTCAGATTGTTTACGTTCTGAAAAAAGCGTACCAATTAACATCATTGGAATCGAAACAGAGAAAAGAAAGAGTTGCAGTGATAAGGCGTTTTCTTCGGAAGTATTGCCAACAAAAGGCCCTTGACCATTGAAAGCATTCCATGTTGCCATGATTGTTAAAATCAATACTGAAGTACAAATGCCAAGAGGTCCAAAGCGAATTGCAACCCATAACAGGATTGGAACAGGAATATAAAGCAGGGCAGGAAGGTGGTTCTTCGATTCCATCTCGGCTCCTAATGCAAGAAAACCGACGATTGTTAAACATAGTACTAAAATCAGTGCTTCGCCAAGGCGAACTAATGATTCTTTTCTTCTCCATGATAAACCATTAGAAATAAACAGGATGATTACTGGAGTTAAAGCAAGGTGTCCTAGTGCATCTGCAAGAAACCAGGCTCGCCATATCAGCCAATAACTTATTCCAGCTTCATAAAATGAAACTATCGAAGCAATCAATGCAGAGATGATCGGCGCAATAAATACTGCCCATAGAATAAACAGTATCATTTCGCGAAACCGATCAAGTCGAATGTCATTGCCTAATATTGGTTTTAGCGCAAAAGCGGCGATAAGAACTTCAGCAGCATTCGCAAAATAAAATATGATCGAGCGAGTTAAGGAATAATCAGCCTGCAAAACCGGAATGATACTGGTTGGTGCAAGAACCAGAATAAAAACCCACCAATAGCGTTTATCTGTAAAAAGTAATGCTACGAGAATGACTGAATTTGCAGGCCAAAAACTGGCAATGTATTCCGGTGGTGTACTTAGAGCTGTACCAAGTTGACACAAAAAGTAATAGGCTACGCCGACTAAAATAGCGGACAGAAGTATTCGAGATTTTGAATGCAGCAAAATTGTCATCCTCATAATGTTAACTTTGCTAATGAAAAAATCCGTTTGATCTTATTATTATTATTTATCTATACCCAAGATACCTGAAGATGCGGGATTTAGAGTGCGTTTGTTTTTATTCAGAGCGAGGCACGACGACGCGCATGGCCGCTCCCTGTAAGGAGGAGCAACGAAGCTCTGGATGAAAACAGACGTGATATAAACCTGCATCTTCAGGTATCTTGGGTATATATCTCAGCACTGGATAATGATAGATATTACAGAAGTTGTCCAATCATTTGATAAATAAGTGTATTTTTATGAGAATGAGCTACATAATGCATAACAATTTGTATCGAACTTTTTTATTTTTTTAGACACTATTAAGTAAATATTAAACTATAATGCCTTTATGTTAATTGCTCTCAAAAATCAACAGCGCAATATCGTTTCAGTCGTACTATCCCTGTTTATCGGTAGTTGGCTGTTGCTATTGTGTCAGGCTTGTTTAGCGTCACCTGATCACATTCAGATGACAGACCAACAAATGAGTGAGATGACAGTATCCTGTCATGAACCGGTATCTTCTAAAGTAAATAATGATTCAAGCAAAGAACATTGTTATGGTGCGTGCGATTGTGATGGCACCACTGTAACATTGAATAGTGATAAGCATTCTGATCCGATAAGTAAGATAAAATTTACACAGGATTTATATGCTTATATTGAACCTCAAATAACCGTTTCGAACAAAGCTTCTTCAAATTATCGAATACATACACCACCTGAGCGGGCTATTCTCCTTCCTCATCAGACCTACAACGTACTCCTGATTTAAACACACACCTTTTTACGTTCGTTGATTGATCACGAGATCAATCGCCGTTATTTATCTCCAGGGAAGGAGTATATGTCGCGAGAGGACGGGAGTCCGAAGCGACGATTTGCTTCAGAGGTGTGTTATGTGTAACTACAGATTATTAAAATTTATTGTTGTATTTTTTGTTATCGGATTTTCTGCTGAATCAATTTCTAATGAATTGACATTGGCTGAAGCCGAAAAGATTGCACTGGATAATGATTTTATAAGCAAAAAATTCGATGCCAGATCAGAAAGTTTAAAAGAACGTGCTATTGCCGATGGACAATTGCCTGATCCAGAATTGAGTTTTGGTCTCGCTGAAGTTCCGTTAAATAACTTCAATTTAAATCAGCATGAAGATACTGAAGTACGTTTAGGCGTCAGTCAGACAATTCCACCAGGTGATACATTAAAATATCGTACGGAACGTACAAATTTAATGGCCAATGTTGAACAAGCTCGAATGCTAAATCAACAGTTACTTGTTCTAAACAACGTACGTAATGCATTTATTGATCTTTACTTCCAACAACAATCAAGTCGACTACTTGAAATAAATCGAAATTTATTTTCTGAAATGGCTGACATCACCGAAAGTCAATATGCCGAAGGCCGCGATAATCAACATGATGTGCTGAGAGCACAACTGGAATTGTCATTAATTGAAGACCGCCTTGAAGAAACTAATGGTGCGGTGGAAATTGCACGAGCTGAATTATCTAAATGGATAAATAAAGAAAATGTATCAAGATTATTATCACCAGACTTTTCAAAACTAACTGTAGCAGAAACAAGTGATGTGATAATTGAAAACCTTCCGTTTCATCCATTACTTGCAATTGAGAATGCCAATGTTGAAGCAGCACAAAAATCAGTAGCTATTGCAGAAGAACAATATAAACCTAAATGGATGGTCGATTTTATGGTGACTGAAAATACGGCCAGTAGATTTGATTTACAAACAGGCCCCGATTTTGCCGGTGTATTTTTCAAAGTGTCACTGCCCATCTTTACGGATAAGCGTCAGGATAAAGAATTGAGCGCGAGCAAAAGTGAAGAACAGGCAAAGCGTTTCAATCGTTCAGATCAATTACGAGAACTGGTTCGTCAGGTTGAAAAAGAATATGCGAATCTAACCCGACTTAAACGCAGACTGAATCTATATGAACAACGTGCGACAGTCGAAGCAGCACAAACACAGGATGCTGCATTCAGTGCCTATCAAAATGATCTTGCTGATTTTGAAACACTGGTGCGAACCGGAATACTATCATTGAATACGCAACTGGAAATGCTAAACATTCAGGCAAAATATTTTAAGAGCCAGATTAACCTGCTATACCTTGCAGGAGAGACATTATGAGTCGCAAATTAATAACAAGTCTGTTGATATTAATTATTGCAGGTGTAGCAGCAGGTGTTGCATTTGGTTGGTACAAGAACCTGATGCCGAAGAATGAAACTGCTATGGAGCATGCATTAAAGCATCAGGATCCATCTTATTACTGTCCTATGCACCCACAAGTAACAAGTGACGAACCTGGTCGATGCCCCATTTGCACAATGGATCTTGTCCCATTCGTTAATGCCGGGAAAAAAGCAGAGCCAAAAATAATTTTTTACCGGCATCCTATGAATCCGGAAATCACCGCAGACACCCCGCAAAAAGACAGTATGGGCATGGATTTCATTCCCGTTTATGAAGACGCGATTACAGATCCCTCAGTCATTACTATTTCTCCAGCGGTAATCAATAATCTTGGTGTACGCACGGCGCAAGTAGAAAGAAAAACCTTGTCGCGCAGAATTAATACAGTTGGTTACGTTAGTCCGAATGAATCCTTGATTGGCCATGTGCATATTAGAACGGATGGGTGGGTTGAAAACCTTACTGTAGATACGGTAGGTGATCGGGTCAAAAAAGGTCAGCTTTTATTCACCCTGTATTCTCCCACATTGGTTAATGCACAAGATGAATATATCAAGGCACTGGAACGAAAGAATGAACGTTTGATAAATGCCTCAAAACATAAATTAAAATCATTGGGGATATCTCCTTCGCAAATTAATGAATTAACAAAAAATCGTGAAGTACAACGGACAATTAGCATTTTTTCACATCATGATGGTGTTGTGACTGCCTTGATGATTCGCGAAGGGATGTATGTTGAACCTTCAACCGAAACTATTTCTATTGTGGATTTAAGTAATGTCTGGTTACAGGCGGAGGTTTTTGAACAACAAGCAAGTTGGATTGAAGTTGATCAAAAGGCTGAAGCGACAATATCTTCATCATCTGATAGAACGTGGTCAGGAGCAGTAGATTATATCTATCCAGTGCTTGACCCGATCACACGAACATTAAAAGTCAGGCTTAAGTTTGATAACCCGGATGAAGTTTTAAAACCGAATATGTTTGCTCACGTTAATATTTATTCCAGTCCGCGTGAAAATATTCTGGTCGCGCCAAGAGAGGCAGTTATACGTGATGGCAATAGTGAAAGAGTTATCATGGCTTTGGGAGAAGGAAAATTTTCTCAACGACAGATACGAACGGGTATTGAAAGTGAAGGTCAGGTTGAAATTGTTGATGGGCTCAAAGAAGGAGAAATGATTGTTGTTTCCGCACAGTTTCTGATTGATTCAGAAGCCAGTTTAAAAGCGAGTTTTCAACGCATGCAAACAACACCTGAAGAGTCAGTTGATTCAATGGAGATGACGCCATGATTGAACGACTGATTCAATGGTCGCTTGATAATCGGTTCCTGGTTTTACTGGTTTCCATTATGTTGGCAGTGGGCGGAACATACACGGTTAGACAAACACCGGTTGATGCCATTCCTGATCTTTCCGATGTGCAAGTTATTATTAAAACGGTATGGCCGGGGCAAGCACCGCAAGTTATTGAAGATCAAATTACTTACCCGTTAACGACGGCAATGCTATCAGTGCCAGGTGCCAAAACGGTTCGCGGCTTTTCAAACTTTGGTGATTCCTATGTTTATATCATTTTTGAAGATGGTACTGATTTGTATTGGGCTCGATCACGCGTGCTTGAATATCTTAGTCAGGTAACACCACTTTTACCGCCTGGTGCAAGACCTGCAATAGGCCCGGATGCAACCGGTGTTGGTTGGGTTTATAACTATGCATTGGTGGATCGAACCAACAAACATGATTTATCTCAACTACGTTCACTACAGGACTGGTTTTTGAAGTACGAACTGCAAGCGGTAGAAGGTGTGTCTGAAGTAGCAACCGTTGGAGGTTATGTTAAGCAATATCAAATTGTTGTCGATCCGGATCGACTTCGAGCTTATGGCTTAACTTTAAATCAGGTTCGTATTGCAATTCAAAATGGAAATCAGGAAGACAGCGGTTCAGTAATAGAGTTAGCTGAAGCTGAATATGTTGTTCGTACAACCGGTTATGTGAAAGGTATTGAACAACTTAATGCAATTCCTCTTGGTGTTAGTGATAACGGTACACCGATACTTTTAAAAGATGTAGCACAAATACAAATTGGTCCGGATCAACGACGAGGTATTGCAGAATTAAATGGTGAGGGTGAAGTTGTTGGCGCCATTGTTGTGATGCGATTTGGTGAGAATGCCAAGAAGACAATTACAGCTGTAAAAAAACGATTAGCAGAACTTAAACCGAGTTTGCCTGATGGTGTTGAGATTGTAGAGACTTATGATCGTTCTTCATTAATTGATCGTTCTATTTCAACTTTGACTCATAGATTGATTGAAGAATTTATAATTGTTGCACTTGTCTGCGCCATTTTTCTTTTTCATCTTCGTTCTGCGTTGGTTGTGATTGTTAGTTTGCCGCTGGGAATAGTCGCTGCATTTACAGTAATGTATGCACAGGGAATTAATGCCAACATTATGTCTTTGGGTGGTATTGCTATTGCTATTGGTGCCATGGTCGATGCCGCTATCGTTATGATTGAGAACTTTCATAAACATCTGGAACAGGCAGGAGACAGGATAACTGATCGTTGGGTGATCGTAATGGAATCTGCACGTGAAGTAGGCCCGGCTTTATTCTTTTCATTATTAATTATTACCGTGAGCTTCCTGCCGATATTTGCACTTGAAGCGCAGGAAGGGCGTTTGTTTAAACCATTAGCCTATACAAAAACTTATGCTATGGCTGCGTCAGCAGGATTAGCGGTTACCCTGGTTCCTGTATTAATGGGTCTCTTCATCCGTGGCAAAATAATGAATGAAAATAAAAATCCGATTAACCAACTATTAATATTTGTTTATAGGCCATTTATAAATTTAGCGCTTGGTTTTCCGAAGACAATACTTTCTTTAGCCATTGTCGTAACGGTTATTGGTGTATGGCCAGCACAACATCTTGGCAGTGAATTTATGCCTGAACTGGATGAGGGTGATTTAATGTATATGCCAACAACACTACCGGCGTTATCAATCGGTAAAGCACAACAAATATTACAACAGACTGATAAGTTAATCCGTAGCGTACCCGAAGTCGAACTTGTGTTTGGAAAAATTGGCAGGGCTGATACAGCAACTGATCCCGCACCATTATCGATGGTTGAAACATTTGTGAAATTAAAGGATCGAAGCGAGTGGCGGCCGGGTATGACATCGGAAAAGTTACGGCATGAATTACAACAGCGTGTATTTTTTCCGGGACTCGCTAACGCGTGGGTCATGCCGATTAAGACACGTATCGATATGCTGGCAACAGGTATAAAGACGCCGGTTGGAATTAAAATTGCGGGGCCAGATTTAAAAATCATTCAGGATATCGGACAACAAATTGAACAGCTTGTGAGAAATATTCCGGGTACTGCATCAGCTTATGCCGAGCGCGTTGCAGGCGGACGTTACATCACTGTCGATATTAATCGACTGGAAGCATC